>Ga0256404_1004575_pt1 | contig 25936 bp, 36 predicted proteins | sample RumenRJG_01DNA_FD_185990 | JGI IMG/M metagenome (GOLD analysis project Ga0256404, IMG submission 185990) | Bovine rumen microbial communities from Lethbridge, Alberta, Canada - RJG_01 | ecosystem: Host-associated > Mammals > Digestive system > Stomach > Rumen | place: Canada: Alberta | collected...
AGGCGACGGCACCAATCGCCGACCCGAGTCCCTATATGATGTTATTCGGTGAGCGGACCGGGGAGAGGGAGATCCCTCCCCCGACCCCTCCCCGAAAAGGTTATTTGTAAGAAGGCGCGGCGCCGAGGGCCGCCCAGGCATTCGTCGCGGGGCCGTAGACAGACGCGCAGAACGCCCCGACCCTCGTCGAGTAGTTCCAGTTCCCGCCGAAGCAGGCGACGGCGACGATCGAGTTGTTGAACCAGGCCGCGTCGCACTCGTAGGTCGTGGAGGAGCCGCTCATCGTGAGAGGGAGCCGTCCGAACTTCGTGTTTTTCATCTTCGAGATAAATCCGCCGGAGGATCCGCCCGGAGTCGCGTCACTGATCGCGACGTAGCCCTCGCCGGTGAGGTTGTAACCCTCGGCCGTCGAACCATCCTGTGTTCCGATGGTGAGCTTGATCTTTTGCGTCCCCTTGTCGACGACGTAGCCGACGACGCGGCGCCAGATATTGCCCCACCAGTTCTCCATGCCGAATACCTTGACGCCCGTCTTCGCGTCGCGGGAGCCCCAGAAGAGGCCCTTCGCGTTCATGGTTCCTGGAGCGATCGCAGCGCTCGCGCCGTTGACGCCTCCGCCGAATGCTGTCTGGGTGTCGGTCGTCTTCGCCATGAGGACGAGGAGGTCGCAGATCAGGAGGCGGTCCGCCATGGTCTCGATGTCCCAGCCGTCGCCGTTCGCCTGAGCCCTTGCGCGCTCCGTCGCGGCGGTCTGTGAGACCATGTTAGCCTGACCGGAGAGAGAACGGAGCCTCGTCCCGTCGTAGCTGCCGAAATAGATCGGCGTGTAGAAATGATTCGTCTCGCCCTTCGCGTTGTAGTTGCTCCACGCGACGAAGTCGTCGTCCGCTTTGTAGTTGGAGCAGTAGAACTCGTAGTATGAGTCCGTGACGACCCTCTTGACGTAGATCTTCGGCCACTCCATCATCGCGTTGCCGCCGTAGGACGTGTCGGCGATGTTCGAGGCGGAGCCGTCGAGCTTTTTCGTGTAGTCGTCCGGGTCGAGGTAGTAGTCGACCGTCCCGTCGTACTTGAGCATGCAGGGGCGAGGGAGGAAGAAGGCGTCGGCCCATCCTCCGTAGACAAACCGGCCGTTCGTGTAGTCCATGTAGGCTTTCGCGAACGTCGCGTTGTCCGCGAGGTAGGTGACGCGCGTCTCGGGATCGCTCTCGCCGTCGTAGAGACGGTAGCCGAAGAGCTTCTTGTCCGTGGTGCTGAGTGCTGCAGCCGCGGCCTCGTTGGCCGCCGCGATCCTGTTGAGCGCGTCCTTGATGTCCATCCCGTCCTGGTGATTGAGCGCGCGCTCGGTTGCTGTTATTTCTGCCATTCTTTATGCCTCCTTGGTGTATGAGTTGTAGAGGTAGCCGTCCGACCCGATGTACTGGTAGACGAGGACCTTCGGCTTGATCGCGGCGATGTCTTTCTTGTTGGTGTTAATCTGTGTATTCATCGCCGCGGCGCTCTCCGCGTGGGTGCCGATCCAGTCCGCGATCTCCTTCAGCGTGTCCAGGGATGCCGGCGCGCCGGCGACCAGCTCCGTGATGTAGGCGGCCACCGTATTCTCGACGGAGCCTTCCGTCGAGGCGTCCCCGTTCAGGACGGTGATCGCCCGGGCGTTCGCTTCCTCAGCTGCGCGGGCCGTGCTGGCCTCGCTTGCGAGGGCAGTGCTGACCTCGTGGACCGCGTCATACACGCCGTCCGATGTCACCGGGTTCTGGGACCCATTCGTCGGCACGGCGTCGAAGGTCAGGCGGTCCTGCTTCGAGCTGTCCGACGGGGTGAAGCTGTAGACGGTGCCGTCCCTGGTCGTAATCGTGAGGGTGTTCCCCGACGCTGTCACGGAGGCGATGCCGCCGGTCAGTTCCAGGAGCGCCGCCCAGGTGACCTTGTACGACTGCGTGCCGTCGTCGATCGGGATAAAGTCCGTTCCAAGAATGCTCGATTTAGTCGGCAGCTGGTCTATTGTTTTTGCAGTTCCTTCAGCCATTTCTTTCCCTCCTTAATGCCAGAGCAGGTAGTTCTGGTCGTCCTCAGCGCTTGCGCCGTGGAACCAGATGGGCGCGCCATTGTGGTCCACGATCGTTTCGTTCGCGTGGGTGACCCAGCTGCGCGTCATGCCGATGGCCAGCATGATCGCGTTGATCTTGTCCAGGATGCCTTCGAGGCCGAGATCCGCGAGCGTGACCCGGTGCGGGTTCCCGCTCCGGAGCTGGCTGTGCTCGTAGGCCTCTTTGCTGAGGTCTCCGAAGTAGGCGTCCTCGTGGCCTTCGCCAAGCTCCGGCTTCAGGTTCAGCAGCTCGACGATCCTCCGAATGACCTTGCTCTCGCCTTCATAAAATACTTTTTTCATGCGCGGCCCTCCTATGCGTCGGTCAGTGTGTAGGTCACCTTCAGCGTCTGGCTGGCGTTCTTCACGATCGGCGTCGCAAGGTTCGCGATCGTGCCGAGGTAGTTGCTGGCGTAGCGGCCGTAGACGTACTGCGTAGAATACCCGTCGTCGCCGCCTCCGAAAAGATAGCCATTCGCGAAGGGCAGCGACACATGCCGCGCGATGCGGATGTTGGAGCTGAAGGCGCCGTCCAGGACGACCGTGTAGTCCGGGTAGAGGATGGCGTTGCAGTAGTAGGTCACGGTCTGGATGCCGACGGTCCGGTTTGTATAGGCGGTGAAGAAAAGGCCGCCGCCCAGCGCCGCAGTCCGCCAGAAGTTGCTGTTGTAAACATAGTAGCCCTCAGGCAGGACGATCTGCCGGATGTCGACCGGGTTCTTGATGTCTACCCTGTAGATCGAGTGGAGATCATAAGAGACGACCATGAAGTGGCCGTCCACGACCGCGTGGTAGCCGTTCAGGCACTGGCAGCCGGTCATGGCGATAATCTTCGTGTCCTCTGCAGACCACTCCAGGCCATCGCGGGTGATCTTTGTGACCCAGATCTCGCCGCTGCCGGAGGAGTTACCGGGCGACCAGATGACGTAGGCGGTGCCGTCCTGCTCGAAGTCCACGCGGACCTGCTCGCGGTTGCCGAGGTCCGGGTCGGTGTTATGGCCGACCTGTGTCCAGGTGAGGACCTGATGGACGCTGTTCTCAGTCGCGAGGCTGTTCGTCGGCTGGTCTCCGACCTTGTAGTTCTGCATCGGGCAGTAGGTCTTGCAGATCGTCATGGAGTAGGTGCGGGTGTAGGTGTAGTCCCCGTAGGTGCCCGTCCTCTCGCTGCTGGATGTGATCGAGTGTACGACGTAGATGTAGCCGTCCTCGTATGCCAGGACGCTGTTGCTGTCGTAGATGTAGCGGTCTGATCCGCGGTAGTAGTTAGCCCGGGCCACGACGCCGTTCGAGAGCGGCCGGAAGGGGTTCGCGTTCCTGGTCAGGGCGACGGACTTGATCGTGCCGTTCGCCTGGCTGGTGCCGAAGTCCCAGACCGTGACGGACCGGCCGTTCTCGCCGAGCTTCACGAGGGACTCGGCGACGTTCTTCGAGCCCCTCAGCGTGTTTTCCGTGTTGACGTCCTGCATCCCATAGCCGACCAGGTGAGCGCCCATCGGGAAGATCACGTTGTTGACGTCTTCCGTCAGCTCGTCGTCGAACATGAGCAGGCCGCCGAGGCCGACAGTCGCGAGCGGCATGACGTTTTCCATCTGGTTCGTCGCTGCGTAGGCCTGCAGCATGGTCTTGATCGCGTTCGTGACCATGTTCTCCTTCTCGACCTTCTGGATCAGCTCTTTGGTCTTCGCGTCGAAAAGCTCAAAAGTTATGTGCCCCCGGATCGGTTTGTGGTCGAACCGCAGGGCGGGGATCTTGTCGTTCATCATCGTCCTCCTATCGCGGTGAAGCCGCTGATTTTTTCATCATTGTCGAAAATTATCCTGATACGAACCGCGCCGGAGCCGAACTCCGTGCCCGTGAGCGCGTGGATCGTGGCGTAGGTCATCTCCAGATCGGTCTCCCAGTCGGAGCCGTTCCAGCCCTTCCAGGTCGCTCCGGAGTCGAAGCTGCACTGATAGGACAGGGCGCCGCCGGTGTAGGAGTGGAAGCCGGTCACGCCGGTGAGGTCGACCGTCTCGATGTACTGACCGTTCTCGTCGGCGATCCAGACGGTCCCGACGACCGGCACCGTGGCCTGCATGATGTACTCCGTCGAGAGGTACGGCGTGATCGTGATGCCGGAGAAGGTCTCCGCCTCCTCCGTGTACGCTGCCAGCACGGCGTCGAACCGCAGGGCGGCCACGTTCTCGGCCAGGCTGTCCCCGGCAGGCGTTTCCGTTCCGGCTGCAGCTGCGTCGCTGATCGCGCCGAAGATCGAGAAGCGGAGCGGCTGCACTTCGTCCGTGAAGCTCGGGTTCGTGTCGAGCACTTCGCCCACGAGACCTTCGCCCGCCCAGTAGGCGTGCAGATGTCCGGCCGGGATCGTGATGTCCCCGCCGCGGGCGGTGAGCGTGACGCGGAAGGTGCCGATGACGTTCGCGCTGGTCTGCCAGAAGTAAAGCAGGTGCCGCAGCTGCACGCCGTCGAACTCCGTGAAGACCGGATAGTAGGCGATCAGCTCCTCGTTCAGGAAGTAGGTCACGGTGCCCGTGACGTCGTGCTCCGTGTACTCGTTGCCATCCACTTCTTCCAGGGTCTCGATCAGAGCCCGGAGCTCGGCATGGAAGTCGACGTGGGTGTCCTTCGTGGTCACGAATCGGAGGTTGATGATCTCCTCCGTCTCGCCGTTGCGGATCACCAGATCCGCGGCGTTCAGGAAGTCGTAGTAGTGCATCCGGTCGTCGTTTATCTTCGAGAGCAGGCCGGCGATGTTCTTGTCCGTCTTGCTCTGCGCGGATGCCAGCGCCGGGTTCTCGCCGACGCCTTCGAGCGTGATGCCTTTGTGGTAGTTCCAGGTGTACTTGTTTACACAGAAGAGCTTGTCCCCATCGCCCAGGCCTCCCGGGAAGCTGAGCACGTCACCCAGGTCGTAGGCCGGGTTCTCGGCCAGCGTGACGGAGAACGGGACGTAGCAGATCAGGGCGAGCTTGTTCAGGATCGCCCTGCGGATGGTTTCCTTCGCTTCGTTCGTGCCGTACTGCAGGAACGGGTTCTGGCCGAGGCTGTAGGTCAGACCGTCGTCCTGCGGCAGGCCGTAGTAGTCCATGGTGCTGTCTTCGATGTTCGTGACGTAGATCCCGGTGTAGCGGGTCTCGTAGTCCGAGTAGCTGGCGCCCTTGAAGCGCCCGGTCGGATCCACGACATCGACGACGTCCTGAGTGTACGGCCGGAACTCGATCTGGCCGAACCGGTTCGAGGTGGCGTAGCAGCCGCAGGCCTGAGCGACCCAGGAGAGGAAGTCCCTCCAAGTCTCGATGTCCGTGTCGTCCTGCCAGAGGCCCAGGACCTCGGAGCCGTTCGCGAAGCCGGAGAAGGTGGCCTGATCAGTGGCCAGCGTCACGAAGCAGGCGTCGCACGCGAGCTTCGCCAGCTGGTAGGGCGTCCCGGTCACTGCGGCGCCGGTGCAGATCTTGTCGAACTTGCTCATGACGTCGTAGGCCTTGATTACGATGCCGGCGGCCGTGTGGTTTGCCTCCCCGACGTAAAAACGCCCGAGCGGCACTGACTCCCAGGTCGCCCCGTCTTCGAGCAGGAGCTCGAAGTATGGCATGATCTCCATGTTGTTCAGGGTGTAGCGGCCCAGATCCAGCCCGCGGAGCGTGATGGACAGCTCACCGATGAAAACGGTGCCAATCTGCACGTTCTCGTTCCCGCTGTTCTGGTTCGTGATGGAGAAGCTGCCCTCCAGGATGTTGTCGTCTCCGAAGGGGACGCCGGCGATCGTGCCGGTGACTCTGGACCGGATCGCCGGCTGTTTTATAGCTTTGATATAGTCGGCAGATACTCCATACATGTCAGAACTCCTCCAGCGTAAAGGAGACGTCGTAGAACCGGTGGCCGCCGTTCACGGCGTAAAGGTCCGCCGTGTAGGACTCCGGATCCAGGAACATCGTCCTCGTGATCATGTCGCGCGCGCTCTCCGACCAGAACTGGACGGAGAGCGTCGAAGCGTTTGCACATGCGTCGAAGAAGGCCTTCTCGGTCTCGTCGGCGTTCATGGAGATCTCCAGGTGGCCGATCCCCGTCCGGAGGATGTCGCGGTGCGTGGTTCCCGCCTCTGTTTCGTTTCGTGTTTCCTTAACCTTCGGGACCTCCTTGTAGGATCCCTTATTCAGGTTTATTTCTGTGTCGTTGATAATCAGCCGGATGCTCATGCTCTACCTCCGCTTCTGTAGTTGTTGCGCTGGTTAGCCTTTACGACCAGCGTGTCGATCAGATCGCCGCCCAGGTAGACGGGGATGATCGTGTCGCCGCCGGATCCGGCGGCCTCGCTAATCTGCTGGTAGAGTGTCCGCTCCCCGATCAGGAGCTCAGGCTGCGAGGCGTCGCCCACGCCGATGATCGTCGGGCTGCTGAACCTCGCGCCCTGTGTTGCCGCTTTCTTATACCAGTCAACGTTGACCGTCGGGACTTTCCCCGTCTCTGCGTCGAACTTTCCGGACATCGAAAAGTGCGGGAGTTTTACGTGCTGATTAAAAGACAGCTCCGTGTTCGCGAACAGGTTCTGGATCTCCTGCAGCGCCGACTGGATCGTAGACTTGACGCCGGTCATCTGCGACCGGGTTGTGCTGTTCAGGTTGTTCATGGTGCTCGTCCATGCCGAGCTGATCCCGGCGGAGCGGACCGTAGTGGCCAGCGCCAGAGCGGTGAACATCTGCGTCCAGGTCGTCTGGATCGTCTGCGCGCCAGTCATGACTGTCGCTGTCATGCTGGCCACGTTCGTCGTGACGGTGTTGTCCATCGTCTGGGATCCGGAGGAGAAGAGACCGACGACGAAGCCGATCACGTCGCCTGCCGTGTCCTTCAGCGTCTTCAGGATCTGGTCGACGATGTCCACGGCGCTGACCATGTAGCGCATGTCATCCGCTGCAGATCTCGCGCTGTCCGCGATGTCCGACATGGATCCGGAGACGAGGGTCAGCGCCCCCGCCATGATCACGAGCTCGGCGTCCACCAGCAGCAGCTCCGCGAGGAGTGCGACCATCGCGACCTCTGCAGCCACGACGGTGACCGTCCAGGCCGCGTTTGCCACGGTCCCGGCGACGATCCCCACCGTGCAGGCAAGCACGGCAGCGGTGGCCCGGGCGGCAGTGGCAGCGAAGGCCGTGACGCCGGCAGTCGCGAGGAGCGTCTGCGCGGAGTATAGGCCCATAGCTGCGGCGGCCGCGATCACGGCCGCGGTCTGAAGCGTCACTGTCCCGGCCGAAACCACGAGCACAGCAGTCAGAGCGACGACGGCAGCGGTCTCCAGGACGAGCGCAGCAGTGAACAGGCCGGTCGTGGCGATCAGCGCCACGAGCTCCGCCGCATAGACGCCCATCGGCACGATCAGCGCCAGGAGCGTGACGGTCAGAGTTGCAGCGCCGGCGGCCATAAGGGCCATGCCCCCCGCCAGCTCCACGAGAGCCAGGGCCGCGGATCCGCCATACTCGGCGATCGTCGGCAGCTGCTCGCAGAACACGGCCAGGGACAGGACCAGGATGGCGATGCCGGCCGAGATCATAAGCACGGCCGCGCCCATGGCGAGGAGTCCGACGGCCGAGACGGTCGCAGCGGACCCGATCGCGACGATGGCCGCAGTCATTCCGACGGCCACGCCGGCGAGGAGCACGAGGACGGCCACGGCGCCCGGGCCTTCCTGGGCCAGAGCGATCGCAGCGTCCGAGAGGATCTTGATGCCTTCAGCGATCAGGAGGATCGCTGCGCCCGCTGCCACGAGCAGGAGTGCCTGGCCGCCCATCTGGGCGAAGGAGCTGCCGGCTGCGGACGCGCCGGATGCCGCCGAGGAGGCGGACGATCCGAAGGATCCGAGGCTGGAGATCGCGCCGGAGAGCTTGCCAGAGAGGGCGGAGATGCCGCCGGAGATCTTCTTGATCCCGCTGACGGCCTTGCCGCCGACGGACAGGACGGGGCCCGCAGCGGCGGCCAGGAGGCCCATCTTGACGATGAAGCTCTGCGTCTCCGGGGACAGCTTGCCCCAGGCGTCCGCGAGTGTTCCGACGACGTCAGCCACGGTGCCGAGGACGTCGACGAGCGCCGGCCCCATAGCGGTCACGAGATCCGCGCCGACCGACTTCAGCTGGTTCATTATCGTTGTGAACTGATCCATCGGGTCGAGGGTGCCCTCGAAGGTCTCGGAAACGGAGTCCTCGAAGTCGCCGAGGCTTGACGTGAATGTGGCAAGGTCCAGGGTGCCGTTCTTCACGGCGTTATAGATAGACGCGCCGGCTCTGGATCCGAAAAGATCATAAGCCGCCGCAAGTTTGTCAGACTCGGAGGCGTTGCTGGCCATGGTCTCGCTGAACTGCGCGATCACGGTGTCGAGCGTCGTGCCGTCAGAGGCCGCGCTCTTCATGGCCGTTCTCAGACCCATGACCATCTGCGTCGAGTCGATGCCGGCCATATCGGCCGCGCCCAGGAAGGAGGCGGCCTCCTCTGCGCTCATGCCCATCTCCCGGAAGGAGGCGGCGTTCGCGCTCATAAGCTGCGCCAGGGATCCGACGTCCACGCCGGTCTGCTGGCCGACGGTGTTCAGGGCGTCGAGCATCGTGCCGGCGTCGCTGGCGTCCATGCCGAAGGCGGCGAGGACCTTGCTCACGTTGTCAACGGAGGTCGAGACGTCCTGGTTATTGAGTGCGGCGAATTTGATGAACTGGCCGGAGAGTGTTTCGAGCTCCTGGCCTGTTACGCCAAAGCGCGTGTTCACCTCGCCGATCGCCGAGCCTGCGGTGGCGAAGTCAGTCGGGATCGTCGCGGTGATATTGGTCAGAATATCGCCCATGCTCTCCAGGGCTTCCCCGGAGGCACCGGTCTTCTGGACGATCGTGTCGAGCCCTGAGTCCACCTCTTTCCAGGCGGCCACGGATGCAGCGCCGACCGCCGCCAGCGGCAGCGTGACGCTCTTTGTGAGAGAGCTGCCGGCCTTGCTCATTGTGGAGCCGAGGGACGAAGCCATGCTGGTTCCAGCAGTCTTGCCGGCGGCCGTGCCCGCTGCTTCTCCGGCACCCGTCATTTCCTTCGTGATGGTTTGCTGGGCCCCCTGCATTGTAGGGATGATCGTAACAGTTGCCTGTGCGACTTCAATCATGCCGGGCATTTCGTCTTCGCCTCCTTTCTTCTATCCACTCTCTCATCTCCGCCATAGGCAGGGACGAGGTGAAAATCTTGTCTTTTTTCTTCTTCTGAGGTCTCGGGTACTTCTCCGGGGTTTTCGCCCTTGTTCCGGAGCCGAGCGCCTTCAGGTTTGCATTGATGGCGGCGAGCAGGTCGAAGATGTCCGCCAGGATGGCGTTCGTCTTCGCGGCCGTCGCCCAGCCGGACAGCTCCGGCTCGATCTCGCGAGCCGTTGCCGAGTCGGCTTCCAGGTTAGTGACGAACGAGGAGAGAGCACCCCACGAGAGGGTGCTCCCTATGTCGTTCAGTTCGTGCCCGGTCTTCCGGAGTAGGTCGTATTCGATTGCCCCGCGGTGTTCTTCGACGAACTTCGCGAGGCCGATCATTCCCCCGTCTTGATCCCCGCTTCCTGGTTGGAGGCTTCGCCCCAGGCCTTCACGATGTCGTTGTACTCGTCCTGGGTAAGATCGTCGATGACCTCGGCCGGGATGTAGCGCTTCATGAATTCCATGGTGGCGTCGACGGTGTCGAGCTTCGCCACTTCCTTCGGCCTCAGGCTTCCGGAAAGCGGGATCTCATAAGTCTGGTCGTCGATGTGAATCTTCAGGGTCTTCGCCTTGCGGCGTTTGAGTGTAAATTCTGCCATGTTTGCTTCCTCCTTGTGTTAATTAGCCGCTGGTGGTTACCTGGCCGTCGTCCTTGACGAAGGACCAGTCGCCAGTGATGGTGATGCCCCAGATGATCGCGCCGCCGGGAGCGAGACCGATCTCCGCGATCTCGGTCACACGACCGGAAGCGCAGGAGAGCATGATGCCGTCGTCGCCGTCCTTGCCGACCAGAACGAATGCCTCGTCCTCGTTGTACGGGCCGTCCTCGGTCTTGACGGTGGTGAGCTTGCCGTGCTCTGCCGTAGCTGCCGCAGTCGTGACGGCGCCAGCGCCGAACACGGTCTTCAGGGACTCCTCGGTCGTGGAGATCACCGGAACGGTGACGGAGCCCTTCTCGGTCTTGATGTTGCGGACCGTAGCCAGAGACCATGCCCGGATCACCTCCGTGGAGCCGTAGGGAGTCCACGAGGGCCCGTCCTCACCGACGAATCCAACCTCAGTGAAGCCAGTCATCTCGTCGAAGGGAGAGACCGGCATCGTGGGCGGCGTAGGAGTGAGCGGCGCATGATAGAACATTCCGGAAGCGTTGCCGGTTCCGATGTTTACAGCGTTAGTCATTTGTGTTTTCCTCCTGTATTCAAATATTTGCGGTTTCGAGATGCGCGACGACGCGGATCCGCGCCGAGCACATCGAGAGATCCGGCCGCACGGGGTCCACTCCCCACGAGCCGGAGCTATTGACTGTGATGTGTCTGATGGCCGATGTCTGAGACTTCGCAGCCTGCCGCAGGATCCCCACGGCGTTCCGGAGAGTCAGCAGTGCGTCCGCTTCTCCGGTGGCCCTGGAGTCCAGGACGACTTCGAGCGTGTCCACCTGGTTCAGGTCGGAGCCTCCGACCTGAGAGACCAGGATGCAGGGCGTCGAGAAGTCCTTCGGAAGCGGGCGGCAGTATGCGGTCAGATGCTTCGCGAGCACCTGCCGGATCTCGTCCTCGATGTCTATGCTTCTTTGAATTTCCATTACCCTGTCACCGCCTTACTGAGCGCTTTGTCTTCCGCCTCCGCTCTCTGGGACTCGTAGTCCGTGGTGCTTACGCTGCCGATGACACGGCCGCCGCCATAGTTGCCCTGCCATACATGCGCCGAGAAGCCTTCGCTTTCTCCGGCGATGTTGGACGTGGCCCTGGCGCGGATCTGCTCGGCCGCGCTTGACACGGCGCTCTGAACGCCCCCTCCGCAGAGGATCTCGCGGAAGCCTTCGCTCTTAAATTCCAGTTTTATCTGCTTAGCCATCCATTAGCCTCTCCATCTCACGAGGTTCAGTTGCAGGTTGCTCCTGTTCCCCGTCGGAGATCGCCACTTTCGAGGCGCTCCGTTTATCTCATAGATCTGACCCTCGAACTGGATCCGATCTCCCTCCTGCACGTCCGCGTCATACGGACAATAGCAGGTCACTCCGTCCATGATCCCGAGCACCCGGCCATCTTCAGACAGCGAAGTGGCTGCGGGCTGAACGGAGCACCCTGCTATTTCTAAGGAGGAAGACTGTCCCCAGTCAGGAGTGTCCGATCCCCTGACTGACACGATCCCCGGGCGGAGTCTCGTGATCGTGTCGTTTGCAAAACTTCCGACCATATTAGAACACCCCCTGGATCCTATACGGCGCGAGGACTTCTTTGTCGTCGTCCGGCAGAGCGGAGGCCCTGGCAGAGTTTACCCACGCCGCGTTATAAGTGACAGACACGCCGCCGGCCGCTTCGCTCATGACGCCGTTGGGCGACGCCAGGGCATGAGCCACCCGATGCGCTGCGAGCTCCTTCACGGAGGCCATGAGCGCGTCCGGGATCCCGGCCTTATAGTCCACGACAACGAGGCTCTTCCGGCTCAGCGCCGGCACATCGAAGACGCGGAGGATCCCGCTGCGCTCGAAGTCGATGTCCGTATAGGCGACGCCGTCGATCAGCACGGAGCTGACCGCGGTCACGAACTTGGCCGGCAGCTGGATCATAAGATCCCGGCCGACGCGCTTCGTCCGTCCGTCACCGTGCAGCAGCCGCTCCGTGAGAGAGCAGGCCGCCTCCGGGTAGACGTGCCAGCCGCAGTAGTTCCGGATCGCGTCGGATGCCGCCTTGATCTCGGCGGCGGTCCGGCGGTCGCTGGTGTACTTCCCAGCGGTCAGCTCGTCAAACTCGGACTCCGTGAGCAGGTCCGTGAAGGTCGTGGCGTCCTCTGTCAAGTTGTATCCCCAGATTGTGGCCAGACTCATTTCTTCTTCGTCTCCATTGCCTTGTTTGCAGGCTTGACCGCTTTGGTCCGCGGCTCCGCCTCGGTCTTGAACTCAACCTCGGTCTTGACCTCGACGGCGCCCCCGGGCTGCTCACCCTCTTTGAAGAGGTAGTGCTTGCCGTTTACGATGTACTCTTTCATGGTTTCTCCTCCTATGAGGGGGCGCCCCGGGGGACGCCCCGCTTTATTCTCTTAGACGGCCTTCGTGATGAGCTTGAAGCCTGCCGGACGTCTTACGGCGAGAGCGAGGCGCTCCTCCGCGCGGATCGTCATGAGGTTATTCACAAAGTCGTCCTCGTTGCTGTTCGTAGCCTCCACGGACACGCCGCCCTTCTGGACGACGGAGCCGCAGGCCTTGAAGGCGCCGACGATGATCTGGGACGCGGTGACGGCCGTGGTGACGACCACGGGAATACCCCAGAGCTGCTTGCCCTGGCCGTCCGCAAAGTAGCCGCCGCCGTAGTAGCGGGACTCGCCGTCCTTGCCGAGGCGAAGGGTCTGCCAGGTCGCGGGAGCCATAACGATCGCGTCAGCAGCGAAGCCGGAGACCTCCTGCACGTCCATCATCGCGGTGAAGACGAGATCCGCGAGCGCTTCCGCTTTGATGGCTGCGGTCCAGGAGCTGGAGTCCGCCTGGATGCCGGAAGTGCCGGTCAGGCTGGCGACCAGATAGTTCTGCTCGACGAGCCCGAGCTGGTAAAGCAGACGGCCGTTGATCGCGGAAGCGAGGAACGGATAGTCGCTGATATACTCGTCGGACTCCTTGATATAGCAGGCGATCTTGTCGAGACTGACCGTCTTGGGCGTAGGATTTGCGAAGTGTATCTGAGGCTTCTTCGCGCCCTCTGCCGTTACCGCGGGAGCGCCCTCGACGGCGCCCTCGATGAGGTACGTCAGGGAGTTGCCGCTGATAGTCTCCGCGCCGAAAAGGTCACGGATGACCAGCGCGGTCCTGGGAGCGGTCACGACGTTACGGTCGAGGTCGGTCACGTACTGGCTGATTCCGGTAGGGCTGGTCTGGGTGTCGGTCGCGGCCTTGAACTCGGAAGCAGCGACGCTGAAGCGCTTGGCATGAACGCCGGTCTTCTTCACGGCGCTGACGAAGTGATCGCCGAGGGTGCGGGCCTGCTTCTCCTGGGCGCCGTCATCCCCCTCGCCTCCCTTCTTGCCGATCTGAGCCAGGAGCGCCTGCGCCTTCTCGGCGGCCTTGATCTGCTCCTGCAGCTGCTCGATCTCGGTGGTGAGCTCGCCGGCGGTCTTGATGGCCTCGGCGTCGCCGGCGTTGATCTTTGCTTCGAGGCCCTTCAGCTTCAGCTGGGCAGCCTTCAGTTTTTCTTTGAGAGTCATGGTTTTATTCCTCCGTTATTGTCATATTTTTGATGAAGTTGAGCAGGCGATCCTTCTCCGGATTGCTCCCCTTCGGATCCTCCCCTTTCGGGTTGTCCTTCGGGTCGTCCTTTCCTTCGTCGTCATCATCTGCCTCGTCTAACACGCTCTGTAAAAGCGCGATAGCCTGCTTAATAGCGTCGGCGTCCTTCTTACTGTTACGCCTTCCGGACTTGACGTCCGTAACCTCTGCGCGAGGGTTTGCCGGGATCGGAACGATCGAGACCTCAAAAAGGTCCAGTTTCTGCAGCTCGTTCGCCTTCGTGCCGTCTTCGAGGGTCACCTGCGCGGCTTCCCTGACGTCATAGGCAAATGAGAACTGATACACGACCCCGCTCTTGACGATCTCGCGCTTCTCCTGAGCGAGCGGGGTATTAAAAAAGCTTGCTGTCATCAGCGGGCCTTTTTCTGTGTCTTCTATAGAGTCGACCTGCCCGATGATCTGGTTCAGGTCGTGATTCCAGCACAGCGGGAACTTGTGGCCGGATTCTTCGCGGGCCTTGATCGTGTCCGTGAATGCTCCAGGCGCCACCACGTCGCCATAGCTGTCCGGGATCCTGTCATAGGTGGAGAAGTATCCGGAGATCTTCCCCGCATCTTCGTCTGATTTCACCAGCACGAAATTCTTAGTCTTATGATCCATATTGCGTCCTTTCTTGCCGGCATACCATTTCTCGATGCCGTCAATGGTCTGCTGAGGCCTTTCGTCCTGTTTTGCGCGTTCCATGCAGACGTCATAACCTGGATCGAGTGCGACCACGTCTGCCCCGGCTTCTTCGTACAATTTCATGTGTTCCGCCGACGGTGATGTGTGAATGATCCATGACTCAGCGTCCGCATTCTTGAGCGCTGTCCGGATTGCGCCTTCCCTCGCATCAAAAGCTGCCTGCTTAATGATTCCATCGGCGGCGTGACTGTTCTCAGCACCAAGCGCTTGAGCGATCAAATCATAATCAATTCTGAGATCTCCGCTCTTCGCATTCTCGCGAACATATGTTGATTTGCCCGCACATGGCGGGCCTGTTACGATGTGTATCACTTTGCGTACCTCCATGAATAGCCCCCAGCGATTCGCCTGCGGCCATTACAAACAGCGCTAATATTCTGCGAGTTTGTTCCAAATTGTTTAGCGGCCTCCGTCATATTGCTCCATACTTTTATGACTTCGCCTGCCTTCGACAGTTGAACAACGGCACGGGTCTTTTTCTTTTCGGGATGCTCAGCGAAATAACGTTTGCGTTCATCACTGATTTCTTTGCATCTGCTAGGATTGCTTGCGTAATAATCTTTAAGGCTCTTACTAACTTTCTCGTGCTCGACAATGTCTTCCCAACGCCTACGGTTGCCATTGCAAATATTTTCGAATTTTTGCGGGTCTTGATTTCGCAGAATTGCCGCTCGACTCAACTTCTCGTGTTCCTCAGTTTTAGCAAAACGACGTTTTCCACCTTCGCTTATCTTTTGCCTTAAATCTGTTTCGCGATATAATCGAATCCTCGTCTCTCTATTCTTTTGTCTTGTTGCCTCAGAGCGACTTCCGGCGCCGTTTCCGCCTAAATCCAAGTTATAACCGTACAGCCGATTCACACTGTCATACTCTTTTATCAGCTTCTTTTCCATTTCGTAGGCTTCTTCAAGAGATAACCCCTCTGCTATAATCGAGTGCTCAAAACCATCCCACCCGTATTTCTGTATTGCTGAATAAAAGTATTCGTTTTGTGAATATCCCGCTCCACCACACCATCGTCTGTTCGGATTTGCCCGACCCGTAATGCCTATGTAGCATTTGCCGTTCGTTTTATTTGTGTGTTTATATACAACATATGGCATTTCAATCACCCTACGGTTATCACAACATCGCAGTGGCAGTTACAACCCGCAGTAGTATCTACGTCACCATTCTCATCTCCGGGCCAGAAGCAGCCGTTTGAGAACTCCTGATCGACCGGCACGGTCTCGCCGTTCATGGCTGCGTGCTCCGGTCGCGGGTTGTCCCCGGTTACCCACATTTTTTCCACCGTCTTCCGGATCCCCTGGGCTTTTGCCTGTTCAGGGGCCTCGTGGGTCATCGCCCAGCCGGCGATGGCGGTGGCCATAGACCGGCCGAAAGATCCCGCGTCCGCGTTCTCGCGTTTCTCGAAGACCTTCTCCGGTGTCTCTTCCTCGTCCTCGGACTCCAGGGCCTCCTGCAGCTTCTTGTAGGTCGCGGCGTTGATCGCCGTGGCCCTGCCTTCAGAGAGCGCCCGGAGGTACTTCCGGGTCCGTTTCGGATCATATTCAGCGCCCAGGGCGTCCGCGGCTTCCTTGCCGTGGGCGTCGGCAATCTTGTCGATCAGCGGCTCCAGGTCATCCGCGAGCTCTTCGTCCCAGCGATCCTGGCCCCACCAGGCCGCGGCCTTCGCCCCGATCTTCGGGATCACGGACGCGGCCTGCCGTTTGAAGAACTTCCGCAGGATCGCGGTCATCTGATCGTCCTCATCCTTCGAGGACTTCGCCTTCAGCCGGATCGGCTCCGCCTTGCTCTTGTGCAGGTGACAGCTGCAGCCGGCGTTCTCCATGTGCGTGTCGGTCGGACTTGCCTGGCCGCCCTCGACGACGTTCAGCGGGACGATCAGTTCGTCGCCGCCCTCGATCGGTGGCAGGTTGTTGTCCGCTCTGGCTTCGTTCCGGGTCAGCCATGGACCACCGACAGCACTCTGCAGGATGCCGGTACGCTCCTCGAAGGATCCCTTGAGCTTCTCGTCGAGGTAAAACTCAACGTAAGTGTCCGGATCCGCGCCGATCATTGGCAGCAGGAACGAGTTGATGCGCTGCTGGAGCATCTGAAGCACCGGACCGAGACAGTCCGCGTATAACGAGCGGGCGTTATCCTTAGCACTCGCGTAAGTCTGCGTAGTCGTGTGCCAGATCAGCGAAGGGTTTACGTGATAGGCAGCGGCCACATCTTCGCGGCTGAGCTGTTTGGTCTCAGCGTACTGAGCCTCTTTTGCGTTGAACTGGTACGTCTTGATTTCCATGCCATCTTCCAGAAGCGGCATCTTGCCACGGTTCTCGCCATCTTTGCCCCATCCTTCTCTGAATGCCTGGAGGAATGACTTGCGCTGGTTCTCATCCCAGGGCTGCACGTTGGCCGGCCTGGTCAGATATGCGTTGAACCTTCCGGAAGATCTCCAGATGTCCGTCCTGAACTTATCCGCGTTGACCTGTTCCGTGAGTGTCTGCTTAAGCGCCGAGATCGGTGACTGATAACCGCCGGGGTTCCCCGGGTTATACATCCTGAACTGAACGAACATTTCACGCGGTACCTCGACGATTGATCCCGTCTTTGCGGAGATCCTGATCTTGTCCGGCGCGTAGTTGGTCGCGCTGGTCGTCGTGACGATCCATTCTCTCGGGATGATCCTCAGCTGGTACCCGCTTGCAGATTCCGCATCAGGGAGGACCCACACGAAAACGGAGCCCATGAGGAAGAACTCCGTGAGCAGTCCCTCGATGAACTCGTAGCAGGTCTGGTCCGGGTTCGGAAGCCAGAGCAGCTTCGCCGCCGCGCTTGTTCGATCTCTTTTCCTGGCGTTCTCTCCGTCCCGGGTGTAGACCTTCAGGGGCAGCTGCGCCACGCTGGCGGAGAGGAACGAAATGACCGTGTGCAGGTTCGACTGCGTCGCGTAAAGCTGTCGCGCTGTCAGTCCCTCCACGATCGGGATCTGCTCAGGCGTGATCTCAATATGATATTCGTTGCGCCCGAAAAGGTTCCGGAGCGCCTGAATTATGTTCGGCATTCAAACGCCTCCTAGCAGAAGACCAGCCCATAGCCCTCGCGGGCGTAGGCAGACTCGTAAATCTTTGTACTGTCTTTTTCTATTTTTGTCGCCGCCGTGAACGCCATGATGCAGGCGAAAAGCGGCGCGATGTCGTCGGGACTCTTCCTTCGATCCGGAAGCGCCACGCCTCCGCCCATCTGGCGGACCTGCATCGTCTTCGCCGGTGTGTCCAGGATCGGCTGCTGCAGGTGGTAGATCTTCGCGCCGCCCCTCGGCAGCGCCGGATCACTCGCAGCGACTCCGTCCCAGAAGCGGCCCCAGCCTGCAGCCAGGTCAGAGCCCTCGATGGCGAAGCGCTCCACGTTCTGGATCGTGCAGATCTGCTCCGCCAGTCCGGTCACGGGTGCACCGCGGCCCTGGAAGGCGAGCCTCATTTTACTTTTGAGCGCCCTGGCTCTGAACCAGTCGAGCGCCCATTCTGTTCCGACGGCCCTGGCCACGACCTCGATGTGCCAGTTCCCGTCCTCCCGGAGTCCACAGACCCCGATGGAGGTCCAGCGCCTGTCGTTGCTGAGGTCTATGCCGAAGTACAGATCCGACTCCGGCGGGATCCTCGACTCGATGTCCAGGCAGGCATCCCAGGATCCATCCGGGAACGGCTGCGGCAGGATCGTCTCGACCTGCTGGCACATGCACTCGCTCCGGAACTTGTTCTCCGGGAAGGTCATGCGGTTGGCCAGCAGCGCCCGCTCCGTGAGCAGGCCGTAGCCCATGGCCGGGTTCGCGTGCGCGAGGGCGTCGATGTCGTCCGTCGCGGCGTCCTCCGGTGATGACCACTCAAACAGGCCCAGTGTCGCGGCGTCGATCTCGCCGCCGAGGTCCATCGCGTTCGTGCCCTCGATCGCGGCGATCGCCTGGCTCCGGAGCTGCCGGAGCACGATGCTGTCCGGGTCGCCGGCGTTCGAGAAGCAGATCACGAGGCCGTTCGGCTTCGCGTTCGTGCTGGCGACGGAAGCGGACCATGTTTCCCAGTCCCGATGCTCACGGACCTCGTCCAGGAGCACCAGGTCGTTCGAGTCTCCACGGCCGGCGCGCCTCGTGGGTGCTCCGACCTTGTAGACGCGGCCGCCTTTGAGGATCAGCCGCTTGCTGCCGTTCGTCCGGACGACGCGGTCGATCTCTTTGCTGAGGTCCGGCGTGTTCTCCTGATCAGCGACGACCGCCTCCCAGACTTCCTCGGCCTTATCCAAACTGAGGGACGTCCCGAAGACGCTCTTGACGCCCAGGACATTCAGGAAGAAGGACGCGATGCCCTCCGAGTCGACGGTCTTGCCGTTCTGTCTGGCCACTTCGATCAGGACCGTCCTGAAGCGGAAGCGCCAGCTTCTCCGGATGTCGCCCGTGATCTCCAGGGCGTGGATCAGTGACCACTCCTGCCACGGGTAGAGCTTCTTCCCGAGGACTTTGGTCATGTACTCGACGCACATGTACCCGAGACTCGTCTCCTCCGTCAGATCCCGGAGCGGGGGAGTGAAGATCCTCGGCTCTGTATAGCCCTTCATTCGGCCGTCTTGAAGCGATCACGCAGCAGTTCGAGCGGAGACGCGGCCGGGGCCTGCTCCGCCGGGTGCTCTTCTATGAGGGCGTTGAGATCTTTCAGCGCCGCGGCATAGTCTCGCACGGTCGCCCTGAACTCCTGCATCGCCGGGTTGTTCTTCAGGGCCTTCTCGCCTTGCGTGGTCGTGAGCATCTGAGCGAGGGGGAGCTTCTCGTAGACGGGGATCTGCGCGTCTATCTTTTCCTGCATGGCCAGAACGGCACGCGCCAGCGTCATCGCCTGGGACTTGACGTCCTTGTTCACTTTTTTGCAGATTGTCGCGGCGCTCTTTGACATGCTTCGCCCTCCTTTTTCTCCTGCAACGCCATCACCGCATTAGCAAGCGTGACCGCCTGCGAGTGGAGTTTCGGTGATACGCTGGAGCAGATTTTTTCGGCTTCGGTCATAATAATCTCCCACTAAAAAGGAGCTTCATTTCTGAGACTCCCATAGTAAACATATATCTTATTGTATTTACTTCACATTAAATTCATCCTGCAATACTTCGTTGCCATATAATTTCACTGACGGAGCTGCTATCCTCAAATCATGCTTTATGTAAAATGGCTTGTTGATTTTTCTTAAATAATTCACTGTATTTTGTAAAAAATCCGTCCAGTCTATTGATTGCTCAATAGCCTTATTATGGTTTATCTTCCCGACCTTAAACACATCAACATATTCATTGGACATTTCCATCAGATGCAGGCTCTGTTCCGGATTGATTACCGGCTCAAAACTTACAAATGTTTTGATACCATTACCATGTAATGTTCGCAATGCATTAATTCTTTCTTTCGGCATTGCTGCACCTGGTTCCCATTCTTTGGAATCTGCATCATTATCAAATGTCAGCGTTGCTCCGATCTGTATATGGTTTCCAAATTTCTTAAACAGATCAATATCTTTGAGGCATCGCTCCCCACCCTTTGTCAAAATAGCAATCGGCACCTTATATCGCAACAATATCCCAAGACAATCACGTGTTGCTTTATTGTTATCTTTCGTCTCCGAGTAAGGATCTCCGATAAATGACATCAAAACTTGTTCGTTCGGGTTTCCTGCTTTGGTTAAATACTTTTCAAGTTCTTCGGCGATATTATTTCTCGGTTCGGGCATCGCCATCCAGGATTCATTATCCATTCTCCTGATCCTCGATGCATAACAATATCTGCATCCGTGTGTGCAGGTCATGTAAATATTAAGTGCATATGGCGAGTATTCCCTTGCCGCACCATTGGGCTGGTAAATTGTATTCATTCTTTTTCCTTTCCGGATTTTGCCTATACGGCATCATCGCTGTGATTTCTTACGTTCTCTGTATCGCTTTACATATTCCCGATTTTTTTCTTTTGCTTCGTCTGGATGCTCAGCTCTCCATTTCCGCTTGCGTTCTGCATTAGTGGCATCGCCTCCGTGAGCTTCTTTCCATTTTCTCCACCGTTCAGCTCCGGCCATCGTCATCTGATATCCACCATTTCTACGTAATCTTCCATCGTGAGAGATTCATCGGGATTACAATCGCCGAGTGATTCTCTGACAAATGCGTTGTCATTGATCAGGTCTTCGAGAGTGTCATACAGTTCGCGAATTCTAAAATCATACTCTTCTGTGTTGAGCCATTCATTCGCTTCTGCATCGCTTTCAAACTTCTTGATATAATAATTGTTCTTGCTATAATCTTTGCTGCTAATTCCGTACTTCATGTTGTATCTCCTTTCGGTGTTGTGGTTTGTTTGTTCCTTACATGATTATAATATCATGTCCGTTTGTACCTATCAACACTGAAAGGAGATTTTATTTGACTATGAAATATCCATATTCTTTACGCATTGAACCATCATGGATTATACTGACAACCTCATTTATCCCATGGCTTTTTAACATCTGATGAAAATATCTATACCCATAACGATTGAACAATGTTCTTGTCCTTTTGTATTCCGAATCAATGCCAAAATCATCAATCAATCGTCTAGACAATCGGTTCATCGGCCCGGTAATACAAGTGAAAAATACGACCGTTCCCGATTTCATAGTACCATTTTCATAGAGCATTTGAATTTGCTCATACGGCATTCCATATGCGTCAGCGTCAATTATATTAAATTGAGACAAATCCAAATACTGGAGTGCTTTTCTATTGTCTATTGGAAGATTGCCACCTTTCAAATAGTTGTCAATTCCGTAATACCTATCACATCCAACGGCATCCCAAATATCATGGCTTCCGGCAAACAAATCAAGCACATCGACAGCGCTCAACTTACTGCACACCTGTTTCCGCATCGCAACCTTATCCGTAAAATATGAACTTTGCGTAAAAGCACTATGCCCTGCCTCTATAGCAGCGTGCTTTCTCATAGGTTATTCTCCGTCATAACAACCTCTGCCCCGATCTTTTTGCACTCTTCCATCAAGGGGATCAGTTTGTCATGCTTGTTGATGTCAATGCTAACAAGATAATGTACAGTCGAATAATCTGTTGAATGAGATTCAGGCTGTTCTCCTGACTCTTCATCTTTAGGTTCAACCTGTTGCGCATCAAATCCAAACAGACTCATATCAATCTCCCCGACCGCCGCAAGGTTCGTGTCGAGTGCCTCCGGTATGAATCCGCTGTTCATCGTCAGCTTATTGTGTGCCAGCGCGTACGCCCTGCGCTCCTCTTCCGTCAGCCAGTCAAGCCGGATGCACTCCGCCTCGGTATAGCCTAACTCCTTCAGGGCTTCCAACCTGCCGTTGCCTTCAACAACCAGATTGTTCTCGCCCCAGACCCCAATCGGGTCAAGGTTGCCGAACTGTTCGATGCTGTTCTTTATCTGCTCAATCTGCCACACTGGGTGGTCTTTGGCGTTGTCCGGGTCTTCCGTGATTTCGTCAATCGGTATCTTGATTATTTCCATTTTTTCACCTTGCCTTTCGGTGTTTTGCCTGTAAAAAAAAGTTTTAAAAGTTGCGGAGGGGGAAAAGACTGCGGGCGGGTGGTCTCGGCCCGCCGGGGGTGTGCAAAGATTTACTGGCCCCTCCCCTCCGGGGCGCTCGGGTCACCAGACGCGACTCTGCATCCCCAGATTGTTCTCTCCGTTTGTTCCATCGCCACGCGCGCGATTGCAGCGCATGTGCGAAGCCTTGATATTATTGAGGTCGAGCTCAAGCTCTGGTCTCTTGCTCACTGGAATGATGTGGTCGGGTTCCCATGCGTCAGGACAGGACGACGCCGGCAAACTGTAGTCGATCGGCTGGCCGCAGATGTGACAAACTGCCCGCGCTTTTCGATCTCTGTCCCATGCAAGCCTCCGGATCATAGGCCAGCGCCCCGATCTCGACATATCCCCGCCTCCTGTTCTTCCTTGTGTGTTGCCCGTTGGTTCCCTTTTACCGAGGAACCTTTACGAAAAAGGACGGGGCACCGGGCTCCGTCCTGATTATTCACTGTAAAGATTATACACCCGGGGGCCCTTCAATTTGCTACCATTTACCCCCGGGCCCCATTTTTCGAGGCGGGGCGGGGGTTTTTGAGCCCCGGGTGCCCTTTTTCTGCGCATTTATTCTCCTTCCAGGAGACCCCGGGAGGGGTATTTTTTTTTCGACCTGGTCCTGCTGCAGCTCGTCGAGCCGATGGAAAAACGCCCGCCGGACCGCGTAGAAGTCCGGATTGCACCAGCAAGGCTGGACTGATGCGTCCATGAATCGGACAGATCAGTGCAAAACAAAAGCAAGGACTTATTCAGTCCTTGCCCATTTGTTCACCTTACATTGTACGCTTCACCATACTTTTGTACATTACTAACGCTGGCGGTTGCTGGCGCTTTGCGGGACAATTTTCCATTCAGATCACCAAGAAGTCCATGTCATCCTTGTATGCGTCATAGAACTTCTGCAGTCCAATGCGGTGATACTTCTTCACTGTGTCGTATGACATCCCTGCATCACGTGACGTCTGTGCCATGGACTTGTATTCCACGTATATGGAATATAGCACCACGTTGCAGTACACGTCATGCAGCTGCCTGATCTGCAGGATGATCTTTTCCTTGGCATCATACAGCGCGTCAATTTCCTGGTTGATCTTCCTGTCCAGATCAACAATGGCTGCACACACGTCAGCCATTCTGTCCTGCGGTGAAGACTGGACCTTCACGCTGTCATAAGTAATTGCACTGTCCTGCCTGGCGCTGCCCCTTAATGTTTCAAGCCGGCGCAGATCCTGATTGATACATTCATCAAGGTTCCGCAGCTGGCCAAGATATTGTTCTGCTGTCATTCCTTATCCTCACTTTCTGCCTTGTAGCGCTTCAATCGCCGCCTGTCTGCTGATTAAGTCCGTGCTAAGTTGTGCAGGTGGCAACTTCTCATCATGTGTTGCTCCTCTGTATACGACCACGAGTGACGGGAAAGGCGCACTGCCTTTGCTGTCGTTAAAACGCAGTCTGCCCTTGACGAATCGCAATTCTGCTTTCCCGTATACCCACTCATGAAACCATCGTGTGTCAGTTCTAGAAGGGATAAGCATTACCGCACACTCCCCACTCAGACTATGTTTATAGCACTTCTCAACCCATGCGCTGATCTCCTTGCCATACGGCGGGTTGCAGAATACCGTTTCACCCGTCCAGTCCTGTGCGAGTCCGTTCTGCTCCTTCGTGTAGAATTTCCCGCACTTTGCGTTCTCGGGAGTAGCGCATGGGTCGAGCGTGAAATGAAACTCCGCATTCAGTTTGTCAAAGAAGTCCTGCGGTGTTGCCCATTCTGACGTATCTGACGTAAACATTCCACTGTTAAGCATGCGTCCCTCCTACCACCACACGGCATCAATCGCCGCCTGTCTGCTAATTAAATCATCCATCCTGTTCACCTCCCTTATACGGTTCTGGTAATGGCATCCATGCAACAACCATTCCGTCCTCATCCCATTTCCCGTTTTCAAATCCACACATACCTGTGAATGCCTTTGCCTGCCCGCATAGTTCTCCATCCATAGTCGCTAGATATGTTCCATCCTCCGGCATCCTCTCGCTACACAGTATCCATTTTCCTGGCCATCCATCTTTCTTATCTGTTTTCCCAAGGAGGTAGTCGGTTGTCACCCCGAGTACATTCGCGATGTTAGCCAGGATAGGGCCATTCGGAACCCTTGCTCCGCTCACGAATCTGCTCATCGAAACTTCTGTTGTCATGACCTTCTCAGCCAGTTGGCGCTGCGTCATTCCCTTCTCACGCAACAGCTCGTTGATTCTCTTCCCTGTGATGTTCTCGTTCATGCTTTGGCCCTCCTGTGTGCTTCCCATGAAGCGGTGTACCCGATCTTCATCAGTGTGTTGGTAAGAATCCCAAGTGCTCTTGGGCTCAAGTCGTCTTCGAATACCAGGACTCCGTCGACCACCCTGCACGGGTAGCCTTTCTGGCTCATGATCCGCTGTGCGTCGTCCTTCGGGATGGAAGAGCTGTGCGGATGGCAAACTTTCAATCCACGCTTTCCATAGCAAGCCTACGTTCGGGTGCTCCTTGATGTATGGCACATCGTCCACGTGAGATATCGCCGCCTGTCTGCTGATTAAATCACTCATCGGTTCTCCTTTCCCAGATACCATCGTCAGAAGGATATGTGTCATACTCTCTGTCGAGCCACGCTAATTTGCATCTGACGCAACCTTCTCTGTACTCTTTAGAGCCGTATTCGCTGCTCTCGTGTTCGTTTAAGCAATCAGAGTTGCTTGTGTAAGGACAGGCTATATCATACTCTGCCACTGACTCATAAGAAGCACCGCCATCATCTATCGCATCTGCGAGAACAGCCACCAGATAATCTCTGTTTGTGGGGTGTTTCCCGTCATACGTGTAAGTTATTGTTCGCATCGGTTCTCCTTTCTGCTCTAAATCTTGCGTCATATATCATCTTTGATAATTTCTCAAGGTTCTTCTTTGCGTGTCCGTACATCGTATCAAACTCTGATAATTCTTTTGTGACACACATTCTGTTTATTTCCCCTTCCAGTGTATCGGCAAGTATCATCATTGTTTTTCTTTCACTTTCAGTCATCGGTTTTCCTTTCTGCCCATGAACAAAAATCAAGTTCGCCAATCGGACTATGACCAAACTTCATGCAAATCCTACTGTCGCCGCTTGCAAACTTACAATTCCGGCACTGTATAATTTCGGGCTGTGCGGATGGTAATGCTTCAATTTCCTCAACATTAATGGATTCTTCAACGATCTCCCCGAAAAAGTTGCGGGTGGTATTTCGCGGTAGTCTAAGCACTGCCTGCCTGCTTATAACGTCCTCGCTCGATTCCTGACTGAGTGCTTCGATTGCCATGTCGAGTGCTTCAAATGCCGCTTGATTTATCTGTGGCTCCCATGCCTCTGGCTCTTGTATCCGTTTGAGCATTGCTATTGCTTCTGCTTTCGTCATCCTGTTCACCTCTCTGCATCACTTTCCTTGTAAGGATAAGCATTCATCACATTCCAACTGCCGTTGATTGGAGCCGAAAGCCTATACTTTCCAGTATCTATATATTCGCAGTAATCTTCTATTGCTTGCACAACCTCTTTGTATGTCAGGCACCAATCGTCTACTGCTCCAACATGATAATCGCCACCGTCTGCGATTTTGGCAAACTTGCGTCTCCCTTGAATCATGGCAGGAAGTTTTCGTATAAGGTTGTTACTATCTATTTGCATATACTGTCACCTCTCCACGGCTCTGGTATTGGTATTAATCGCCGCCTGTCTGCTGATTAAGTCACTCATTTCTCACCCTCACTTTCTGCCTGTGATGCATCTGATGGTGCTTTCGGCAATTCTCTTTCTTTCTGTAATTCGGGATGCCCTAACGCTCGTTTCAAGTCATTTCCGCTTGCGTAATCGTGCAAATCATCAAGGCTTTGATTTCGTTCTTCATCCATCATTTTCATTTCATAATCGTAGTCCTTGTATAAAATGCTCATAAGCGTTCTTGTATCGCCGTTTGTTCCGTTTAATGCATCTACTCCCTTATAGGGTTTTCGGCTCAATGCTCTCATCATTGACAGACTCCATAATGTAATTTCGGGTTGTATG
>Ga0256404_1004576_pt1 | contig 25929 bp, 24 predicted proteins | sample RumenRJG_01DNA_FD_185990 | JGI IMG/M metagenome (GOLD analysis project Ga0256404, IMG submission 185990) | Bovine rumen microbial communities from Lethbridge, Alberta, Canada - RJG_01 | ecosystem: Host-associated > Mammals > Digestive system > Stomach > Rumen | place: Canada: Alberta | collected...
CCTTCGTCCAACAGACGCATATATTTTAGAAGGTCTGCATAGTCATGTTTCTTCCTCTTTGTTTTTGACATAATGTACCCTAAAAGTTTTTTGTCCAACTTTTGGGGTGCACTTCAGATTTTGGGAGTTAATTCGTGGAGCTGCACCCCATAGCTATTTTTCCGGATAACTATAAAAAAAGTTTTGGATAACTATGCAGTAAAAATTGGAAGGGCTATAAGAAAAGCGCCCGCAGTTTATGTCTGCAGGCGCCTCGCATTTATGTAAGAAGAAGGATTCTACTTCACAAAGTACTTCTTGCCGCCCTGAATATAATATCCTTTAGCAGGCTTCTCAGAGAGGCGACGGCCCATGAGGTCGAAGATGGGTGCATCTTCGTCTGGCACAGAGGTCTCGTCAGATTTCATCTCTTTTACTGCCGTCGGTTCAACAGGCAGAATCTTACTAAAGTCACTCCAAGGATAAGCCGTTTTATAGGCATTCAGAGAAGCTGCAGGCACATATAATGTCGCAGTATTAAGAGGCACTTCAACAAAAACTACATAGTCTACATAAGGCACCTCCTTTGCAAGACACGTTACAGATGTGAGACTGCGGCAATAACCGAAGGCTTCATAGTTAATGGAATTTATGCCACAACCAATATTTACAGATGTAAGACTGGGACAATCATAGAATGCAAATTCCCCGATACTCTCCACCCCATCCCCAATAGTAACAGATGTAAGGTCTTCACACCCAAAGAAAGCGTACTCGCAAATATTCGTCACACTCTCAGGGATGGTAACAGAAGTCAGGCCGGAGCAATATTCAAAAGCTTCTTTCCCAATGTTCGTCACGCCATTCGGTATAATTGTGGCCTTACAACCGGCGACTAACGTATTGGACTCAGTTTCAATAATGGCATTACAATTATTTCTGCTATCGAATGTCGTGTTTCCTGCTTCAACAATTATAGACGTAAGCTTAGAGCAAAAATTAAAGGCATTACTGCCAATGCTTGTCACGCTCTCAGGAATAGTGACAGACTCGAGATCTCCGCAGCAATAAAATGCCCTAGAGCCTATGCTTGTCACACTATTGGGAATTGTTAGGGATGTAATACCATAGCAATATTCAAAAGCGCTTTCTCCAATCGTTGTCACACTATTGGGAATGTCTGTGGTCATACAAGCGGCAACCAACGTATTGGATGCAGTTTCAATAATGGCGTTACAGCCATTTCTGCTGTCGTATGTTGTATTTCCGGCGTCAACAATTACAGAGGTGAGATTGTGGCAAAAACTAAAGAGTCCGCTACCAACGTATGTCACATTCTTGGGAAGCGTAAAGGATGTGAGGGAAGAACAATCAAAAAAGGCACCAGACCCAATACTTGTCACACTTTCTGGGATGGTGAACGGCTTGAGGTTGTAACAATTATTGAAGGCGACGGAGCCAATAAATCGTGTTCCTTCTTTGATATTATAAACACTTAGAGTCTTATCTACCGCTCCCACCAGGTACGTATCAGCATAGCGCAGATTATCAATCACAGGCAGACTTGTACAGCCTTCAAAAGCACCAGAACCTATGCTCGACACGCTATTGGGAATTGTGATGGATGTAAGGGCGGAGCAATCCAAGAAGGCGGACTCCCCGATGCTTGTTACGCCATTACCTATGGCAACAGAGGTAAGACTTGAACAACCGAAGAATGTTTCATCACCAATACTCATCACACTGCCAGGAATAGTAATAGATGTGAGGCCGGAGCAATTTCGGAAGGCATCTCGGCCTATGTTGGTCACACTCTCAGGAATATTGATGGCCGTGAGGCTGGAGCAATCCCAGAAGGCGGACTCCCCGATGCTTGTTACGCCATTACCTATGGCAACAGAGGTAAGACTTGAACAACCGAAGAATGTTTCATCACCAATACTCATCACACTGCCAGGAATAGTAATAGATGTGAGGCCGGAGCAATTTCGGAAGGCATCTCGGCCTATGTTGGTCACACTCTCAGGAATATTGATGGCCGTGAGGCTGGAGCAATCCCCAAAGGCATAATGGGCAATATTGGTTACACCGTTTTCAATCACTACCGATTTAATGTATGCACTATAAAGATACCAAGGGATATTAGCATACATGTCTCCAGATCCGGAAATCGTCAAAACATAGTCAGTCGTTAAAGTATAATTCACGTTTTCTCCACATGATCCCTGCGCTATTATATCTCCTATCGGCAGAATAGTTCCAAACTCTTTCCATTGAAAATCTGTCTTATATGAAATAAGTAATGGTGCAGGAACATAAAGAGTTGCTGTGCTTAGAGGAACATTGTAAAATATAGCTATACCTATGTATGGGAAATCCTCTGCTAGACACGTTACAGATGAGAGGCTGGAGCAACCTTCGAAGGCGCTATTGCCTATGCTCGTTACACTGTTGGGAATTGTAATTGATGTAAGGTTGGAGCAATAATCGAAGGCGCCAGAACCAATAAATCTCGTTCCCTCCTTTATAGTGTATGTACTTTGTTCTTTATCTACAGCCGTTACTAAATACGTGTCTGCATAACGGACGTTGTCTATCACAGGAAGACTCGTGCAACCATCGAAGGCAGATTGTCCAATGCTCGTAACACTGTTTGGAATATTAACAGACGTAAGACTTGAGCAACCAGAGAAGGTCCCAGCGCCTATGGTCGTCACACTTTCCGGAATCGTAATAGATGTGAGACTAGAGCAATAAGAAAATGCACCTTCAGCAATGAAACGTGTTCCTTCCTTAATGTTATAGGTGCTTTGTGTCTTATCATCTGCTTTCACTAGATATGTATCTGCGTATTGTATGTTGTCTATCACAGGAAGACATGAGCAACCATCGAAGGCAGATCTGCCTATGTTCGTCACACTGCTAGGAATAGTGATTGACGCAAGGCCGGAACAATTCTGGAAGGCATAAATGCCAATGCTCATCACGCTCTCAGGAATCGTAACAGACACGAGGCTAGAGCAATGGGAGAAGGCAAATTCGTTAATACTCATCACACTATTGGGAATGATTACATCCTTCACCTCCTGTCCATCAATGTAAAGATGTTTGGCACTAGAGATAGGATTGCTCTCTTTACTGTAAAATTTGATGTTACACAAACTCTCGATGCTGGCAAATTCGGCTTTGGTGAGGCCGGAACAACCATAGAAAGCATCACTGCCAATACTTGTCACACTGTTTCCTATAGTAACAGACGTAAGGTCGGAGCAACCCGAGAAAGCACTACGACCAATACTTGTCACACTGTTGGGGATAGTGATGGCCGTGAGACCTTTACAACCAGAGAAAGCAGAACCGCCAATATTCGTCACGCTGTTGGGGATAGTGATGGCCGTGAGACCTTTACAACCAGAGAACGCAAAATCACCAATGTTCGTTACATTATTTCCCAGAGTAACAGAAGTAAGGTTGGAACAGGCGGAGAACGCAGAATTGCCGATACTTGTTACACTGTTTCCTATAGTAACAGAAGTAAGGTTGGAGCAATTTAAGAAGGCATGATCGCCAATGCTCATCACACTGTTGGGAATAGTAATCGACGTGATACCGGAGCAACTAGAGAAGGCATAATCGCCAATGCTCACAATATTGTCGCCAATGATGTATTCTTTAACTTGAACGCCGAAGACCTTTTTCAAATATCCGGAGTAGTGTGGTTTAGAAAGAATCGTATTGGATTTTATTGTTACAGACGTGAGACCTGTACAATATTCGAAAGCTGAATCGTCAAAACTCGTCACACTCTCGGGAATGGTGACAGATGTAAGAGCGTAGCAACCAGAGAAGGACACAAAACCTATATTAGTCACACCTTCTGGAATGGTGATTGATGTAAGACTGGAGCAACCATGGAAGGCTCCTGCACCAATGCTCGTCACGCTCTCGGGAAGCGTAACAGACGTGAGGCCGGAGCAACCATAGAAGGCACCTCCGCCAATGCTTGTTACACTATTGGGAATACTGATGGACGTAAGGCCGGAGCAATACTCGAAGGCATCTTCGCCAATGCTCGTCACTGTATAGTTTTGCTCATTATACTCTACGGAAGAGGGGATGACAACCGTGCCGGAATAACTGTTTTTCCCATTATTCGTCACCGCAACATTATTGCCGTCTGTAATGTTGTAGCAAATTCCATCAACTTCAAAGTCATACGCCCACGAGAGCGTGGAGACTGCAAGGAGCAGCAACGAGGCGAAGAATCGCCTGCACAAATGTTTTGTTCTCATATCATTATCTTTTTTACTTCACTAGATATTTCTTTCCACCTTGGATATAATATCCGTTTGCAGGCTTCTGCTGGAGGCGACGGCCCATAAGGTCGAAGATGGAAGCATTTTCATTTGCTTTTAAGGTCTTGTTAGACTTCAACTCTTCTACCGCAGTCGGATCAATTCCGACTATCTTGCCAAACTCTTTCCACTGACTTGCTGTCTTATAGGCTTCTATAGAAGTTGCTGGCACATAAAGAGTTGCTGTACTTTTAGGCGAGAGTCCAAACACATTACTACCCATGTCGGGAACATCCTCTGCAAGACATGTTACAGACGTGAGGCCGGAGCAATAGTCAAAGGCCCAACTGCCGATGCTCGTCACACTCTCAGGAATAGTGACGGATGTGAGGTCGGAGCAACCATAAAAAGCCCGATATCCGATGGTCGTCACGCTGTTGGGAATAGTGACGGATTTGAGGCCGGAGCAATTCTCAAAAGCATAATTGCCAATAGTCGTCACACTCTCAGGAATAGTGACGGATGTGAGGCCGGAGCAATTCTCAAAAGCACAAGAGTTAATGCTCGTCACACTATTGGGAATCACGAGTTCCGTCACCTCACTTCCGTTAATGTAAAGGTGCTTTGCATAATACAAGGGATTACTAAAAGGGCCTGAAAACGATATCTTGAATAGACTTTCTATGCTGGCAAACTCTGCTTTAGTGAGATATGTGCAGTCTCCGAAGGCACAATTGCCAATGCTCGTAACAGCATCACCTATCACCACTTCAGAGAAGCGAGATTCATAAAAAACACCCAACGCCCTAACCGTTAGTCCCGATGGGTGATAGTATGGTATATCGCAGTTTATATACAGGGTGCCAGTGCAGCCAGAAAAAGCTTGCTGACCAAAGTTTGTCACACTATTAGGAATAGTCATGGATTTGAGGCCGGAGCAACCATAAAAAGCCCTATTTTCGATGCTCGTCACACTATTGGGAATAGTAACAGATGTGAGGCTGGAGCAGCCTTGGAAGGCAGATGTACCAATACTTGTTATGCCATTGCCCATAATGACAGACGAGAGACCGGAGCAATTCCAGAAGGCAGATGATCCAATGCTCGTCACGCTATTGGGAATAGTAACAGATGTGAGGCTGGAGCAGCCTTGGAAGGCAGATGTACCAATACTTGTTATGCCATTGCCCATAATGACAGACGAGAGGCCGGAGCAATTCCCGAAGGCAAAATCACCGATGCTCGTCACGCCATTTCCGATAGAAACAGACGTGAGGCTAGAACAATATCTGAATGCACCATCGCCAATATCAGTCACACTCTCAGGAATAGTGATAGACTTGAGGCCGGAGCAATTATAGAAGACGGCTTCACCGATGCTCGTCACAGTATAGTTTTGCTCATTATACTCTACGGAAGAGGGGATGACAACCGTGCCGGAATAACTGTTTTTCCCATTATTCGTCACCGCAACATTATTGCCGTCTGTAATGTCGTAGAAAATACCACCAACTTCAAAGTCATAAGCCCACGATAGCGTGGAGACTGCAAGGAGCAGCAACGAGGCGAAGATTCGCCGAAGGAATAATTTGTGTTTCATGTTTATTGTGTAACAGAAATTTAAGGTTATTGGGGGCGCAAGAGAATTTTCTGTGAGTTACTCCTGCGCCCGCATTTGTTAAATCTGTTTATTTCTCAAACTGATAGAGTTTAGACACCTCTGACGCCGTCAGGGCAACGCCATAAACACGAACATTATCCACCTTCATGGGGCTATTCCAAATGCCGTTGGCCTCACCGCCGATGCTGGCCATAGTGCCATAGCCTTCGGTGTTGTTGTAATGGCTGGCAGAACCCTTAAGTACGCCGTCAATGTAGAAGGCTATCTGACGGTTGGCATACACGGCGGTCAGCATGTGCCATCCGGTCCCCCAATAGCTCTCTGCAGACACGCCGAGACGCTCTGACGTATCAAAAATCTCAGCAGTGCCGTCACCCACGAAGTTGCCATTATTATCCACATACAGACGCGGGGCGCCGTTGAAGGTGTCATCCGAGAATGTTGAAACGAACAAGGGGCCGTTGCCGAAATCCTTTACCCACATGCTGACAGAGAAGGCAGAAGAGCCGCGTACCACATTGTTCGGGATATTGACATACTCCTTGTTGCCCAAAGACAACGCCTTACCCTTGCCGTTGGGGGTGTCTGTGATATAGGAATATGTGCTACCGTTCATCACTGTGCCGCTATTCATGGCATTCTTTTCATTTTTAGGCGTTCCATCGTCAAAGGTATAATAAGACAACAACCCGCGAGTTACATCGCTAGATGCAGAGCCACCGCTTCCGCCTTCGTCACCCTCATCTTCTTCATCACTACTTGCATTCGTTCCAACTACAGTGAAGTTAATTTCATAGTCCTCAATGCCGACAGTCACCAGCACCTTGGCATTTCGTGTCTGCTCTGGACGATTATTCACTGTGGCAATAATCACTTTGTTGCCCTTGGAGGGAATCACACCGGATGTGGTAGACAGAGTCAGATAAGAGGGAATGTTACTGATACTGAAGTTTTGCAGGTTGGTGCTGTTATTGGTAATAGTGAACGACATCTCGCTGACATTTTTGCCGAAATGGAGGACAACCGGATTGATCGTAACAGAACTCTCTGTCAGCTGGAAATCACAATTGGCCTGCTGGTTTGAATAGACTGTTACCTGCTTTGTCGTTGTACGATAGTTGCTGGCCATCACCTGTATGGTGTAGGTGCCCGGTTCTATGTTGGTGAACTCATAACGTCCGTCGCTTCCCGTAGTCTTGGTGAGTCCTTTCACATTCAACGTCACAGTAGCCCCGGCAATGGGAGCATTTGCATTTCCGTAGTCCGTCACCAAACCGTGAATGTTTCCTGTTGCTGTGGGCTTAGGAGTATCGTCATCGTCGTCACCACAAGAAATGAATCCTACACTTGCTATTGCCACAAACACCGCAGACAAGAGCATCAAGAAATACTTTTTCATAAATCACACATTATTTGGTTTAACATAGTTTCTACACACTACGTCTCCAAATAGTGCTCAACATTAGACTTATTCTACTTACCCCAAAATACAAAAAGCGTGGAGACTTATCAGTTACTCGCTCCACGTATCGAGGCCCTAGGATTGCCCTATTCATCAGAACGAGCAACCCAGACCCCACGCCGATATGCATAAACCAATCGCCATATACATTAGACTCCAAAACGGAGCAAATGTAAAAGCAATCAGGCGATTACATACCCATGGGCGTCTATCGTTGCTTATGTTCTTTGATGAATATGAGAGTTTCCTAGGCTTTCGATACGTCAAGAACAAAGCGCGTGATATACGCCTTTTCCATATATGGTGTCCCACAACGCCAAAGGAACGCTTTCCTGTGGTCTTTCCCAGCGGTTTTTAGCCGCTTTCGGCGTGAAGACGTTGCAAAAATACAAAATTTTCTTTAACTTACAACTTTTTGGCGAAGAATTTCACGCACTAATGCACGGAATTCGTTTCATTAACGACTTTAATCGTACTCATTAATGAATTCGATTGTTTTCATTAATGAATTGCATCGATTTCATTAATGAACGGTTTTTAGTGTTTGGCTATTGTCTTTTACTAAACCAGTTGACAATTTACTAACAAGGTTGACATGAACGGAAGTGTCAACGCTTTCAGGAAACCGCCCGTAATTTATTCATCCAAGCAGTTCACATTAAGCAAAAATTCATAAACTCCTATCCGATAAATGCCGTCATCATTGTAGAATCCTCTCATATAATCGCCTGAGACAACGACCTTGCGAAAACTGTCGCTTATGTTGGCCAACGGACGTTGTTCCTGCTCCACCTTGGCCTTGTCCGGCAGCATGTATGCCGATTGTATGTATATGCGCTGCGAACCGCGATTAACGACAAAATCAACCTCCAAGATCTTGCGGACCGTCTTGCCTTGGGCGTTCTTTTCCCATGTCTCAACCAATCCTACATCTACCGAATAGCCGCGCGAACGCAATTCGTTGTATAGCACGTTCTCCATCATGTGACTGAACTCCACCTGGCGGAATCCCAGTATCGCATTGCGGATGCCCGGATCTTCAAAATAAAACTTGCTGTCTGCGCCGATGTACTTTCTTCCTTTAATATCGTAGCGCTCAGCCTGACTAATCAGAAATGCATCCTCAAGATTTTCTATATATTTGGAGACGGTGTGATTAGAAATTTTCAGGTCTGTTGTCGATTTAAACGTATTCGCTATCTTTGTCGGATTAACAGTCGAGCCCATCGCCGATGCCAGCACTTTGAAGATTTGTTCCAGTCCTTCTGTGTTATGCAGACGGTTGCGCTCGATGATGTCCTTTAGATAAATCGTACGATAGACATCTTTTAGGTATGATTCTTTTTCCTCCGGGGTACTCATCTTGGCGACTGCTGGCAGACCGCCATAAGTGTAGTAATCTTGCAAAGCTTCACCCTTATCGCCGCCAATCTCTTCATAGTACTCTGCAAAACTCAAAGGATGCACACGTATCTCCCATCCGCGTCCGCGGAACTCGGTGACGACATCTTTGCTCAGAAACCTCGAGTTGCTGCCCGATACGTATGTCTGCACGTTGTGCTTATGCCCCAAACTGAGCAAAACTCCTACAAAATCGTCCACCAACTGCACCTCATCCAATATCACATAAGTCGTATTTCCGTCGTTGACAATATGCACATCAATGTAATCCAGCAAAGAATCCGGATTTAGCAGGTGTTTATTTCGTATGTCATCCATCGCCAGACCGATGACATGATCTTCTGCCACACCGTGTGTCAGCAAGTGGTTTCGGAAAATGTTGAACAGCAGGTAGGACTTGCCGCACCGACGTACGCCGGTTACGATTTTGATCATGTCCATCTGCTCTGCGCGAATGAGCTTCTGAAGGTAAAAATCTCGTTTAAACTCCATATGCTATAGCTTTTTTTTGTGGCAATCCACGTTTTTCAGCTACAAAGATACTGCTTTTTCTTTAACTTACAACATTTCGGGGCACATTTTCTTGAAAACCACTCCGATTTTTTCAAAAATCGAAAATGCAAAAATGTTGTCAACAAATCCAGTACGACATTTCCCCTTGTGTCAACTGATTCAGGAAACCGCCGTAATTTGCTTAAAACACAAAATGAGAATTTGAGAAAATGAGAATTTGGGAAAATCTTGTGTCAACAAATCCAGTACGACATATGTTTTCCCTAAAACAGTTGACAGTCTGCTGACAAGGTTGACATTCAAACCATTTTCTTGACAAAGCCCTCTCCCGCCCCAACTGCCGCCTCTCACTTCTCGTTTGTCGCTATTTTGACTTTCCCGTGGGCTCGGAAAAATTCTCTCGTGGGAGCGTAAATCATGCCCAACGGAGACGCTGTGACGACACCCATAATGCACCCTGCCGATTTTTTAACAGAATCATTTCTTTCATGCATCAAAGACAAACAGGAAAAACACGGAGATTCTCAAATTCTCAAATTCTCACAAAAAGAAAGAGAGAAAGGGACAAAAAGAGAGAAAAGAAAATATAAAGAAAAGAAGTTTATAGTTAACTCTTTCCTACTTACGTAGTAAACAGTTTCCTATAAACACAGAAAAAAAGCCCGTGAGAATTTGAGAAACTTTTGACTGGGCCTGGGCGTAGCGCGATGCGCTCCGCGATTTTATTTTACGAGGGTGCGTATACCGGGCTGTTTTCTGCAAGAGCCTTGCCTGCAGCCTGCACAGATGCGTGTTATTATATATACGCAAGTGAGAAAATGAGAATTTGATAATTTGATAATTTAACACAACTTCTTCGATTGTTATATTTCACTGATTTACATAGGAGTTACAAGGCGAGTGGGAACTTTCGCTTTTTTATTGTCGTATCTTTGCACCGTCAAACCGGAATGACAGCGCTCTTTGACTTATTGCTACACACCGAAAAGAACCGGAAGTCCGGTTCCCAATCAGCGGGTCATAATTTGTGTCTTTTCCTAAAACAGTTGACAGATTACTGACCATGTTGACATAAGCGGAAGTGTCAACAAATCCAGTACGACATTTTCCCTTGTGTCAACTCTTTCAGGAAACTGCCGTTACTTCACTCCGTCCGCCTGCTGCTGCGGCTCACGACGTGTGTCCCACATCGCAGCAATATGTATGGTTTATCAGTGACGGAAGACTTCTTCTTGAGCCAGATGGTCACCGGCTTCAAAAGCTGCTTCAGCCTCATCAAGCATGCCGTCAATCTCTTTCATAGTGAAAGTACGCAACTGTTCACTTTCATGTTTCTCGGCACGCTCCAGCAGATGTTCTCCCACCCAACGCATGTTGTTGGTTTTCTTGAAAACGACCCAAAATTTACAGAAATAAACACTCATGAAACTTCGCTCCATAGACAATGGTCGATGAAAAATGTCTGTCAATTGAAACAAACCTAAGAAAATCTAACCGACAAAATCCAAAAACTAACTTATCTTTTTCAAAAGACTAGTTGGCTTTGCCCGTTTTTTTCACTACCTTTGCAGGCGAAAAGACTATGACACGAAACCAATACTGTCTGAAAAAGCCGGCACAACGGCAAAACTGCAACGACAAATGAACTGGATAATACTCATTGCGGCCGGACTCTGCGAAGTGGCCTTCACCTACTGCCTCGGGCGCGCCAAAGGCATCGATGGCACGGAGTGGTGGACCTGGATGGGCGCCTTTGCCGCCTTCTACGTGTTGAGCGCCGTGCTGCTGGCCAAAGCCACCGAGACGTTGCCTCTGGGCACGGCCTATCCCGTGTGGACCGGCATCGGGGCCGCCGGCGCCGTGATTGTCGGCATCTTCATCTTCAGGGAGCCCGCCACCTTCTGGCGCCTCTTTTTCCTCACCACGCTCATCGCGTCCGTCATCGGACTGAAAGCCCTCTCGTAAACGCAAATGAAAAGACGCACATCCTTGAAAAAGTCTGCACTGATGATGCTGGCAGCCGCGCTGATGCTGGGATGCTGCACGGCGATGGCGGCATGCTCCGCCACAGAAAGCGACTCCGAAGGCGCCGTATCCGAGATAGAGCGGCGGGGCACCCTGCTGGTGGGCACCACGGGCGACTACAGACCCCTCACGTTTCGCGAGGCGGACGGCAGCTATTGGGGGTTCTGCATCGAAGTGGCACAGGCCATAGCCGGTGAAATGGGCGTAAAGACGGAGTTTGTGCCCACCTCATGGCCCACACTGACCGACGATGTGACGGCGGAGCCTCCGGCCTTCGACCTGGCTGTCGGCGGCATCACCGTGACCGACACCCGCCGCGCGACAATGCTCATGAGCGAGGGCTATCTGGGCAACGGCAAAACCATACTGTGCCGCGCCACGGAGCGCGGGCGCTACCGCTCGCTGGCCGACGTCAACCGCGAGGACGTGCGCGTGATGGTGAATCCCGGCGGACTCAACGAGAAATTTGCCCGCGAAAAACTGACGCACGCCACCCTTGTCGTCCATCCGAAGAACGAAGAAATCCCCACCCTCATAGCGGAAGGCGAAGCCGACGTGATGATAACGGAAATCACCGAAGCGCCCTACTACGTCGGGACGGACAGCCGCCTCGCTGCCCCGCTGCTGGAGCACCCCTTCACCCGCGGCGAGATCGGCGTGCTGATGCGCCGGGGGCAGGAAGCGCTGCTCCGGCAGGTGAACAAGACCATCCGACGCATGAAGGCAGACGGCACTCTGCGCCGCCTGCATGAGACGTACGGCCTCCGCTACGCCTACTGAGGCGCCGTCATATCCCGTTGCCCCTTTTCTTCGGCGACGAGCATTTCGACAGCGACCTGCAGAATGCCTTTGCACTGGGCAAGAGGCTGGTTGAAAAATGTAAATAAAGGATAGCGGTAGGAAATCCGCCCCATGACCGACGGCGTCATTCTGCAGGAAGAACTGGAGTTAAACTTTTGACCTCACTTCTTCTCCGCCCAGAAAGAGGGGAAGAAGAGGAAGAGCACCGTGAAGATTTCCAGACGGCCGATGACCATCAGCAACGACAGCAGGCACTTGCCCAAAGCCGGCACCTCGGCAAACGTGCCCGAAGGCCCAACCAGGCCCGTGCCCGGACCGACATTGGACAGAGAGGAAATGCTGGCGCCTATCGACGTGTCGACATCCAACCCCATGCAGGTAAGCAGGAAAATGCTCAACACGGCCAGGAAGATGTAGATGAAGATAAAGGTGAGCGTGCGGCGAACGCGCTCCACAGGCAACACATGGCCCGAGATGCGCACCGCCACCACAGCGCGCGGATGCAACTGCAGCAGGAACTCATTGAAGGCCGCCTTGAGACTCACCAGAAGACGGATCACTTTGATGCCGCCAGCCGTAGAGCCTGCGCAACCGCCCAGAGCCATGATGAACACCGTGGGCATCCAGAAGGGTGCGCCCCAGGAGACATAGTCGAAAGTTTCGGCGGCAAAACCCGTGGTGGTGATGACGGTGGCCACATGGAAGAACGACGTGCGGAACGTCTGCTCCAGGCCTTGCGGCGCTGCGGAGAGCGCCTCGGGCGCCATCGGCGCATAGCGGAAGAGAAGCATAAAGATGCCCGTCAGGAAAAAGACAATCCAAAGGAAGGCGTGAAGCTCCTCATTGCGCAGCATGACGCGGCCGCGCCGGATGCTGACGTAGTAGAACAGGGAGAAATTGACCGATGAAATCACCATGAAAACCGAGGCCACATACTCCACATAGGCGCTGTGGAAGTATCCGATACTCTCGCTGTGAGTGGAGAAGCCGCCGGTGGCCACCGTAGTCATGGCGTGGCAGACGGCATCGTAGAGGTTCATCGGCCCGGCCCAGTAGAAGAGGGCGCACACCGAGGTGAGCAGCAGATAGATGAGTAGCAGACGGCGCGCCGTGGAGCCGATCTTGGGACGCAGGCGGTCAAGGCCGATGCCGGTAACTTCGGCGGAAAAGACGTTGGCATTCTTCATCTCATAGAGCGGGATGAGGGCAAAGGAGAACACCACGATGCCCAGACCGCCCATCCACTGCGTGTTGGCGCGCCAGAAGCGCGTGGCGTGGGTCATTGCGTCGATGTCGGTGATGACGGTGGCACCCATCGTCGTGAAGCCGCTCATGGTCTCGAAGAAGGCCGAGGCAACATCCATGTGCATGAAGAGGATGAAGGGCAGCATGCCGATGAGCGAGAAGACCACCCACGAAAGCGCCACCACCATGAAGGAGTCGGCGCGGGAAAAGTGTTCCTGAGCTGCCCGGCGTCCGAAAAACAAACAGCTGCCGCCCACTGTCCAACTCACCAGAGCGGAAAGCAGGAAAGCCCACCAGTCGCTCTCTCCGTAGAAAAGGCTGACACACATGGTGAAGAGCAGTGCGAGGCCCTCCATCATCATCAGGTTGCCAAAGATGTTCTTCTTCAAGAGCGGGAGATGTTACAGTAAAAACGGAATACGGTCAATCCAGGGCGTGCTTGGGGTAGTCGATGGTGTAGTGAAGTCCGCGGCTCTCCTTGCGCTCCATAGCCTGACGCGTGATGAGATAGGCCACGTTGACCATGTTGCGCAGCTCGCAGATGTCTCGCGTGGGCTTCACGCGGCGGAAGAGTTCCTCGGTTTCTTCATAAATGATGTCCAGGCGCGTCCACGCGCGCTTGAGACGCAGGTCGGAGCGCACGATGCCCACATAGTTGGACATAATCTGCCCCACTTCCTGCATATCCTGAGCGATGAGCACCTTCTCCTCGTTGGACATCGTACCCTCGTCGTTCCACTCGGGCACCTTGGTGTTGAACTCATAGCCGTCGATGACGGAGAGCGCATGGCGAGAAGCGGCATTGGCATAGACCACCGCCTCGATGAGGGAGTTGGAAGCCAGACGGTTGCCGCCGTGCAGACCCGTGCAGGAGCATTCGCCCACGGCGTAGAGACGATGGATGGTGCTTTCGCCGTTGAGGTTCACCTTGATGCCGCCGCACATGTAATGCGCCGAAGGACAGACGGGGATCATCTGCTTGGTGATGTCGATGCCGATGGACAGACACTTGGCGTAGATGTTGGGGAAGTGGTGACGTGTCTCCTCGGGGTCTTTGTGGGTGACGTCGAGACAGACGTGCTTGAGTCCGTGTATCTTCATCTCGCGGTCGATGGCGCGCGCCACAATGTCGCGGGGTGCCAGGGAGAGACGTTTGTCATATTTCTGCATGAACTCCTCGCCGTTGGGCAACTTGAGGATGCCGCCGTAGCCGCGCATAGCCTCGGTGATGAGGAAGGCGGGGTGCGTTTCCGCCGGATTGTAGAGCACCGTGGGGTGAAACTGCACGAACTCCATATCCTTCACGATGCCCTTGGCGCGATAAACCATGGCGATGCCGTCGCCGGTGGCGATGTTGGGGTTGGAGGTGGTGGCATAGACGGCACCGGTGCCTCCGGTAGCCATGAGGGTGACGCGCGAGAGATAGGTGTCCACCTTGCCCGTGTCGGGATCGAGGACGTAGGCGCCGTAACATTCGATGTCGGTCATGTGGCGGTTGACCTCGCGCCCCAGATGATGCTGCGTGATGATCTCCACGGCATAGTGGTTCTCCAGCACCTTGATGTTGGGATGGCTGCGCACCGCCTCCATCAGACCGCGCTGGATCTCGAAGCCCGTGTCGTCGGCGTGGTGAAGGATGCGAAACTCGCTGTGGCCGCCCTCGCGGTGGAGGTCAAACGTGCCGTCTTCCTTCTTGTCAAAGTTCACACCCCAGCGCAGCAGGTCGCGGATGCCGTCCGGACCGCCCTTGACCACTTGCTCCACAGCAGCGGGGTCGCTGATGTAGTCGCCGGCTATCATCGTGTCCTTGATGTGCTTCTCGAAGTTGTCCACCTTGAGGTTGGTGACCGAGGCGATGCCGCCCTGAGCCTTGGCCGTGTTGGCCTCGTCGAGCGTCGTCTTGCACACCAGCGCCACACGGCCCTTGCCGGCGTCGGCCACTTTGAGTGCAAAGCTCATACCGGCCACTCCGCCGCCGATAATCAGAAAATCGAACTTGCGTATCATGTTTTTCGTCGTTTGCAAATGCAAATTTACAACTTTTTTAGTATCTTTGCCGCCGATATGAAGAAAAAAACACTTTTAATTGCCTTTTTTACCGGCATAGCCCTCGCATTGCACGCCCAAGGCGCGTGGAAGGAGCGCACGACAGCCGCGCTGGACAGCCTGCTCACGGACTCCCTCTTCGAAAGCACCCAGGTGGCCCTGGCCGTGTGGGACCTCACCGACGATTCTTTGCTCTACGCAACAGGCTACCGGCAGCGCATGCGCCCCGCTTCATGCCAGAAGCTCATCACTGCCGTCACCGCGCTGAAGACCCTCGGCGCCGAATTCCAATACCGGCCCTACGTGAAGGAAGCCGGATGGGGCTGGTGCTGGGACGATAAAATATCACAACCCGAGACGCCCGGCGCCCCATTGCTCGACGAGACGGAACTGCAGCGCGTGGACGAAGTGCTGCTGCCCATGCTCAAGGAGAGCGACAACCTCCTGGCAGAGAGCATGTTCCAGCAACTGGCCGATAAAAGCGGCAAGCGCGAGGCGGGGCGTAAGGAAGCCGCTGCCGAAGTGGAACGGCTGATGCACGACCTGCATCTGAACCCCAAAGACTACCTCATTGCCGACGGGAGCGGACTCTCGCTCTACGACTATGTCACGGTGGAGCTGCTGGTGAAGGTGTTGCGCTACGCCTGGCAATGGGACCACATCCGCGAGCCTCTTCTCCAGGCATTGCCCATCGCCGGAGTGGACGGCACGCTGGAGAAACGCATGAAAGAGACGACGGCGGAGGACAACGTCCGGGCCAAGACCGGCACCGTGGAGGGCATCGTTTCGCTGGCCGGATACTGCCTCAGCGGCGAGGGCCACGACCTGTGCTTTGCCATCATCAACCAGGGCATCGTGAGAGCCCGCTCGGGGCGCGATTTTCAGGACCGTGTGTGCATTGCTCTGACTCAATGACCAAAACAACGGAACAATTCGAAAAAAATCGCACAAAAAATTTGGCGGATAAAATCGAAATCCGTATCTTTGCACAGAAAACAGACAGAAACAGCACTGAAATATGGCACAAATCAAAGGACGGGTATCTCAGGTGATCGGACCTGTAGTGGACGTAACTTTCCTGTCGGATGGCGGAGAGAACGTCAGCTTGCCCGCCATCAATGAAGCACTCATCGTGAAGAGGCCCGACGGGCGCGATCTAATCATCGAAGTGCAGCAGCACATCGGCGAGAACACCGTGCGCTGCGTGGCAATGGACTCCACCGACGGCCTGAGTCGCGGCGTGGACGCCATTGTAACGGGAATGCCCATCACCATGCCTGTGGGCGATCAGGTGAAGGGCCGTCTCTTCAACGTCGTGGGCGATGTCGTGGACGGCATGAGGGGCCTCTCAAGAAGCGGCGCGCTGCCCATCCACAGGGAGCCCCCCAAGTTTGACGAGCTGACCACTTCGCAGGAAGTGCTCTATACGGGCATCAAGGTTATCGACCTGCTGGAGCCCTACCTGAAAGGCGGTAAAATCGGCCTTTTCGGCGGTGCCGGCGTGGGCAAGACGGTGCTCATCATGGAGCTCATCAACAACATCGCCAAGAAGCACAACGGTTTCTCCGTGTTCGCCGGTGTCGGCGAGCGCACCCGCGAGGGCAACGACCTTTTGAGGGAAATGATCGAGAGCGGCGTCATCCGCTACGGCGAGGAGTTCAAGAAGGGTCTGGAAAAAGGTCGCTGGGACCTCTCGACGGTGGACTACGACGAGGTGGCCAAGAGCCAGGCAACATTGGTCTACGGCCAGATGTCGGAGCCTCCCGGGGCCCGTGCCTCTGTGGCTCTGAGCGGACTGACGGTGGCCGAGAGCTTCCGCGACTCGGATGCCGTGGGCACCTCCAAGGATATCCTCCTTTTCATCGACAACATCTTCCGTTTCACACAGGCCGGCAGTGAGGTGAGTGCTCTCTTGGGCCGCATGCCTTCCGCCGTGGGTTATCAGCCCACCCTGTCCACCGACATGGGCAAGATGCAGGAGCGCATCACCTCTACGAAGAAGGGCTCCATCACCTCCGTGCAGGCCGTCTATGTGCCTGCCGATGACCTCACCGACCCCGCCCCCGCCACGACGTTCAGCCATCTGGACGCCACAACGGTGCTTTCGCGTAAAATCACCGAGCTGGGCATCTACCCCGCCGTAGATCCTCTGGACTCCACCAGCCGCATCCTCGACCCCAACATCATCGGCGAAGACCACTATAACTGCGCCCAGCGCGTGAAGCAGATTCTCCAGCGCAACAAGGAGCTGCAGGACATCATCGCCATTCTGGGCATGGACGAGCTCTCCGACGAGGACAAGCAGACGGTCAATCGCGCCCGCCGCGTGCAGCGCTTCCTCTCGCAGCCTTTCACCGTGGCTGAGCAGTTCACCGGCCTGAAGGGTGTGATGGTCAACATCGAAGACACCATCAAGGGCTTCAACATGATCCTCGACGGCGAGGTGGACGACCTGCCCGAGCAGGCTTTCCTCAACGTGGGCACCATCGAAGAAGCCAAGGAGAAGGCCCGCAAGCTGAGAGAAGCCGCCGAGGCCGCTGCGCAGTAAGACAAACGACAACGAGAGAGAACATTAACGGAATATGAAACTGACCATCTACAGCCCGGAGAAAACCCTCTTTGACGGCGACGTGACACTTTGCGAAGTGCCCGGCGGACGGGGGCGCTTCACCGTCCTGACCGGCCACGACAGCATCGTCTCCACCCTTGTGGAGGGTGAGATCCGCTACCGGACGGCGACAGGGGAAGAGAAGCTCCGCATCCGCGGCGGTTATGTGGAGGTCAGCAACGATATCATCAGCGTGTGCGCCAAAGTATGAAGGGACAACAGGACCTTGATGTGACCGCCATGATTTTCGACCACGTGGGCGACAGCTACTGGTGGCATCTGACCGACGTGGGCCAGACGTCTGTAGCCATGCCGCTGCCCGTCCTGGTCTACAGCGAGCACACGGGCTGGCACGCTTTCTCTTCCGCCCGTTTCCACCACGGCCACGTGGCCTACGAGGGCCTGGCCATTGCGCCGGAGGAGAGCCCCAATGCCGGCAAGATCATCGAGGTGGCCACCGGCGAGCGGCCCGCATTCGACTGCTCAGTCACCAAAAACGTGGCCGGCCTGCTTCTGGCCAGCGTGCTGCTCTGCCTGATGGTGCTCGGGGCCGCACGGTGGTATAAGCGCAAGGATGTCACCGCCGCAGCGCCCAAAGGCTTCATCGGCTCGATGGAGATGATGGTCAACTTCGTCTACGAGGACATCATCAAGGCCAACATCCCCGAGCACACGGCGCGCTACACGCCTTACCTGCTGACGGTCTTCTTCTTTATCTTCCTGACCAATCTGCTGGGCCTCATCCCCGGTTCGGCCAACCTCACGGGCAACATCGCCGTGACGGTGACGCTGGCGCTCTTCACCTTCGTCATCACCAACATCTTCGGCACGAAGGCCTATTGGCAGGAGGTGTTTTGGAACCCGGAGCTGCCCGCCTGGCTGCGTCCGCTGATGGCCGTCATCGAGTTCATCAGCCTCTTCACCAAGCCCTTCTCGCTCACCATCCGTCTCTTCGCCAACATCCTGGCGGGCCACTGCGCCCTGATCGGCGTCTTGAGCGTCATCTTCATCACCGCCACCACGATGCCCGGCGCCGGCAACGGCCTGATGAGTGTGGTGAGTGTGCTGCTGGCCGTCTTCCTCGACTGCCTGGAGCTCCTGGTGGCTTTCATCCAGGCCTTTGTCTTCACCATGCTTTCGAGCATCTACATAGGTCTCTCGCAGGCGCATCATCATCACGATTAAACCGACAAAAACAATACAATAACCTATAAAAACAGTACAGTTATGTTAGGAATGATTCTTTTGGAGATTCTCTCCACCAAGGGTGCAGCAGCACTGGGTGCCGGTCTGGTAGCCATCGGTGCAGGTTTGGGACTGGGCAAGATCGGCAGCGCCGCCATGGACAGCATGGCCCGTCAGCCCGAGAGCATCGGCAAGACGCAGACCGCCATGATCATCATCGGCGCTCTGGTCGAGGGCGTGAGCCTCTTTGCCGTTGTTGTTTGTCTTCTGGCCAACTAAACCCAAGACCTTCACAACATGTCCCTGTTAATTCCCGATAGCGGACTCTTCATCTGGATGCTTGTGGCCTTTGCCGCGGTGCTCTTTGTGCTGACCAAATTCGGCTGGCCTGCCATCACCGGCATGCTCGACGAGCGCGCCCGCTACATCAACGAAGGCGTCGCCAAGGCCAAGGAGGCCGGCGAGAAGCTGGAGAAGGTGCAGGAGGAGACCGGTCGTCTCCTCAAGGAGGCTCAGGAGCAGCAGAGCAAGATCCTCGACGAAGCGGCCCGCATGAGGCAGGACATCATCGCCAAAGCGCGTGAAGACGCCACCGCGGCCGCCCAGAAAGTGATGGACGAAGCCCGTCAGCAGATTGAGGCGGAGAAGGAGGACGCCGTGCGCGACATCCGCCGTCAGGTGGGTCTGCTCAGCGTGGAGATTGCGGAGAAGGTGTTGCGTCAGAACCTCAGGACAGATCAGGCCCAGATGGACTACATCAACCGCCTCTTGGACGAAAAGGAAAAGGAGAGCATTTAAACCGTCGGCATGTATATCGGAGTCATCGCCAAACGCTATGCCAAGGCATTGCTGGACTTCGCCTTCGAAAACGGGGCGGAGACCCAGGTCTATGAGCGTGTGCAGCGCTTCATCCGGGTGTATCTCGCCACGGAGGAGCTGCGCCGCGTGCTGGCCAATCCGCTCCTGTCCCGCGAGGACAAGTTGCGCGTCTTGACCGAGGCGGTGGAGACGCCGACGGAGAAGGCCGGAGCGGTGTGGACGAAGTTCGCCGCCCTCGTCCTGCAGCACAAGCGGGAGACCCTGATGCTCTTCATTGCCCACAACTACGTCACGCTCTACCGCGAGAAGAAGCATGTGAGCCAGGTGCACCTCATCACGGCCACGCCGCTTTCGGGCCAGGTGGCTGCCCGCGTGAAGCGCATGGTGGAGGAACACAGCCGCGAGGCCTCGGAGGTCCTTTTGGAGGAGACGGTCAATCCCGACATCATGGGCGGTTTCATCTTCCAGCTCGACGACCTTCGTCTCGACCTCTCCCTGAGTCACGAGTTTGAAATCATCAAGAATCATTTCATCGATAAAAACAAGAGAATCGTATGAACAAAATCAAAGCCAGCGAAGTGAGTGAAGTGCTCCTGCAGCAGCTGCACGACATCGACTCGAGCAGCCGCTTCGAGGAGGTGGGCACCGTGCTGACCGTAGGCGACGGCGTGGCCCGCCTCTACGGACTCAGGAATGCCGAGATGAGCGAACTGCTGGAGTTTGAGAACGGCGTCATGGCCGTGGTCATGAACCTGGAGGAAGACAATGTGGGCGCCGTGCTTTTCAGCGGCGCCGAGAAGGTGAGCGAGGGCATGATTGCCAAGCGCACCGGCCGCATTGCCTCCATCAAGGTCAACGAGTCGCTCTTCGGGCGCGTCATCAATCCGCTGGGCCAGCCCCTCGACGGCAAGGGCGAGCTGACGGGCGAGACTTTCGAGATGCCGCTGGAGCGCAAGGCTCCGGGCGTGGTGTTCCGCCAGCCCGTGAAGCAGCCGCTGCAGACGGGCCTCAAGTCCGTGGACGCCATGATCCCCATCGGCCGCGGCCAGCGCGAGCTGATCATCGGCGACCGCCAGACCGGCAAGACGGCCATCGCCATCGACACCATCATCAACCAGCGCAGCAACTACGAGGCGGGCGATCCCGTCTACTGCATCTACGTGGCCATCGGCCAGAAGGGCAGCACCGTAGCCGCTCTGGTGGAGACGCTGCGCCAGAAGGGCGCCCTGCCCTACACCTGCGTCATCGCCGCCACCGCCGCCGATCCCGCCGCGCTGCAATATTTTGCCCCCTTTGCCGGCGCCGCCCTCGGCGAATACATCCGCGATACGGGGCGCCATGCCCTCGTCGTCTACGACGACCTCTCGAAGCAGGCCGTAGCCTACCGTGAGGTGTCGCTCATCCTGCGCCGCCCCTCGGGCCGCGAAGCTTATCCCGGCGACGTCTTCTACCTGCACTCCCGTCTGCTGGAGCGCGCTGCCAAGATCATCGAGCAGCAGGAGATGGCCGAGCAGATGAACGACCTGCCCGAGTGCCTCAAGGGTCACGTGAAGGCCGGCGGCTCGCTCACGGCGCTGCCCATCATCGAGACGCAGGCCGGCGACGTCTCGGCCTACATCCCCACCAACGTGATTTCCATCACCGACGGCCAGATCTTCCTCGAGACGGACCTCTTCAACCAGGGCTTCCGCCCCGCCATCAACGTGGGCATCTCCGTGAGCCGTGTGGGCGGCTCGGCCCAGCTCAAGAGCATGAAGAAGGTGGCCGGCACGCTGAAGATTGACCAGGCCCAGTATCGCGAACTGGAGGCCTTCTCCAAGTTCTCCAGCGACATGGACGCCGTCACCGCAATGGCCATCGACCGCGGCCGCAAGAACAACCAGCTGCTCATCCAGCCCCAATACAGCCCCATGCCCGTGGGCGAGATGATTGCCATCCTCTACTGCGGCACCAAGGGCCTGATGGCCAAGATCCGTGTGGACCAGGTGGCCGACTTCCAGAAGCGTTTCCTCGAACTCTTGCGCGCCGCCCATCAGGACGACGTCATCCGTCCGCTCGGCGAAGGCAAGATCGACGATTCCATCGAGAATATCATACGCGAGACCGCACAGAACGTTTGCAATGCCATCGCTTAAAGAAATCAAAGGACGCATCACCAGCGTCGGCGGCACGCTGAAGATCACCTCCGCCATGAAGCTGGTGGCATCGGCCAAGCTGCACAAGGCGCAGGCCGCCATCGAGGGCGCCCTGCCCTATCAGCAGCAGCTGGAGGGCATCATGCGCATGGCCGTCAGCGGCGAGGTGCGTCATCCGCTCTGCACGCCCCATGCGGACAGGAAGACCGTCGCCCTCATCTCGATCGCCAGCAACACGAGCCTCTGCGGCGGCTACAACGCGGGCGTCATCCGTCAGACCGTCGCCGCCCTGGAGCAATATCGCGAAGAGGGTCTGCGCGTGCGACTCATCGTCATGGGCCGCAAGCCGGATCAGGCGCTCGTCAAATGGGCCAAAGGCCAGGGGAGCTGGCTCTCCCTGGAGCGCGACTACGTGGAGCGGGGCGACAAGCCCGCCTACGCCGACGCCTCGCGTCTGGCGCTCTCGCTGGCGGGCGACTTCCTCGGGGGCCGTCTCGACGGCGTGGAGCTGATCTACATGCATTTCAAGAACACCGCCTCACAGGTGCTCACCCGCGAAGCGCTGCTGCCGCTGTCGCTCAATGTCGGCGAAGCCGGCGAAGAAGCCTCGGCCAACATCATGGAGCCCTCGCGCGAGGCGCTGCTTCAGGCCCTCGTGCCCGACGCGCTGGCCATGAAGATGTACACCGTGATGCTCGACGCCCAGGCGGCCGAACACGCCGCCCGCACCGTGGCGATGCAGACGGCGACGGACAACGCCAACGAACTGCTCGACGAACTGCGCATACAGTACAACAAGGGCCGTCAGGCCGCCATCACCAGCGAGTTGCTCGACATCGTGGGCGGCTCTATGCAGTGAAACACTTTTCATAAGGTAAAAAGATCTTTTCTCCGCTATGGAACAGAATTTTCTCATCTACAATACGCTCACCCGCCAGAAGGAACTCTTCCGCCCGCTCACTCCGGGCCGTGTGGGCATGTATGTCTGCGGCCCCACCGTCTATGGCGACGCCCATCTGGGCCACGCCCGTCCGGCCATCACCTTCGACCTGCTCTTCCGCTATCTCCGCCATCTGGGCTACAAGGTGCGCTACGTGCGCAACATCACCGATGTGGGCCACCTGGAGCACGACGCCGACGAGGGCGAAGACAAGATTGCCAAGAAGGCCCGTCTGGAGAGCCTGGAGCCCATGGAGGTGGCGCAATACTACACCAACCGCTTCCACGAGGCGATGAACGCCCTCAACTGCCTGCCGCCCTCCATCGAGCCGCATGCCACCGGCCACATCATCGAGCAGCAGCAGCTGGTGCGCGAGATTATGGACAACGGCTACGCCTACGAGAGCAACGGCTCGGTCTATTTCGATGTGGAGAAATACGACAAGGACCATAAGTACGGCATCCTCTCCGGCCGCTCGCTGGAGAACATCAAGGACGCCAGCCGCGAACTCTCCGGCGTGGGCGAGAAGAAGAATCAGGCCGACTTCGCCCTGTGGAAGAAGGCCATGCCCGAGCACATCATGCACTGGCCCTCGCCCTGGAGCGAAGGCTTCCCCGGCTGGCACTGCGAGTGCACGGCGATGGGCCGCAAGTATCTGGGCGACCACTTCGACATCCACGGCGGCGGCCTCGACCTGGTCTTCCCCCACCACGAGTGTGAGATTGCTCAGGCCGTAGCCTCTCAGGGCAGCCAGATGGTGCACTACTGGATGCACAACAACATGATTACCATCGACGGCAAGAAGATGGGCAAGTCGTACAACAACTTCATCACCCTGCCCCAGTTCTTCGCCGGCGACCACGAGCGCCTGGAGCGCGGCTATTCGCCGATGACCATCCGCTTCTTCATCCTTCAGGCGCACTACCGCTCCACGGTGGACTTCTCCAACGAGGCGCTGCAGGCTGCCGAGAAGGGCCTGGCCCGCCTGCTGGAGGGCTGGAAGGCTCTGGGCCGCCTCTCCGAGGGCATGAAGACCAAGGGCCAGCCCCAGGTGGAGATGAAGCAGGTGGACGAACTGCGCCAGCGCTGCTACGACGCCATGAACGACGATATGGCCTCTCCGCTGGTCATCAGCGAGCTCTTCGAGGCCTGCCGCCTCATCAACAGCGTCCTGGACCGTCACGCCAGCATCACCGCCGAGGTGGCTGCCGCGCTGAAGGACGTCTTCCGGACCTTTGCCTTCGACATCCTGGGCCTCAAGGCCGAGGCCGGCGAGGGCAGCAAGGAGCGCGAGGCGGCTTATGGCGCCGTGGTCGACATGCTCCTGGAGCAGCGCCAGCAGGCCAAGGCCGAGAAAAACTGGGCGCTGAGCGACGCCATCCGCGACCGCCTCACGGAGCTGGGCTTCGAGGTGAAGGACACCAAGGACGGCTTCTCCTGGACACTGAACAAGTAAAGCCCTCCCGCCCGTGAAGCCGTTTGCCCTTTTCTTCGCCCTGTCGCTCCTGCTGCTGTCGTCCTGCGGCGGCAAGTCCACTGTCATCACGGCCGATATGGCCCGCGAGGGCGTCAGCAACTACTGCCACAGCAACTACGACTGGACTCCTGCTGAGGATCGCCCCGACCTGATGTATGTCACGCTGGGCGACGAGACCGACTCGACCTTTCAGGTGATTTTCCGCAGCTACACGGGCTCGTTCACTTATTTCCAGGTGAACAAGTCGGGCGGCCGCACGAAGATGACGGAGTATGTCCCCGCGCTGGACATCGAGCAGGACGCCGGCACCATCGAGCTGCTCGACTGGCTGAAGTAAAAAAGCCACCGGCATGACCCCCACCAAATACGTCATCTCGATGACGCCGCTGGTTGACAGGCAGGATTCTGACGGCATCACTCATCTCAGCCTGAGACGTTTCCTAACCGAAGGACTATAAGGACTATACGATACGAAACACGAAAAAGGCCACCGGCGCATCGCGCCAGCGGCCTCTTTCTAGTTTCAGGATTCAGGATTCAGGTTTCAGGTGCTTGAATCTTGAATCTTGGATCTTGAATCCCGTCGCTTACCGCGACATTTCTTATTAACGTTGATCGGCGTAGCCTGGGGGAAGGCGATGCTGTAGGCCTTGTCGAGGGCGTGGAAATGAAGTTTTGAGTGAAATAAACAATTTGCGTGAAAAATGCTCACGCAAACAATGCAAGCAAGCAAATAAAAAAGACCGTCGGAATTGCTCCGACGGCCAATGGTCAATGGTCAATGGTCAATGGTTACAGGGCGACGTGTATCCATGTTCCTTCGTTGATTAACTCCGTGTGCGGCAGATGGTCGCGGATGTACGCGAGCCAGCCCGGGTGCATCGGGATGTCAACAGCTCGACCTTTGGTGTGGTAACTGTTCTTTGCTCCACCCACGGCGGCGTTCAATGCTTGACAGCGGAAGCCTGAGTTGATGTGAATAGGTTGGTGGAAGTGGTCTCGGAGGGGCTCCAGCACCTTCTGACACAGACGCACGAGGTTGTTCACTTCGACCGCGTTAATGCGGTTTTCTATGTGCTTCTTCTCAGCAGTGTCGCTGTGAAGCATTTCTTCCAAAGTAAAGTGAGGTGATAAGTTCATGACGGGTTAAGGGTTGCTTTCGCTGCGCTCAGCCTCATCGCTGGCGCTTAGAAAAAGTTTAAGGGTTAAGGGGTAACGGTTAAAGACCATTTCCCATTTTTAATTTTTAATTTTTCCTAAAATCCGCAACTATCATCCAATACACGATTAAGGGTAGATTTATGAGTCGTTAGTAGCAGCTTTCAGTAAAAAGCAACAGCACAACATCAATATGTAGCCACCATCCCCTTACCCCAC
>Ga0256404_1004577_pt1 | contig 25924 bp, 26 predicted proteins | sample RumenRJG_01DNA_FD_185990 | JGI IMG/M metagenome (GOLD analysis project Ga0256404, IMG submission 185990) | Bovine rumen microbial communities from Lethbridge, Alberta, Canada - RJG_01 | ecosystem: Host-associated > Mammals > Digestive system > Stomach > Rumen | place: Canada: Alberta | collected...
CCTGGAATACCTGAAGAATGCCTTTCTGATCAGCGAAGCAAAGCGCTGGGATATCAAGGGAAAACGATATTTTCAGTATCCAAACAAATATTATTACACAGATATCGGGCTCCGTAATGCGCGAGTGAATTTCCGGCAATTTGATCCTGGTCATATCATGGAAAATATCCTGTACAATGAACTGATTATACGGGGATATTCCGTTGATGTTGGAGTTGTCCTCGACAGGCGAAAAGATCGGAAGGTGCAAAAAGAAATTGATTTTGTTGTCAACCAGGGAGACAAAAAGGTATATATCCAATCCGCCTACGAAATGTCTCACACAGAAAAGACAACCAGTGAACTGGACTCTCTGCGACTGACGAATGACTTCTTTGAGAAAATCATCATGCGTCGGGATATTCCGGCGTCATTCACGGATGAAAACGGCATTCGTCATATCAATGTACTGGAATTCCTGCTTGGCAAAGAAACGATCTTCTGATTCATAAGATAATCGGCACATGGTAGGATGAATCTTCTGGTTGAGATCGCCCTCTACTTCCATATCAGTACCGACTATCTGCTTCTGGGACGGGAGCTTGACAGGGATTCCATCCGTGCAAGCCTTTTTGAACTGTCCGCGCAGATGACGGAGCTTGCCGGCAAATTGTAAATCAATCGCTTGGATTCAAAATAAGCGATTGATTTTGGCTTTACTACTTGTTTTGTTAAGATCGCTGATTTTTTATCGCTTGCCTTTATTCAAGCGACAAAATGATAATAGTACGGTCAGGATCAAAGGGAATAATACAAAAATCAGATAAATGATGGATAGTTGAGGCAGTTTATGTTATGATAGTTAGAGTAATCTAACCTCAAATTATACCTAGAAAGTGAGCAGAAAAATACCGGTATCTCATATCGAATGATGGAACAATTGAATGGAAGCTATATCATGCCGTGAAAGCGGTATATTTTTTAAATATGCAGTTAGACAAAGCTAACAATAAGGGGAAGTATAACCTGCGTATCAACGAATATGGATTCAGAGAAGATCAAAAGAAATGTTTCTGATATGTATGAATCTGCGAAAAAAACAAACACATTCAGCGCCATGGGATGGATATGACGAATCAGACGACACGGAAGAAAAGGCAAGATCCAGGCGGCTGCCGGCGGCATACCAGGCGCGAGCCGGAGGAAAGAAAGGATGAGGCATTTAACCGCATTCGTGATCAGAACCCATCCTTTCCCATGCCGGCCTTTGACCGGCTTCGAGAGTCTATGCCTGGCTGGAAGCAGCTTCATGAAGAATACGACAAGGCGAAGGATGATAAGTGAGGAAAAGACATGATCGTACTCAACGAGCAAATCGATATACCAGCACCTTATGAAAAGCTGGAGAACTGGCTGGATCACTTTGAAACGGAATTTGTCCGGTGGAGCCCTTTCCATCTGGAATGCCAGCTGCTGGATCATTCGACCGCGGCGGGCAGCAAAGTCCGGTTTTACGAGATCGTCATGGGACTTGACTACGATGTACCGTGCGTTCGATTACAACGGAAAACGGAAGTTGTCAGAACAGATCATTGACGGTATCGCTGAGTATGTGAAAATCCCTGACGGTGGAACCGGGTTGGATGTCGGCTGCGGCAGCGGCGCTCTGACGATCGCCTGCGCAAAGAGGAACCCGAAAGCGCAAATGGTCGGCTGCGATATCTGGAGTGGCGCATACAAGTCTGTGTTTACGAAGAAACGCTGTGAGGACAACGCAAAAGCGGAAGGCGTTACCAATGCTCAGTTTAAGGAAGGAAATGCGGTGAAGCTTCCGTTTGAAGATGAGAGCTTCGATGCGGTGACGAGCAACTACGTCTACCATAACATCACAGGAAAAGACAGGCAGGAGCTGCTGGAAACGTTGCGCGTTCTGAAGAAGGGCGGCACCTTTGCGATTCATGATCTGATGAGTCGGCGGCGCTACGGTGATATGGGTGATTTGATTCAAAAGCTGAAGGAAGAAGACTACAGGGATGTACGTTTTATTGACACTGCGGACGGACTGTTTATGGGACGTAAAGAAGCTGTGTGGCTTGGCCTTTCCGGCTCGGCGCTGCTTGTAGGGAAAAAATAGGTCGGTTGAAATCCGAAATTCAATTCACCCTAAATATTTGGTTTCCGGTTTTTTCTCCAGCACGTCTTCTTGAATCCAACCTTTTTGTATAACATCCGGCCAAAGCCATGCTGCTCCGCGTACCATTGGACAACATCCCCTGACTGACCATGCCTTGACTGAATATCGCCGATCGGCTATAATTCATCCCAACAGCGTGCAGTATCGCCGATCGGCTATAATCTATCCCTGCAGCGTGCAGTATCGCCGATCGGCTATATCAAAGGGCAGTATCCGAATCATATCGTCGTTCGGCGATCAACAAGGAGCGAATATGACAGGTCAATCATTTCGAATAAAAGATGTGGCAGACTTTGGCAAGGCTGTGAAGAACCGGAGAAAAGAACTCGGATACACACAGAAGGATCTCTCTGAGATAACCGGAATCAGTGCCAGCTTTCTCTCAGACCTTGAAAACGGCAAGGCAACTGTTGAACTGGGGAAGGTTCTGATGGTTGTCAGCTTGCTTGGACTGAACATCTATTGTTCGAAGAGGTGACCTTTATGAAAGATTTGCATATATCTATTGAAAAAAGCGGGGAGCAGACGAAGGTTGGCACAATTCAAGGCGATGGAATTTCCGATGCTGTATTTCGTTATGACAGAGCATGGCTTGATCGGGAAGACGCGATTCCAGTATCGCTCAGCCTGCCGCTTCAGGAAGAGGCATTTTCTTCAAAAAAAACAAAAACTTTCTTTGAAGGCTTGCTGCCTGAGGGGTTCACAAAAAGATCTGTCGCAAAATGGATGCACGCGGATGATCAAGATTATCTGACAATGCTTTCCGGTCTGGGACAGGAATGTCTGGGTGCCATCCAGGTGATGGAAGGAAATTCAAAACCTCCCAAGGCCAGATATACCAGAATGACAGAACAACAGTTGCAGGAATTTGCAGCGGAGGGGGCGATCAAATCAGCTGAGCTCGTAACAGCACTGCATCTTTCCCTTGCCGGCGCCTCAGGAAAGACAGGCTTGTATTTTGACGCTGACAATCAGTGCTGGTACCTTCCTGAAGGCACAGCGCCCAGTACACACATCGTAAAACAAAGCCATGTCCGGTTCAAGGATATTGTGACAAATGAACAGCTTTGCCTGACTACTGCAAAGAATCTCGGGATATCCGTTCCATCCAGCTTTGCAGTAAATACTGAAGATGAAAATCTTCTGTTTGCAACGCCTCGGTACGACCGGGTACTAACAGAAAAACACAGAGTGCTTGACGGCCTGCCGGTTCCACTCAGACTTCATCAGGAGGACATGGCACAGGCCCTGGGAATCCCCGCCGAAAACAAATATGAAATCGTGCCATCCGGCTACTGCGAAAAGATTTGTGGATTGCTTCGGGATTTTTCAAGCAACCCGATCAGAGATATCCTTGATTTTTGGAACAGAATTATTTTTAACGATCTGATCGGAAATACAGACGGACATCTCAAGAATTTTTCATTTCTGTATGATGAGAACCTTGCAGGATTACACCTTGCTCCGGCTTATGATATCGTAAGCACAACAATCTACCCCGGGCACACACGGACTCTGTCTATGTACATTGGTGACAGCAACGCCATTGACCAGATCCAGCGCAGTGATTTCATCGAAGGCGCCGGACGGTCCGGGATCCGGTCAGCCGTCATCCTGAGGCAGCTTGACACGATGGCTGAACATTTTGAAAAAGCGATCAATCAGGCAGCTGACACCCTTCAGGAAAAAGGATATAAAGATGCAGGTACGATCAAGGACAGGATTCTGGAAACTTCCGGGTACAAATATTTATAAGGAGGCATAATGATTATCAATATCGGAAGCCGCACCGACATTCCGGCCTTCTTTCATACCTGGTTTTACAATCGGATCCGAGAAGGGTATGTCCTGGTGCGCAATCCCTATCAGCCCCAGCAGGTGACCCGCTATCTGCTCGATCCCGCAGTGGTCGACGTCCTGTCCTTCTGCTCCAAGAATCCTGCCCCGATGCTGCCCCGCATCCATGAACTGGACACCTTCCGGCAGCTCTGGCACGTGACAATCACCCCTTATGGCCGTGATATCGAACCTTATGTCCCGACGAAGACCGAAGTTCTGAAAACCTTCCGGGCACTTTCCGAAGTTGTCGGGAAAGGTGCCATCGTCTGGCGGTATGACCCGGTCTTTCTGTCGGAAAAATACAGTCTTTCGTTCCACAAGAAGGCCTTCCGGTCCATGGCAGCATTTCTGAGAGGCAGTACAGAGCAGTGTGTCGTGAGCTTCATTGATCTTTATGAGAAGACGAAGAGGAACTTTCCTCAGGCCCGGACCGTTTCCAGCGCTCAGCAGGAGGAGCTCATCGATGCGTTCGACAGCATCGCGGCAGAAAACGGTATGCAGATTCATCTGTGCTGCGAGTCCTCTGCCTTGACTGCCGGACATCCTCATACAGACGCCCAGGGCTGTTTCTCCCAGGCCGTCATCGAAAAGGCGGCAGGCATCCATCTGTCCGTTCCGTCCCATTCGCCAGCCAGAAAGGCCTGCGCATGTCTCCTTGGCGGAGACATCGGGGCTTACAACACCTGCCTGCACGGCTGCCGCTACTGCTATGCAAACTACGACAGGGCAATTGTGGAAGCACATGCCGCGGCACATGACCCCGAATCGCCCTATCTCATCGGTCATGCGATGGCAGGCGACATCATCAAGGACGCAGATCAAAAATCGTGGATCGACCGGCAGATGAACCTCTTCGATTTTCTGCCTGGCGTATGAATTTCACTCTATCATCTGAAACCATTCTGAATACCATCAAAGCTTTGAATCCTTTCCACATCTTCATGCTTTCTTCATCAATGTCAGAGTGATGGTGCTCCTGTCCGCTCACCTTGACACTCAGCTGGTTCCGGACCAGATTCTGCGCCTGCTTTGTACGGAAAAAAGGTTCGAAGACAGATGCAAGTTTTCCTGCGGTCGCTACTGTGACAGCGCTGCCAAACAACAGAGTCGCCGCAAGCTGCTGCATTGTATCTGCACCGGTACTTTCATTGTTGCACTTAATAGAGTATTCTGCAGGGCATATGGTTCAATACCTCAATCGAGTAGGACACGGTCGCCTTCCATAAAAAAGCGCCAGCCCAACCCTGGGCTGGCGCTTTCAGCGTCCCGTAACCATCTCTGATTCTTTTTTCAGTGAGCACTCCAGCATTCGCCTTTTTCTGTGTCGATCATTGGAAACGGCCATGCTCTGAGCTTTGTTCTGTCCTGCCCCTGTGTCACTCCCTGCGCTCATACACTCTGACAGAAATGAACCAGGATACGACAGCCGTCACAGCAGTCACAACCAGCGCGACTGTAGCGGTCAACGCTGTGTTCACCTCCAGAATCTGTATAGCCATATTCGTCCCTTCCCCGAGGATGGTCACGCCAACAGCGACCATCAGCGCGATCAGAATCATCTGGACAATCGGCGCTTTCAAGGAGCCGAACCGGAGCGTCAGCGGTATCGAGATCACCGCCATCAGGCTGGGTACAATCACCATCAGCAGAACGGTCGGAAATATCGGATAGGTTCCGCGCACCGCATACCGGACAATCAGCGCAGTCACTGTGTAAAGTGCTGTCGAAAGAAGCGTTGTCACATAGGTCGTAATATAGTACGTGGTGACAACGGTTTTCCCTGAAAGCGGAAGGAGCCTGCTGTACCGGTTCCATCCCGACGCCTCATCTGCCCTGATTCTCGCTCCGGCAAATGTACTGAGCATCAGCTCCGCGTAGACAGCCCAGTAGCTGCCCTTCCCCGGCATCACCCCCATCACCAGAAACAATGCAACCATCAGCAGCAGATACCGGAACTGTCTGAGCATTAATATCCTGTCTTTATATAGTAACCCCCTCATTTCATGTCTCCCTTTGCCATCATCACAAACAGCTCTTCGATATTCACCGGTTGAACATTCAGCTCCCGGACAGCGTCCGTCCTCTTTATAATGCATTCCACACCATAACCGGTATCCCGCTTTCCGATGATATCTCCCGGGCTGACCTTCTCAAAATCCGCCCTGCTGCAGACAATCTTCCCATACATCTCCTGCAGCCTGTCCTTTTCCTCCGACAAAAGCAGCCTGCCTTCATGGAGGAAAGCAATATAGTCGCAGGCCTTCTCGAGGTCGCTCACGATATGGGAGCTCATCAGGACCGCATGTGTCTCGTCCCGCGTGAACTCCAGCAGTATATCCAGCAGTTCGTCCCTGACAACCGGGTCAAGTCCTGAAGTGGCTTCGTCCAGGATCAGCAGCTTCGGGTGGTGAGATAGCGCACATACAATCCCGAGCTTCATCTTGTTGCCGCGCGAAAAATCAGAAAACGGCTTGTCTGTCGGGATCCTCAGGTTCGACAGAAGACGATCATAAACCGTACTGTCCCAGCTTTGATAGATCATCCCCATCATCTTCCCGATTTCCGATGCTTTCATCGGGGCAGGCAGACACACCTCGTCAAGAACAACGCCAACCTCCTCTCTGATGGCCGGTTCTGACAGCGCGTCCGGTTTTCCGAACACCTGAATCTCTCCCTCATCTTTCCGGATCAGATTCAGAATCAGCCTGATCAGAGTGGTTTTACCTGCCCCATTCTCCCCGACAAGGCCCAGGATTGTGCCCTCCGGCAGTGTCAGGGAAACATGATCCAGTTGAAAATTCTGGTATGCCTTGCAGACATTCCTGACAGCGATTGCGTTCATGCCTCGTCCTCCCACATCGTATTCCACATCTCAAGTACCTCCTCTTTGTTCAGGCCGGCTGAAGAGGCCAGCTTCTGAATCTGATCCATCTTTTCCTCAATCTCCCGAAGATAATTCTCCCGTACGAGTGCCTCATTCCGTTTCGCGACGTAGCAGCCCTTTCCGGCGATTTTATAGAGAAACCCTTCCTGCTCCAGCTCCTCATAGGCTCTTTTGGTCGTGATGACACTGATCCTCAGGTCCTTCGCCAGATTCCGAATTGACGGGAGCGGATCGTCTGCCTTCAGTCGTCCGTCCAGAATCTGCTCCTTGATCTGTGTAAATATCTGCTCGTAGATCGGCACCCCACTATAGTTATCAAGCAGTATCTCCATCCGGCGCCTCCTTTTATATACAGTATATACAGTAATTACGATATTTACAATCCCTTGTTCCAAAAAATTGTGACGATATTGTGAACATTAGCACTCATCTATTGACAGTGCTAACAATAAGGACTATAACGTAGCCAGAACGAAGGAGATGAGGAAATGAAGTTCCTCAGATGAAATTCCTTCATTCCGGAGGAACAAGAAGTTGTAACTGGAACCCGTAAGCAGAAGCGTTCACGAGTACAACGGTTACATAAGTTAGGTCCTGGATAAGGATATAGAGAAAGGGGAATGACTTATGTTTATGCCGAGTATTATTGATGACAATCTGTTTGATGACTGGTTTGATGATGATTTTTACATGCCGTATCTTCCGGATATGAGCCGCGTTGACAAGAAGCTGTATGGCAACAAGGCCGCTCGTGAAATGAAGACAGATGTGAAGGAAACGGATCAGGGTTATGAAGTCGCCGTTGATCTTCCGGGTGTGAAGAAGGATGACGTGACAGTGGAACTGAAGGATGGTTACCTGACCATCTCCGCGAAGAAGAATGTCGGCAACGACAAGAAAGACAAGAACGGTAAGTACATCCGCCGTGAGCGCTACTCCGGTACAATGAGCCGCAGCTTCTATGTCGGCAAGGATATGAAGCAGGAAGATGTACATGCAGCATTCAGTGATGGAATCCTGACACTTCAGCTTCCGAAGAAGGACGCTGCAAAGCAGATCGAAGATCAGAAGCATCAGATCAAGATTGCATGACCGCGTGAGAATCGCGCAATTGCATCCGGATCACAGAGCAGGCTGTGCAGGCCGGTGCAGCTGCATCCGGATTAGAAAAGCCGCCCCTGTTTCCCAAAAGGGAAGCAGGGGCGGCTTTTTGTCTGAAACCCACGATCTTTCACTCGCTGACAGCTGCACAGACAGCCTTCACACATGTGTGTACAGCAAAAAATGGTGATAAGGATCTCTTTTTCGTAGCTCATTTCCGAACCTTATGCTACTATTGATCCGGAATTGCATGCGTGTCTGAACGTATGCTTCAATTTTCATAAAATGAAAGGTGATGCCATCATGGCTTATACCTATATGCTCCGGTGCTGCGACGGTTCTCTGTACACCGGCTGGACAAATGATCTCGGGAAGCGGCTTGCGGCGCACAGGTCCGGAAAAGGAGCCCGGTATACCAAAAGCCACCGTCCGGTTTTCCTTGCCTACTTCGAGTGCATGCCTTCAAAGGAAGATGCCATGCGCCGTGAATACCAGATCAAGCAGCTGACCCGACAGGAGAAGGAGGCACTGATCGCCGCCCTTCCCGCCGGCATCCTTCAGCAGATCGAAAGGATCAACCATTCTTTTATTTGACTTCTCCGCCGAGAATCGCATCGACCGCAGCCTTTGTGACCTTGTATCCATTCTCCATGGAGGTCGGGAAGATATCGAACGTCTCCGCAGAATCTCCGGTAGGCGCCTTTTCATCCCCCCAAAGGGTTCCAGGTGTATTTCCGCTCATGAAGACATCCGTGTTGACGGAATCACGGATAATCAGGAAACGATCAAGCAGTCCATAGCGGTCCGCAACATCTGCCAGCGCCACATCTTCCATCTCGGTCGTTGCATATGGATCCGGGCAGTCATAGGTCTTCGCGATCAGGGCCGCATTGGCATGGTCGTACTTTCCCTTCCAGTAATTGTCCCCGGTGACGGTCGTGCCCTTCAGAACCTTCGGATCTCTGACCGCCCAGTCTGCATCATCAAATTCATCCTTCATGAACTTCCGGGTCTGGTCAGTTGTCTCCAGCTTGACGTCCTTGGTCACTTCATAAACCTGATCCGTGAGAGCCGTGTTCAAATGCTTGAATGCGGAACCATCATAGCTTGCGTCATGATACCAGGTCGTCTCGCTGTCAGAATTCGTCATCTCACGAATATCTGCCTTATGTCCCAGATCATAATCGACCGCAGAAGTGATGATAAATACATCCCCCATCGTCCCATATTCAATGGCTGATCCGGCGCAGCCGACGCTGATGATATAGGTATCTGTAAAATCAAAGCGTGCGTCATTCAGAATGGATGTCAGGCTGGTCGCGGCATTCACCTTGCCCATCCCGGTGACATAAAGTGCCACGCCATCCTTGACATAGAGCTTGGATCCACTGAGACTTCCGGCAATGTCATAAGCCTCTCCGCCTTCGCAGTATTCCTTGTAAAGAAGTTCTCCCTCTCCTACCTTCCCGTCATCCAGGGTTCCGATCTCAAACTTCGGGAGCAGAAGAACCTTGATTTTCTCCTGCCCTGCAACAGCCTGAGCCGTCAGCGGATTCTCCGTTTCCTCAGCATCTGCCTCTGTCCCTGCTGTCTCTGTCTGTACAGCCGCCGCCTCCGTCGTCAGCTCTGTGCTCTCGGCCATCACCGGCATCTGCGTCAGACCAAACGTCATCCCCAGCACCATCATAGCAGCCAGAAGTCTCTTTTTCATTCAGCTCTCCTCCCATTCCCTGTTGTCATTATGAACCTGTCATCGGGGTACAAATTTCATGGTTCACATCATAATGTTTTGAAGAATCGGAGTCAATGCCAAATTTATTTTCTTGTATTCGAACTATATTTCTGATCAGTTCGGAAACAGGCTGTTTTTTTACACATTTTTCAGTTGTCTGTCTTTTTAAACTTGAACACCCCATACCTGCTTCCACTGTCAATGTCGAAGGCCTCAATATTGAGCTCTTCTCCTGGATTCCAGGTCATCACCTTCGCCTCCCGACGTCCCTAATATCTTTCACTTATGTAACAACATCACAGAACTCCTCCTAGCCGGATGCTATAATGACCTCACAAAGCAGAAAGCAAGCCAGCCGTCCCTTCCGAAACGGTCGGACGATCAGGCTCCACATGCAGACGCCGCTAGCCGCGGCTCCCGCAGGCGGGTTTCATCAACATAAAGGAGGATTCACAGATGTCTGTTATCAATATCACTCAGAATACCTATCAGCAGGAAGTATTGAACAATGAAAAGCCAGTTCTTCTGGACTTCTGGGCGCCCTGGTGCGGATACTGCCGCAGAATCGCCCCGGCGTTCGACAAAATTGCAGACGAGTATGCTGACACACTTGTCGCTGCAAAAATAAATGTCGACGACGAACCGGATCTTGCAGCTGCAGAGAAGGTCGAGGTCATCCCGACTCTCATCCTCTACAAGGCCGGTAAGGTAGTTGATTCTATCGTGGCTCCGGATTCAAAGGCTGCGATCGACCGATTCCTCAAAGAAGCGCTTTCCAAATAACAGGAGGTCAAAAATATGAGCGAGAAGCACATATACGATATGGTGGTCATTGGCGGGGGCCCCGCCGGTTACACTACCGCCCTGTACGCAGCCAGAGCCGGCCTGGATGTCGTCGTGCTCGAAAAGCTCTCTGCCGGCGGCCAGATGGCACTGACAACTCAGATTGACAATTATCCAGGATTTGACGAAGGTGTTGACGGCTTCGAACTAGCGGAGAAGATGCAAAGGCAGGCAGAACGATTCGGAAGCAAAAGCGAATTTGCGGATGTAACCGACATGGATCTGACGAAGGATGTGCGCGTGATCCGGACGGAGGACGGTGAGTACGACAGCCGGACAGTTGTCATCGCGACCGGCGCGGATCCCAGAGAGCTCGGGCTTCCAGGGGAGAAAGCGCTCGTCGGAAAAGGACTTGCCTACTGCGCATCCTGCGACGGGATGTTCTATAAAGGCAAGGATGTTGCGGTTGTCGGCGGAGGCAATACGGCCGCTGCTGACGCTCTTCTCCTGAGCCGTATTGCCAGGACGGTTACGCTGATTCACCGCAGAGATACGCTCCGCGCCACAAAGATCTATCATGAACCACTGATGAAGGCGGAAAATGTGAACTTTGTCTGGAACAGCACGGTCACAGAGCTTCTGCATGATGAAAAACTGACCGGTCTCCGTCTGAAAAACGCCCAGACCGGTGAGCTCAGCACGTTTCCATGTGATGGTGTCTTTGTCAGCATCGGCCGGAAGCCCTCGACATCCTTTGTGAAGGGAGAGCTTGCGCTTGACCCGGGCGGCTATATCATCGCCGGGGAGAACACCCAGACCAGCGTTCCCGGCGTCTTTGCCGTCGGCGATGTCCGAACCAAATCTGTCCGTCAGATCGTGACGGCAGTAGCGGACGGCGCCGTGGCTGTCCACATGGCAGAAGAATACCTGGCAGATCAAAACAATTGAGAAATAAAAAGAGATCCGGAAAGCACCAACCAGTGCTTTCCGGATCTCTGCTTTTAGAAGCAGGGGATGAGAGAATCGAACTCCCGCCAAAGGTTTTGGAGACCCCTATCATACCATTTGACCAATCCCCTATCACGCCAACAAACCTCACAGCTTTATGGCGACTTTTTATTTATAACATAGCCAGCTCTCAGATGTCAAGCATCGAGTTCTGCCTGCCTTGTTCATCTTTTGTTCTTTTCATAATTCCCTCTTCCCAATCCAAAAGATCTGTGCTATATTAATTTTGCACAATATAATTTATATCAATTAACAACCATAGATCACCGATTTCACAAGCTTATTGAAAAACAGCCTGCAGTGCAGAGAAAGGAAAACGTTATGAATATCTATGATTACACTGTTACAGACCGCAGCGGCAACGAGGTTTCGCTGAAGAAGTTCGAAGGAAAGGTCCTCATCATTGTCAACACAGCGACCGGCTGCGGATTTACGCCGCACTACAAACCGCTGGAGGAGATGTACGAAAAGTACCATGATCAGGGTCTGGAGATTCTGGATATTCCCTGCAACCAGTTTGCCGGCCAGACACCCGGTACAGATGAGGAAGTGCACTCTTTCTGCACACTGAAGTACCATACACAGTTTGACCAGATGCACAAGTCCGATGTCAATGGTCCGAATGCACTTCCGCTCTACACCTACCTCAAGAGCTGCCAGCCGTTCCAGGGCTTTGGCAAGGGACCGAAGGCACTGATGATGAGCACCATGCTGAAGAAGATCGACAAGGATTATCAGAATAATCCTGATATCAAGTGGAACTTCACAAAGTTCATCGTGGATCGAACCGGTAACGTCACAGCACGCTTTGAGCCGACCCAGAGCATGGAGGACGTTGAGAAGTACGTTGCATCGCTTCTCTGAAATTCAGGGCTGTGGGTCCCCGGTGCCTGCGCTATTCTGGTCCAGGCAGACACCGGCGGTTCGCAAACTGAATCTGCGATACCCTGAAGCTTTCCGGAAAACATCCTTATACAAGAAAAACGAGAAACCGCATCAGCGGTTTCTCGTCTTTTTCAGTGGAGACGGTAGGACTCGAACCTATGACCTACTACACGTCAAGCAGTTGCTCTCCCAGCTGAGCTACGTCTCCTGATACTTTCCTCGCCCTTTCGGCAAATCATTACCTTCTTACTATGCCACAGACGAGGAATAATTGCAAGCTTTTTTTACACAAAAGATACAGCTTTCCCGATTTTTTTGACACTGCTTCCGAAGGAAAGCGTTCCGCTGACCTCGAATGTTCCGGGCGTGTAGAGTGTGCCCTCAATTTTCCGGACAATTGTGGTAACAGCCTTCTCCGCGATCTCCTCCAGATTCACCCTGCAGCTTGTCAGCTGCAGACCGGATAGATGGTCCGGTAAAAAGTCTTCAAACCCGGCCAGGGAGACATCCCGCGGAACGGTCAGGCCATCCTGCTGAAGACGTGCGGCAAAGCAGCTGGCAGATGTGTCGCTGCTGCAGAGATATGCCGTCGGCATGTCCTCTCTGTCGATATTGAAATATCGCTCCGGATTGAAATCTCCGGTCTTCGGATCGCGGTCGTCGAGAACATAGGCCGGATTTACCTCCATGCCGTGCGCCATCAGCGACTTGACGTAGCCTAAAAACCGGTCGTCAACCGCATCCGTCAATGTCCGCGTTCCGATAAAACCAATCTTCCTGTGCCCCATCGAAAACAGGTAGTTAGTCAGCTGATACGCCATCCGGAGATTGTCCGTGACGATGCTGTCTTTGCCATCCCCGATTCCCGGCGCATCAAGAAACAGATATGGAACCTTCGTTGCATCTACCATGGCCTTTCCATACTTCTCATGGAACGATCCGAGAAATATGATGCCCCTTACCTGTCCGCCCTGAACCAGTCCGGGGACCCTGCTTCCATCCTGTTCTTTCTCACTGACGACCTCCAGAACCGGGAGGTTTCCTCTGTCTCTTGCCTTTCTGGAGAGTTCCTGGAAGTATGCCCAGTAATAGGACTGTCTTCCGCTGAAAAGATTCTCCGGTACAACCACGCCGATCGTATAGCTCTTCTTCTGGCCGGGCGTCACCATTGTCTTCTGGTATCCCATATCCGCTGCGAGCTTTCTGATCTCATCACGCTTCCGCTCACTGACACCCTTCTGTCCTGAAAGAGCCTTCGATACAGTTACTGTGCTGACTCCTATCCTCTTTGCAATATCCGAGAGACGAACTGTCTTCCCCATGATGCCTTCTTTCTGTCTCCTGAAACTTCCCCATATTCCCGGAAAATTATAAACTGCTACATAGTGATACTATGAAATCGACTGATCGCTGTCAAGATTAATTATGTACTGTTTGTGTATTTTGTTTATGTTCAAGTCTCCCCTCTATATTAATTGCCTATTCGAAATATTTGTATCCTGCCGGACATTCATTTGCGTCACTTGAACATCTCAAGTATCCATACCGCCCGGTCTCACTTCAGCTTCACAATCGTCACGCCTGCGTCGCCTTCCCCATACTCGCCAAGCCGGTACGACTGCACATGCTTGTTCTTTCTCAGGAAGTTCTGCACGCCGGCGCGCAGTGCCCCTGTGCCCTTGCCGTGGACAACCCGCACCTCATCCAGATGAGCGATCGCGGCATCGTCAAGATACTTATCCAGCACGGAGACCGCTTCATCCACCGTCATGCCGAGGAGGTTGATCTCCGGTGAAACACTGGCGGACTTTGAGATCCGCACCCTTCCTGTGGATGTATGCTCGTACGACGGTCCCTTGATCGAGACCTCGTCCAGCAGCTCGATATCCTTCACATTCACGACGGAGTGCAGAATCCCCATCTGAACATCGATATTCCCCGATTTGTCAGGCAGCGAACGCACGATCCCTTTCAGGTTCAGTGACAGAACCTTCACCGAATCGCCCACCTGCAGCTTTCTCGCATCGACCGCCTTGTGCGGCGTCTTCTCCTTCTCCTTTTTGCGGGAAGCCTCCATCTCGTCCATTTTCCCGCGAAGGGCTGTCCGCCTGCGTTCCATGTCCCGTGCGGAAATGGCGTTGCCGCTCATCTTATTGAATGCGCGGATGGTCTCATCCGCATATTGTTTCGTGTCCCGAAGCAGATCGGCAGCCTGCTGTCTGGCCTTCTCCAGAATCTTGTCCTTCGATTCCGCAAGCTTTTTCTCCTGCTCCTCCAGTGAGCGTCTCAGCCGACGGATCTCTGCCTGATCCTTCGTCATCGCGCTCTCCGCCTTCTCCATGGACACGCGGCGGCTCTCGAGATCGGAGATCACGCTCTCAAAACTCTCCTGCTCGTCTGCGATCCGCCCCTTGGCATCCTCGATGATCTCATCCGGGAGTCCCAGGCGCTTTGATATGGCGAAGGCATTGCTCTTCCCTGGTACGCCGATCAGCAGCCGGTAGGTCGGCCGCAGCGTCGCCACATCGAACTCGCAGCACGCATTCTCCACACCATCTGTCGACAGTGCATAGATCTTGACCTCGCTGTAGTGCGTCGTCGCGACCGTCCGGATGCCCCGGCTGTGCAGGTGCGCCAGAATGGAAATAGCCAGCGCCGCGCCCTCCTCCGGGTCTGTCCCGGCGCCGAGCTCATCGAAGAGCACAAGACTTTTTTCGTCTGCCGCCTTCCAGAACGAGACAATATTTGTCATATGGCTCGAGAACGTTGACAGGCTCTGCTCGATCGACTGCTCGTCCCCGATGTCCGCATAGATCTCCGTGAACATCGAAAGCCTGGAATGCTCCTTCGCAGGAATGTGAAGTCCGGACAGCCCCATGATCTCCAGAAGCCCGATGGTCTTCAGGCTGACCGTCTTGCCGCCTGTATTCGGTCCCGAGATCACAAGCTGGTCAAAGTCCTCCCCCAGCCGGATGTCGACCGGGACGACTCGCCTGCGGTCAATCAGCGGATGACGCGCCCGGCGGATGTCCACGATCCCTTCCTCGTTAAAATCCGGCTGCGTGGCGTTCATTTTTTTTGCAAGAGCCGCCCGCGCGAAGATGAAGTCCAGCTCCGACAGAATCTGAATATCAGAAATGAGAACGTCGCTCTGCTCCGCCGCCTTTTCACTGAGCTCCCGGAGGATCTTCTCGATCTCCTCCTTCTCCTCCGCCTCGAATGTCCGAATATCGTTGTTCAGCTTCACGACGGCCATCGGCTCGACGAAAATCGTCTGGCCGGATGCGCTCTGGTCGTGAATCATACCCGGGACCTGGGAGCGGTACTCCGACCGGACCGGCAGGCAGTAACGGCCGTCCCGCTGGGTGATGACCGCGTCCTGCAGATACGCGCGTACGGGTCCGTTCACCATCTGCTGCAGCTGGGAATGGATCCGCTCCTCCGACAGGCTGATCTGCCTGCGGATCCTGCGCAGGTTCGCGGACGCATCGTCTGCGATTTCATCCTCCGACAAGATGCAGCGGTGGATCTCCCGCACAAGCGACGGCACCGGCTCCAGCCCGCAGAACAGCTCTGTCAGCGAATCCTTCTCCGGCTGGTCTGTCTCCTCCCCGGATTCCCTCCGGCCTGCACCCGCTCCGGCTTCCCCTGCCGGCATCTGACGGTTCCTGGTCCAGTGTGCTGTTCCCTCTTCCACGACCGCCGGCTCCGGCTTCTTCTCTGACGGCTTGTCCTCCCAGGACTTTACCCTGGCCGCCGTTTCCAGGAGCTTTGCGATGTCCAGAAGCTCCGTGATGCTCAGGCTCCCGCCAATCTGAAGCCTTGCAATGTCTGCGCGCATGTCCTTCACGCCGGAAAAACTCACGCTTCCCTTTTCATAGATTCTGCGCAGGGCATCCGCCGTCTCGGTCTGCATTCGCTGCACCTTTTGAAGATCCTGCGAAGGCAGGAACGCCTGGCATTTCAGTCTGCCCGGGAAAGAGCCCGCGCAGGCCACCAGCATCTCTCTGATCTTCGGATATTCCAGTATTCTCAACGCTTTTTCGTTCATCTTGATCCTCGTTCCGCCGCCACCGGCTGGCAGCACAGCCTGTCCCCTGCCCATGTCCTCTTCCGGCGGCTTCTGTTAACTGTTTATGTAAATGGATTTTATCACATTATGAAATGCGCGCCAAAGGTATGCTATAATGTGACTGCTGCCTTCGTTGCAGCAGATTCCCAGCATAATCACTTGAATTGTGACACAAAAGGAAGGATTACAGAAAGAAGTTTTCAGGATGAAATACATTCAATCATTTCAGGAAGGCGACCATATCGGCGATGTCTATCTCTGCAAGCACAGGCAGTGCGCGACTTCGCGGAACGGAAAAAGCTACGAGAACGTCACGCTCCAGGACAAGACCGGAACCATCGACTGCAAAGTCTGGGATCCGGGTGCAGCCGGCATCGAGGATTTCAAACCGCTCGACTATGTCTATATCACCGGGGAAGTGACCAGCTTCAACAACAGCCTGCAGCTGAACATCAAGCGTGCCCGCCCCGCTTCGACGAATGAATACAAGGCTTCGGATTACCTCCCCGTCAGCGAGAAGGATCCGGAACAGATGTACCAGAAGCTGATGGCTTCTCTCGAGGGCGTGAAGAACCCCTGGCTGAAGCAACTCATCACCAAGTACTTCGGGGATGAGAACTTCAAGGCCGCCTTCATGAAGCACTCTGCCGCCAAGTCTGTCCACCACGGCTTTGTCGGCGGACTCCTTGAGCACACCTTATCGGTTGTCACCATGTGCGAATTTTTCTGCACACAGTATCCGTACCTCAACCATGACCTGCTGATCACGGCAGCTGCATTTCACGATGTTGGCAAGCTGAAGGAACTCTCTTCCTTTCCGGAGAACGACTATACCGACGACGGACAGCTTCTGGGGCACATTGTGATGGGCAGTGAGCTGGTCGGCTACGGCTGCCGGACAATCAAGGGCTTTCCGCACCGCCTTCAGAGTGAGCTTCAGCACTGCATCCTCGCCCACCATGGCGAGCTGGAATACGGGAGTCCGAAAAAGCCGGCGCTCCCCGAGGCGCTGGCACTCAACCTCGCAGACAATGCGGACGCACGCCTTGAGACCATGAAGGAGCTCATGAAGACCGATGAATCCTCCACCGCCCCCGGCAGCTGGCTCGGTTTCAACCGGCTGTTCGACTCAAACATCAGAGCTTCCGGCGAGTGGTAACAAACCGGGCTGATCCGGCCGGTGGCTGACAAACGATTTCTATCTGAAAACAAAGAGAAAGGAGAGGGACCGCTGCCCCTCTCCTTTCTCTTTTCATATTGGTCTATCTGTTAACGCCAATTGCCAGCCTTGCATCCGTTCAATCGGCTGCTTCTTCAGCCCTGCTCTCCGTGAAACACGCCATACTGCGCGCGGCAGAGTACCTTCGCATAGCCATTGGCGTAGGTATCGTCGCTCGGTGCCGGCGGGCAGGTCAACTCGAAGCCTGCCTTCTTCTCGAACAGCATCGCGCAGTCCGATCCGCCAAACAGGAAGTATCCGAGCTCGTCGCCCTTCCTGATCTTCGCGCCGGGAACGACTCCCTCTGCAAAATGAACGCTCGACACCTGTCCCTGACCGACGGTGAAGACTGCAACAAGACCGTACTTGTCTGTCTCGATCAGCACGCAGCCCCTGGTCTCGTATGCCTGCCAGCCCGCAAAGCAGGACTCCAGAACATACATCTGGCGGTCCGGCTCCCAGGTCGTGATGCCGCCGACCGCATTCGGATTCTTGATCACGTAGGTGGCAATGACCGTCCCGGTAACCGGACAGTGTGCCCTGTGATAATCGTCAAAATTGAAGAATGTATGGGTCAGCGTTCCGCCATAGAAATGCTTCGCATACGGCGCGCCTGCTTCACCGAGCAGCGTCTCCACACTGTAGAAAGTCGATGTCTTGATGACAACCCCATGCTCGTCCGTCACATCCGGCGAGAAGAAGCGTCCCTTCTCGTCGATCTCCCAGGTTCCCTGCGGGAGCGAGTCGCCCGGCGCCGCAACAACCGAATCATCCTTTGCGCCGGCAAGCGGCCTGGACTCATCTGCATTCTTCAGTCTCCTTGAGAAGAACTGGTTGAAGGTGTGCCAGTTTGACGGATCCTCAAACCATCCCTGATCCAGATGCCAGCTGGGATCATTGTAGAGCATCTCATAATACTCCGGCTTCCAGGATTCCTCGGTATCCAGAAACTGCTTGAGCGCATTGTTATAGTGGCGAAGCCACACATAGATGGGTTCCAGGAACTGAACCGATGGCCTGAATTCCAGCTCTCCTTCCAGCTCCTTCAGCGGTCTGTCGAGCAGGAAATAGATGTACAGGCAGCTCTGATCAACCTTCGTCACAAACCGTTCGTAGCGCTCCTCCGGCAGGAAGGTCCACGGCATTGCCGTCAGGGTAAAGTCGATATAGTCATAGAATTCATCAAGGCTGCGGACCGGATTCGTCTCATGATCCGGGTTTTCCTTTTCCGCCAGCGCTATCGACTTTTCGACAAGGCTCTTGAGCCTTGCGTCTCTGTCCAGCAGTTCCATCAGTTCCAATGTCACTTCAGCATGGTTTTTCATAATTACAGATATCGACCTCTCTTCTGACCAGACTCGCAGGCGGTCTTTCTACCGAAAAAGCCGCCCGCTGTTATATACGACTTTCTGATTCGCCTCCCGGATGAGTGCCTTCCCATGAACTCCTCATAGTATAAAAAGCGCCGATCCCCTTGACAGCGAACCGATTTACTATACCACATCTGTCAAGCCCCCGAAAGAGCGCGGACATAAAATCTTCTGTAACCCGGGGTTTTTCAAATATTTGCCTGAAAAAGCAGCCCAAACTGTCAGATGGCGGATCTGGAAGCTGCTGCCAGGAACAGCGCTGTCCGGCCTCCACAGTCCGCACGAATACAAGGCTGGCCCGGAAACTGGCCGATCAGATCAGGCTGAAACAACCTCTTCCCTCCGCCTTCAGCGCACTGGAGAAGAACACCTTCATCACTCTGATCAGAGCACCCGTGTCATGTACACCGGCCGTCTCATACGGTGAGTGCATGGCCAGCTGCGGCAGTCCGATGTCGACCGTATTGACCGAGACATGAGCATTCGATATATTGCCGAGCGTGGATCCGCCCACCATGTCTGACCGATTCGTGAAATCCTGACAGGTTTCTCCCGCCTTCTCCGCGATCGCACGGAACAGTGCCGCAGAATACGCGTCTGTCGTGTACTTCTGGTTGGCGCTGTACTTGATGACGATGCCGTGATTCATCTTCGGCCTGTTGACCGGATCCGCCTTGCCTTCCGCGTTCGGGTGCACCGCATGCGCATTGTCGGCAGAAACCATGAAGCTGGATGCCAGCTTCCTTCTCTGGTCCTCCTCTGTCAGACCGAATTCCTGCCCGATCCGTGCCAGAACGTCCTGAAGAAAAGTGGAGTCCGCTCCCTGCTTTGTTCCGCTGCCGACCTCCTCGTTGTCAAAGACGGCCAGCACAGGGATCGCGAAAGCTGCCGATGCAGCAGCGGCTTCGTCCGGGGCGCTGCCGTCCTTCTCTCCCGACTCGATAAATCCCATCAGATCACCATAGGTGCACTGCAGATCGTCCAGATGCCCCGATGAGACGAACTCTCTGTTTGCACCCCAGATCGTCCCCGGCACCCGGGCATAGAGGAACAGGTCATCCCCCGCAATCTGTTCCTTCGAGACCCCTGCCGCCTCCGCGATCAGGTCCGCGAATGTTCCTTCAGCCGTCTCATCTCCCAGCACCGGAAGCACATCTGTCTGGACATTGTAGTGCATGCCGTCGTTGGCTTCGCGGTTCATATGGATGGCGACATTCGGGATCATGACCAGATCGCGGTCGATGTTCACAAGCTTCGTCCGGAAATGATTTCCTTCCTTAATAATAATGCGCCCTGCGACGGACAGCGGACGGTCAAACCACGGCGCGATCAGCATACCGCCGTACCGCTCCACATTCAGACGAACGTAAGCCCCGGCTGTCTTCATTTCCGGATTTGCCTTGATGCGAAATGCCGGACTGTCGCTGTGCGAAGCCGCAATCATGTACCCGGTAAAATCCGAAACTTCCCCTCCATCTTTCCGCTCAGGAATCCGGAAGGCGATCAGAGACGAATCATTTCGTGTTACAAAATATTTTCCGCCAGCCTCAAGGCCCCAGCTTTCCTCCTCAAGGCACTCCCTGTAGCCGTGCTTCTCCAGAATCTGCCGGATGCTGTCGGCTGAATGGAATGCTGTCGGACACTGACCGATAAACGCCAGCAGGTCTCTGGTTATTTTCTCATCTGAAGTCATCTTTCCCCTCGCCTTTCTTCCGCGTCTCTGCGCGGCTGTTTCTCCTTCTTCAGAACACATGAGCCATCTTTCAGTGGGTACCCGCCTCATGCCCCACGCGCTCTCCCCAGTATACACCCTTTCCGGCTCTCAGCCCTCCTCTCCGCTTTTCACCCCTTCCAGATACCCTGTTTTTTCTTTTTTGTCCATCTGCCGCTTGCTGTATTTGTTTGCTGTATTTGTTTGCGGTATTTACTGTTTTTCAGCCCGACATACGAAATTTTTGGTTGACACATTCTTTGTTTCCCCATAAAATAAGCCCTATCAGACGAAGGCGTCCCGCTTATGCGGGGCGCCTGTTGTTTTTCTCCAGCAAAGGCGCTGTCGGTCTGCTCTCCAGCAGGCTGCGGCGCTTTTTCATTTCAGGAGAAACAAGAACAAAGAGGAGGGGACATATGGAATACAGTATGACTACCGTAATATGGGTGCTCGTCGGCGCAGCCCTGGTCTACTTCATGCAGGCAGGGTTCGCCCTCTGCGAGGCAGGCCTCACGAGAGCCAAGAACACCGGCAATATCCTGATGAAGAACATGATGGACTTCTGTATCGGGACACCCTGTTTCTGGCTCGTCGGCTTTGGTCTGATGTTCGGCGGAACCGGCGCCATCATCGGGCACCTCGATCCGATGATCCTCGGAAACTACACCGCCGAGAACAGCGTCGTCCCGCAGACAATGCCGCTCTGGGCATATGTGATCTTCCAGACCGTCTTCTGCGCAACCGCTGCCACCATCGTCTCCGGCTCGATGGCTGAACGCACGAACTTCAAGGCATACTGTGTATACTCCGCCGTCATCTCGCTGATTGTCTATCCGATCAGCGGTCACTGGATCTGGGGCGGCGGCTGGCTCTCGACACTCGGCTTCCATGACTTTGCTGGTTCCACCTGCGTCCACATGGTCGGCGGCCTCATCGCCTGCCTTGGCGCATGGATGCTGGGCCCCCGCATCGGCAAATATGACAAGAATGGCAAGGCAAGAGCGATCCCCGGGCACAACATGACGGCTGCTGCACTCGGCGTCTTCATCCTCTGGTTCTGCTGGTTCGGCTTCAACGGCGCTTCGACCGTTGCAATGGACTCTGATGCAGCTGCTGTCACCGCTTCGCTGGTATTCGTCAACACCAACCTGGCTGCCGCTGTCGCGACCGTTGTCGCGATGATCTTCACCTGGATCCGCTACGGCAAGCCTGACGTATCGATGACCTTCAATGCAGCGCTTGCAGGTCTTGTCGCCATCACAGCCCCTTGTGACTGTGTCTCTCCGCTCGGAGCCTTCTTCATCGGCCTCATCTCAGGCATTCTGGTCGTCCTGAGCGTCGAATTCTTCGATAACATCGTCAAGATCGACGATCCGGTCGGCGCTGTATCCGTACACATGGTCAACGGCATCTGGGGCACCATCGCAGTCGGCCTGTTTTCCACCGGCGACGACGGCGTCGGCAAGGGTCTCTTCTACGGCGGCGGCTTCCATCAGCTCGGTGTACAGCTCCTCGGCTTTGTCTCAGTCGCTGTTTACGTTCTGATCGTGATGTACATCGCATTCAAGATCATCGACAAAACCATCGGACTCCGTGTTCCGGCACAGGTCGAGATTGACGGCCTCGATGTCCATGAGCATGGTCTTACAAGTGCATATTCCGGATTCGCCATCACGGATGTCACAGATATGGACGTCAACCCGAACGACAACACAGAGCTTGGCGAAGATGACTACGAGAAGGCAAGCGATGCGCAGATCAACGCCGCTGTCAAAGTCACCTGCGAGGCGCCGCTCGTCCCGTCCCTTGACACCGGTATCCACAAGGTCAGCATCATCTGCCGCCTGTCGAAGTTTGACGCCCTCAAGAAGGCACTCAACGAGCTTGGCGTGACCGGCATGACCATGTACCAGGTCATGGGCAGCGGCATTGAACGCGGCTCGACAGACCGCTATCGTGGCGCCGTCGTCGACTCAACCCTGATCCCGAAGGTCAAGGTGGAAGTTGTTGTCGGATCAATCCCGGTCGAAAAAGTCATCGAAACCGCCAAGAAAGTTCTCTACACCGGCCGTATCGGCGATGGCAAGATCTTCGTATACAACGTTGCGAAAGTCGTCAAGGTCCGCACCGGCGAAGAAGACCTCTCCGCGTTAAAAGATGTAGAATAAGTCCCAGTCGCAATGAGAAGCCCCTGCAGCGTGCTCGCACGCTGACAGGGGCCTTCTCATTTGCGACGACAAAAGCCATGAGCGCGGGCGATGCGTCAGCAGCGCGCAAAGCGCGAATGGCTTTCAGCGGCACGGAAGCTGCGAAGCAGCGAAAGTGACGCGTGGGACTTATTCACTTGCCGCTGCAAAAGCCATGAGCGCGGGCGGTGCGTCAGCAGCGCGCAAAGCGCGAATGGCAGGAAAGCCCCTGCAGCGTGCTGCTGCAGGGGCTTTCTCTGGGAAATGAAGATTGAAGAAACAGGTATGCCTGTCAGCTGAAATATCTTGCAAGTCCTTCCATCAGGTACATGCCGGCAACGGCACCCTGGTCTTCCACACCTTTTGCGCGGGCTGCGAAGACAGCTGCCTTGCCATACTTCGGCGTCATCTCCTTGGTCGCCTCCACGCCTTCTTTGGCGCCCTCGACTGCGGCATCCATGACAGCCTTCATGCCGCCGCCTTCCTCCAGCGCCTTTTTGCCTGCCTCAGCTGCTTTCGAGACAGAATCATAGATTGTCCGATCGCCAGGCTGGCACTTTCCTCTTTTCTGGATACCTGCAGCAAAGCCTTCCAGAAATGCAGCCAGATCCTTTGCGTCCATCTCCGGCTTATCCCCGACAGCTTTTCCGCCGTACATAACGCCGGTGCTCATCAGGGTTCCCATCGTCGACGGTACAAGTCCCTGCATCTTCATGGCTGCCTTCATCAACGTCTTCGCAACGCTGGTCTCCTGCATCTGATCCTTGATCAGGCCAGGAAGGGCACCATAGCCCTTGCTCATGGTCAGACCGAGATCCCCGTCACCCATGGCCGCATCCATCTCACAGAGATGATCCTTCTGTTCCTCAAAAATATCTGCTACTCCCTGAAAGAGTGCCGGGAGATCGCTCACTCGTACTGTGTCCATATTTCCAAGCTCCTTTTGTCCTCCGCCCGTCACCGCCAGTCTGCCTGTGACAGCCGCCGGGCATTTTTTCCGGTATATTCATCCGGCAGGGATATCCAGCCAGCACCCACTGGCTGGATCCCCCTGCGGTTTGATCGTTACACCTGCGTGTAGAACGGCGTATGAACCGGCATGTCAATCCACTGCTTCATCTCCTCGTCTGCGACCTTGCAGATCGAGATCGATGCGCCTGCCATCTCCATGGAGGTCGCATACTCGCCGACAAATGTGCGGTAAACCTTGATGCCTTTCTCTTTCAGAATATCCTCCACATCGCCTGTCAGGATATAGAGCTCTTCCTGGGAGGTTGCTCCAAGTCCGTTGATCAGGACACAGACCTCCTCGCCGGATGCAACCGGCATATCGCCGAGAATTTCCTTCATCGATTCCTCTGCCAGCTCTCTCGAGGTCTTGACAGGTCCGTTCCAGACACCCGGTTCGCCATGAATGCCCATGCCGAATGCCATTTCATTCTCTCCGAGGGTAAAGTTACTGTGTCCAAGCTCCGGGATGATGCAGGGCGTCAGCGCAAAGCCGACTGTGCGGGTGTTCTCCTTGGCCTTCTGGGCTGCGGCAAGCACCTCGTCAAGCGTACCCATCTGGGCTGCCTTCGCGCCTGCGCACTTGTACATGAAGAAGATACCCGCGACACCACGACGCGCATCCGGGTTCTTGTTGGACAGCACATCGTCCGCCCCGACGATGCTGCGGGTCTGGATATCATCCATTTCCAGCATCTCGGAAGCCATATCGAAGTTCATGATATCCCCGGTATAGTTGCCGTACAGAAACAGGATGCCAGCTCCCGATTCGACTTCCTTCGATATGTTGTAGATCTGCTCCGCCGACGGAGACTGGAAGACAGATCCGACGCCGCATCCATCCAGCATGTTCTCGCCGACATAGCCAAGGAACAGCGGAAGGTGTCCCGTACCGCCGCCGGTGATGATGGCAACCTTACTCTCCTTCTTCTTCGCTGTGCAGTAGCAGCGAAGGTCATTCTCCACGTATTTGACCATGTCAGGATGTGCCTGATAGATGCCATGCAGCATATCGTCTGTATAGTTTTCCGGTTTGTTGATAATCTTTTTCATGTCATTCTCCTTCCAGGCCATTTTCAGAGCCCATCTTGTCGTCCTTCCTGTTTTTCCACCTTCCGGTCAGAGCCGGAGACTTAACTACTCTTCTGCATTTCTCTCTTCTGCATGACCTTGTCCAGAATCAGAGCCGCCACCAGCAGGCATCCGTTTACCAGCGTCTTCAGCGTATCCGGTGCGTGCATGATCGTAAATGCATTCGCGATCAGCTGCAGCAGCACAATCGAGAAGGTCACGCCTGCGACCGTCCCGCCGCCGCCATCCGGATTGATCCCGCCCAGCACAACGATCAGAAGGCTCAGAAGCGTGTAGGTTGAGCCGTTCGACGACTTCGCAGAGTTCAGATGCGATGTGATGATGATGCCGGATATTCCGCCGAGAATGCCGGACATCGTGTGCGCCAGGATCGTCGTCCGGAGCGTATTGATGCCGGAATACCGGGCTGCCTGCTTGTTCGACCCGAGGAAATAAACCTCATGCCCGAAGACCGTGTGCTTCATGATGAACGCGACCACAATCAGCACACCGATGAAAATGAACAGAACGTAGGGGATTGACCCGATGGAACCGTTCGCAATGTTCTTGAAGCTGTCAGACATGCCGTTGATGGCCGGTCCTCCGGTGATGGCGAGTGCCAGGCCGGAGTACACCTCAAGGCCGCACAGCGTCACAAGCATGGCCGGGATATCGAGCGATCCGATAATCAGCCCGTTCAGCGCGCCGCAGCCTGCACCGACGGCTATCGAAGCCAGGCAAGCCAGCGGAATCGGAACACCCGCACTCTTGATCAGCAGTGCACAAACCACACCTCCGAGATTCATGATCCCGACCAGCGACAGATCGATCCCCCCGGCGATCATGCAGACCATCATGCCGAATGACAACACACCGTATTCC
>Ga0256404_1004578_pt1 | contig 25904 bp, 14 predicted proteins | sample RumenRJG_01DNA_FD_185990 | JGI IMG/M metagenome (GOLD analysis project Ga0256404, IMG submission 185990) | Bovine rumen microbial communities from Lethbridge, Alberta, Canada - RJG_01 | ecosystem: Host-associated > Mammals > Digestive system > Stomach > Rumen | place: Canada: Alberta | collected...
AGCCGCACATTTCTTTTGATTTGTCAAGTCTTTTTACTAAAATTTTCAAATAATCTTCAAAAAAATACCCCATACCCTTATTTGAGTACGAGGTATTACTTATTGTTGCCTTATCTTAATGATATTGTCCAAACGGAGGGCTTTTCTATATAGAAAATGATAATGCGTCAAATGGATACCGCTGACAAAACATTTATCTATCACAAATATTGATTATTCTTCCTAATACTAATCCTTAATTAAAACCATTATCATTTATTGGGCTAAATTTCGCATAGCTTTGTTGGACTCCTTGACAGGCGCCAGCCTGCCTGCGTCGCCCGCCGTGCTCTGCAAAATTTATCCCTAATATCTGATTAAATCTTTTTATTAAGGATTAGTATAACGACCCTCTATTTTCTGTATCCGGGACCATCATTTGTCATCTATTTATGATAAATGCCTAAAAATATTTCTAATATTATTGTATTTTTACAGATATTGTATTAGAATTGATAGTTAAATGATCTTCAAAGAACGGAGCGAATCAATGTCGATTACCAACGAACCGTTTCAAAGCGGCTACATGACCTCTGCCATCGAGTGGATCGGAGAGCAGATTCCCGGAGGCTTCTTTATCTACCGCGCTGACGAAAGCACAGAACTCCTGTATGTCAACAACGCCATCTTCAATATGTACGGCTGTGAGACGGAAGAAGAATTTCGCACGCTGACCGGTTACACCTTCCGCGGTATGGTTCATCCGCAGGATTATGAGTCTGTCAACCAATCCATCTCTGAACAAACCCACAGCGAAGAAATGCGCAACCGCGATCATGTGGAATACCGTATCATCCGCAGGGACAGCTCAATCCGATGGGTTGACGACTACGGTCATCTGGCACAGTACCCCGGATACGGCAGCGTCTACTATGTTTTTATCAGCGACATCACCGAGCATTATCTGGCACAGGAAGAGAGCTACCGCCGCGCCGGCGTATACACCTCAATGGCTGAGCAGCTGCATGCCGAAGGAGACTCCTGTCTGACCGCCTGCCGCTGCAACCTCACCACAGGCTTGATTGAAGAAGCCGCCGGCAGCGACCTTTTTGACTCTGACGCCGTAGGCAGCGAGATTGACGCCTTTGCCGAATCACGCAGAAACAGCCTTCTGGTCGAGGGCGACAGGAAGCGTTACGACGAGTGCTTTAAAATCGAAAGTCTTATGGATCGTTTTTACAAAGGCGCCCCACCCGCTACCTTTGTCGCCTACTGCCGCCGCCTTTCGGGACGCCAGTGCTTTGTGCGTTTCACGCGCGCAGTCGCTCACGCGCCGACAAGCGGCGATCTGATCCTTTTCGCTACCGAGAGCGAGTACAATGACGAGAAGGTCTCTGAGGTGCTCAACGAAAAGGTTCTGGCACAGCAGTATGATATGGTAACCTATATTGTCGACAACAACTACAGCGTCGTCATCGGCGACGCGTCGAAAATCGGCAAGGGAAGCATCTTTACGAAGCACCACGACGGCGTCTACACCGACTATGTCCACGATCAGGTTCTGCCTGCCGCGTCAAAGAGCGTTCATGATATCGGCGAGCTGGAACACGCTTTCTCCCCCGACGCCATCGCTGAAAGCCTTGAAGAAAATGAATCCTACACCATCAACGTGACCTGCGAGATCGACGGCATCACCTATTATAAACGTTTCACCTACTATGCCATCGACAGAAAAACTCACTTTTTCCTCCTTCTCAAATCCGACGTCACCGACGTACTCAAACAGGAGCATGAGCAAAACGAAATCCTCGCGCTTGCCCTGAAGGAAGCGGAACACGCCAACGTTGCAAAAACCTCCTTTCTTTCGAGCATGAGTCATGAGATTCGCACCCCGCTGAACGCGATCATCGGTTTGAACAGCATCGCGCTCAAGGACAGCACGCTCAGCGACCAGACGCGCGGTTATCTCGAGAAAATCGGCGAGAGCGCCGGTCATCTTTTAAACCTCATCAATGACATTCTTGACATGAGCCGTATCGAGTCGGGCCGCATGACACTGCACAAAGAAGAGTTCAGCCTTGCGGATATGCTCGAACAGATCATCACCATGATCCAGTCCCAGTGCAACGACAAGGGGCTGACCTTCGCGAGCAATATCAACGGCGACGTTGACGGCTGGTACTTCGGCGATGATACAAAGCTCAAACAGGTCATCATCAATATCCTGAGCAACGCAATCAAGTTTACCGAAGCACCCGGCACCGTTTCGTTTGACGTCGAAAAGGTCGCCAGCTTTGAAAACCAAACCACCCTGCGCTTTATCATCCGCGACACGGGTATCGGCATGGATAAAGATTTTTTGCCGCGTATCTTTGACGCGTTCACCCAGGAAGACGCCAGCCGCCGCAACAAATACGGAAGCACGGGTCTGGGGATGGCAATCACCAAAAGCATCGTCGAAATGATGAACGGCACCATTGAGGTCGCATCCGAAAAAGGAGTAGGTTCGACCTTCACCGTAACCGTCACGCTGAAAAACAGCGAAAACAAGCAGCGTGACGTCAAAACCTTTGATCCCGCCACAATCAGGGCGCTGGTTATCGACGATGACGAGGTTGCCTTAGAGCACGCCGGTATTGTGCTGGAGGATATCGGCGTTTCTGCCGATACGGCTTCCTCTGCGGACGAGGCGCTGTTGGCGATCGAGATTCGCCACGCTAAGCAGGAACCCTACAACCTGGTTCTGGTAGACTGGAAAATGCCGGAACGCGGCGGTGTAGACGTCACAAGAGAGATCAGAAAACACTACGGCGAAGAAACCGCGGTGATCGCGCTGACCGCTTATGACAGCCAAGACATCGTCGAAGAAGCAAAAGTCGCGGGCGTAGACAGCTTCATCTCAAAGTCGGATTTTCCCGTTGTCATTCGACGTGAGCTTGAGCGCGTCATGCAAAACCCTTTGAAAGAAGTCAAACACAAAACCACCCTCCAAGGCAGAAGAATCCTTCTTGCGGAGGATATGGCAATCAATGCCGAAATCATGAAACAGCTTTTGTCCATCAAGGGGATCGTCACCGACCACGCCGAAAACGGCAAGCTGGCGCTCGATCTGTTTCGCGACAGCGCGTCAAATTACTATGACGCGGTGCTCATGGATGTGCGCATGCCGGTGATGGACGGTTTGGAAACCGCTTCGGCGATCCGAGCCCTGCAAAGAGATGACGCCAAGCGTGTCCCGATCATCGCGCTGACCGCGAACGCCTTTGACGAGGACGTCCAGCGTTCTTTGCAGGCGGGTATGAACGCACATCTCTCGAAGCCCGTTGAGCCCGATCAGCTGTATAACACCCTCGAGGAGCTGATCGGCGCGAATGAGTATTCAGATAAAACAGAGAATTGACTTTACATTCAGTTTTTGCAAATAGATTCACGGAGTAAACTATGATTCGTATTCAGGACAGCCAAAAGGACGGCTCTGCGCTGTCAAAACACCTCTCCCCGCTTGCGGTTTGGGCGCTCTCTTTCGGCAGCGCCGTCGGATGGGGAGCCTTTGTCATGCCCGGCACCACCTTCCTGCCGATCGCCGGCCCGTGGGGCTCTGTCATCGGACTGTTTATCGGCGCGGTTATCATGCTGGTCATCGGGCTGAGCTACCGATTTTTGATGGAACGCTATCCTGACTCGGGCGGCTCCTACACCTTTGCCGCAAAGGTACTCGGAAGCGATCACGGCTTTTTGAGCGCGTGGATGCTGATGCTGACCTACGCCGCGATCATCTGGGCGAACAGCACTGCTTTGTCGCTGATTGTCCGCTATCTCTTCGGCAATATATTCTGCTTTGGTTTTTCCTATCGGATCGCGGGCTATACCGTCTATTTCGGCGAAGTCCTGTTATCCGTTTCCATACTGTCTGTCGCCGCGCTGATCTGTATGATCGGCAAACGTTTTGCGGCGGCGATCCAGGTAATATGCGCGTTGCTGCTATTCGGCGGCATTGTCTCATCCTTTACCGCCGTCGTCGTCCGTCGCGGTGGGCTCAGCGGCATCACTCCTGCCTTTTCCGCGCAGGGCGATCCGGCCCTTCAGATTGTGATGATCGTGATCCTCGCGCCGTGGGCGTTTATCGGCTTTGAATCCATCTCCCATTCGGCACAGGAATTTCGCTTTTCTCCGAAAAAGACGCTGCCGATTATCGCGGCGGCGCTGGCTGTCGGCGCGCTAGCCTACGCGATGCTCACCCTGTGCGCATCCATGTCGGTACCCGACGGCTTTCGAAGCTGGAGCGAGTACATCAGCGAGCTTTCCGGCTTTGAGGGTATTCAGGGACTGCCAACCTTCCATGCCGCTCAGGAGGCGATGGGCACAACCGGTCTGATGTTACTCGGTATCGCCGCTTTCTGCGGCATCATCACGGGACTGATCGGCAACATCATCGCGCTGAGCCGCCTGATCTATCGCCTGTCTTCGGACAAGCTCCTGCCAAAAGGGCTTTCAAAGCTCAATCGCCGCGGTATCCCCGCAAGAGCTATCGGCTGTATCGCTGTCATCTCCGCTGTGATCCCGTTCTTCGGCAGAACGGCGATCGGATGGATTGTTGACGTCACCACAATCGGCGCGACCATTGTATACGCGTATGTTTCCATCTGTGCGTTTACTGTAGGCAAGCGAGAGAAAAAGCGTTCCCCTATGACCTTTGGAATCATCGGCATGATGATTTCGATCATTTTTGCGATATTCTACCTCATGCCAAACATCCGCTCCGAAAGCACGTTTGCCGCAGAATCCTACATGATTCTGATTATGTGGAGCGTCGTCGGCATGATCGTTTTCCGTGCGCTGATGCGCCGCGACAAAACACGCATCTTCGGCAAAAGCACCGTAGTATGGATCATACTGTTCTGCCTGATCTTGTTGGTGTCGGTATCGTGGATCAACCGTACTACTTTGGATACGGCAGTGCAAACCACCGGCGAGGTTAAGGCTATGCACACCCAGCTCGCGGGTCGCGCGGGACTGGAAGAAAACAACGACAGCGTGCTGGAAACCAACCGCTATCTCGGCAGCAAATTCAATGAATTTGCCGTAAACGTCCGTAAAAACATCTTCATCTTTGCCGCACTGATTCTCGGCTCACTCGCGCTGATCTTCAGCATCTTTACTATCATCAAACAGAGAGAACAGCTCATCGAAAAGGAGCGGCTGCTCGCCGAAGAGAACAGCCGCGCCAAAAGCACCTTTCTCTCCAACATGAGCCACGATATCCGTACGCCGATGAACGCAATCACCGGTTATACGGCGCTGGCTCTGAAAGAAGACGATGTGCCCGACAAAGTTCACGACTATCTCGAAAAGATAGATACCTCCGGCAAACAGCTGCTGTCGCTGATTAACGACATCCTTGATATGAGCCGCATCGAAAGCGGCAAAATGGAGCTTGATCCCGCACCTGCCGATCTTTGCAATTTGCTCGACGAAGCATGCCATATCTTTGATATCCAGATGGAGTCAAAGCCTATCACCTACACCGTCGATCACAGCGGCGTCAGCCATCGCTATGTCGTCTGCGACAAAAACCGCCTGAACCGCATTTTGCTGAACCTGATCTCCAACGCCTATAAATTTACTCCCGCAAGCGGAAGCGTAACGGTTACGCTCAAGGAACAAAGCGCGGGTATGAACCACGCCGCCTATCAGCTCAGCGTCAGCGACACCGGTATCGGCATGAGTCCGGAGTTTGCGGAACACATCTTCGACGCCTTTGAGCGTGAACGCAGCCGCACGGTCGACTCGATCCAGGGAACAGGTCTGGGTATGGCGATCACGAAAAACCTCGTCGAACTGATGGACGGCAAGATTTTGGTAAGAACGGCAAAGGATCAGGGCACGACCTTCATCATCAGCCTTCGATTCCCGCTTGCGAGCAAAGAGGACGTCCATACTCCCCTCGAAGCCGCTGCTGAGGAACGAACAGATTTCACCGGCGTGAGGATTTTGCTTGCAGAGGATAATCCGATCAACAGCAAGATCGCTACCATGATCCTATCACAGGAGGGCTTCACGGTGGAGGTTGCCGAAGACGGCAAGATCGCCGCGAATATGGTTAGGGATGCGGATGAAAACTATTACAGTGCGATTTTGATGGACATCCAGATGCCCGTCATGAACGGTTACGACGCGACGCGCGTGATCCGCGCGCTGGGCGGAAAACGCGCGCAAATCCCCGTCATCGCCATCACCGCCAACACCTTTGAGGTCGACAGGCGAGAAGCCTTTGAAGCAGGTATGAACGCCCATGTTGCGAAGCCCTTCAACCCCGACGAGCTGGTCGCAACGCTGGCAGAACTCATCAACAAAAACAACGCGGAATAACCGCGCGACCGACACGGAGCAGCATATGAAACAGTTTATCACGGCAGGCGGCATGAAGCGCCGCGTGCTGATTGTCGACGACGAAATCATCAATCGCGAGATACTGGGCGCAATGCTTTCACAAACCTATGAGATCGCTTTTGCGGCAAACGGTCAAGAAGCGATGGACGCTCTCAGCGACCCCGAGGCAGATTTTTCCCTTATACTGCTTGATCTTCTGATGCCTGTCATGGACGGCTTTGAGGTCATCAGACGCTGTTATGCCGACGAAACGCTCAGACGCATTCCCATCATCGTGATGACCTCCGAAAAATCCGCCGAGGTACAAAGCATTCGCATGGGCGCGGCGGACTTCATCGCAAAGCCCTACGATATGCCCGAGGTCATCTTGGCAAGGTGCGAAAGAATCATCGAGCTGAGCGAGGACAAGAGCATCATCCGTTCCACCGAACGCGACAGGGTATCCGGGCTATATACCCGCGGCTATTTCTTCGCGTACATGCATCGGCTCCTCCCGCGCCTGAACACCCCGATGGACGCGCTTGCGCTGAACATCGACCGTTTTCACCTGATAAACGAGCTGTTCGGACGCGAGGAAGGCGACAGGGTTCTCAGACAGGTCGGCGACTTGATCGCACAGATATTGATTACCGCAAAAGGGATTGCCTGCCGCAGTGACAGCGACACCTTCTTTATCTTTCTTGAACGAAACGACGACTATGACGCGATGATCGCAGAAATACAGAACAAGCTCAACGAATCCGCCAAAGCGCGCAACATACGGTTGAGGGCGGGAATCTATTCCTGTGATGACTCCGGGATATCTCCGGAAAACAGCTTCAGCCGCGCCAAAGCCGCATGCGACCGCATCCGCGGACAGTTCGGAGCTTCTACCGCGCGCTACAACAACGAATTATACAAACGCACCGTCTTTCACGAACGGCTGATCGGCGATTTACAGGAAGCGATCGACCGTCACGAGCTGATCGTCTACTACCAGCCGAAATACCGCATACAGGGCGATCGACCGCGGCTCTCCAGCGCGGAAGCGCTGATTCGCTGGATTCATCCGGAGCTCGGCTTCATCAGCCCCGGTGAGTTTATCCCCCTCTTCGAGAAAAACGGATTAATCCGCATGGTCGACTGCTATGTCTGGCGCGAAGCCGCGGCGCAGGTCAAACGCTGGCGGGATCAATACGGTGTGACTCTCCCCGTCTCCGTTAACGTCTCACGCGTCGATATCTTTGACCCTGAGCTGACAAACAAGCTCTCGGGTCTGCTGGAAGAATTTTCCCTGAGCTCCGATGATCTGATGCTGGAGATCACCGAATCTGCCTACTCTGACGGCGCAGACCGCCTGATCGAGGTGGTCAACGATCTGCGAGGAAAAGGCTTTAAAATTGAGATGGACGACTTCGGCTCAGGTTACTCGTCGTTGAACATGCTGACAACCATCCCCATCGACGTGCTCAAGCTCGATATGCAGTTCATCCGCAATATGCTGCTCGACGAAACCAGTCATAAGCTTGTAGAACTGGTGATGGATATCGCAAAGTATCTTGAGGTTCCCGTAGTCGCCGAGGGCGTAGAGGAAGAACCACAGCTCAACGCGCTCAAAGAGATGGGCTGTGATATTGTGCAGGGCTACTATTTCTCACCGCCTCTTCCGCCTCAGCGTATGACAGAATTGATCGAAAAAGAGTGTAACGATAAAGGAGGAGAAAACCATGATAACCATTGATAATCTGAAAGCTTTCGGCGCCGACACCGATGAAGGTCTCACGCGCTGCTACGGCAACGAATCGCTTTACCTGCGTCTGGTCAATATGATCCCCGCTGAAACCAATTTTGACGTCCTGCAACAGGCAATCAACGATAACGATCTTGACAAAGCCTTTGAAGCATCCCATGCCCTCAAGGGCGTTCTCGGCAACCTCTCCCTCACCCCGATGTACAAAAAATGTACCGAGATCACCGAGCTGCTGCGGGCGCGAACCGATATGGATTACACTCACCTGCTGGCAGAACTTCTCGAACTCAGAAACACGCTGAGAGATATGTGCACCGAATGATCGCACGGAAAAGGAGCTTTTCATGCAGAAAATGAAACTCTCGCGAAAAAGTGCTTTCACGCTGATTGGAATCATCGCCGTTTCAATCATGCTGAACATTCTGGGAACAAGGGTCAACGCCCTCTTCGGACTGCCGCTGTTCATCGACAATATCGGAACAGTACTGGTGGCGATGGTAGGCGGGTATATCCCCTGTATCACCGTCGGCTTTCTGACAAACATCATCCTCGGTTTTGCCGATTCCTACACGATGTACTACTGCGTCATCAGCGTTCTGATCGCGGTAGCGGCGGTCACATTTGCCGAAAAGCTGCAGCGTTTGAAGATTCGCTACATCCTGCTCGCTGTCCTGACATTTGCCGCTTTGGGCGGTATTGTCGGCGGACTGCTGACTTGGCTAATAAACGGGCTGAGCTTCGGTGAAGGCTTTGCGGTTGATATGGCACAGAACATCAACAACGTTATTCCTATGGGATACTTCGCGTCCAATTTGCTGTCAAACTTCCTCATCGACTTTGTTGACAAAGCTTTGATTACGGTAATCGCGCTGATTATTTACAAGCTGCTGCCGATGAAGCTGATCTACTTCACCCACTCTGCAAGCTGGTACTACATCACACCCTTTGACAGGGCTGATCCGCATAACCGCAAGCGGGTTTCGCTTCGTATGAAAACGACCCTTGTTATCGCGGTGTCAATCACGGTAGTCACCTCCTCCGCTATCGGCATCAGCATATTACAGTACCACAACTCCACAGTCGCCGAGTTCGAAGAAAACGGCCGCTACGCCGCCGGGTTCATCGCGGAAAAGCTTGATGCCGACCGCGTTGACGAATTTCTGGAAAAAGGGTATGAAGCACGCGGCTACAGCGATACCGAAGAGCTGCTCAGCACGGTCATCAGCGTGTCCCCGGAGATCAAATACATATACGTCTATCGCGTCGAACAGGACGGCACTCATGTCATATTTGATATTGATACCGCCGACGTCAAAGCAGATGAGCCCGGCGCCGTCATCCCCTACGATAGTTCAATCCAAAAATACGCTGACAAATTCATCGCGGGAGAAGAGATTCCGACAGATATCACAAGCGATCAATACGGATGGCTGTTGTCGGTCTACCAACCGGTTGCCGACAGCTCCGGCAAGGTGAGGTGCTATGTCGGAGTAGATATGGAGATGAAGCGTCTGCGCTCCGACGAATTTTCCTTCCTGGCAAAGATCATCTCGCTGTTCATCGGTTTTCTTATCGTTATCCGCACTTACGCGGTGTGGATCGCGGAGTATCACATCGTCAAGCCGATCAACTCGCTTGCGCATATCTCGCGCCACTCCTCCTACGATACGCCCGAGGGCAGGGAGCGGTGGATTTCAATGCTCGAAGCGCTGAACATCCGCACAGGCGATGAAATCGAAACCTTATATGAAGAATACAAAAAAGCGGCTCACAATACCGTTCGGTATATCGAGGAAATCCAAAGGAAGAGCGAACAGCTGACAAAGCTGCAAAACGGATTGATCCTCGTGCTTGCGGATATGGTCGAAAGCCGCGATCAATGCACCGGCGATCACGTTTTCAAAACAGCCGCCTATACCGAGATCATCCTTTGTCAGATGCAGAGGGAGGAAATCTATGCCGATCAGCTCAGCGAAGAATATATCGAAGAAGTCGTCAACTCGGCGCCGCTGCATGACGTCGGCAAGATCACCGTTTCCGACGTCATCCTCAACAAACCCGGCAGGCTGACCGACGAAGAGTTCCGTATCATGCAGAGCCACACAACCGAAGGCGGCAAGATCATCGACAAAGCGATCGCGATCGCAGACGAGGACTCGGAGTATCTGAACGAAGCCAAAAACCTAGCGCTCTATCATCACGAGAAGTGGAACGGCACAGGCTATCCTACAGGTCTCAAGGGTGAAGAAATTCCGCTGTCGGCACGCGTGATGGCGGTCGCGGACGTCTTCGACGCGCTGGTGTCACGCCGCAGCTACAAGGAACCTTTCACGATCGAAAAGGCGCTCGATATCATCCGAAAGGATGCGGGTTCACACTTTGATCCGCATGTCGCGAAAGCGTTTTTGGACGCCGAAGAAGAGGTAAGATATGTCGCAAACCTCAATATGGAGCCATAAAATATCTCTTCTTTGCTGAAAATATACTAAGATTTGTGTAAATTTACCATTGATTTTTTAAGAAATCAAAAGTACAATCGCTATTTAAGTTTGAACAAGATCCAGTCTATCTGCTTATAAAAGTAGAATTGCTACAACCCGAGAGAGGGTGACACATGAATAAAATCACTGCATTCTTTACCGCTTGGTTTTTCCCAAAAACGGATAAAGAAACAAAACTTGAAATTGATTCGCTGAACATCAAAATGATACGCAACTTTTCCTTGGTTGTAGGTATCATTCAGATGATATCCCTGACCGTGTATATCATAATGCATCACGCCGATTTCTCGGACAGCGAGGCTGTCGGCGCCGTTACGAGAGTCGGACTCAGCGTGATCCTCTGTCTGTCAGGTTTTTGATCTCAAGAGGACTGCTGAAAAGACCCGATACCACAAAGGAACATCACGGCGCTGTACACGCGTTCATCGGAGGCTTTGTGATTCTGATGATTTCTTGGGGCATCTATGTATCGGTGTACAACTATATCAATCAACAGCAGCTGCTCACCTTCTACACGGTAGAGCTGCTGGCGGTACTGCTGGTCAAGCTCCATTCCGTTTTCACCACCACGATCATCACCTCTTCTTACCTGATTCATTATCTGATCCTGAACTTCGGTTATCATGAGGGCGGAATTAATCCCTATAACTATGCGATGCTCGCGGTTCTGTCGATAGCGGGCGCTGTCATCAATTATCGGATGACCGTCAACTACATTTCAGAGAAGAACAAAGCGAATCTGCTCAACTCCGCGCTCGAGGTCATCGCTAATCACGACAGTCTCACGCGGCTGCAAAATCGCTACGCGCTCAATCAGAATGTTCCCGACTACATCGGCAAAGATGTATGTCTTGCGATGGGCGACGTCAACCGCTTCAAGATCATCAACGATACCTACGGTCACCGCACCGGCGACGACGTTCTGAAAGCGTTCGCCGATATCCTGCTCGACTTCTTCCCGCAGGAGTGTGTATATCGCTACGGCGGCGACGAGTTTTTCATCATCGAACACAGCGACAATCTTGACGCTTTCCATGAAAAGCTCAAAAAGATTAACGAACGGTTCGCCGGTATCGAGATCACCAACGTAGAAAAAGGTCTCAACTGCAGCTTCGGCAGTCTCAAAGCGCATCCTAAGGATATTTCCGATTTCTTCACACAGCTGACCAAAGCCGACCAAATGCTCTATACAGAAAAAGAACGAATCAAAGTCGCACGGCAATAGTACAAAACAACCTTTATCCATCAACCGAAAATGTATGATCCGTTCTTGCAAAAAAGGACTATCGCACTCTATCATGCGATAGTCCTTTATCATATTTGTCAAATCACCTTTTGATCTCTGAAAGAGGATAGGTCGTCTCTGCGAGCTTGTTGCCGTTTTATCGCATCTGACAACGTCAAGGTCTCCTGCGCTGTTACAGCGCATCAGGATACTGCCGCCGTCGGGAAGCGCCTTGCGGATAAACTGTATCTCACCGTCAGCCGTCATGCGCACGCCGGTACCCTCGGGTCGGTTCTTTGACCACTGACCGATGTGCATAGAGCCGTCTTTTGCGCTGACGCCGACGCCGACGCCGTCACGAAGGTTCTCGGACCAGTCGCCGCTGTAGCAGAGCATACCGTCTTTATAGTAGTATGTACCTTTGCCGCTGCGTTTATCGTCGCGGTACATACCCTCGTACGCGGTCTTGCCGAGATCGGTAACGGTACGGCCGTATCCGCTGCGGTTGCCTGCAGCGTCCAGATCGCCATAGTAGCTGTAAACAGCGCCGCCTGCCATGATCTGTTTTATCGGGTTCAGAAGCCGTCTTCGGCATCTCTGACTTGTTTTCAGCCACCGCGACAGGCGCCGCTGCCGTACCAAAGTCTTTTCGTACAACTCTAACCTTTTCTGAAGTAAAGGTAAGGTTTCTGTCAACAGAAGCTTCATCGGCGGGATTGGTTCTGGAAAGCAGAAATCCCTGGATATAATCACAGTCTGCTCCCATCGCTTTCTGCATCTGTTCCTGTGTTTCAACGCCTTCACAGAGCGCTTCGATCCCTAAGAAGTGAGAAAGCTTAACCAGACCTTCCAGCAATTCCGCGCCGCGCGCTTTCTTTGTATTGATGATCAGCTGTCGGTCGATCTTGATGATGTCGATCGGGCAGTCCGTCAAGTCACGGATGGATGAGTAACCCGTGCCGAAATCATCCAGCGCGACACGGAAGCCCATCTTCTTGCACGCGCGGATGTTATTGATTACCTGCTTGCCGGAGCCTGAGAACGCATCCTCGGTAATCTCCAGAACGAGCTGCGAGGGGTTAAACGTATACCTGCCGGTGATCTCGCGGAATCTGTCAACAAACGCCGGATCGGAAAGAGTGATACGGGTCATATTACAGGAGATCCAGACATTCTGCTTGACGGTACAGCGCCAGCTGCTGAGGCGCTCACAGCAACACTCGAGGATATACAGATCGAGCTGGTCGATCATCTCGGCGTCCTCGAGCAGTTTGATATAATCCTTCGGATAGATGGTGCCGTCCTCGGGACTCTCCCATCGTGACAGGGACTCTGCACCGCAGACCGCTTTGCCCTTACCGTCAAAAATATATTGCAGATAGAGCTTGAACTCTTTCTCATTGATCGCTTTCCAAAGCTTCTTTTGCAGACCGCGGACATAGTTCGCGCGGTTGAGGAGCTTCAGATCGGTAAACGTGAAATCGACCTCGTTCTCAACCGAACGGAAGTAACCGTGGCGGGCGTTAAACAGCGCCTTTTCGCACGGAATATTCGGCGAATCAAGGTGAAACACACCCGCATAAAAACGGATATGATACTTTATCATGATGTCGCTGGTAAACCCATTGAGCTTTTCCATGACCTCGGCGATCTTCTGACGCGCCAGCTCATCGGTAGGCGCTTGGTATGCCAGCGCGAAAACGCCGTCGGAAAGACGGGCGCAGAAGTCGGTCTCTCTCGCGGCGGAGGAAAGCTCCGCGGCAGCAAAGACCTGGATCTCCTCGGATGTAGAAGCGTCGGAATACTGCAAAATTCGATTGACGTCGATTCCGATATAAGCAATATAGTACAGCACAGAAGAAGAGGGCGAGATGAAGGAGTTGTACCATCGCTCATAGTGCTCTCTGTTGCCGATACCGGTCAGAGGATCGATCAGGTTATTCTCTTTACGCTTCTTATCCTTCTTTTTTCCGAGGAAGAACAGAAGGATAAACACGATCATTCCCAGCACAGCGACCGCGGCGATAACCACCAGATACACGGGGAATTTTGTTTTTGCAGTACGATCGGCGGATGCTGCGGAATAGGATAGGATATCCGATGCGGTTATACCGCTGACGCCGGCTTTGACCGCTTCTTTCAGCTCGGGAGAAGCGATCTCGGTGAAACCGATACTGACGGTGACCTCTTCCCCGTCTTTACTGATCGTCGTAAGATCAAACTCTTCGGCAAGATTGTCGACACTGCCCTTTTGATGGGCAGAGACCATCTCGACCTGCTCGTTTTCGGCAAGGCGGCTCTGTTCATTTTCCTCACCGGCGCTGACATAGGAAAAGTCATAGCCGCTTTTTTCAGAGATACTGCGGTACATCTCGGGCAGAATACCGCGGTATTCCTTGGTATTCTCGTCATAGTATTCGATCGGGAACATATCGGGATTTCCCGCGATATAGACGGTCGAACCGTTAGTCGGCTCGGCTGTTGTCACGACGCCGGCGCTGACAGCAATCACAGAAAGGATCACCAGCAAGAGCGCGGACAGAGCGATAATACATTTTTTCATCTTATCATTCCCTACTTCAAATCAATTTTTTGGCGTTCGATCCTGCCCCAATGGAGCTTTTTCTTTCGATAGCCGATAAAGGCGGTAGCACGCACCCATGCCATAACAAAACGCAGAGCGGTGATCTCAAAGGTGCAGAGCAAAAGTGCTTTGAGGACATCTTTGAACTTGACCTTCAGGTCGATCGTCTGGGTTCTCGCGAAGAACGCCGTCATCGACATGATTGAGCCGAACAGCGCGTAAATTGCGAAAAACAAAAGCATAAACGGTACGTTAATCAAATCGACGATGAACGCGAGGATCATCGTCAGCACACCGAAGATTTCGATAAACGGTGAGAGCAGCTCATAGATCAAAAAGTAAAAATATGAGATAAAGCTGACCATTCCGAACTTGGGATTTGCGAGCATGATCCTGTGCTTCCACATCGACTGGAACAAACCGATGTGCCAGCGGCGGCGCTGTTTGCACAGATCGCCTAAACGCTCCGGCACCTGCGACCAGCAGATCGCGTCGGTAGCGTAACGGATCAAATACGGAATATCATTGGATACGCAGTAGTCGTGCAGCTTGACGACCAGTTCCATATCCTCACCCATCGTCGTCGCGTCATAACCGCCGGCGGATATGACCGTTTCTTTCTTGAACAAACCGAATGCGCCCGAGATGATCAGCGAACCGTTGAACTTATCGAACAATATCCTTGACGCGAGGAAAGAACGGTCATACTCGAGAACCTGCATACAGGCGAGAAGGTTCGAGGGCAGACGATAGTTCTTGACACGTCCGCGCTCGATCTCGACGCTGTTGGAGGGACGAACCGCGCCGCCGACAGCGACGACGTTTTCGTTCTCCAAGACAGGCTTGATGATCTTGCTCAGCGAATCGTACTGCAAAACAGAATCCGCGTCGATACAGATAAAGTACGGGTACTTGCAGGCGTTGATACCCATGTTCAGCGAATCCGCCTTACCGCCGTTTTTCTTGCGGATCAGCGTCAGCGGCACCTTACGCTCGCCGGTCTCATAAACATATTCTGCAGGTTGGCAATTGATCTTGCGCTGGATGGGACGGCGGATCGCCTGCATATCAAAGGCTTCGATCAGCTTCTTGGAGGTATTGTCCTTAGAGCCGTCGTCTACGACGATGATCTCATAGAGCTGATACTCCAGCGCTAAAAGAGAGCGGACGTTTTCGACGATCGTGACCTCTTCGTTATACGCGGGCACGATGATGCTGATCGGGATATAATGATCTTTCAGGATCGTATTCTTCAGTCGATCCTGCTGACGCTTTTTATACAGCGACGAAGAACCGGTGACGACCGCGATGAAAAGGAAGGTCGAATAGCCGACAAGATAGACAACAAAGAAAACCTCGACCCAGAAGAGAAATATCTTCACGCCCTCAAAGACGGTGTCATTGAAAAAGAACGTATTCATGCCGAGGCTCCCTCCCTTTCGTTGAGTTTTTTGCGGTCAAAGTGATAGCGCATGATCTCTGAGGCGTATCTGTCCTCTCCTTGAACGACGTCGATCAGATCCGCATATTCCATGCCTAACATATCCAGTGCCTGTGCCGCGTTGTAACGCACATACCAGTTACGGCTGCTGAGCTTCTTCTTGAGCATCTCAACCGTTCTCTCACCGGGATAAGTCGCCAGCGAAGAACAGGTGATTGCGGTATACTCCCAGTGCAGGCTGTTCTCGTTCTCTGCAAAATACATCAGCTTTTCGTAAGCAGGCTCATAGTAATAGCGGCCGAAATAACGTATCGCGCAGTAGTGAATCTCACTGTCGTATTTGTCGGAGAAAAGGCTGTACATCTCTTCCTTGAAATTTTCAGAGGTAAAGCGGATATAGTCAAGGATAGACAGCTGCATGTTCAGCGAAAAACGCGGCAGGTGTTCCCAGAGCACTCGATCGAGCTCTTCTTTGTCGCCCGAAAATGTCATCAGTCCGTCGGTGATCAGTTTTTTATGATGATAGTAACCGTTGGAATCAATAATCAACAGCGCTTCAAGGATATTCTTGCTGATACCGATCGAATAGATCGCGTTCAGCGCATTTTCACGGCTGTAGACAGACTGGTTGTGCAGCAGCTCGGCAAGCGCCGCGTGGATCTGCGGGTAGTCTTCGCCGTGAAACAGATGGTAGCGTGAGATCAAATACGGAAAGTAGGCTGCCTGGATCTCGTTTCTTCGATGATATTTCTGCATCAAGGTGATAAACAGATCATCCAGCTTGTGCAGATACGCCTGTACCCTCTCGGGCTCCTGTTGGGAGAGGATCTCCAGGGACTTGTCAAAAGCCATCAGTCCTTTGATATGCGACAGCTGTTTGAACAGGTACTTGCGATGCTCTTCGGTGGGTTCCTCCAGATCAAGCTGTTCACGGACCATTCCGATAAAATAGTACCGCTTTTCCTCGATCTCTTTGTCGTTGTGCCGAAACAGGAAGATACAGGCGATATTAAAGCCGATCATCGCCACGCAGACGGCGAGATAGACGTAAATCAGAATTTCAACCTTCATTATTATCTCTCCAGAGCTTTTGCAGGACGTAGTAGGAGCTTTTCAGCCTTTCGTGATAGGAAACGGAATTTTCCCAGCCCTTCAGCGGGACGGACTTCAGCTCGGCGCGTTCGCCGCCGGAGCCGTCGGTGACGCCGACATACATCTTGTTGATCTCGATATACTCGATACCGTAATGCTCGTAGTAGTCGTCGTGGATCGTCATGCGCGAGGGATCGGAGAAGTTCAACAGCTGCCACGGCAGCTTGATCTCAACGACGCCGTCACCCTCCATAAAGTCCGCCAACGAATTGAAGTCGGGCGAAGATGGGTTGGCGTTGCCGTAGGTCAGCTTTCCGGTCTCGAAAACCTCAGCCGGCGCTTGCAGATTGTTATAGATCAGCGGCGTTGCCGTCTGCAGGATCATGTCGATATCGGTGAAGCGCGGTGAATCCTTCGCCGGGATATTTTTCTTGAGGTAGGCGTTAAACTCATAGACGTTCTCAGAATAGTTGCTTCGAAGCACCTCATAGCGCTCCTGTACTCTGACACGGCTGTTTTCCTTGCCCTCCAGCTGTATGACGAAATCAGCCGCCCTGTCGAACAGCATATCCTTCTCCTCATAATAGCTGCTGCCGGTCTTCGGTGTAGTATCTATGGGGATATAGATCTTGTCGCTGTCGATGGAAAGGCCGTCTTTTCTGACCAGAAAATAGATGAATTTTTCATCATACTTCATCGAGAGCTGCAGGTCGTTGTACTCCGCGACAAGGTCGTCTTTTGTCCACTCCTCATCGCTGCCGTCGACATAGCAGACAGATTCCTCTTTGCCGGGGTCAAAAGACAGCAGGCCGAAATATTGCTCGTTCGTCTGATAATCCGACCAGTAAGGGTCGCGCTTGAGGTTGACGGCATACATCGTGTTCCATGTTCTCTTGAACCACTCGTCCTGCCACGAGAACACACAGCAGCCGGCACATCCGACAGAGCGGATGTCGTCATAACAGTCGACCAGCGCCTGACCCTGCTCCTTTTCGGACATGTTACCCTGATTTCTGCCGGTATTCATATCTCTCTGCGCCATGCCGCGTCCGGTCGATATGCCGAACTCAGAGATGACAACCGGCATGGTATGATGATCCGTCAACAGCGACAGGTACGCTCGGTAGGTGTTCAGCCTGCCGTCGTCGGTATAAAAGTCCGATCTGTCGGTGATACCGAGGCTGCTCCAATCATCCATGTAAGCGAGATAATCGGGATAGTAAGGATAGACGTGGTAGGAGACGAACTGGCCGGAGATAAACTCGTCGGTGCTCTTGATGTGCTCCACATCCACCTCGGCGCACTTCATAAAGAAACTGGTGATTTCCTGCGGATACTTGAAAGGATCGGTCGTCGGCCAGTTGGAGAAAGCGATCGGACGCTGGGTCTTGTATCGCTTTGACTCATAGTCGATCACGTTATCTCCCACGCGCGCCAGAAATGCCTCGAACGGCGTCGCGTCCTCATCGGTATACATGTACTTGCCGTGATACCGGTTATAGCGCTCGTCGTTCTGATACTTTTTATCGGTATAGACAACCGTGACGTCCTCCCATTCAACACCGAGGATATAGCCGATCACCCACTGCGAAACATCGTGATTGTAAGAACCGGAACCGGCGGACGCCATTCTGCCGACAGCAATCTTCCTCTGTCCGTGGATAACGTCGATCATCGTGCGGCAGTCAGAGATAAAGTTGTTACAGAACTGGATGTCGTACGCGTCGCGGTGGGAGTTCTGGACATAGTCGTTGACCCATACGCCGTGTATCACCCACAGCGGATTGTCGTTATCTTTATTATATTCGTACAGTGCATTATAAAAAGTATCACGCTGTACCGTGTAAATACGGATGGTATTCGCTCCCATTTCCTGGATATAGCGGAACCATCTAAGATAGGATTCCTTGTCGATATCGAAGTCAGTTGACCACTCGCCCGGTTCACCCGAGCCCATATTAACGCCCTTGATCTCAAAGGGCTCGTAGCCTTTACCGTCATCCATCATGATCTCGTTACCCTCTACTTTCATGAAGGTTTCGACGGGATCGTTCGGATGAAGATCGATATACCAGCCCAGTCGGTAATATGCCGCGTCAATCGCAAGCGCCATCACGACCAGTATGGAAACCGTGATAATAAATTTTTTCATAGATACTCCGTTCAATCTTAAGAGCCGCCAAGAGCAGTATCAGTTGGCGTTCTCAACGAATTTCTTGATACGGGACTCCGCGCAGAACTGTCGGAGGGACTCGATGTTTTTGTCCATATTCTCGGAGCGGGTATGGATGAACAGCCGCATCGCGTCAACCGCTTCCTCATAGGAGCGCGGATTTCGCTCCTGCGGGGTAAACTTGTCATAATCCGTGCCGAAGGTATAGCCCCATCGGTCAAAGTTGCGGTCGATCGCGTCGCCGAGATAGTCAATGACGCCGTCGATATAATTATCGAGATATTCCACCGAGAAATAGGTTTTTCTGAGCTCATGGTATCGTTCGATCAAGCGGTCGACAAAGTCTCTGTCCTTAATCAACATCCAATACCACAAAACATCGGTAAACTGAAAGTCCTCCGTGTTCAGATAAGAATGGTGATACGCGTCGCATGCGGAGTTGAAGTCCCAGATACACATGCGGAACTTGCCGTCGATATCCTTGTAGATAAAGGTGGACATCCAGCCGGCGTCGTAGTTACAGGTGAACTCGTTAATCAAAAAATAATCCACAAAGGATTCGACGTCGATCAGCGCCTTGTAGCCGAACTCGTTAGAGTCAAAGTCGTAGGAATACAGCGCTTTTTCGAAGTCGGAGAAATCCTGTTCGATCGACTGCTTGAGCACCGGCGTCAGACTCCCCTCTCTGGGATACATAATCTCCAGCTCATGTACGCGTCTGAGCGCATAACCAGTGAAGGTGTCAGCCTTCTTATCGGGATTGTTCGCTGTCTTATCCAGCTGCAGCAGGTAACCGGAGTAGGAATTGTCTTTTTTATCGACCGAAAGATTCAGTCTGGAACCGTTGACGCCCGCGGTAATCTTCTCGACCATCACATAAACGCCCTCATATTCATCGTTGACAAACACTTCACAGAAGCGCACGTTCGGCGCGTAATCCATGAACTCACCCGCGATATTGTACCACATGTAATTGCGCATGAGAGTCTTGTCAAGGTAGGGACCGTGGAGCGACCACTCGCTGTGGGGATCCATGCCCATCACGCTGCGATCTCTCCTTTCATCATCCTCGTCGCGGAACTCGATCGCATAGCCGGATTTATCAAAGCTTCTGGAGGAGTTGCCGCGGATGTGAATCGTAATGCCGCTCTCAAGATCGGGCGTATCGTCAAGGTGGTTGCGGTGCTCTTGGCTGTCAAAGATCTTGATCCCCGCCTTGATTCTGTCTTCGCCCTCGGGGGTCGTGGTGTAACCGAGCTTGACCTTGTTTTCGTCGCGGATGGTTTTGCCGGGAATCTCCTGACCGTAGGTGTCGATCTGTACCAGCGGCAGATGGGTACAGAATTTTTTGTCGCCGTGATCGGTACACTCGGGCTGAACCTTCGCCGACAGGTGCTGGTGATATCGTCCTTTTTCCGGCTGTACCACGAGATATGTCGCGAACGAGCCGACAAGGATGCACACCGTAAGCACAATGCCGATGATTTTATACTTCATTTAGTTCGACACCTCGTCGTTCTGCATCACGATATTGACGTACTCGACGCCGCCCAGGTTGTAGATAGAGTCGATCAGATTCTCACCCTTCTCCTCCGCTTTCCTGAGCAGGTTCTGGTTGATTTCATAGATAAACTCAATGTTCTCGTCGTCGGTATTTCTCACGCGGAGAATCGCTTTACGCTTAAACATCGCAAAGAGGTGCGCCTGGATAGTGGCCTGACGGCTTCTTGCGGCACGGATAATAATCAGCATGCGGTTGTCGCTTTTAATCAAACCGAAGATGAGCAGCACGATAAAGGTCACAGCGCTGCCGATCGCGGCGACAAGATAATCGCCTACGCCGCAGCAAATACCGACGATGACCGTCCAGAAGATATAGAGCGTATCGCGGCTGTCTTTGATCGCGGTACGGAAACGGACGATAGACAGCGCACCGACCATACCTAAGGACAGCGCGATGTTGTTGCCGATGACCGTCATGACCGTACCGGTCAGCACCGTCATCACGATCAGCGAAGCGTTGAACTTCTTGCTGTAGATCGTGCCCTTATGGGTGATCATATAGGAAACATAGATAAATACGCCGAGCGCGGCGGATATCGCGATGTTGAGAATGATACTCTCGAGGCTCAGCTCACCGGTGGATTGGAAGAGATTAAACAGTTTATCTTTCATAGCTTTCTCCTTATATATGCGTTTGATATGCGTTTTGTCTCGCCAGCACATACTTGCTGACCGACAGCTCGCTTTTGTCGATACAATTTAACATGCTCTGAATATAATTCAGAAAGAATCCGTTATACTTGATCTCTAAGACAACGTCATAGGGATCGAGTACGGGATTCATATTCAAATGCTCCGAAAAAATATCGAAGCTGCTTTCCGTCGCGACGATCCGGTTATCAAAGGTAACGCGGATCTTATTTTCCTTGGCGATGAAAGCCTTGCGGTGGTACTGAACGATCGTACAGGGAATGTAACACCGGGTTTTCATAAAGGCGTAAACCTCCGCCGCGAAAGGTTCTTGATACCGCAGAAGACATTCATACCTGCCCTGTGTCAGCTCGATCGCGTTGGCACGGGAGACCTTCAGCGAGCGTTTGAGCTGGCGTGTTCCTTGCTTCTGCTTCATCTCCAGCATCGCAAAATCGTGCTTGGGGTCGTAAATCCTTAACCGAACCTTTCGCCTCAGCTCTACACCCGCCGCCTTTTCAAAGTAATCCGTGTCGTACGGCGTATCAAAATAGAGCGATCGGATGATATAGCCATGGGTCCCGTTATGCGGATCCTGCAGCATCACCTTCTCAAGCTTGCCGGAAGTTCGCCGAAACTCGTCGATGCTTATCAGAAATTTTTTCTCTTGTCTGAGAACCTTGTTCAATCCATCACCTTCTTTATCGTTTCGAGCACAACGCAAAATAATTGCAAATAACAAAAAAGACCGTGCCGCTGCATGCGGCCGGTCAATCATACGCCAAAAGACGCTTCAGATACCAAGCTTTGCGTCCCTGCCTTTCGACAGGTTTGCCAAAAACTAAATTTATTTTCGAACATTATACACGAAAAAAACAACAAAGTCAATAGAAGAACAGCCCGATTTATACCAAGAACAGCCCGATTTATACCAAAATTTATGCACAAAATCCTGTACTTATGCACAAATCGCAGTAATTAATGAAAGAATATGAAAGAATCATCCACCAAATAAAGCGATTCCGATCAATACCGTCTTGTCATCATGTGCAACATTTGCTATAATAAAGTTACGAATTTTCAAATAAAGGAGAACAACATGCGTAAACCGGCAGTAACCCGACCGCCGATCGACCGTATCGAGCCACACGCCGATACCGGTCTCACCGCGGCTCAGGTTGACGAACGAATCAAAAAGGGCTATGTGAATATCGCGACAGACCCTAACGAAAAAAGCACGCTGAAGATTATCGCGGAAAATCTCTTCACCTTCTTCAACTCTGTTCTGCTCATCATCGCGGGCGTATTTATCATCTTCATGATCTATCTGTCCGCGAGCGGCCACAGCGAAATCGTAGACAAGTACTTCGGCTTCTCCAAATTCATCTTCCTTGTCCCGGCTATTATGAACGTCGGTATGGGAACGTTCCAGGAGATCAAGAGCCTGAACGTTATCAAAAAACTGCGGATCGTCACCGGCACCAAAAGCAAAGTCATCCGCGACGGACATCTGCAGGAGATCGAAGCGGACGATATCGTGTTGGACGATATTGTCGTGGTATCTGCCGGGAGCCAGGCGACAGCCGATCTGACCGTACTCAGCGGCGAAGCGGAAGTTGACGAATCTATGCTGACCGGTGAAGCCGATCATATCAAAAAAACCGCGGGCGACACGATCCTGTCGGGTTCTACGGTTATCGTAGGCTCCGCACGTTGCCGCGCCGACAAGGTCGGTAACGACACCTACGCCGCAGAGCTGACCGCAAAGGTCAAGAACAGCTCCGGTCACAGGTCCGAACTGATGTCGGCGATCATGAAAATCATCAAGGTTCTGACAATCGGACTGAGCATCGCCGTCGTCGTTGTAACAACAACCCTCGTCATCAAAATCGCAGCAACCGGCAGCAATTCAATCATCTGGGACGGCATGACCCTCTCTTTGAGCGATCCCGTGACCTGGTCGCTGATCGTGCTGACGGACGGTATGTTCGGTATCGGCATGATTCCGACGGGATTGGTGCTGACCACCTCCGTCGCGATGATGGTTTCCATCGCCCAGCTGACTAAAAAGCAGACGCTGGTACAGGAGCTGTACTCGCTCGAGAATCTCTCGCGCGTCGACGTCATCTGTCTTGACAAAACCGGAACGCTGACCGACGGCACCATGGCTGTCTGTGACGTACAGTGCTATATCCATTCTAACGAAGTCAAACGTCACGCGCGTGCGCTGATGGGTGCGTTCGAAGAAAAAAACGCGACCTCGCAAGCGGTATTCAATCATTTCGGCGCCGATGAGAATGCGGATATCAAAGAGGTCATTCCCTTCTCCAGCGCCACCAAATTCTCCGGTCTTGTATACAGCGACGGAAAACAGCTGTTGATGGGCGCGCCTGATTATCTTGTTGATGAAAACGACAACCGTTTCACCTACGCGGTCGAGCAGTCCGACAAGGGCAACCGTGTGATCGCCATGACGCTGGACGGCGAGCTGATTGCCATGATCGCTATCGAAGACCATATCCGCGACACCGCCGAGGATACGCTGAAATTCTTCCGCGAGAACGGCGTAACCGTCAAGGTCATCTCGGGCGACAATCCCCTGACTGTCAGCAGGATCGCCGAAAAATGCGGCATCGTCAACTCCGACAAATATATCTCCCTCGCGGGCGTACCCCTCGAGGATATTCCGAAAATCGCCGAGGAATATACCATCTTCGGCAGAGTATCGCCCGAGCAGAAAGAAGCGCTGGTCGCGGCGCTCCAGGCAAACAGCCACAAGGTCGCGATGACCGGCGACGGCGTCAACGATATTCTCGCCCTGCGCCGTTCAGACTCCTCCATCACCTTTGCGAAAGCCACCGACGCGGCAAAATCCTGCTCCGACGTTGTTTTGCTGGATAACGATTTCAGCCACCTGAAAGAGGTTGTCGGCGAAGGCAGACGCGTTATCGGCAACATCCAGAAGACTTCCGTCCTCTATCTGATGAAATCCACGATCGTGTTTATCCTCGCTTTCGCGCTGATCCCCTTCGCAAAAGCGCAGATGTGGTTCTCGATCGAGAACACCTATATGCTGGAGGCGGCGGTCATCGGCACCGGCGGTTTCCTGCTCTCTCTCGAACCGCGCCGAACCCCTGTCAGAGGCTCGCTGATGAAGAACATCATCTCCCAGTCGCTCATGGCAGGCGCGCTGGCTTCCATCGCGGTACTGCTGCCGATCCAGCTCAACAGAATGCCGCTCTACTATGGCTTACCTCCCTTTATCTCCGACGTCAACGTCCGACCGATGATGACCGTCATGACCTCGATTGCCGGATTTGTCGTTCTGTTTTCGATGTGTCTCCCGTTCAACAAATATCGCACAAAAGCAATTTTGGCAGTATTCGGAGTCGCAGTTTTCCTCGGACTGCTGCTGCCGACATCCTTCATCGGCGGTCAGGCGATCGGCGCTCCTATGCTTCACTTTGACGCCGCTGCGAGTCAGACAATCTTTGACTCACAGCTTGTGATGGAAATGTTTCGCCCGATGAACTCCCCCGTCATCCGAACGCTGATGAGCGATCCGAACAACTTTGTCATCCTGCGCATCTTCCTCTACATCGCGGTACCCGCGTTCATCCTCACCCGTTTTGCGGTCGAGAACTACGCACGCTCCGAGTACAAGGACGTCAAGAAAAACCGCTCGTTCCGTATCGGCAGACGGCTGATGCTGACAGCGGGCTTCGTCTTGATCCTGCAATCCTTTCTGTCAATCGGTTCCGCGATCATCAGTTTCAAAGAAACCAGAGACGAGGTCGGTATCGCCGGATACGCGATTCTCATCTTTATTGTCGCTTTGATCTGCTCGATTCAGATCGCAATCGGCGTGGTCGGCTACATGGTCTGGGCAAACCCCACGAAGAAACTGATTAAGCTTGGCTTTATCGCGGGTATCGTCCTGTTCGTTCTGTCAATTCTTCCGGTAGTTTTAACAGGCAGCATCGACAACTCCGGCGACCCTCTGCTCTTTGTCGACAGCGCTGTCACCCTGCTGATCTCGATCGGCTACGTCATCGGATCTGTCATCGTCAGAGCCAACTATAAACTGGCGCGTAAAAAGAGAGTTTAATTCATCCTATCAGTACCGATACACCAAAAAGACTCAGCCTTGCTGCTGAGTCTTTTCTTGTGCCTTATCAAAAGAGCATAGGCAAAAAGGGGCTGTCGCGCTAAGATACGCGATAGCCCCTAGAGTGTCATTCTGAGCTTGTCGAAGAATCTTACAGTGCATTTTATCCAATTCCATTACACCTTTCATGTGTAATCTAACGGAAAAGCAAGGACTTTCTGATTCTTCACTTTCGTTCAGAATGACATTTTTTTATTTTGCAACAGCCCCTTCGTTTAATTATGTTATATATCAGTTTTCAGCAGCGAGCTTTGCTTCATGCTCCGCCTTCATCTTCGGAAGCTCTTTGTCAAACTTGAAGAAGAAACCTGCTAAGAAAAGTCAATAGGCAAATTACAAGTTGACAAAGAGAAAAGAAGGTATAGCAAAGCTGAGCGGCAGATAAAAAAGTATGTGCCGCTCCGGATATTGAAAAAGAATCATTTATGA
>Ga0256404_1004579_pt1 | contig 25886 bp, 19 predicted proteins | sample RumenRJG_01DNA_FD_185990 | JGI IMG/M metagenome (GOLD analysis project Ga0256404, IMG submission 185990) | Bovine rumen microbial communities from Lethbridge, Alberta, Canada - RJG_01 | ecosystem: Host-associated > Mammals > Digestive system > Stomach > Rumen | place: Canada: Alberta | collected...
AAATGGATGCCCCCTGTAAAGTACAGGGAAGCATCCATGTGTTTCACCTAATGAGCCGGTCAATGTGTCCAGGATTCTGGGTACATATCAAATGGCACAAGGCTTGATTTGAAACTATGTTTTTCAGGCTGTCAGACGCTCATTCGTTTTGTTAATTTCAGGACCAATTTGAGCGTCACGCGACATCAATTTTGATTATTCGTACTCCACGGTAGCCGGAGGCTTCGGGGTGTAGTCGATGAGGACGCGGTTGATACCCGGCACCTCGGTGGTGATGCGCTTTACCAGATGGTCAATGAAGTCTGCGGAAAGGTGTTCCACGGTGACCTCCATGACATCGGTCGTGTTGATGGCGCGGATGATGCAGGGCCAGTTGAAGGTCCGCTTTCCGTCCTTCACACCGGTGGACTTGAAGTCCGGCACCACGGTGAAGTACTGCCATACCTTGCCCTCGAGGCCGTTCTTTGCGAATTCCTCTCTGAGGATCGCGTCGGACTCGCGGACAGCTTCCAGACGGTCTCTGGTGATCGCGCCGGGGCAGCGTACGCCAAGACCCGGCCCCGGGAACGGCTGACGGTCGACCATGGAAGAGGGGAGGCCTAAAGCACGGCCTACCTCACGGACCTCGTCCTTGAAGAGGATGCGGACAGGCTCGACGAGCTCAAAGCGGGAGGCGATATCCTCCGGCAGACCGCCGGCATTGTGATGCGCCTTGATGCCTGCTTCACTCTCTAAAATATCCGGCCAGATGGTTCCCTGGCCTAAGAACTTGACGCCGTCCAGCTTTCTTGCTTCCTCAGCGAAGACATCGATGAACTCCTCACCGATGATGTGACGCTTCTGCTCGGGATCGCTGACGCCAGCGAGCTTGTCTAAGAAGCGGTCGACCGCATCCACATAGATGAGGTTGGCATTCATCTCGTCACGGAAGACCTTGATGACCTGTTCGGGCTCGCCCTTGCGGAGAAGACCGTGGTTTACATGTACGCATACGAGCTGCTTGCCGACGGCCTTGATGAGGAGAGCCGCGACAACGGAGCTGTCCACACCGCCGGAAAGTGCCAGGAGCACCTTGTCATTGCCGATCTGCGCGCGGAGTGACTTGATCTGTTCTTCGATAAACTGTTCCGCCAGAGCGGGAGTGTTGATGCGGGCCATGTTTTCAGGCCTGTTCAGGTTGTCCATGGGCAATCATCCTTTCTTTTTTGTGAAATGTAAGTGATGCGGATGGAACTGCATCAGGTGAATGCTGCCGAAAGCGGCAGCCGGGTTATCAGGGTTGAATCAGTACAGCGGATACTTCACGCAGAGCTCGTCCACGGTGGAGAGGATCTCGCCGCGGCTCTCGTTGAAGCTGAAGATCGCCTTTAAGATCAGGTCGCCGACGATCTTCATTTCCTCTTCCTTGAATCCGCGGGTAGTAAGAGCCGGGGTGCCGATACGGACGCCGGAGGTCACCATGGGGGGCTGGGTGTCGCCGGGGATCGAATTCTTGTTGACGGTGATGCGGACGCGGTCCAGGCGATCCTCGAGCTCCTGTCCGGTCATGCCGAGCTTGCGGAGATCAAGGAGCATCAGGTGATTGTCCGTGCCGCCGCTGACCAGGTCAATGCCGCCGTTCATCAGGGTCTCGGCAAGGACCTTTGCGTTCTTTACGATCTGTGCCTGGTATTCTTTATACTCGGGGCGCATCGCCTCGCCGAGAGCGACGGCCTTGGCAGCGATGATATGCATCAGCGGGCCGCCCTGGGTGCCCGGGAACATGGCTTTGTCGATCTTCTTTGCGATCTCCTCGTTATTGGTCATGATAATGCCGCCGCGGGGACCTCTCATGGTCTTATGCGTTGTGGTCGTCACGACATCGGCATAGGGGAGGGGATTGGGATGCTCGCCGGCAGCAACCAGTCCGGCGATATGAGCCATATCGACCATCAGATATGCTCCGACGTCATGGGCGATATCCGCGAACTTCTTGAAGTTGATGATTCTCGGGTAAGCGGAAGCGCCGGCAATGATCATCTTCGGCTTTACTTCCTCTGCCTTCTTTCTGACCTCGTCATAATCGATCAGTCCGGTAGCGGGATCCACGCCGTAGAACTCAGTGTGATAGAGCTTGCCGGAGAAGCTGGCCTTGCTTCCGTGGGTGAGGTGGCCGCCCATGTTGAGATCCATGCCGAGCACGGTGTCTCCCGGCTTGCAGAGTGCGAGATAGACGCAGAAATTGGCCTGGGAGCCGCTGTGCGCCTGAACATTTGCAAATTTGGCACCGAAGATCTCCTTGGCGCGGTCAATGCAGATACGCTCTGCCATGTCGACATATTCACATCCGCCGTAGTGACGGCGTCCAGGGTAACCCTCCGCATACTTGTTGGTCAGAACGCTGCCCATGGTAGCCATGACCTCGGGACTTACGAGGCTTTCGGAGGCGATCAGTTCAAGGTTGCTCTGCTGGCGGCGAAGCTCCAGCTCAAGCACACGCGCGATCTTGGGGTCCTTTGCTTTGACGATCTCAATGTTTTCGTTGATCATATGACATTCTCTCTTTCTTTGGAAAGACCTTGGTAAGCGGCATTATAAAATGCAGAATGCCGCGTGCTCTTTGAATTGTTCGTACATTATACTACAAGATCGCCGGTTTTTTAATAATCAATATCACATTCCATGTTTTTTTTATAAGAGCATAAACGGTACCGCATCAAAGCCGGAGGATGGCCGCAGTTCAGATATCTCCGAGCATGTACGGCAGGAAGTAATGCATCTGTTTAAACCACCAGGGCCAGTCGTGATTGACATCGTAGCCCCAGAAATCGCACCATGCGTTGATGCCTTTTTCATGGAAGACATGGTCGAGCCAGCGAAGCGTACGGATGCCCTCATCCTCCCAGGAGCCCTGTCCGACGCAGATGATGATTTTGCGCTCATTGTAGAGCCTGATATAAGGGTGGTCTGCCGGCATGTTCGGAAGAAAACGCTCCGGTGAATTTTCGTAGAGCGTACTGTTCATCCAGCCATCGAAAAAGTAATCCGTGTCATAGACGCCGGAGAGAGCAATGGTGCCGGTAAAAAGATCGGGACGGCGAAGGAAGGTGAGCAGGGCATGGTTTGCGCCCATGCTGCAGCCGCAGGTAACGGGCGGCGCCTGGTTGATGCTTCTCATCCACGGAACCATCTCGTCCGTTATAAAATGAAAATACTGCTCCTGACGGTTTGCACGGTATTCCTTATCTCCGTTTTTATCCGACCAGCTTTCCTCGTCCACGGTATCCGGAGTAAAAAGCTGGATCCGTCCGTCCTCGATATAGCCCGAGAGCTCACGGACCATACCGAAATCCTCATAGTTCGCGCACTTGGAGTCCTGTGTCGGGAACATCAGAAACGGCAGTCCGCCGTGGCCGTGGATCAGGATGTTGATGTCTTTCTGCAGTGCGTTGCTGTAATAGCTGATCTGTTCTCTTTTCATAATAATCTGATTCCTTCCCAAATATCTCAGCAGGAGGAGATCCTGCCGGTTTTCGGCACCTTGCCGTTCCGCTTTCACTTCATTCATTTTAACATACCTTTCCAAACTATGTCCACGATGACAGGAGGACCATGGCTGATTTCGTGCAGATCCTTGCTGATCCGAGGGATCGTGCGGAAACAGCAGGTCCTTCACAGTAGAACGCAAAGCAACATATATTTTAATATGATATGTTAATCGGTATTTATAATTTACATAGATAAATATCAAATATCTGAATAACTGACATTATCTCAATGAAAGTATAATTGAGAAACGTATAGTTATCTGCTTTTGGCGCGTTAAAGCGGCATATCCTTAACTGACGCGGGATGCCGTAAACGGCCGCGGCGGACAGCGTACGCAAGATTCCCGATACGGGAAAACAATTACATAAGGAGGATTCATTATGAGAAAGAAGATCTTAGGCCTTCTTCTTAGCACAGCGATGGTCGCATCGCTGGCAGCCTGCGGCAATTCCGGCAGCGCTACCATCGAGAGCGCAGCTACTCAGGCAGCCAGCGCAGCTGAGTCTGTTGCTGAGTCAGTTGAGGAAAAGGCAGAAGAGCAGGTTTCTGAAGCGGCAGAGTCTGTAGAAGAGATGGCTTCCGAAGCAGCTGAGCAGGTTGCAGAGGCAGCTGAAGAGGGCGCTGAGGATTTCCACATCGGTATCGTTACCGGTTCCGTATCTCAGTCCGAGGATGACAGACGCGGCGCAGAGGCCTTCCAGGAGAAGTACGGCGAGGATGTCGTAAAGCTTGCGATCTACCCGGATAACTTCACCGAGGAGCTTGAGACCACGATCCAGACCATCGTCAACCTTTCCGATGACCCGCAGATGAAGGCCATCATCGTCAACCAGGCTATTCCGGGTACCACCGAGGCCTTCCGTCAGATCAAGGAGAGAAGACCTGACATCATCTGCATCGCCGGTGAGTCCCACGAGGACCTTCCGGAGATCGGTTCCGCTGCTGACCTTGTTGTCAACAACGACTTCGTAGCCCGCGGCTATCTGATGATCCGCACCGCTCACGAGCTGGGCTGCGACACCTTCGTACACATTTCCTTCCCGCGTCATCTGTCCTACGAGACCATGAGCCGCCGTGTTGCGATCATGAAGGAAGCCTGCAAAGAGTTCGGCATGAAGTTCGAGATGGAGACTGCTCCGGATCCCACCACCGACGTAGGCGTACCGGGTGCTCAGGCATACATCCTTGAGCATGTACCGGAGTGGATCGACAAGTACGGCACCAACTCCGCATACTTCTGTACCAACGACGCACATACCGAGCCGCTTTTAAAGCAGCTTCTCGAGTATGGCGGATACTTCATCGAGGCAGACCTTCCGTCACCGCTGATGGGTTATCCGGGAGCACTTGGCCTTGACCTTACCGAGGAGGCCGGCGATTTCGGCAAGATCCTTGCCAAGGTTGAGTCCGCAGTCGTTGAAAAAGGCGGCGAGGGACGCTTCGGTACCTGGGCTTACTCCTATGGCTACACTGTATCCGCAGGTCTTGCAGAGCATGCAAGAAACGTCATCCTCGGAAAGTCCGAGCTCGATGACATCGACGCGATCTCCGAAGCATACGGCGTATTCTCACCGGGTGCTGAGTGGAACGGCTCCAACTACACCAACGTAGACACCGGCGTCAAGTCCGACAACACCTTCCTGATCTATCAGGATACCTACATCATGGGCAATCCGGGCCACTACATGGGTTCCACCGAGGTCGAGGTTCCGGAGAAGTACTTCACTGTAAAGTAAGCGCATAAGCTTATGGATAAGCGGAAGGAACAAGAGAATGTATTCTCTTGTTCCTGACGATTAGACATGGCAACGTACATGAGCAAAAAAGCCGGGCAAAGCGGATGCTTGGCACGGCGATTTGCGAATGTGCGTTGAGGATGACGAGAGCACGAAGTGCGGAGTCATCCGTCAGCTTATGCATCGCATGGCATCTAAAAATCCCCTCCGGGTTCTCCGTGGAGGACCAGGGAGGGGATTTCTTATGGATTAACATCAAATTCAGATGCCGGCCGGACCGGCATCGATCAAACACGAAAGGCAGCCGGAATGACTACTGAAAACGCACCGCTTTTGGAGATGCGGAATATTAAAAAAGACTTCTTCGGCAATCAGGTCCTTACGGATATCAATCTGAAGCTCGAAGCAGGCGAGGTGCTGGGCCTGGTCGGCGAGAACGGAGCCGGCAAATCCACACTGATGAAGATCCTTTTCGGCGCAACGGATATTCATGAGACCGGCGGCTACGGCGGAGAGATCTTTCTCAACGGAGAGAAGGTTTCCTTTGCCACGCCCTTTGAGGCAATCGCAGCCGGCATCGGCATGGTGCATCAGGAGTTCTCCCTGATCCCCGGATTTGAAGCAACGGAAAATATTCTGCTTAACCGTGAGCCGAAAAAGTCAAATCTGATCGCGGAGGTATTCGGAGATCGTCTCGATACCCTCGACAGAAAGGAAATGGATGAAAGGGCCGCAAAGGCCATTGAAAAGATGGGCGTTACGATCGATCAGCATATGATGATCAGCAGCATGCCCGTCGGACATAAACAGTTTACCGAGATCGCAAGAGAGCTTTCCAAGGACCAGCTTCGTCTGCTGATCCTCGATGAGCCTACTGCGGTCCTGACCGAGAAAGAGGCGGAGGCTCTGCTGGAGTCGATCCGCGGCATGTCCGCACGCGGCATTTCGGTTATTTTCATTACCCACAGACTGCAGGAGATCCTTTCGGTCTGTGATACCGTCGCCGTTATGCGTGACGGTGTGCTGGTACAGAAAGTGCCCGCCGCAAGCACCAACGTCGAGGAAATCACCCGCTGGATGGTCGGACGCAGTGTGAGCAGTACCGCGGCAAAGCAGGATGTCCGCGTCAACGAAGATGCCCGGACGATCCTCGAGATCGATAAGCTCTGGGTGGATATGCCCGGAGAAACCGTGCGCAATGTCACCCTGCAGGTACGTGAAGGAGAGATCCTGGGTATCGGAGGCCTCGCCGGACAGGGCAAGCTCGGTATTCCCAACGGCATCATGGGTCTCTACCAGGCAGGCGGCAGAGTGATCTTTGACGGCAAGGAGATCCCCTTGAACGATCCGAGAAAGTGCCTCGATTCTTCCTTTGCTTTCGTATCGGAGGACCGGCGCGGCGTGGGACTCCTGCTCGATGAGTCCCTTGAATGGAACGTGGCCTTCCCTGCGATGCAGGTGCAGAACAAGTTCCTGAAGAACTATCTCGGCGGCCTCATCAAGTGGAGAGACGAACACGCCATCCGTGAGGTGACGGAGAAATACATCGACGAGCTCAAGATCAAGTGCACGAGCTCCAAGCAGAACGCAAGAGAGCTTTCCGGAGGAAACCAGCAGAAGGTCTGTCTCGCAAAGGCATTCGCACTCGAACCGAAGGTCCTCTTTGTAAGTGAGCCGACCCGAGGCATCGACGTCGGCGCCAAGGCGCTGGTGCTCGAAGCGCTGAAGAAATTCAACCGTGAGAAGGGCGTCACCGTTGTGATGATCTCCTCGGAGCTTGAAGAGCTGCGCTCGACCTGCGACCGTATCGCGATCATTTCCGGCGGCCGTGTTTCCGGCATTCTGCCGGCAACGGATTCACTTGAAGACTTCGGCATGCTCATGCTGAAGGATGTTATTTAAGGAAGGAGGAAGAAATGACAGAGAGTACTACCATTAAAGACAGAATCATGGCCTCACTGAAGAGTTTCGGCCTTCCAAGACTGATCATTACGGGATTCCTCGTACTGCTTCTGATCCTGGCGCCGTTTGTCGGCGCGGATCTGCCGACACAGATCTCCAACATCATCAACCGTTTCAGCTGGAACGGCGTGCTGGTGCTGGCAATGGTCCCGATGGTGCATTCCGGCTGCGGCTTAAACTTCGGCCTGCCCTTAGGCATCATCTCCGGACTGCTCGGTGCGACGCTTTCCATCGAGTTCGGATTTACCGGACCGTTGAGCTTTCTGATGGCGATCCTGATCGCCACCCCGTTTGCGCTGGTGCTCGGCGCTCTCTACGGCTGGCTCTTAAACAAGATCAAGGGCGGAGAGATGATGATCGCGACCTATGTCGGATTCTCCTCCGTATCCTTCATGTGCATGATGTGGCTTCTGCTGCCGTACCACAGCCCCAACATGGTCTGGGGACTTTCCGGCAAGGGCCTTCGTACCACGATCTCCCTCGAGGGCTACTATAACCAGGCGCTCGCAGGCATCGGCCAGATCAATATCGGAAACATCTCCATTCCGACCGGCACGCTGCTGTTCTTCGCGCTGCTGGCATTTGCCATCTGGGCATTCTTGCATACCAAGACCGGTACGGCCATGACGGCAGTCGGTTCCAACCCCGTCTTTGCGCGGGCTGCCGGCATCAATGTCGACAGGATCCGTATGCTGTCCGTCATCATGTCCACCTGGCTTGCAGCCGTCGGCATCCTGGTCTATGAGCAGGGCTTCGGCTTCATCCAGCTGTACATGGCACCCTTCTATATGGCGCTTCCCGCGGTCTCGGCGATCCTGATCGGCGGAGCGTCCGTCAACAAGGCAAGCATCATGAACGTTATCGTCGGTACGATCCTGTTCCAGGGCATCGTCACCATGACGCCGACTGTCATGAATAACATGATCCACATGGATATGTCGGAGATCATCCGTATCATCGCATCCATGGGCATGATCCTGTTTGCACTTACAAGAAAAACGGAGGCATCAAGATGAGAGCTGAAAGCAATAAGTACACGTCCTCCGGCACAAACAAGACCTCCTGGGGTATGGTCTTAAGACAGGCATCGGTTCCGCTGATGTTCGTCATCATCTGTGCGGTCTGTATCCCGATCGCGGGACTTTCCCCGAGTTACCTTGCCAATGAGATCGTGACCCGTATGGGCCGCAACTCCTTCCTGATCTTAAGCCTCCTGATCCCGATCATGGCAGGCATGGGCTTAAACTTCGGTATGACGCTCGGCGCCATGGCAGGAGAGATCGGACTGATCTTCGTCAGCGACTGGCAGATCGTCGGCATTCCGGGCATGATCCTCGCAGCGATCATTTCCATCCCGATCTCGATCCTTCTCGGCATCTTCTGCGGCATGATCCTGAACAAGGCCAAGGGAAGAGAGATGATCACCAGCTACATCATGAGCTTCTTCATCAACGGTGTATACCAGCTGGTCGTCCTTTACCTGATGGGCAGCGTGATCCCGATCGCGCACGGCTCCATCAAGCTGCCGAGAGGCTACGGCATCCGCAACACAGTATCCCTGCTGCGTATGCGTCAGCACCTCGATAACCTGATCGCGATCAATGTCGCCGGCATCAAGATCCCGGTGATGACCTTTATCGTCGTTGCCATCCTCTGCCTTTTCATCATCTGGTTCCGCAAGACCAAGCTCGGACAGGACATGAGAGCAGTAGGACAGGATATGGAGGTCGCGCGTGACGCCGGCATCAATGTCGAGCGGACCCGTATCATCAGTATCGTGATGTCCACCGTGCTGGCAGGCATCGGCATGATCATCTATCTTCAGAACATGGGCAACATCGCGACCTACAGCTCCCACAGCCAGATCGGTATGTTCTGTATCGCAGCCCTGCTGGTAGGCGGCGCATCCGTCGACCGGGCATCCATCGGAAATGTATTCCTGGGCGTTGTTCTGTTCCATACGATGTTCATCGTCGCTCCGCGTGCGGGTGCGTACATCACCGGCGACTCCATGATCGGTGAGTACTTCCGTGTATTTGTATCCTATGCGGTCATTACCCTGGCTCTGGTCATGTATGAGACCAACAAGCGCCGTGCAAAGAGCGCTTCGAGCCAGCAGCTCCGCTTAGAGCAGGACAAGGATGAGGCAGCAGCCTCCGGAAAGGGGAACGCATGAGATCAAAACGACAGCTATTATTCCGGGCAGGCGCGCTGCTGATCGTACTGCTGCTGGCTGCGGCAATGTTTGTGATCGGACGCGGCCATACCGTATACTTCGACAACAAGACAGCCGAGTACAACGGCCAGACCTATGAAGCCTTTGAAAAAGTCGTGGTCTATGTTGACGGCGAGAAGCCGGCCAAGCTTAAGAAACGGGACCGCGGCATGGTGGAGACCATGGGTCAGAAATTTACCATGACACTCGAGATCACCGATGAAAAGGGGTCTGAGCCGCACAGCCACAAGGTTTCCATGACGCTTCCGTACGGCATGGACGGCATCATCATCAACCTTCCGGAACTCATGGCAGGACTTCCGGCAGAGGCCTACCTCTCCGAGTTCGTCATCGTACCGGTGGAGGAGACCGAGGAAGAAACGGAAGTCGACGAGTTCGGCATCGGCGGAGACGTGTAAATGGATTGACCGTAGCGTCTTTTATTAACCGGGACATCCGGCATGCAGGGAAACTTCTACGCTCCGCTCCGGTCGGCGCCAAACAGGCGCCACTGGCGCCTGGCGCCCCGCTTCCATTTTCGCACATATGGGACGAGGCAAAGCCTCTGACAAGAAGTCACAGAAGCGAAAATGGTCGCTGCGGGCCGACGCCCTGCATTACCGGATGTCCCGGTTTATGTAATGAAATACAGAAAACGGGGTTGCTTCGGCGGCCCCGTTTGTTTATATTAGATGTATGAATCAAAAGAAGCCAGTCATGACAATCATCCTGATCGCCCTGAATGTCCTGATGTTTTTGCTGGAATCTCTTGCGGGCGGAAGTGAGGATATCCGGGTAGCCTTACGCTTCGGCGCGTATTATGCGCCGTATGTTCTCGGAGACGGGGAATGGTACCGGCTCTTCACCTCGGTTTTCCTGCACTTCGGACCGGAGCATCTTGGAAGCAACATGCTTTCGCTCTACGTGCTCGGCTCCTTCGTGGAGCAGTATTTCGGCAGGCTCCGCTACCTTGTGATCTACCTGATTTCGGGCCTTTGCGGGAATCTCCTGGTCATGGGGATCGATATGGCGAGATGGAATGCGGCGGGGCTTTCCGCTTTGGGACCGGAAGCGGCCGCGGCTGCTTCGGTTTACGGGAGCTTCCGCGTTTCTGCAGGCGCTTCCGGCGCAATCTGCGGGCTTTTGGGTGTGTTTCTGGTTTTTGCGCTGATGCCGCGGATGAAGCGGCTTTTTCCTATGCGCAGAGTTCTGATCTCCGTACTGCTGGTCCTGGCGCCGGGCTTTTCTGACCGCTCGATCAGCATGACGGCGCATATCGGAGGACTCATCGGAGGCTTTCTCATTACCCTTCTGATCTGCTTTCTTCGTGCGGGCGCCGGACAAAAAGGAGCCCTGCAGCAGAACGGACCGGATGATTGAACTATGGAAACCGTGGCATGCAGCAGTTTCGATGTCCGGGCATCACAGATCGGTTAAGGCTCATACCTGCACCTTTCTTGTCTGAACCGCCCGGGCACAGACGTTCTGCCATTTATTGATAAGGGAGTAATACATTGATTAACGACACAAAAAAGGTAATGGTCATCGGACATAAGAACCCGGATACGGATTCGATCTGTTCAGCCATCTGTTATGCAAACCTGCGGAACAAGATCCATGAGAGAAACATGCAGGCCGGGATCGAGGATGACGGAAGGGAGTATGAGCCCTGCCGCGCAGGCGTGATCAATAAGGAGACGGAATTTGTTTTAAACCGCTTCGGCTTTGAACTTCCGAGGCTCTGCCTTGATGTCCGGGCGCAGGTCAGCGATCTGGATATCCGAAGCGAGCTTGGCATTCCCTCCGGAACAAGCCTTCGAAATGCATGGCGTATGATGACCGAGAAGGATATCTCCACCCTTCCCGTCATTCACAGCGACGGACGCTTTGAGGGCCTGATCACCGTGCACGACATTGCCATGGCCAACATGGATTCCCTGGAAGCGGACATCCTTTCCAAGGCCAATGTTCCCGTCAAAAACCTCCTGGAGACCATTGAAGGTGAGCTTCTGACCGGAGATCCCGACGGCATCATCGACCGCGGACGGCTGATCATCGGCGCAGGCAGTCCCGAAGCGATGGAGGATAAGGTCATAGAAGGGGATATCGTTATCGTCGGAGACCGTTACGAAGCCCAGCTCTGCGCGATCGAGCTCGGCGCTTCCATCGTGATCGTATGTCTCGAAGACAAGATCGCCCGTACCATCAAGAAGCTTGCGGAGGAGCATGGCTGCACGCTGATCAGTACTCACCATGATACCTATTCGGTATCCCGCCTGATCAACCAGTCGATCCCCGTCGGGAATCATATGCATACCAAGGTCATGAGCTTCCAGCCCGCCACGCCGCTCGATGAAGTGCGGGAGGCTATGAGCCGTGTCCGTTACGATTATTTCCCTGTGATCGATGATGACTTTATGCTGCACGGACTGGTATCCAAGCGAAACCTCATCAATCTGAAGCGCAAGGAGATGGTCCTGGTCGATCACAACGAAAAGAGCCAGTGCGTGGACGGATTCGAGGAGGCGGATATCCTCGGGATCATTGACCACCACCGCATCGGCGACATGGAGACCAGCGGGCCGATCCTTTTCAGGAACCAGCCGGTCGGCTGTACGGCGACCATTATTTACGCCATGTTCCGTGAGCATGCCATGGAGATCGATCCTCCGATCGCAGGACTTCTGTGCTGCGCGATCCTGTCGGACACCCTGAAATTCCGTTCCCCCACCTGCACGCAGAAGGACCGCAGCGCGGCCGTGGACCTCGCGAGGATCGCAGGTGTGGATCTCGACCGCCTTGCAACGGATATGTTCGATGCGGGAGAGGATATGAGCGGCAAGACGCCGGACGGCGTTTTCCATAACGACTGCAAGACCTTACGGCACGGGGGCTTAAGGCTTACGATCGCCCAGGGAACCTTCAACAGTAAGTCAAGTCTTAAGAAGTCGGAGAAGATGATGGCGGAATACATCGAAAAGGTTCCCGGGACCGAGAATGTGGACATGGCCTTCTACCTTGCGACCGGCATTCAGGATCAGTCCAGCGACGTGCTGTTTGCAGGAAAGGGCGCGGCGGCGCTCCTAGAGGAAGCCTTCGGCCAGGCTCCGGAGGACGGGCATGTCCATCTGCCGGGCGTGATGTCGAGGAAGAAGCAGTTCGTTCCCGCGCTTTTAGAGGCCATAGAAAATGACCTGTAAGAAGACAGACGCATTTTTCCCCGGAAGATACCGGACGATCAGAAAACTGCATCCTAAGAATTCTGCATAATAAAAAAGTTTCCGCCAGATGGCTCAGAGGCCGGTCGGCGGAAACTTTTATGTTTGATCAATGTGTCCGTATCTGAAGGAATGAAGCAGGAGACATTCGCATAGTCCCTTCTTAGGAGAGATCTCCGGCTCCTCAGGCTTAAGATCACAGAGAAGGCCGGCTTATTCAGCCGTTTGATACATGTACGTCGATCTGGTTGAACGGGATCTCGATGCCGCCTTCGGTGAGGGCGGTCTTGATGTCCTCTGTCAGCTTCCACTTGACCGGCCAGTATTTCGAACCGTCGGTAAAGCCGCAGGCAGCGATGACGACGCCGCTGTCACCGAGAGAATCCACATGGGAGGCTACCGTGCCGTCCTGATAGATATCCGGGTTCGCGTTATAAACGCCCTCGATGATCTTGCGGGCCTTTGCCATATCCGCGCTGTAGCTGATCGGAACGGCGATATCGACACGGCGGCTCGGGTGCGTGCTGCAGTTCGTGATCGGGGCGGAGGAGATCGCGCTGTTCGGGATGATGACGACTCTCTTGTCGTTGGTGATGAGCTTTGTGCCGATCAGGTTGATCTCTTCAACCGTGCCCTCGCCCATGCCGGTCACGATATAGTCGCCGACCTTGTACGGACGGGTCACAAGGATCAGGACGCCTCCTGCAAAGTTTGCAAGGGAGCCCTGCAGGGCAAGGCCGACAGCCAGAGCTGCGGAGCCGAGGACCGTGATCAGGGATGCCGTATTGACGCCGAGCTGGGAGACGATGATAAAGATCAGCAGAACGTAGAGGCCGATCCGGGCAGCTGACAGGAAGAACCTGCGCAGGGTCTCGTCAACACCGGCCTTTGCCGTAGCCTTATCGATGCCCTTTAATGCGAGGGCGATGAGCTTCTTTCCGACAAGATAGATGATGAGCGCGGCAATAATGTTGAAAATGAGCGGTGTCGCAGCTGCACCTAATCCGATGATACCTTCCATAGATGAACCTCCTTTTTTAATACTGGGCCGAACCTGGCCGCAGAGCCTTGACGTGCATCAGACGGAGCGGTGAAACCCCGATAAGGCTTCAGAGCCGCTGAAACATACGGCAGGACGGCAGATGTATATGTTGTTATATATGTTATTCTATCATAGTTAATAAAACTTTTACATACGTTAAGAAATCTTTTATAATTATTGACAAGCCGAAATGGTTTGATAGAATGAAATCAGAAATATGTTTGATGCAATGTAACGGTTCGGCTGGCTTTGGCGAACGAACGGCATGTAAGAGGATCCGGCTGCCGGAAAGGCCTGAAAGGGGAGCTTCAGCTTACCGGATCATACCAGGAACAACCGGATCACAGCCAGACGGCCGTCCGATATCAGGAGCACGATGATGTCTCTTAAAGAGAAGCATTCAGAAAAAGAAAACAGGAAAAAGCCGGCAGCTGCACCTGAGGCAGAGGCTGCCGTCCGGATGAAAGAAGACGGTTACAGCCAGCTGAAGCTGGATAACCAGCTGTGCTTTCCGCTCTACGCGGCCGCACGGCATGTGATCAATCAGTACAGCCCGTATTTAAAGCCGCTGGGACTGACCTATACGCAGTACCTCGTATGCCTGGTGCTGTGGGAGCAGAAGGAGATCACGGTAGGAGACCTCTGCAGAAGGCTCTATCTGGATAACGGCACGGTCTCGCCTGTCATCAAGAAGATGGAAAAGGACGGGTATCTGACACGCTGCCGTCTTCCTGAGGACGAGAGAGTTGTGAGGGTCTGCATCACGGATAAGGGGATGGCATTAAGGGAAGCGGCAAAGGATGTGCCCTTCCGGGTAGGAAGCTGTCTTGCCATGACCTCAGAGGACGCCGGAGAGCTCTACCGCCTTCTTTACGGGATGCTTCCTTCGGAGGAGGCAAAAGGCTGAGCGCCGTAAGCTTTTTTGTGATACTGCCCTTAAGGCCTGCAGCCCGCTGATCCCGGCCGGGTGCGGCAAAGAGATTTATGATATTTCTTCGAGGCAATAAGGATTTATGAACAAGCGTTTCTTTACAGAAGGAAAATGGATTCCATATACGATCGCGACCTGTTCGGCCGTGCTTGTTTATCTGTTCTTCAGTAATATCAGGGGCGTACTGGGCACGATCAGCTCGTTTTTGAATGTGATCGAGCCCATCATTATCGGCGTCATCATCGCCTACGTCGTAACGCCTCTGATCCAGTGGATTGAGCTGCACCCCCTCAGGGCGATCCCGCATCCGAAGGTCCGCTACAACCTTTCCATGGTCCTTGCGCTCGTTACGGTTGCGGTGCTCTTAAGCCTTCTGATGAGCTTCATGATCCCGCAGCTGATCGCCAGTGTTTTTCAGTTCATAGCAAATATCAACTTCTATTCTGAAAAGCTTTCCACGCTTTTCAGGGATATCCGGGACCGCGCGAGCGCACTGAATCTCGACATCAGCGAGCTGGTCAACTTAAGTGATAACTTCTTCAACGAGATCGCCCGCTTCCTTTCCCGCAACGCCAACAAGATCATCAGCGGCTCCTTCAGCCTGGGAGGCAAGTCCTTCAACATCTTTATCGGCATCATCCTGGCGCTTTATTTCCTTGCGGATAAGAAGCGCATGCTCCGGGGCATCGACCGCCTCTGCCGCTGCCTGATCGATGAGAAGCGCTATGTGAGCTTTCGTCAGTTTGCCGTCCGATGCAACGACATCATGGGCAAATACGTTGTAGGAGACATCCTCGACGCGCTGATCGTCGGCGTGATCAATGCGATCTTCATGCTGATCACGGGCATGCCCTACGCGGTGCTGATCTCGGTGATCGTCGGCGTGACCAACCTCGCGCCCACCTTCGGCCCCTTCGTCGGTGCGGGTATCGGTGCCTTCATTCTGATCTTTGCGGAGCCGATCGATGCCGCGATCTTCCTGATTTTTACCCTGATCCTGCAGATGGTGGACGGCTATGTCATAAAGCCGAGGCTCTTTGGCGGAACTTTGGGCGTTCCCGGCGTGTGGATCGTGATCGGCGTTATCGTCGGCGGCAAGCTCTTCGGCGTGATGGGCATCCTTCTCGCGATCCCTGTCGTCGCGATCCTGAACTTTGTCTATCATGACTTTGTGGAGCGGAGCGAGGCGAGGAGGAATAAGGGCAAGGTCCCGGCCGGCCCGGAAAAGCCGTAAGAATGACGGCTGGAAGATAAAGGTAAAAAACTTTACTTTTATACATTGAATCATTGAAATTTTATAGAAAAATCCTATATCGTGTGGTATATTGATGGGCAGATTGTAAGTCTGCCCGTCTGGTGTTTTACAGACGGCCCGGGATTTGCACTGAACGGCGGCAGGTACGTTTATGCTGCCGTGTATGAAAGAGAGGATACTATGGACAGAGAGAATTTTAAATCCAGACTGGGATTTCTGCTGGTGAGCGCAGGCTGCGCGATCGGTATCGGCAATGTATGGAAGTTTCCGTTTATTACCGGTCTGTACGGCGGCGGCGTATTCGTGTTGTTTTACCTGATCTTCCTGGTCATCATGGGCGCTCCGGTACTGACCATGGAGCTTGCCGTTGGCCGCGGAAGCAGACAGTCCGTTGTACAAGGCTATAAGGCCCTTGAGCCTGCAGGCAGCAAGTGGCATCTGCACGGCTGGGTCTGCATTATCGGATGCTACCTTCTGATGATGTACTATACGACCGTTTCCGGCTGGATCCTCGACTATTTCTTCAAGTTCCTGACCGGAACTTTCTCCGGGATCGCGGAGGAGGAGGTCGCAGGCGTATTTACCGGAATGCTGGCAAATCCCGTCGAGATGACTGTCTTCATGGTGATCACAGTTGCTGCCGGAATCCTGGTCTGCAGCCTCGGCCTGCAGTCCGGCATTGAGCGCATCACCAAGGGCATGATGCTCGGACTTCTCGTTCTGATCGTGATCCTTGCGGCGCACAGCCTGACATTAAGCGGAGCTGCGGAAGGCGTGAAGTTCTATCTGCTTCCGGACTTCGCGAGAGCAAAGGAGATCGGCTTCGGCCAGGTCATCAGCGCGGCCATGAACCAGAGCTTCTTTACGCTGTCGCTCGGTATTGCTTCGATGGAGATCTTCGGCAGCTACATGCCGGATACGCATACCCTTGGAAATGAGAGCATCCGTATCTGCGCGCTGGATACCTTTGTGGCGCTGATGGCAGGCCTGATCATTTTCCCGGCATGCTTCTCCTTCGGTATCGAGACGACGGCAGGCCCGTCCCTGATCTTCATCACCCTGCCGCAGGTATTCATCCATATGCCGGGCGGCCGTATCTGGGGCACCCTGTTCTTTGTCTTCATGACCTTCGCGAGCTTTTCTACGGTCATCGCCGTATTTGAAAACCTGATCGCCGCATGCATCGACAACTTCGGATGGAGCCGTAAAAAATCTTCTCTTATCAACCTCATCATCCTGCTGATCGCCAGCATGCCCTGCGTTCTCGGATACAATGTCTGGAGCGGCCTGCACCTGATCGGCGGAAGAGACGTGCTGGATTCCGAGGACTTCATCGTCAGCAACCTGATGCTCCCGATCGGTGCGATCATCTTCGTGTGCTTCTGCGTCACCCGCTACGGCTGGGGCTTCAAGAACTATCTTGCAGAGGCCAACAAGGGCAACGGCTTCAAGATTCCCGAAGGCCTTAAGCCTTATCTGACCTTCGGCCTTCCGATCCTGATCCTGATCCTTTTAGTACAGGGACTGATCTAAGAAGCTTTAAGGTAAGCGGCCTTGACATCATTCTATATGGAAACCAAGAGAAGAGCGGAGATCCGCTCTTCTTTTTTGAGCAGCTATAAAAGGAGATGAGCAGCTGAGGCAATTATTCTGTCAGACCTGCCGTGCCGTTGAAACAGATATTCTTTGGAAACAGGTCCCTGCATGCACCGGGCAGGGCGTTACTCATAGAGAAATGAGGTATACTCGTCGATTTCTGCAAAGTCGATCACACACTCGCTGTTCCAGATCAGGACGGGCACCTTGTCCTGAAAGCTGTACACCATAGGGAGCTCGTCGTGCTCGAGATCGTAGACCACGATCTTCTTCTGCTTCGGATCGATCATCCAGTACTCGCGTACACCTGCATTGGAATACTTGGCAAGCTTCAGGCCCATGTCCCTTTTCCTGGTGGAAGGGGAGAGGACCTCCACGATGAAATCCGGGGCACCTATGATACGGTCATGGATCTTTTTGCGGTCGCAGACAATGATCACATCCGGCACCACTACAGTACGGTCATCCTCGTCGAGCTGTACGTCTACGGGAGACATGAAAGGCACGCAGGGACCTTTGTGTGCCAGAGCGTAATCTATAAGGAACTTGTAGATCAAGCCTCCAATTATCTGATGGATGCTTGTGGGACTTGCCATGTCATAGAATACGCCGTCGATCAACTCTACGCGCCTCTCGTCGGGAAGTGCAAGATAATCTTCAAGAGTATACTCTCCCTGCTTTTTGCCGGGAAACCCGTAAGAAAAGGCGGCATCCTTCAGCATAGTGGCGGGAGTATGTGACCGCAGAGGGATCTTGCTGAGATCTTCCGTGTAGCTTTTCGGCTGTGAGCTTTCTTTACGGCAAAGCACATTTTCAAGCTTTTGGACCGTGTCCTGGCGCGGGGCTGAAGTTTTTCCTGAAAAAAGTTTCTGGATCGTTGGCTCCGGAACGCCTGCAAGTTCCGCCAGCTTTTTATTGGAAAGCCCGAGTTCCTTTTTTCTTTGTTTCATTTCATCTATTGTCATAGCAGATCCCTCCGATGTTTTTGAAAATGATGCATGCAGGTAAATGTCATTCATTACCCGTACTGAACCTGTGCGGAATATCAGTTCAACAGTCAGCCTGATTATCAGGTAAAAACAGCATACCATTTCTTTACCAAAATGTCACCATAAATATACCTTAATACAATAAAAATGCACCAAAACAGATTGAAATATACCAAGAAAATACCGTAAATACATCTTTATAGAATTAGAAATAATGCGCGGAGTCATACACAAATGGATAAAAAGGAATGCAAATGGTTGAAAAAGATAAACTTATATGGTATGATACAGCCAGCAGTAAACAATGAAGCTGTTAGCCCTGACTGGTTGTCAGGTATCTAACCACCTCAAATCTATTGTAGGAAAAGAAATATAAAAATGATCAGATCCTGTCATCATTATTCAAAAGGACGCTGCCATCATTATTTCAGAATACCCGGAGGAAATGATACCTATGCTCACAGTGGATGAACTCATCAGATTAAAAGAAGAAAGAGGCCTTACCATCGCGGACATCGCAAAGAGGAGCGGAGTGCCTGTGGGCACTGTTGGCAAGATCCTCTCCGGGCAGACGAAGAAGCCGCGTACAGCGACACTCAATGCCATAGAGCGTGCTTTGAAGGACGGCATGTTTGACGGCGTAGGAAAGGCTGCCTGGTATGAGCTTATGAAGGGAAGGCCCGAGACCGGGCCCGGCGTGCTTTATGAGCCGAAGGGAACGCGCTATGGGGAACTGGATTCCGGGTCGCCCTCGATGAACCAAAGGGCGCTGACCTATGGCTCAACCGCTTTGAAGAAGAGGCAGGGAGAGTATACGGTTGAGGACTACTATGCCCTTCCGGATGATGTCCGGGTGGAACTGATCGACGGTGTGTTTTACGATATGGCAGCCCCCACGCCCCTGCATCAGGACCTGGCACTGGAACTTTGGGTGCGGTTGAGAAATCATATCCGTCAGGGCAAGGGTTTATGCAAGGCGTATATGTCACCCATCGATGTGAAGTTCCCTGAGGATGAGATGACGATGGTGCAGCCCGATGTGATCGTGGTCTGCGACAGAGATAAGATCATTGAGAAACGGATCGACGGTGCTCCGGACCTGGTGATCGAGGTCCTTTCTCCCTCGACAAAGAAAAAGGATCAGGCTGTAAAACTGAAAAAGTACGGAGAGATGGGCGTCAGGGAGTACTGGATCGTCGATCCTGCGTCAAAGAAGGTTGTGGTTTACGTATTTGAGCGAGACTGGGAGATCTCATTGTACAGCTTTTCCGATCAGATCCCGGTGGCTATCTTTGAGGGGCAGTGTGTGATCGATATGGCGGAGCTTTACGGCGGGATACGTGATCTGTATGAACCTTGATCAAAGGAAACTTAAGAAATCCGCCGGGAATTCCCGGTTACTTGTATCCGAGTAGTTCACTTGTCCTCCAGAAGCCTTGAGAGAAGCGGACTCTTCTCAATGACCGGGCGGATCTTCTTTGTGAAAAGCCGGCTTTTTACAAGCTTTTCATGGACCCTGCGGGAGCCGCGGGCAAATAGGAGAAGGGAGAGCGTGAGAAATGGAATCTGCGGGATCACCGGCAGCATGAGGCCGATCAGTCCGAGGATCAGAAAGAAGATCCCGCCGATGATAAATATGATGCGTTTCATGTATATCCTCCCGGAAATTATTCCCGCACCATTGTATCACATACCGGGTTGTATAACAGGCATAAATGACGAAAACGAATTTTTTGAGAATGCTGGATGGCGGTGCGGATGCGGCAGGCGAAGTTTATAAAAATTTAATAGCACTCAATGTTGACGAGTGCTAACAGAAGTGATATAGTACCTTTGTTCAAATATAATTTGTTATAGTTCAGCACACATGGAATACGGGCGGCTTTCAGAGAAAAAGCTTGCTTTTTCAAATGAAAGCTGCACGGATTTCAGTGGCGGACAAGGCGCGGAGCGCCTCCGGCCGCCTGCAGTTTCAGAATGCACAGCATTCTGAAACTTAGTGCTGAAGAGATACCTCGATACAAAGAAATTGCAGAAAGGAGTGTCATTATGGCTGTTTTGCCTGTTCATAATATAATTACCGTTCCCGACGCCGTCATTTATCTGAAGATCAGCATGTACCAGAAGCTGACCGGCAAGGCGCCGAAGGTGGACGACCGCGTTACGCTGATCGTTACAAAGGAAGATCTTCACAAGGAAGAGCTGCAGAACGACAGCTTTTATCCGATCGGTATCGCCGGTACCGTGACGGAGATCAATGAAAACGGCTTTATGGTGATTGCGCTCAAAAACCGCGTGGACATCAAGGAGATCACCGTCTTCATGGACCACAGCATCGATATTGTCGTGGAAAAGAGAAGGGACATCGATGACCTCGATCCGATCTACGCGGAGGAGAGGCTGCATGCCTTAAAGGATGAGATCACGAAGGTCTCCGATGACTTTGCCTGGGGGAATTCCATGCACGGTCTGGTGGATTCGTGGACGAAGATCGGCGAGATCGCCGGTGCCTTCTCGCCCTGGGTCAACCTCGACAATGAGGAACGCTATGCGCTCCTTGCGGAGGACAGCCAGAGGAAGCGTTTTGATATGATCGAGAAGATGCTCTATGAGAATCTCGAGATCATCAAGGTCCGCACCCGCGCACGCAGCGCGCAGGAAGAGGACTACCAGAAGATGTACAAGGAGTCTGCGATCAAGAAGCAGATGGAATATCTGCAGAAGGAGCTTGACGAGATGCACCCGGAGAATGTCTCCGACCTCCGCAAGCTCGAGATCAAGCTCGAAGAGTCCAAAATGAATGAGACCGCCCGCGCGGAGGGCCGCAGGATCTTAAACCGCCTTAAGTCCGAGGGACAGAACAGCGCCGAGTCCGGCATGCTCACGGATTATCTGGACCTTCTGACGAGCCTTCCCTGGGAGAAGGAGGAGGGCCGTGCCATCAGCCTTTCCGAGGCGGAGAAGGTGCTTGAGGCGGATCATTTCGGACTGGAGAAGGTAAAGAAGCGTATCATCGAGCAGATCGCCGTGATGCAGCTGACCGGAAAGCAAGCAGGCTCGATCCTGCTCTTTGTGGGCGCGCCCGGTACCGGCAAGACGAGTATCGGCCAGAGCATCGCAAAGGCGCTCGGAAGAGAGTATGTCCGCGTTTCCCTGGGCGGTGTCCGTGATGAAGCGGATATCCGGGGCCATCGCCGGACCTACATCGGCTCCATGCCGGGCCGCATCATTGACGGCATCCGCAAGAGCGGCGTTTCCAACCCGGTCATGGTCTTGGACGAGGTCGACAAGCTCTCCCAGTCCTATAACGGAGACCCTGCAAGCGCCCTCCTGGAGGTTCTCGACCCGGAGCAGAACTTCTCCTTTACCGACCATTACTTAAATGTACCCTATGACCTGTCGGATGTTTTCTTTATCTGCACGGCAAACACCATAGACACGATCCCGGAGCCTCTCTTAAACCGTATGGAGATGATCCGCTTCGAGGGATATACCCCCATTGAAAAGCACGAGATCGCAAAGCGCCATCTTCTTCCGAAGGCTATGGAGGCGGTAGGGCTTACTGCTGAGCAGCTCGAGGTGACTGAGGATGCGATCGACCGCGTGATCTCGGAGTACACGAGAGAGGCAGGTGTCAGAGGCTTAAAGAAGCGCATGGATCTTCTGTGCCGCTCTGCCGCGGTACGTCTCGTGCGTGACGCGCAGGAAAACGGAGCGGTCATGATCCCTGATACTGAGGAGGCGGCAGGTCCCAAAGCTTCTTCAGATGAAGCGGCTGCAGACGGTCAGAATGCTGCGGCAAATGCCGGCAGGAAAGCTCCATCGGAAGGCACAGGCGGTGTGGAAAGCGCTGCGGGCTCCGAGAAAGCTGAATCTGTTGTAAATGCTGCTGCAAACCCGGCTGCAGACACGAAAGAAGGCGAAAAGCCTGAGGGCTTCGCAAAGACTTCAGGACATGTCAAAGTCGATACGGAGAACCTTTCCGAATTCATGGATATGCATCCGATCCGCCGCAAGAACGTGCCTGCATCTGCCAAGCCCGGTGTGGTCACGGGCCTTGCCTGGACCTCTGTCGGCGGAGATATCCTCTACATCGAGACCATGCTCACGAAGGGCGACGGCAAGACCATCATCACCGGCCAGCTCGGCGACGTGATGAAGGAATCTGCACAGATCGCGGTGAGCCTCGTAAAGAACATGTTCCCGGAGAAGGCAAAGCTGTTCAAGGAAAACGACCTGCACATCCATGTGCCGGACGGCGCGACCCCCAAGGACGGTCCGTCTGCAGGCATTACGCTGACAACAGCCCTGTCCTCCCTGATCAATGGGGTTGCGGTCCCGCCCACGGTCGCCATGACCGGCGAGGTCTCCCTGCAGGGCGGCGTCAACCCGATCGGAGGACTTCCGGAGAAGCTCATGGCTGCCCAGCGTGCCGGCGTGAAGAAGGTCTTCATTCCGAAGGATAACGTGGATGACTTGAAGGACGTGGCACAGGAGGTGCGCGATGTCCTCGAGATCATCCCGGTAGACGATGCGGCGGATGTACTCAAAGCCCTGGGGATCATGGATGCTCACGGTGATAAGAAGTCCCATGGAGACAGAAAGACCCGTGAGGAAAAAAAGGACAGAGAGGCCGGTAGGATCCCCGGTGAGAAGCGCCTGAGCTGCTGATAAGTGATAAAAACTGAAAACAATAAACTGATCGGGGGCAGCATATCGCTGCCCCTGATCGTGTTATATCAGACGCAGTCCTGGATCTGTCTGATTTCATACGTACAAATCGAAAGATTCATGCTATAATACAATATATAGCGCAAGCTGATATTACAGGATACAAACTGTTCCCCGGCAAAACTCTGCAGGGAAACAGTTGATTTCATACGTTAAATTTACGAAGAGGCGCATCATATGACCGAGAATACACTCACAGGACGCCCGCAGAGAAGCAGAGCAGCTTCACGTGCATCCCAGCGGCGGCAGGACCCCGACACTTTTGATGCAAGGACACGGCTTTCACCGGACTTAAGAGCTATCGACGGCGGCATTTCGGATCTTGATATGGAAGACGATGCCGTAAGCAGTATGAATAACAGCAATATATCGAGGTATGCGTCTGGCGATGCATCCGGTAATGCAGGCGGCTATGCGCCGGGCAGTGTTTCCGGAAATGCGGCAGGCGGCGCTCCCGTAAATGACAGCAGCGCTGCAGGCGGTGCGGCAGGCAGCGGAAATGCCAGGAATGCAAACAGCAGCCCGAACAGTGGCGGCGTGAACCCTGCCGGCAGCCCCCAGGGCACGGAGCGCGGCGGCAGTGCATCGAGAGGCGCTAAGCGCTCGGTAAGGCGCGGCAGGATGGGATACTTTCCCAAGGAGGCAGCGCTCGCACTGCTGTTTGCCGGCATTGTCCTCGGTGCACTCGTAACCTTCGGTGTGACAAAAGCAGGGGAAGAGAAAAGGATCCGCAAGGCTGTCGAGGAACGGTCCGATGAGACCAGGATGAATCAGATGAGGGAGTCTCTCTCAGAGGGCACCTCGGTGATGACGACGCTTCGAAAGGCCTACACGGATGAGCTTGTGATGTACAAAGACAACAAGTACATCTTCCTGCCGATCGACCGCGAGCTGAAGCTCCATGATTTTCATTCGGAAAATGTCACCGAGCTGTCCTCAGGAGAATGGAAGTATACCGAAGGCAAGAAGGTGATTTCCCGCAAGGGCATCGACGTTTCCTCGCACCAGGGCGACATCGACTGGAAGAAGGTCGCCTCCGACGGCGTGGAGTATGCCATCGTCCGCGCGATGTACAGAGGCTACGGCAGCGGCAAGCTGGTGGAAGACGAGAAGTTTAAGGACAATGCCAACGGCGCCGTGGAAAGCGGCATCACGCTCGGGGCCTATGTTTTTACGCAGGCTATCACCAGAAAGGAAGTGGAAGAAGAGGTCGAGATGCTGAAAAAGCTGCTCGAGCCCTATGAGATCGGAGGTCCCGTGGTCGTGGACGTCGAGAAGACGGCGGAAGGAGACGGCCGGATGGACAACATCGATCCGAAGCTTCGGACCGAGCTGGTCGGATACTTCTGCGAGCTCGTAAAGGAAGCGGGATACCACCCGATGATTTACTTCAACATCGAGACGGCGCTCCTGATGCTCGACTTAAAAGAGCTCGAGCCCTATGAGAAGTGGTTTGCGACCTATAACCACGACTTTTATTACCCCTACGCCTACAGCGTCTGGCAGTATTCCGACAAGGGCAGGGTCGACGGCATCGACGGAGACGTAGATCTCGACCTGATTTTCTGATAAATAAGTTTACATGACAGGTCAATCGAGAAAGAAAAGAAGAAGCAGAAGGCGCAGGAACCGGTGGCTGCCGGTCTGCCTGATCCTGGCGGTGCTTACCGGCACCGCCGGCTTTTTGTATGCAAAAGGCATCGTGCCGATGCCTGCTTTGCTGACGCAGATGGTACAGACACTGACCAAAGATAATACAAATGACACTTCCGCCGGAAATTCAGACAAATCGGCGGAAGAAGCATCCACAAATATAGGAAATAACGGCGATAAGATGGAAGAAATACCCACCGAAGGCAATAATGGAGACACTGTCCCGGAATCTTCGGATCCTGAAACAACGGAGACTGAAACGACAGAACCCGAAACGACTGAACCGGAGCCGACGGAGCCGGAGACCCACTATGCTGTTGATGCCCCGGATACTCTGTCCATCCGGCAGGCGGATCCGGATGTCATCACGCTTCGTTTTGCGGGAGACATCCTCTTTGATGAGAGCTATGCCATCATGGCAAGCCTCCTGCATCGGACCGGCAGCAGCCCGGATATCAGCGGGGCCTTTGATTCCGAGATGCTCTCCCTGATGCGCGGTGCGGACATCTTCATGCTAAACAACGAGTTCCCCTATTCCAGAAGGGGGACGCCGTTACAGGGAAAGCAGTTCACCTTCCGCGCGCGTCCGCAGTACGCGTCGCTTTTAAAGGATATGGGAGCTGACATTGTCGGGATCGCCAACAATCATGTCAATGACCACGGCCGTGAGGCGATGCTCGACACCTTTGATACCCTTTCCGGCATCGGTATGCCCTATGTCGGCGCAGGGCATAACCTCGCCGAGGCATCCCGCGTGCAGTACTTTACCAACGGGCAGGTGAAGATCGGCATCGTGGCCGCCACACAGATCGAACGCATGGGAAATCCGGACACGGTCGGCGCGACAGAAAACAGTCCGGGCGTATTCCGCTGCATGAACCCGAAGGCACTGATCGCAAAGATACAGGAAGCAAAGGAAAACTGTGACTGCGTGATCTTATTCGTTCACTGGGGCACGGAAGGAAAGAACCAGACAGACAGCTGGCAGGAAGAACAGGCCGTGCAGTTTGCCGAGGCCGGCGCGGATGTG
>Ga0256404_1004580_pt1 | contig 25872 bp, 22 predicted proteins | sample RumenRJG_01DNA_FD_185990 | JGI IMG/M metagenome (GOLD analysis project Ga0256404, IMG submission 185990) | Bovine rumen microbial communities from Lethbridge, Alberta, Canada - RJG_01 | ecosystem: Host-associated > Mammals > Digestive system > Stomach > Rumen | place: Canada: Alberta | collected...
CGCACACGACCTCCGCCGCCTCCTCGATGCACATCGCTTTGATGCTCTCGTGGGTCTGTGCGCTGTCCCAGGGACAGCCGTCCTTGGCGCGGAGGCGCTCTATGATCGTTTTCAGTCGTTCCATTTCACTCATATTGCTCATTTCCCCGGAGGCGTCACTTGTGCTCTCCGATCATCTTCTCCATCCAGATCATGCTGTACCACCGTCCGAACTTGTATCCGCACTGGTGGAATGTGCCGACCGTTCTGTATCCCAGATGTTCGTGAAACTGCGCGCTGTTGTAGTCGAGGTACTCGTCCGCTTCATCCGGATACCCGATGCAGGCGTACAGATTCAGGATCCCCTGCGCTTTCAGCGCTTCCTCAAGGGCCTCATAGAGTTTCCTTCCGAGACCTCCGCCGACCGCCTCGCGGTCGAGATAGATCGTCATCTCACAGGACCTGTCATAGGCTGCTCTGTCCTTGAAGACGCCGGCATAAGCGTATCCCCGGATGACACCGTCCCGCTCGATCACCAGATAGGGATAGCGCTCCTTTATATGCGCGATCCTGCCCCTGAACTCCTCGTCAGACGGCACATCGTACTCGAAAGTGATGGCAGTCTTCTCCACGTAATAGGCATAGATCTCAAGAAGCCGGGCCGCGTCGTCCACGGCTGCCTCGCGAATACGGATCCCGGAGGAAACAGCGGCTTCTTCGCCGCGCCCGCTCATTTTCATCTCATTCATATGACACAATACTCCCTCTCCGGTCAGGTATTATAAACCTTATATTTAATAATACCGCATCCCCCGATTATTTCATACTTTTCTTTCTCATAAGGATTTAGAAGGGGCTTTGTGGTATTCTATAAGTGCAGAAGTTTTTGCGCAAGAAAGGAACAAGATCATGTCCGAATACGGTATTTCCCAAATTTATCCCACAGACCGATACTCCAACGGCCAAGTCGACAAACTGCTCCTGGCCGAAGGCATTCGCAGGGATGGAAACCTCGATTACACATGCGGCATGTACGATGACGACATGAATATCATTGCTACCGGCAGCTGCTTTGGCAACACGCTGCGCTGTATGGCAGTCAGCAGCGCTCACCAGGGCGAAGGCCTCATGAACGAGATCGTCTCGCATCTGATCTCCTACCAGTACAGCCGCGGCAACATGCATTTGTTTCTCTACACGAAATGCGACTCCGCCAAGTTCTTCGGCGACCTCGGATTCCACGAGATCGTCCGCATCGAGGGCCGCATCGTCTTCATGGAGAACCGGCGCACCGGCTTTTCCGACTACCTGAGCGGCCTGCAGCGCGAGACTGCCGGGGCCCTTGACGCCAGGAGCACGCCGACGCCCGCTTCTCCCCGCACCGCAGCGCTGGTAATGAACGCTAATCCGTTCACAAACGGCCACCTCTACCTTGTGGAGAAGGCCTGCGCCGAGAACGACCTCGTACACCTCTTCATGGTCAGCGAGGACGCTTCCCTGGTGCCTTTCGCCGTCCGCAAGCGCCTGATCATGGAGGGCACCGCGCACCTTCCGAACCTGATTTACCACGAGAGCGGTCCCTATGTCATCAGCAGCGCCACCTTCCCGAGCTATTTCCAGAAGGATGAGACCGCGGTCATCGAGAGCCATGCCTATCTGGATCTGCAGGTCTTTGCCAAAATAGCGGCGGCCCTGAACATCGGCGTCCGCTATGTCGGCGAAGAACCCACAAGCCTTGTGACCGGTATCTACAACAGGATCATGCAGGAAGAGCTGCCCAAAGCGGGGGTCGCCTGCGTCGTCGTGCCGCGCAAGGAGGCCCCGGCAGGATCGGCTTCCGGAGGACAGGCAATCAGCGCTTCAACTGTACGGCAGCTTCTCAAGGACGGGCGCTTCGATGAACTCCGCGATCTGGTGCCGGACAGCACGCTCCGCTATTTTGAAAGCCCGGAGGCAGCCCCGGTGCTCGCGAGGATCCGGAGTGAAGAAAATGTGATCCACTATTGACGCTTCCGGAGATTCCGGCTGACAGATTCTCTCAAACAGGAGGAAATATGAGTAAGAGTTACAGACCCTATTATCACGCTTCCGTGCCTTCGGGCTGGTCCAACGACCCCAACGGAACCATCTATTATAACGGCAAAGCGCACCTCTTCTTCCAGCATTACCCCCACAAACCCGCGTGGGGCACCATGCACTGGGGCCATTTCACAACCAAGGACTTCGTGCACTGGGATGTGCTCCCGGTCGCTCTTGTTCCGGACCGGGATTATGAAGTCATCTGCGGCTGCTGCTCCGGTTCCACCATCGAGAAGGACGGCAAGCTGTACCTGATGTACACCGCCGCGCAGCCCACGCTGCAGAGACAGTGCATGGCAGTGTCTGAAGACGGCGGAGTCACTTTTACCAAAGATGAGTCCAATCCCATTCTGACCGCCGACATGCTCAGCAAAGAAGTTTCCCCTCTGGATTTCAGGGATCCCCGTCTTTTCAAGAAGGACGACTGGTACTACTTCATTGCCGGCGCGCGCGTGCTCGCTCTTGAAGCGAGCAAGGAAGAACTGGATGAACGCACCAGAAAATGGGACAGGCACGCCCCCTCTTCCTCACTCCGCTACGCAGAGGTGGACGGAGCTCAGCATGTGGGCGTCAGTCACAAAGGGCAGTCTCCTTCTCTGGACGACGTTTTTGGCATAGAGCCTGCGGACGCAGGTTTCGGAAACCTCATTCTGTGTAGGAGCCGCGACCTGATGAAGTGGGAATATGTGGGGCATCTGCTCCACAGACAGCCGGAGTTCGAAGAGGACTTCTACAACCTCAACGGCGTCTATGAATGTCCGGACTATCTGGTGATCGACGGAAAGGAAGTCATACTTACCAGCCCCCAGAACCTGCCTCAGATGGACAACCACTTCCAGAACGTCCACTCCGGCCTCTATCTTCTTGGAAAACTGGACTTTGAGACCGGCCGCTTCGATCTTAAAAAGATCGGAGAGCTCGACAACGGTTTCGACTTCTACGCCGCGCAGAGCCTGCACATGCCCGACGGGCGCTATATCATGATCTCCTGGAAAGAAATGTGGGACCGCAATTACCCCACCCAGGCTGAAGGCTGGGCAGGCACCTATTCTTTCCCCAGAGAACTCAGCATGGACGGAGACTGTCTGATCCAGAAACCGGCAAGGGAGCTCGACAGATTCTGTAAGAACAAGGTTGCGTGCCAGTCCCTCTCCGTCACCGGCAGTGAAGTCTCCGTCAAGGGCATCAGCGGCACAGTCTCAAGGATCCGCCTGACTCTGGAACCCGGCACTGCTGCCTGCGCCGGCGTCAAACTCTTCGCCGGAGAGACACATGAAACAGTTGTATATTTTGACAAAGATGAAGGCGTACTTGCCATCGACCGCAGCAAGTCCGGCATCCCTTTCACCGGCAGTGAGGATAACGTGGATGTCCGCAAACTGGATATCGGTCACCCGGAATCCATCGAATTGGAAATGCTGCTCGACGTCAGCTCGCTGGAAGTCTTCATTGACGGCGGCAGACACGTGATGACCGCGAATGTATACCCCGATCCCGAGGATACCGAAATCCGCTTCTTCGCTGAAGGCGGCAGCGCGGCTTTCCACGACATTGAGAAGTATGACGTGGTCGTATAAATGATCTGAAGAACCCAAAAAGACCGGCCGGCGGCATATAAACTGCCGCTGACCGGTCTTTTATTTGTCTAAGTTCCGCCTCTTCTTCAGTGCGTCATCAGAAAGAGGGGAATCTGCATGATCAGGATAAATCCGATCAGGATCCAGAACATCTTGTTGTTGATCATAACACAAACCTCAGTGTATTTACTTTCTCGCGCTCAGAAGAGCCTGAAGAAGCGCTGTACCGTTGATCGCATCGTCCTTCTCGTCAGCCTGGACCTGGGCACCTGTTCCCAGAAGAGCGCTGAAAATGCCGGGAACTGCGGACTGTGCGGAAGGCTTCTGATCAGCTGCCGCCTCGGAAACTCCGCTCATGATCGCGGGCGCCATGATCGCCAGGATCTGGTTGACCTGCTCCTGAGTCAGACCGGACTGGGCAGAGAGGTTCTGTGTGACAGCTTCCTCTTTCTTGCCAAGGATGTGGCCGATGATCTTGTGACCGTCATCCTCATCCGCGTCCTTGAGCTGAAGACCCATCTCCTCCTTGTTGTTGTGCTGGGCAAGAGCTCCCAGAAGAGAGTGCGCGCCGTCGCCGGAAGAAGCGTTCTTAGTCAGATATTTGATCAGGATCGGGATCGCGATCAACATAAGCTTCTTGATCTGCTTCTCGGAAAGGCCCGTCTTCTTTGCGACCTGTGCCAAAGCATTCTTCGTTGTCATTGCAGCCATCAGTAAACCAAGCAGATTCATAAAATCCTCCCTCCTGTGCATCTTATGCACGAACCGGTCTTTTTGCCGGCCTGATATTATTAGTTGTTCCTGCTGCAGCCCCTGCCAGGTTGTGCACATTACTATTTTAGCGCAAATGGCTCATAAATCACAACAGTTCCGCCATATCGTAAATCAGTTTCTCTGTCTTCTTCCACCCGATGCAGGCGTCTGTGATGCTCTTTCCGTATACGCCGCCGTCGACCGGCTGATTTCCGTCCTCGATGTAGCTCTCCACCATGAAGCCCTTCACGAGTTTCTTCACCTTCGGGTTGTAGCGGCAGGAATGAAGTACTTCCTTGAGGATGCGCGCCTGCTCGAAAGGCTTCTTCCCGCTGTTGGCGTGATTGCAGTCGATCACGACGGCGGGATTCTTCAGTTCCCACTTCTTGTAGAGATCCGAGAGATAGAGCAGGTCCTCGTAGTGATAGTTGGGGTGGGAGACGCCCTGTCTGTTCACATATCCTCTGAGGATCGCGTGCGCGAAGGGATTTCCGTAAGAATGGCCCTCCCAGCCGCGGTAGATGAAATCGTGCTCATGCTGTGCCGCCAAAATACTGTTCATCATGACAGTCAGATCCCCGCTGGTGGGGTTCTTCATGCCGACAGGGCACTCAATAGCGCTGGCAGTCAGTCTGTGCTGCTGGTCCTCCACGCTGCGGGCGCCGACCGCCACATAGCCCAGAAGGTCGTCCAGGTATTTATGGTTCTCCGGATAGAGCATCTCATCCGCACAGACAAATCCCGTCTCCTTCACCGCGCGCATGTGCAGTTCGCGGGTGGCAATGATTCCCTTAAAGAGATCGGGCTGCGCGTTGGGATCCGGCTGATGGACCAGCCCCTTATAGCCGTCTCCGGTCGTCCTGGGCTTGTTCGTGTAAATGCGGGGAACGATGAGGATCTTGTCCTTCACCTGTTCCCGCAGAGGCATAAGCCTGGAAATATAATCGATGACGCTATCCTCGTTGTCCGCCGAGCAGGGGCCTATGATCAGGGCGAGCTTCTCGCTGTTGCCGGAAAAGATCGCCTTGAGTTCTGTGACGGTTCTCTCTACCGTCTCGGCCATATCGCCGGTCAGCGGATACATCTCCTTGGTCTCCATGGGAATCGGGAGTTTGCGCTTAAAATCCATGTACATCATAATTCTGTTCTCCTATTCGCATCGCGGCAGGCATCCGCGTCAGAGCCTCACCACCACGTCAATGCCGTAGCGAAGCACAGCCGGGTCGACTTTCTGTATTTTATAACTGCCGACACTGTCGACGCTCACAACGCTGACGTAGCCGTCACCCATCTTCTTATCATGCAGCACAGCGTGGTAGACTTCCTCGGGATCCGCATGGACCCTGGCGGGAAGGTGCAGCGCTCCGAGCACAGGGAGCAGGCGGGATCTCACCGCCGGCGAGCACATGGGGATCATGCCCATCGCTACGCATTCTCCGTGCAGAAGGCCGGTGACGCTCTCTATTCCGTGGCCGATGGTGTGGCCGAAGTTCAATATTTTGCGGACGCCGCCCTCGCGCTCGTCCTGTTCCACGACTGTTTTCTTGACGATGAGGGACGCGGCGATGATCTTCTCAAGATCCAAAGGCGCTCTTGTATTCGCGAAGTCCTCGAACATCGCAAAGAGCTCCGGATCAGCGATCAGCCCTGCCTTTACAGCCTCCGCGAGACCGCTGGATTTCTGCCGGTCAGAAAGAGTATCGAGGGTGTCGGGATCGATCAGCACCTTCTTCGGCTGCCAGAACGCGCCGACAATGTTCTTGACGCCTGCGAGGTTGATCGCTGTTTTGCCGCCGATAGAGCTGTCCACCTGGGACAGGATCGTAGTCGGAATGTTGTAGAAGTCGATCCCGCGCATATAGCAGGCTGCCGTGAAGCCGCCCAGGTCTCCAGCGACGCCGCCACCGACGGAACAGACGCAGTCGCCGCGGGTAAAGCCGAGTTCCAGCATCTCGGTCAGCAGTTCTTCCAAACCAGCGAAACTCTTGCTGCCCTCCCCCTGAGGTACAGTGTGGATATGCGGCTCTCTGCACTGGTCCGCGACTGTCTGTGCATACTGCGCCGGAACGCCGTCATCGGTGAGAATGAACACCTTCCTGTCGAGGTTTAATTGTTCCCCCGCTTTCTTAAGGCATCCTCTCTCCAGCACTATATCGTAACCCGAATCCCCGAGTTCCATGCGGATGATCATATCGTCTCTCCTCCCTGCTGTATATTTGACGTCGCGGTATAGCGCCCGACTACCTTAAGTCCCGGGCAGGTCCCGCGGAGCGCGCTGATCATGCGCTTTCCGTTCTCGGAGGAGTCATCTCCCTCCACTTCCGCGTAAAAATAGTAATGCCACGGAAGGTCTTTCATGGGACGTGAGCGCAATACGCGCATGTTGAAATTGTAGGCACTGATCACATTGACCGCTTTGGCAAGGCCGCCGGCCTCATCCTTGACGGTGAACAGAAGCAGGAACGCGCCTGCGTCTTTCCTGATCGCCATCTTGGTCTCTACTCTTGAAAATACCGCGAAGCGGGTCGTGTTCACCTTGCTCTCGTTGATATCGTGATCCAGGATCTGCAGCCCATAGAGATCGGCGGTCTCTTCACTGGCAATGGCCGCTGTGCTGCGGTCTCCGTCCTGCGCCACTTTCTGGGCTGCCAGAGCCGTGTTGGCCATACTGACCGCGTCAAAGCCGTGCTTGCGGATGTATGACCTGCACTGGGAAATCGCCTGGGGGTGGCTGTACACAGTCCTGATCCCGGAAACATCAGTTCCGGGCAGTCCCAGAAGATTCTGGTTGATCGACAGGTCGTAGACGCCGTTCACATACAGATCTCCGGAGAACATCAGGTCCAGCACCTGTCCGACTTCGCCGGCAAAACTGTTCTCGATGGGCAGCACCGCCACATCGCATTCTCCCTTTTCCACAGCTTCGTACGCTGACTCGAAGGACGGATAAGATTCCAGTTCACCGTCAGGGAAAATGCGCCCCGCGGCAATGTGCGCAAAGGCGCCCTCCACGCCGCTGTAAGCTACTTTGAGGCCCTTCATCAGATAGTGCTGCCAGCGCTTGCTGACATCCATCGTATTCTGCAGGAAATTCACATAGAAAGAACGCAGTTCCGGATCCTCCACCAGGGCGCTTCTGCCCTTGATGACTCTGGCCTCCTGCTCCTTATCCTCGATGGGAAGCCCTCTCTCCTTCTTATATGCAGCGATTAATCTGACGGCTTCCATGCGCTTTACAAAAAGCTTCGCCATCTCCTCGTCGACCTGTCTGATCACTTCTCTGCTTTCCTGCAAGTCCATTGTTGTCTCCTGTCTGTATATACTTCGGTTTCCCGTTATTTAGCACTTTAAACCGTTAACATGTCGAAAGTATCATTTCTTTATGAACTAGTCAAGCGCAATCTATGTTTTGCAGTATTCTTTTATCTGATCCTGCGTTATAATTGCGTGGATGCAAAAACATTGTAAGCAACCTGATCTTAATTTTAACGAGGCAAATCTATGCAATCGAAAACACCCGATAAAAAAGCCCCCGGAGGGGCTTCTTCCACACCCGCTGTCAATCGCACGAAAGGAATCCTGTTCATTCTGTCGGCAGCCTTTTTCTTCTCGCTGATGACCGTCTTCGTGCGGCTCTCCGGCGATGTGCCGACTATGCAGAAGGCCTTCTTCAGGAATATTGTCGCCGCCTTCCTCGCGGCCTTCATCCTTATGCGCTCCGGAGAAAAGTTCTATATTCCCCGCACAAGCCTCATGGATATGTTCCTGCGCTGCAGCATCGGCACGATGGGCATTCTCTGCAATTTCTGGGCCGTGGACCACATGAGGATCGCCGACGCCAACATCCTGAACAAGCTCTCTCCCTTTTTTGCCATCCTGATGTCTATCTTCATCCTGAAAGAAAGACCGAACCGGGTCGAATGGCTCAGTGTCCTGCTGGCCTTCACTGGAGCAGCCTTTGTCGCCAAGCCGGGCGCAGGCATCGCGTCCTTCCCGGCGCTGGTCGCCATCCTCGGCGGATTCACTGCAGGAACTGCCTACACCTTTGTGCGCAAACTGGGCCTCAGCGGTGTGAAGGGACCGGTGATCGTCTTCTCCTTCTCTGTATTCTCAACCTTGATCCTGCTGCCTAACATCCTGCTCAACTACCATCCGATGTCTATAATGCAGTTTATCTTCCTGGTCCTGGCAGGCTGCTCCGCGGCAATCGCGCAGCTCTCCGTCACTGCTGCTTACCAGAACGCTCCGGCAAGAGATATCTCCGTTTTCGACTACTCACAAGTCGTATACGCAGCGATATTTGGCTTCCTGCTGTGGGGCGAGATCCCTGACGCGTGGAGCTTCCTTGGGTATGCGATCATCATCGGAACGGCTTTCGGAAAGTGGTATTGGATGACGAAATAACACCGTGATGAGCCGCCTTGACATGCGCCCTAAACGAGCCCTTAGAGATACCTCTAAGGGCTCGTTTAGGGCACTAACAGTCTGATCTCCTACAAGTATGCCCCAGCTGAAAACCTCAAGCCTTCCTGACTTTCCTGTCATAGGTAAGAAGCCCGTTGGTCTCCTCCTCGATATCCGAGACCTGGGTGTACACAGCGGCGCAGAGGCCGTCGCTGACAAGTCCCTGAACAGTCTTCATCATCTCTGCAAAAGCGCCGGGGAACTCCTCCTCCGAAGTCTGGTGATATCCGTAGACCTCAGAGCTCATGGAGTGCTCCGGAATCTGGCAGTTAATACCGCCGTATTCAGAAATCACAAAAGCCCGGTTGTCTTTCTCAACCTTCAATGGACGGAAATAATTGTGCACGCTTCGCACATCGCCGCCTCCCTGGTCGAACCAGCCGCTGGCGTGGTCCACAGGTCTTGTGGAATCTGCTTTTCTGACAATGTCCGTGATCCGGAGCGCGTCAAACTGGCCCCATCCCTCATTGAAGGGGACCCACAGACCCACGCAGGGGCAGTTGTACAACTGCCTGATCATGCGGACGATATCTCTCTCGAACCGCTGCCGGGCCTTCTCGTCTTCACGAGCAAAGAGCTTATAATGGTTGTCGCGCAAGATCCTCCCAGCCGCGGGGATGACCGTCGGAAGGTAGGTCTCAAGGAGCGACTGCATGGGACCTCCGCCGTTGACCATGTCCTGCCAGACCACCATTCCCAGGCGGTCGCAGTGATAGTACCAGCGGGCGGGCTCTATTTTGACATGCTTGCGGAGCATGTTGAAGCCGAGCTCTTTCATCTGTTCGATGTCGTAGATCATCGCCTCTTCCGCCGGCGGCGTCATAAGGCTCTCGGGCCAGTATCCCTGGTCCAGGATCCCGTTGAAGAAGTATGGCTCGCCGTTCAAAAGCAGCCGGGCTTTTCCCGCCTCATCCGTCCCCACGCCAAAAGAGCGCATGGCAAAATAGCTCTCGACCACATCTTCTCCCGCCTCGATCCGCAGGTCGTACAGTTCCGGGTGTTCCGGACTCCAAAGACGAGGATTCTTAACAGGAATCCGCACTTTGAGCTGTGAAGACAGCGGATATGAGAAAGTTTCAACGCAGTCCTCGACTGTGATCCGGACCTCCGCATCTTTCGACATCCACAGCGCAACTTCCACCGCTTCCTCTTCGGGGAGGGGCGTGATCCGCATATGCCGGATGTAATTCTCAGGAACCGTCTCCATCCACACCGTCTGCCAGATCCCGCTCTGGGCGTGATAGAACATGCCTCCGGGATTAAGGGTCTGCTTGCCGCGGCACTCATTTCCCTCATCTGTGTCATCCCACACGAACACTTTGAGCTCATTGTCGCCGGGCTCCACATATTCCGTCACGTCGAAGCTGAAGGACAGGTATCCGTTCCGATGGCTTCCTACTTTCTGATCATTCCAATATACGGTGCAGCGCTCGTCCACTGCGCCGAAGTGCAGAATCAGCCGCCTGCCCTCCGGCAGATGAAGGTCTTCAATAGTTCTTCTGTACCAGAGAGTCTCGCCGGGCTGCAGGATGCGGTTTACTCCCGAGCGCCTCGTCTCGGGGGAAAAGGGCACCAGGATCCTGCCGTCAGAAGACAATTCTGTATTATTTTCTAATATAGATTCTGTGCAGAATCCATATTCCCACCAGCCGTTCAGACAGGTCCAGTCCGCGCGCCTCATCTGCGGTCTGGGATATTCCGGCAGCGGCACGGTCCCGGGTCTGTCGTCTGCCTGCTCGCTCCACACAGTGCACAACTGTCGGATCTCAGCTTCTTTCTTCCTGCCAAGCTGCAAGGATGCGATCGCGTCTTTCAGTCTCATAATTCTCAGGCCACCACATTTGATTTGAATTTACACTTTAGTTTTTCTTTGTTTTTGTAAAACAAGCGGAACAAAACCACCAGCCACGCAATCAATGACAGGATCTCAGAGATCCTCCAGAACAGCGGCTCGACAAAGCGTATCAGCAAGTCTCCCTCATATCCCGGCGGTACAGTGATCAGAACACAATTCTTATCCGATTTTTCAAATGGCATTATATCGCCTGTCCGGCCGTCTTTAAGTTCGTTAACCTGATAATGGTTATATGCAAAAATCGGCACTTCGATCTTTGCTTCCTGTTTGGAATCCATATTATGTACATGCAGTACTGCTTTGCCGTTTACCTTCTCATACCCTTCTGCGACCGCAGTTCCTTCCGTCACCCTGCACTCTGATATGCTGCTGTCCGCGCCTTTAGTTCCTTCCAGGAAATACAGGGTATCTGTTTTGGTGTAACTCGCCAGATTACTCCATCTGTTGAGTGCTGTGTAATCATAAAGGATGTAGTAATAATATGCGCATCCGACAAGAAGGGAAACCATTATCGCTGCGAAACAGACCTTATAAACACCAGGCTTATTGTTTCTGAAATAGTTCAGGGCCAGCACAGCAGAGATTGTGATCAGTATCGATGCGGCTGAGAAAAATCTCCACGAAAACTGTATTGTTCCCAGCATATAACCAAACCTTTTCAGTCCAAGCAGATTCTGTATCCTGTTCCATGGAAACAGTTTGCAGACAACCACCACATTCATTAAAGAAAGCGCGCAAAAAATACGGAATGTCTGAAGTTTCTCCCGCTCTGCCCCGTCAAATGACCCTGTATTTTTATAACAATACAGACAATACAGCATGATTATAATGCAAACCAAAGAGGCTGCTCCGATGGATACCCAGGTTCTGATCTCATGCCCCGGTGTAAATGCCGAAAACAGGGACAGATATGTTCTGGTCGTCTCACCCAGCATTCTAAGGTCACTCGTTTGCACCACTGTTGTCTGGTTTTTAAAAGAATCAAGGAATGGCACCAGAAACCAGGCTGTCAGCAATATACTTGCAAATATTGCTTTCAGCATCGCCTTTATTCTCTTTACATCCAAAAATCTGGTCAACGACATAATACAGACAATAGCAATATCAACGGCTGCTACCTCCGCTGTTACAATATGACTCATTATGACGCCTGACATACCGGCTGCCAGCGGAAACCAGTTGATCTCACCTTGCCCGTCTTTTCTTAATATGTTATACAGGCCGACAACTATAAGCGGCAAAAAGCACATTGCCGTATATTCGCCGAGCGCTGCGCGGTTAGTCAGATTTGCAATTCTATATGTACAAAGCATATACAGCATAGTGCCCAGAAACATCAGACTTCGCTTATCAGTAAACTTGGATACTGCGTAATATGCGCTGATCCCTGTAAAAAAGTTGACCGCGATCGCATAGAATTGATAACACATTCTGAGCGGCAGATGAAGATTATATAAAAGTGCCGGCAAATATAAGAAAATATCACAATAATACAGGGAATTGGCATACCCGAAGCCGTTGTTTAACTCTGTCGCGATTCTGACCGGAAACTGTCCGTTTGACAATTCTTTTGCGATCGTGACTATACGGGCCATGTGGAACCAAAGGTCATATCCCGCGTAAAGCCCGCTCTCAACAAACGAAGCACTTGCGATCAGTGTCGCCAACAGTACTGCGGCGGCAGGCTTACTGATCCTGATCGCACAGTCTGTAAAAAACAAAAGGTATAAAAGATCGATTACTATGAAGAATATGAGAACTCCGAGGAATCTCACCGCCCTGTACCCGGTATATTCTGCTATCTGGCAGCCGCTTATCCGCAGTATTCCCTGTCCATTGTAGCGAATATTAAACTTCAGGTCATTGCAGCCGGAAAAAACAGGGATCCAAAGTCTTCCCTCAGCCATGGTATGTCCATCATCAAAGGTCAGTGTATCTGCTTCAATTTCATGATGTTCGCTCGAGATCGTAATAGTTCCCGATGATTTAGTATAATCTCTGTTTCCGTTAGTATCCGACTCGTAAGAAACAATAAGATCGTACGCCCCCGACGGCAGCGAAAAGGATTCGCCCGATACCGTCTGCCGGTTTTCGTCCGAGATACCTTCCGCCGGCAAAATGGTCAGCGTCCCTCCCGCCATTTCTACATTCGAACTGTCTTCATATTCGAAATCAGATAAGGCATAATTGAAGGATATTTCAGGTGTAAATATGGCTTTAAACAATAAAATACCGAGGCATATAATCTCAACGCAGAGTATGGCTATAAAGAAAACGCTGTTTCCGGCCTTTTCTTTGATCAGCCTGATCATATCCTTTTTCTCCGGTTTGACCATCTTTACTAATCCTCTCCCTGTAAAATCACTCCAGTTCAATCGTTCCCGGCGGCTTGCTCGTCAGGTCATAGAGCACTCTGTTGACGCCTTTCACCTCGTTAATGATACGCGTCATGCAGATCTGCAGCACATTCCACGGGATCTCCGCCGCTTCCGCCGTCATGAAATCGCTCGTCAGCACGCCTCGCAGGGCCACTGCGTAATCGTAAGTCCTTCCATCGCCCATGACGCCCACTGACCTCATATTGGTAAGCGCGGCAAAAAATTGTCCTTTTCCGACATCAATGCCGCCCTTTTCCAGTTCCTCGCGGAAGATCGCGTCCGCCTCCTGAACGATCCGGACCTTCTCAGCTGTGACATCGCCGACGATCCTGACGCCCAAGCCGGGGCCCGGGAAAGGCTGCCGGAATACAAGATGCCTGGGAAGGCCAAGTTCCAGCCCTGTCTGCCTGACTTCATCCTTGAAGAGCATCCGAAGAGGCTCTACGATCTCCTTGAAGTTCACATGCTCCGGCAGTCCGCCGACATTATGGTGGGACTTGATCACCGCGCCGCCGCTTCCGGTGCCGCTCTCCACCACATCGGGATAGATGGTTCCCTGCGCCAGAAAGTCCACTTCTCCGATCCTTTTGGCTTCTTCTTCAAATACATTGATGAATTCCGCGCCGATGATCTTTCTCTTCATCTCCGGGTCTGTGATCCCGGCGAGTTTGATATAAAACCTGTCCTGCGCGTTGACTCTGACGAAATTGAGTTCGAAAGGTCCCTCGGGACCGAAAACCGCCTCCACTTCGTCTCCCTCGTCTTTTCTGAGAAGTCCGTGGTCCACGAATACGCAGGTGAGCTGCTTGCCGACAGCTTTGGACAGAAGGGCTGCCGCCACGGAGGAATCCACTCCTCCGGAGAGTCCCAGAAGGACCTTGCCGTCTCCAATCTTCTCCCTAAGCTCCTTCACGGTTGTCTCAACATAGGAGGACATCTTCCAGCTTCCGCTGCAGCCGCAAATATCCATTACAAAATTGCGCAGGAGCTGCGTTCCGAAAGGCGTATGCACCACTTCCGGATGGAACTGGACCGCGTAGAGCCTGCTGCCGGAGTTCTCCATCGCGGCCACAGGGCAGTTCTCCGTGTGGGCGGAGATCTTAAACCCCCTGGGGGGATTGGCAATATAGTCCGTGTGGCTCATCCAGCAGGTGTTCTCAGCAGGAGAAATGCCCCCAAACAGTTTGGAGCCGCTGTCCGCGCCGTCCAGCGCTATTTTGGTATGCCCGTATTCGCTGACAGGGGCCGTCTTCACCGTGCCTCCCAGCTTGTGCGCCATGAGCTGCGAGCCGTAACAAATGCCCAGCACAGGGATTCCCAATCCGAAAAGGGCCCTGTCGCAGGTCGGAGAATCCTCTGCATAGACGCTGTTAGGGCCTCCGGTTAAGATGATTCCCTTGGGGTGCATCGCCAGGATCTCCCCCGGCGTGCGGGTGTAAGGGTGGATCTCACAGTATACATTGCACTCTCTGACTCTTCTCGCGATCAGCTGCTTGTACTGTCCGCCGAAATCCAGAACAATGATGAGGTCTTTAACCATATTTCCTCCATAATATAACAATGAAACAGGAGCTTGCGCCCCTGTCTCATGTATTTCTTACAGTTCGCAGTTGCCCACTGTTCTGGGGAAGGGCAGTACGTCTCTGATATTGCCCATACCCGTCAGGTACATAACACAGCGCTCAAAGCCGAGGCCGTAGCCCGCGTGGCGCACACTGCCGTATTTGCGAAGGTCGAGATAGAACTGGTAAGTCTCCTTCTCCATTCCCAGCTCGTCCATGCGCTTTTCCAGTTTCTCCAGGTCATCCTCACGCTGGCTGCCGCCGATGATCTCGCCGATGCCGGGCACCAGGCAGTCCATAGCCGCGACAGTCTTGCCGTCCGGATTCTGCTTCATATAAAACGCCTTGATCTCCTTGGGATAATCTGTCACGAAGACAGGGCGCTTGAAAACTTCCTCTGTGAGGTATCTCTCATGCTCGGTCTGAAGATCGCAGCCCCAGTATACCTTGAAGTCGAAGTTCTTGTTGTTCTTCTCGAGGATCTCAATAGCCTCTGTATAGGTCACATGGCCGAACTCGGAGTTGACCACATGCTCAAGGCGCTCGATGAGGCCCTTGTCCACGAACTGGTTGAAGAACTTCATCTCCTCGGGAGCGTTTGCGAGGACATAGCGGATGACATACTTGAGCATTGCCTCAGCGTTCTCCATATCGTCCTGCAGATCGGCGAAAGCCATCTCGGGCTCGATCATCCAGAACTCAGCCGCGTGGCGGGTTGTGTTGGACTTCTCCGCGCGGAAAGTGGGTCCGAATGTATAGACATCACGGAAAGCAAACGCGAAAGTCTCGACGTCAAGCTGACCGCTGACCGTCAGGTTGGTAGGCTTCCCGAAGAAATCCTGAGAATAATCGACCTTGCCGTCCTCAGTGAGCGGAAGCTCGTCCAAAGGAAGAGTTGTCACCTGGAACATCTCGCCCGCGCCTTCTGCGTCACTGCCTGTGATGATAGGGGAGTGCACATAGACGAAGCCTCTCTCCATGAAGAAAGAGTGGATCGCGTAAGCGATCAGGGAGCGAACGCGGTAAGTTGCCGCGAAAGTATTGGTACGGGGACGAAGGTGCGGGATCGTTCTGAGATACTCAAAGCTGTGGCGCTTTTTCTGCAGCGGATAATCCGAGGTGGAAGCTCCTTCCAGCTCGATCTTCTCCACCTGCATCTCCAGGGGCTGCTTGGCGTTTGGTGTCAGCACTATTTTGCCGGTCGCAATGATCGCCGCACCGACGTTCATTTTCGCGATCTGCGCGAAATTCTCCAGGTCGCTGCTGTACACCAGCTGAAGGTTCTGGAAGCAGGAGCCGTCTGCCAGCGCAATGAATCCGATGGACTTGGAGTCGCGGTTGTTGCGGATCCAGCCGCCCACCGTGACCGTCTTGTCTGCATAACTCTCTTTGCTGTCGAAAAGCCCGCGAACCGTCACGAGCTGATAATCCTGTCTCATAGTATTATTTCCCACTCCTTTTGTTCAAAATATAGTTTTATTTAGCCGCTTCCGTCTCCTCTGCCGCTGTCGCGCCGGTAGAGCCCTCTTCTGAAGCAGGCGAAGTTACGGTCGTCTTGCTCTTGAGGAAATCCATGACTTTCCTGCGGTCAAGTATCTCTCTGTAGGACTCCCTGTCTTCAATCGGAACGTCTTCCACAGAAGTATAGCCGCTATTGCTGATGGCCACTTCCAGTTCCGCCTGGAAATCTTCATCGCTCATACTGAGCCCTTCCTTGTCACCGATCGCCTTGAGAATGATATTCTTTTTGATACTCTCGGCAGCCATATCCTTAATATCCTGCTCGTAACTCTCCTCCGTGGATCCGTAGGCGAGCTGCATAAGTGTCTTGAGTTCAACGCCGTACTGCTGTGCATAAGAAGTAAGCTCCGTCGCGATGGATTCGTTCATTCTCTCCATCATGGCTTCCGGAATATCCTTCTTGAAAGTGCTCTTCTCATACAGGGAATTCCTGATCGTCTCCTCAAGTCTCTGGGTGTACTGGCTCTCGTTGCTCTCCACCAGGTAGTTTCTCACGAAAGTGCGAAGTCCGTCCACCGTGTTCACGGGATTTCCGAAATCATCGGTAATTCCCAGATCTGTCACAAACTGGTCTGTCAGCTTGGGTACCACGTACTGCTGGATTGAATTGACCGTGACATCAAACTCGGCTTCAACGCCGGCCTTTGTGGAGTCCGCGTAGTCTTCCGGGAATGTCAGTTCCAAAGTGACCGTCTCGCCGACCGTCTGGCCGATCAGTCCGTCCTCAAAGCCCTCAATAAAGGAACCGGAACCGATCTCAAGGTTGTATTCTTCAGCGGATCCGCCGTCAAATTCTTCTCCGTCAATCCTTCCGACATAATCGATATTGACGACATCACCCTCCTGGACCTTGTTCCTCTTTGTCACTTCCTCCAGTTCTCTTCTTGCCTGTCTCTGCTGATCGATCATCGCTTCGACTTCTTCTTCCGTGACTTCCGCGACAGGTTCCACTTCAACGGTCATAGATGCGTAATCGGCGGGGAGATCCACGTAATCCGCTGCTGTGATCCCGGAGAGATAGGCGGTGGGCTCATTCATCCACTCCTGAGGTGCCGCCACTTCCTCCGCAGCTTCCTGTGTCGTCGCCGCCGCGGCAGATTCTGTCTTTGCGCCGGAATTCGCGCATCCTGTCATCGCCAGCACAAGCATCGCTGTCATGACTGCTGCCACTGTTCTTTTCTTCATACGTTCCTTTCTGCCTTTCTATAGTTTTCTGATAAATGTTTCCTTAATTCGAGAATAACTAGTATAGTTTAGCATATGAGGCCGATTCTTAAAAGCATTTTGTATTACGCAAATATGAACTTGCTATAAATTTTTGCTACAAATGCGCTCTTTATCTTTAAATTCGATTGTTGCCTTGCCTATCATTCAATGTTAAAATGCATAGTAGCGTATTTTTAGGAGGGTACTGATTTGAAGACAGGTACAATCGTTTTACTGGTAATCATGGTCATCCTGATCGGAGTTCTTGTGGCGCTCTATTTCATAGGCAAGCGTCTCGAGAAACAGCAGGCCGAGCAGAATGAGCGCATACAGGCCAACAAGCAGCCTGTAGTCATTATGGCCGTGGATAAGAAGAGACTCAAACTCAAGGAGTCGGGACTTCCCGAGGAAGTCATCTCACAAACACCGTGGTATGCCCGCCGATCCAAGGTGCCGATCGTTAAGGCCAAGGTTGGATCCCGGTTCATGAATCTTATCGCAGATGAGAAGGTATTCGACCTGATCCCTATCAACAAGCAGGTCAAGGCAATGGTCAGCGGTATCTACATCGTCGAAGTCAAGGGCATGCGCGGACAGAAACTCGTTTCCGACAACCCCGTCAAGAAGAGCTGGTTCCGCAAGCAGATGGACAAGCTTCAGGAGAAGGCAGGAGCCAAGCCCCTCAAGTGATCCAGAGCAGGATCCGGCATTTATTACCGTCACAACAATTAAAAAGGCGTGCCGCGCAGTGCGGCACGCCTTTTTTACTGTGCTCTTTATTTTGCCGGCTCGGCTTTGACTGTCACTGCGCACTCCATGGGGTCTCCCCCCTGAAGATGCAGGTCGTATGAAACTCTGCCGTGGAAATTACTGCCGACCTCCCTCATGGCCAGGCGTTTTGTGAAAATCTTCATCGGGATCGATCCAAATCCCGTCTCATACATACATTCCAGTTCTTTTTCGGGCTGAAAGCGCATTATGATGCTGACGGCGCCTTTTCTCTCGATACTGCAGTGCGCCTCCGAAAAGATCAGTCTCGAATCAGTGACCGCTCCGCTCTGCGGATCTCTCTCACGGTACTCAAAGATATGCAGATTCCCTCTCTTCTCATACCAGGCGCGGATCTGCGTCGAATTGCGGTCTCTGCGGCCGTCCGCGTCCTTCTGCTCTCCTGTAACTGTCAGCCAGACTTCTCTTCCCAACTCTACCGGCCCCCGTTTTCCGAAAGAAGCTGTTCTCTGATCGCTCTGTACTGGTGATCGATATGAACCTGCGCCGCCTTCTGTGCTTTTTCCCTCTGGCCGCTCACGATCGCTTCCAGGATCTCTTTGTGCTCTGCGATCAGATGCTCATATCTGAGATCATCCTGAATAAACTCATAGCGGTACCTGTAAATATTATCGGCAAGTCCGTCCAGAATTCCCTTCAGTTTCTCGTTCCCGGCAGCTTTCAGGATCAGATCATGGAAACGGACGTCCGCCTCCGCGATCATAACGCTGTCCCCGCTCTGCGTGCTCCGGTTAAAGGACGTGCAGGCTTCCCGCAGCTGCTCCTTTTCTTCCTCTGTAATCCTCTCGCTCGCAAGTCCTGCGCTGAGCTGCTCCAGGGCGCTTCTGATCTCCATGACTTCCTGCAGATCCTCTACAGTCATCCTGGAAACTCTCGCGCCGCTCCCCGCGACGATCGTCACAAGCCCGTCCTCTTCCAGCAGCCTGATCGCTTCTCTGATCGGGGTCCGGCTGGTTCCGAGAAGTTTACCGAGTTTTACTTCTGTGAGCCTGTCGCCGGGTTTGAGCTTTCCGGTCAGGATAGCCTTGCGAAGAGACATGAACACCGCATCGCGAAGAGGCATTGACTGCTGTTCTTCGGTCATCGCCATACCAGCACTCGTAAGATTATCTTTTCCCATTGAATCCTCCATTTAAATCCGGTAAATAAATTTACTTGCAATGACCTTGCAGTTTTTCTCTTTGTTCACCGCTTCAAATGCATCGGCGGCACACTGTGCCTCTTCCCTGTTCGCAAAAATAGCAAAAACTGTGGGCCCGCTGCCGGTCATTCTGGATACCAGCGCTCCCTTGCTCTCAAAGAATTTCTCGATCTCTCCGATCTCGGGATACATCGGTCCTGTCACTTCTTCCAAAACGTTGCCGCACTGCCGCGCCATCCCCTCGAGATTGCCTCTCGAGATCGCTTCCAATTGCGCCTCGATATCGGGATGTGTCACCGACTCGAGACTGTCGTACTTTTTATAGATCTCTGCCGTGGAGACATCCACCGGCGGTTTGCAGACCACCAGTCCGCACTGCGGCGCGTCCGGGAGCACAGCGAGGACTTCACCGATCCCCTCCGAAAGCTGCGTACCTCCGGTCACACAGTAAGGAATGTCCGCTCCAAGGCTCACTCCGATCTTCTGCAGTTCTTCATCGCTTACTTCCGGCACGAACAGATCCCTCACCGCGCGAAGAGCGGCAGCCGCGTCTGTGCTTCCGCCGGCCATCCCGGCAGCCACCGGAATATTCTTCTTCAAAGTGATCTTAAGATCTCTCCGGATTCCATATTTTGCCTCCATGCGGCGCACGGCACGCACGATCAGATTGTCCTCTCCTCCCGGGATCTCACCGCTGTCTGTTACAAGGGTGATCTCCATGGAGGGGCACTCTCTGTCCTGCGTCTCAAAAACCAGTTCATCGTACAGGTCGATCGTCTGCATGACCATCTTCACAATGTGATAGCCGTTGTCCAGGCGCCCCAGTACATCGAGGCTCAGGTTGATCTTGGCGTATGCTGTTTCTTTCGTTTTTCTCATCGGACAGCCCCCGTCAGTTCTCTGACTGTTTGAATGTTATGCCGAAGCAGGTACTGCTCCATGCCGTCCACTACTTTCTGCGTCAGGTATGGATCATGAAAATTCATGGCTCCCACCGCGACGGCGGAAGCGCCGGCGAGCATGAACTCTACCGCGTCCTCCGCGGAGGCTATGCCGCCCATCCCTATGATCGGGATCTTCACGGCCTGTGCCGCCTGCCAGACCATTCTGACCGCCACCGGCTTGATCGCGGGCCCGGACAGCCCGCCGGTCTTGTTAGCCAATACAAAACTTCGTTTCTCTATGTCGATCTTCATGCCTGTGATCGTGTTGATCAGCGAAACGGCGTCTGCTCCGCCCGCTTCCGCCGCGCGGGCCATCTCGGCGATGTCCGTCACATTGGGCGTCAGCTTCATGATCACAGGCTGTCTGGCGATCTTTTTGATCTTCGCCGTTATGTCCGTAAGGCATTTCGGGTCCTGCCCGAACTGGATCGCGCCCTGTTTGACATTGGGACAGGAAACGTTGATCTCCAGCATGTCCGCCGCCTCATCCGCAAGGCGCTCCACCACCTCCAGATACTCCTCTTCCGTGTGTCCGCACACGTTTACGATGACTTTTGTATCGAATTGTTTCAAAAAGGCGAGATCCCTCTCGATAAAGACATCGATCCCGGGGTTCTGAAGACCGATGGCGTTGAGCATGCCCCCGTATACTTCCGCCACGCGGGGCGTCGGGTTTCCCTCCCAGGGCTTATTCGCCACGCCTTTCGTAACAACCGCGCCAAGATGGTTCAGGTCCACAAATTCCGAGTATTCCATACCGGACCCGAAGGTCCCCGATGCCGTCATCACCGGATTCTTCAGTTCCACGCCGGCGATGTTCACTGACATATCAGGCTTCACTCTGCAAGTCGCTTCCCTCATCAGATCTCCACCTCCTCTGCGTCAAACACCGGGCCTTCCGTACAGATCCTCGCGTTCCTTACACGGGAATGGCCGTCTTCCTTCACCGTCTTCGTCACGCATCCGAGGCACGCGCCGACGCCGCAGGCCATTCTCTCCTCCAGGGAGATATAGGCGGGAATCCCCTGCTCCCGCGCGAATTTCTTCACCGCGCGCAGCATGGGCATCGGTCCGCAGGCGCAGACCGCGTCCGCCGTCACGCCGTTTTCCCTTACCGCGTCCAGGACATTTCCCTTCGTCCCGATACTTCCGTCCTCCGTGGCGATCAAAAGATTGCCGTACTTCTTCAGTTCCTCTGTAAGAAACAGATTGCTGTCTCTGTATCCCATGACTGCCGTCACTTCGCTTCCGGGAATACCGTTAAGAGCCGCTGCCAATTCCACCATGGGCGGGATCCCTATGCCTCCGCCGAGGAGCAGTACTCTCTTCCCGGCAAGTTTTTCCAGGTCATACCCGTTGCCGAGGATCCCCAGCATATCCACCTTATCGCCGGTTTTCTGTGCAGCCAGCGACGCGGTTCCCGCCCCTGCCGCGCGGAATACAAACTGCATCTCGCCTGACTCAGGATCCCATCTGCAGATACTGATCGGTCTTGGCAGAAGCTTTGATGGATCGTTTGTATAGAGCCCCGCGAACTGGCCGGGCCTTACCTCCTTTGGCATATCCCCCTCCGGATACCGGAGTTTCATGCTGAAGACGCCCTCAGCCAGGCTCCTTATATCCGTCACAGTCATCGTTATCTTTTTCTTCATAAGCAGTTATCTCCAAGCGGGTGTTCAGGTGACTTACTGTTAACCCGGCCCGAGCCGCGCGCGGCGTATCGCGGGTCACTTGCGTTCGATCAGAACCTTGTCTCTGGCGTAGGTCTCCTCAATGATGGCCTTCACCCTGTCCGGAAGTTCCTTCTGAGCGTTTCTGTCCATATCAGCCGTCTCGATCGGATCGCCGAATTCGATCACGACCGTCGCCCGTTTGGGGCGGGGAAAATGGTCCTCAAACACATCTCCCATTCCTACGATCGTCACCGGGATCACCGGGACCTTGGCCTTCGTCGCTATTTTGAAACTGCCGGCGTGGAAGGGAAGAAAAGTTCCCTCCACCTTACAGCGCGTCCCCTCAGGGAAAATAAACATCGAAATGCCGTCCTTGACATAGTCGATCGCTGTCAGGATCGTCTTGAGTCCCTGTCTGGGATCTTCGCGGTCCAGGAACAGGCAGTGGATCTCCTCCATGATCAGAGCGATCGGCGAATTCCTGAGTTCTTTTTTTGCAACAAATCCGACTGGATATAAGATGAGGGATCCCGCAAGAATGATGTCAAGAATACTCCTGTGATTGCCCACAAAAAGCACTGCCCTGTCCGTCGGAACCTTCTTAAGCCCGAGGATAATGGCCTTTCCGCCTGCCAGAAGCCAGATTCCCTGCATCGCGAACCTCGCGAAACTGTGCCTGAACTCCGTACATGAGCCCGGTTTAGCCTTCTCGATCAACGAAGTGATCAGGTGCAGCGGCAGGTCGATCAGGATGATCAGAGCCGCAAATAAAAGCGCGGTCAGCGCGCGTATAACCCACATATCACGATTTCCTTTCTTAAATTACATACTTAGACATATTAATTATAGCAGAAAATATAGATTCTGCCACCGTGCCGTCAGCCTCTTCCATGTTATACTGTAATTGTCCCGACAACCCGTCACACAGGAGAGAACCGTATGCTTTTAATTCAAAACAGTTACATGATCGATCCCGCCTCCGGCACAGAGGGCAGACGGGACATTCTGATCGACCACGGCCGCTTTGTCAAAATAGAGAAGCACCTGATGGCTCCCGCCGGCGCCTCTGTTCTGGACGCATCCGGTATGATCGTCTGCCCGGGGCTCATCGATACGCACTCCCATTTCCGCGATCCCGGCTTCACTTATAAGGAGGACCTCTCCACCGGCGCGCAATCCGCGGTGAAGGGCGGTTACACTTCCGTCGTTCTGATGGCCAACACGAAGCCCCCTGTGGACTCCGCCGAAATACTGAACGATATTCTTGAGAGAGGCCGCGCGCTTCCCCTCCGTCTCTACAGTTGCGCAAATGTGACCAGGGGCATGGCCGGCAAGGACCTGAATGACCTTCGTGCCCTCGCAGCCTGCGGAGCCGCCGGATTTACCGACGACGGCCTGCCCATCATGGACGCTTCTCTTCTCGCGGAAGCTCTGGTGATCGCTAAAGAGCTGGAACTCCCGGTCAGCCTGCACGAGGAAGACAAGAGTTATATCTCCGAAAACGGCATCAATGGCGGCGGCAAAGCAGCTCAGGCACTGGGCCTTACAGGCTCTCCCCGCGAAGCGGAATACACGCTGATCGCCAGAGACGTGGAGATCGCCTCTTCCCTTGACGCGCCCCTGTGCATCCAGCACATCAGCACTGCGGAAGGCGTCGAGTATGTGCGCCGCGCCCGCGCTCAGCACCCCTCCATTCACGCCGAAGCGACACCCCACCACTTCTCCCTCACGGAGGACGCGATTCTCACCCGGGGAACACTCGCCAAGGTCAACCCGCCTCTTCGCACTGAGCGCGATCGTCAGGCCATCATCCGGGGCCTTCAGGACGGCACCATTGATATTATCGCCACTGACCACGCCCCTCATTCCGCAGAAGAAAAAGCCCGCCCCTTCGTCGAGGCTCCAAGCGGCATGATCGGCCTCGAGACGGCCCTCTCCCTTGCGATCTGTCACCTGGTAAATCCGGGCCACCTCTCCATGATGCATATGCTCGCATGCCTCACCTGCAACCCGGCAGACTTCTATCACCTCGACGCAGGCCGCATCGAGCCCGGCGCGCCGGCCGACCTCACGATCTTCGATCCCGACGAGGAGTGGATCGTCCCTCCGGAGTTCGCCTCCAGATCAGCTAATTCCCCCTTCATCGGGAAAAAGCTTCCCGGCGTGGTCCACTACACCATCGTAAACGGGGAGGTTGTGTACAGAGGGTGATTTTCTGTACCGAAACTGACAAATAATGCATGAAATCAAAAAAGCGGGCATTGCTGATTCATCAGCAACGCCCGTTTTTCCTACATACAATCATTTCCCGGCGTCAAACTCTCTCACGAAAGCGCACAGCTCCTCCAGCGCCATCCCTCTGGAAGCCTTGAAGAGGAAAGCCGTATCCGGCGCGATCAGTTCAGCCAGCACTTTTTTGGCTTCTTCCTTGTCCTGGCAGGGACGGACGTCCTCCATATCGCGCTCAAGGGCCGCCTCCGCGAGCCAGCCGGCACGCGTGCCGACGGTCACCAGTGTATCAATGGCAAGCTCAGCTGCATACTCGCCGACCTCGCGGTGAAGTCTCTCGGCGAAGGGCTCGAGCTCGAGCATGTCGCCCACCACAGCCACCTTGCGTGCAGCCGGCGCATTGGCCAGGATGCCCAGCGCCGCTTTCATCGACTGCGGATTTGCATTGTAAGTGTCGTTGTATAGGATGACCCCGTCCTCAAGTTTCTCCACATCCATGCGCATGCGGGTCGCCTTGAAGTTCGCTATGCCGTCCGCGATCTCCTCATCCGACAGGCCAAAATACTGCCCCACCGCGGCAGCCGTCATAGCCGGATAGATCATGTGCCTGCCAAGGCTCGGGATCTCAACAGCAAAAGTTCCGAAAGGAGTCTGCGCGCTGCACCGCACTTCGTCGGAAAGCGTGTCCTCTATATTGACCGCTCTGTAATCGCAGCCTTCGGACTCTCCCGCCCAGTGGAAAGTAAAGCATCCGGCATCGATCCCGGCATACATCTGAGTAAATTCACCTGTACCCGGATCCTTCACTCTGTCCGCACCGGGCTTCAGGGTCGTGAGCAGCGCGTCATCACCGTTCAGAACAGCCGTGCCGCCCTTCCTCAGCCCGTGGAAGATCTCGCATTTAGCTCTGAGGATGTTCTCCCTGCTGCCGAGATTTCCGATGTGGGCATCTCCGACATTTGTGATCACTGCAACATCAGGCTGTGCGATGCGGACCAGGTAGTCGATCTCGCCGAGGTGGTTCATGCCCATCTCAAGCACCGCGACCTCATCCTCTGCTGTTAGACGAAATACCGTCATCGGAAGGCCAAGATGATTGTTAAGGTTTCCCGCGGTCTTTAAGGTGCGGAATCTGGACGAAAGGACCGACGCCACCATATCCTTGGTAGTAGTCTTGCCTACGCTGCCTGTGATCGCCACTACCGGAAGACCGAGTTTGCGGCGGTAGTAAGCCGCCAGATCGCCCATAGCCTTTGCTGTGTCGGGCACCAGCACACAGAATTTCCCATCGGGAACTCTCTCCGGCGCAGTGCTGACAAGGCAGCCCTCCGCTCCCGCTTCCATGGCACCCTGCACAAAACGGTGTGCGTCCAGGCGCTCACCGACGATCGCGACGAAAAGACCTCCCGCGGCAGCCTTTCTGCTGTCCGTCTGCACGTTCACCACAAAAGTGTTCTCCGCGTCAACATCTCCCAAAAGCTGTCCGCTGACTGCTTCAAGAATCTCTTTTACATATACCTTTTCCATAGTCTTCCTCGTTGATAGCCAAACCCGGAACCATTCCCGGGAGCTCACTGTTTTGCCGGGCGGTCCTGCCCCGCTTATCTGCCAAGACCGTCATTTACAATGATCTCGCACAGTTCCTCATAAGAAATGCCGACTGCCGCCGCTTCCTGGGGCACAAGGCTGGTGGGCGTCATGCCGGGCAGCGTATTGACCTCG
>Ga0256404_1004581_pt1 | contig 25870 bp, 24 predicted proteins | sample RumenRJG_01DNA_FD_185990 | JGI IMG/M metagenome (GOLD analysis project Ga0256404, IMG submission 185990) | Bovine rumen microbial communities from Lethbridge, Alberta, Canada - RJG_01 | ecosystem: Host-associated > Mammals > Digestive system > Stomach > Rumen | place: Canada: Alberta | collected...
AAAATATGCAGTGCTATGAAGAACTGAAGGCCCGCGGGCTGATTGCGCAGGTAACCAACGAGGAGGAAGTGAGCCGCCTGGTGAACGCCGGCGAGGCCACCTTCTATATCGGCTTTGACCCCACGGCGGACAGCCTTCACGTGGGTCACTTTATGGCCCTCTGCCTCATGAAGCGCCTGCAGATGGCCGGCAACAAGCCGGTGGCCCTGGTGGGCGGCGGAACCGGCATGATCGGCGACCCCTCCGGCCGCACGGACATGCGCACCATGATGACGGTGGAGACCATCGACCACAACTGCGACTGCTTCAAGAAGCAGATGAGCCGCTTCATCGAGTTCGGCGAGGGCAAGGCCCGCATGGTGAACAACGCCGACTGGCTCCGCAACCTGAACTACATCGAGTTTATCCGGGACGTGGGACCTCATTTCTCCGTCAACAACATGCTGCGGGCCGAGTGCTACAAGCAGCGCATGGAGAAGGGCCTGTCCTTCCTGGAGTTCAACTACATGATCATGCAGGCCTTCGACTTCTATGAGCTCTACAGGAGATACGGCGTCAACATGCAGTTCGGCGGCGACGACCAGTGGAGCAACATGCTGGCCGGCACCGAGCTGATCCGCCGGAAGCTGCAGAAGGACGCCCACGCCATGACCATCACCCTGCTCTTAAACTCCGAGGGCAAGAAGATGGGCAAGACCGTCGGCGGCGCCGTGTGGCTCGATCCCAACAAGACCACCCCCTTCGAGTTCTACCAGTACTGGAGAAACGTGGGGGATGCCGACGTGCTGAAGTGCCTCCGTATGCTGACCTTCCTGCCCATCGAGCAGATCGACGAGATGGACAGCTGGGAGGGCGCGAAGCTGAACGAGGCCAAGGACATCCTGGCCTGGGAGCTGACGAGCCTGGTGCACGGCGAGGAAGAGGCAAAGAAGGCCAGAGAGGGAAGCCGGGCCCTGTTTGCCGGCGGCGCGGCCTCCGACAATGTTCCCACCTGCGAGCTGAAGGATGAGGACCTGAAGGACGGCAGCATCGACATCCTGACGCTGCTCACCGTGTCCGGCCTGGCATCCTCCAGGTCCGACGCCCGGAGAAACGTGCAGCAGGGCGGCGTGAGCCTGGACGGCGAAGCGGTGAAGGAGATCGACGCGACCTTCCCGGAGGCCTTTTTCCAGGACGGCGGAAAGCTCCTGAAGCGGGGCAAGAAGAACTTCGTGAAGATCGTCCGCAAGTAAAGCAGGATATATCTCAGTGGGAGATGACCCCCACCTCTTAGGTGGTGGGAATGCAAACTCGTCTCAGTGGGGGTCCAATCTCCCACTGAGATATCGCTCCGCGGGGATGCGCAGGCGCGCGGGAAGGTAATTGTTGCCTAACGGCAACCCGCGCGCCGCGCCAAGTCCCGCGGAGCGGGACTTGAAAGAAAGGAGCGCAGGAATGCAGAAATTTACCTATTACGCCCCAACGGAGATCGTGTTTGGACCCGGGACGGAGCAGGATACCGGCGCTCTTGTGAAGAAGTACGGCGGGAGCCGTGTGCTGGTGGTCTACGGCGGCCAGTCCGCAGTGAGGAGCGGTCTCATCGACCGCATCCTGGGGAGCCTGAAAGAGGCCGGCATTGAAGCGAAGGCGGCCGGAGGCGTGGTCCCGAACCCGCTGCTTTCCACTGCGCGGAAGATGGTGGAGGAGGCCTGCGCCTTTGAGGCGGACTTCATCCTGGCGGCGGGAGGCGGCAGCGTGATCGACACCGCCAAGGCCACGGCCATCGGAGCGGCAAATCCCGGAAAGGACCTCTGGTCCTTCTGGACCGGGAGACCCGTGCAGAAGTCCCTGCCGGTGGCCGCGGTGGTCACCATCGCGGCGGCGGGGTCCGAGACCTCCAACTCCGCGGTGCTCACCAACGACGAGGTGGAGCCCCGCACGAAGCGCGGCCTGAACAGCGACTTCAACCGCTGCCGCTTCGCGGTCATGAACCCGGAGCTCACCATGAGCCTCCCGAAGTACCAGATCGGCGCCGGCGCGGCAGATATCTTCATGCACACCTCCGAGCGGTATTTCTCCCCGGTGCGGGGCAATCACCTGACCGACGAGATCGCGGAGGGCGTGCTGAGGGACATCATGACCTACGGCCCGGCGGGCGTCAGGGACTCCTCTGACTACGAGGCCATGAGCGAGATCATGTGGTGCGGCTCCGTGTCCCACGTGGGCCTCACGGGCCTCGGCAGCAAGGGGGACGGCCCCCGGGAGGGCGACTGGTCCTGCCACCAGCTGGGACACGCCCTGTCCGCCCTGTTCAACGCCACCCACGGCGCCACGCTGACGGCGGTCTGGGGCAGCTGGGCCTCCTATGTGTGCCACGAGGACATGGCCCGCTTCGCCCGGTTCGCCCGGAAGGTCTGCGGCGTCACGGAGGAGGACGATGCCCTTGCGGCGGAGCAGGGCATTGAGAAGGCGGAGGAGTTCTTCAAAAGCCTGGGAATGCCTCTGACCATCACGGAGCTCCTGGGGCGGGATCTCACGGAGGATGAGGTCCGGCAGCTGGCAGAGGAGTGCAGCTACGGGAAGACCCGCACCGTGGGTTCCCTGAAGGTGCTGTCCTTTGACGATATGGTGCGGATTTACGATGCCGCGCGGTAAGGCGCGGCACCTGGGACGGAGGGCGTCATGACGAGCTTTCTTCTGCAGAGTGTTCTTCTGGGAGCGGGGCTCGCCATGGACGCCTTTTCTGTCTCTGTGGCCCACGGGATCCGTTCCCCGGAGATGCCGCCCCTCCGCCGGGGCGTAATCGCCGGGACCTTTGCGCTGTTTCAGATCGTCATGCCGCTGCTGGGCTGGTTCCTGGTGCATAAGGCCCTGCAGGTCTTTTCCGTCATGGAGCCGCTGATCCCCTGGATCGCCATGGGAGTCCTCAGTTATATCGGGGGAAAGATGATCCTGGAGAGCCGGGAGGAGGCGGAAAAAGAAGCGGCAGAGGAAACTGCACCGGTGGGCAGAGCGGTATCGGCAGAGGAAGCCGCACCTGCAGGGAGAGCAGCATTGGTAGAGGAAGCCGCACCTGCAGGAAGAGCCGCATCGGCAGAGAAAGCCGCACCTGCAGGAAGAGCAGTATCGGCAGAGGCATGTCAGCAGGGGGAGACTTCCGGAAGGGAAGGGGTTCCGGCGGCGGGAGAGAGCCTCGCGGAGCTCCTGCTCCAGGGGATCGCCACCTCCCTGGACGCGCTGTCCGTGGGCTTCGCCATCACGGAATACAGGGCGGCCGAGGCCCTGGGATGTTCCCTGATCATCGGCCTCGTGACCCTCTTCATCTGTCTCGCCGGCATCCACCTGGGGCACCGGGCGGGGCGGCGCATGAAGAGCAGGTCGGGGATGCTCGGCGGGCTGATCCTCATCCTGATCGGCGTGCAGATTCTTGTCAGGTCGTTCCTGTGATTACAGCGCCAAAAGTACTGAGGCCGCGCAGCAATGCGTAATCTTAGTTTGGCGCTCTCATCACTTTATGATTCACAAAGGAGGTTTCAGATGAAATTCCGGATGGTGCACGAAAACTACAATGTCCAGAACCTGGAGAAATCCCTGGCCTTTTACGAGAAGGCCCTGGGGCTCAGGGAGAAGCGCAGAAGGGTCGCGGACGACGACTCCTATATCATCTGCTACGTGGGGAATGAGCACTCGGATTTTGAGCTGGAGCTCACCTGGCTCCGGGACCACCCCGAAAAGTACGACATCGGGGAGGAGGAATTCCATCTGGCCTTCAGGACCGACGACTTCGAGGCGGCCCACCGCCTCCACGAGGAGATGGGGTGCATCTGCTTCGAGAACCCGAAGATCGGCATCTACTTTATCCAGGACCCGGACGGTTACTGGCTGGAGGTGATCCCGGAGCGGCGGTAAGCCGGAGACTCAGAATCATCCGAATGGAGGTTTCCGGGAGCGGGACAGAGCGATATGCTGTTTCTATAAAATCAGAACCGGATCCTCCGGGGCAAACTCACAGCGGGCGCCTTCGCCCGGAAAGGAACAGAACGATGAGACATTCGATCCGAAAGATGACCGCCGGCCTGGCCTGCGCGGCCCTGCTTACCGCCGCTTTCGCGGGGCAGGCCTCTGCGGGCGTGGTCTTTAAGCTCGACAAAAACCTCCAGAACGCGGTGAACAGCGCCGGTCAGTCGGCGGCCCAGACAGAAGCGGGCCAGCCCGCCGGCCAGACGGCGGAGGGGAGCCTCTTCCAGCAGCTGGACGGAACGGTGTTCGGCTTCATGAGCGGGGTGGGGGCCTGGGAGACCACCATGACCGTAAAGCCCGACGGCAGCTTCAGCGGGGAATTCCATGACATGAACATGGGTGAGTCCGGAGAGGGCTACGAAAACGGCACCGTTTACGACTGCGAATTCAAAGGGCGCTTCTCTGCGCCGGTGAAGCTGAATGAAACCAGCTGGTCCGCAAAGGTGGCAGAGCTGCACTACAAGAGCAATGACGGCGGGGCGTACCAGTTCATCGACGAGGAGAAGATCCGGCACATTCTCACCGTGCCCTACGGCCTCAGCAAGGACGCGGAGATCGTCTTCTACCTGCCCGGCACGCTGGTGGCCTCCCTCTCCGAGGAGTGCCAGTCCTGGCTCTGGTTCTACGAGTCCATGCAGAACGCCGTGAACCTGCGGGAGACCTGCATCTGGAACGACTCGGACCAGACCGCCTTCTACCCGGACCACTACGCCATGGGCGATACGGAGGCCTTTAACCAGTGGCTGCAGGCGGAGATCCAGAAGGAGGCGGCAGCGGCCCAGGGCACCGCGGCCCAGGAGACCGCGGCGGCCCAGGATCCCGCAGCCCAGAACCCGGCGTCCACCGAATCCCGGAACGCCACCCGCTACGACCGGTTCCGCTACGCCTACGAGAACCAGGCCATGCCTGGCTACGAGGACATCCCCCAGGTGTTCGGGATCGATCCGCAGCCCTCGGCCAAGTACCCCTCCGTGACCCTCGAGAACCTGCAGGGCCGCTGGGTGAACCGCTACGTGGAAGCCGGTGCCCACATGGAGGAGATCCTCACCATCAACGGGGACCGGGCCATGATCGAGAGCTATTCGGACGGGGTGCCTACCTTTGCCTGGAACGGCGATGGGACACTGTCCATCGAGAACCGGGACGACCGGAATGTCTGCCCGGCTGTCCGGGTGACCGACTTCGAGGGAAATAACGTCTGCACCATCTACATCCGCTGGGTGAAGGACAATGCCTTCTACGACGGTGGATTCAACAACGAGTGGAAGCGGGAGAACCCGGCGGACTTAAATGACCAGTACCTCTACAACACCGTGAACATCGGGAATCTGCAGGGCGTCTGGTACTCGGAGTACAACGACAGCGCCGGCCACTACCAGGTGGTGCTGCGGGTCTCTGGAAACAAGGCCTCCATCTACGAGGAGCTGAACGGCGTCCCGGATTCCATCTGGAACGGCGAGGGCGTGGTGAGCTTCGAGCTCACAAATCACAGCGGCGAGAAGTACTGGCCCCTTATGAAGATCGACAGGGAGGATGGCAGCGGGAACATCGCCGCCATCTACATCACCAACGTGGAAGACGGCAGGTTCTATGACGCCGGCCTGAACCGGTGGTACATGAAGATTGATTGACAAACACAGCTCAGACGGGATTTATTCCCAGTCTGAGCTGTGTTTGGATGGGGCGGACGGATGTAAGCTGCAGCGTCCATTTCGCGCGCGGTGCGCGAGGCGCTTGCGCCCGCGGTGCGCGCGTGACGCCGAACACAGGGGGACTTTTCAGAAATCCCTATTCCCCCCTTTGTCCGCCTCAGACCGCACAGTGTTCCGCACTTGCGGAATCCGCCTGCGAATGGTAAAATCAATCGGTTAGAAGATTTGCGCAAAGATCCGGAACCTGAGGCCTCAGAAATCCAGATATGCAGAGAGAATCAGGTTGGCCGGAGAGAAAGGAGTTACCGTTGAAGGCATACGCAGAACTCACCAGGGAAGAGCTGGAGGCCATCCGCACCGAGCTCAAGGCCCAGTACAAGAAAATGCAGGCGAAGAACCTGAACCTGAATATGGCCCGCGGCAAGCCCTGCACTGAGCAGCTGGATCTCTCCATGGGCCTCATGGACGTGCTGAACGCGGAGACGGAGCTCCGCAGCGAGAACGGCACCGACTGCCGCAACTACGGCGTGCTCACCGGCATTCCGGAGGCGCTGGAGCTCATGGGCGACATGATGGAGGTCCCCTACGACCACATCATCCTCTACGGAAACTCCAGCCTGAACGTGATGTACGACACCATTTCCCGCTCCTACACCCACGGCGTCATGGGCAACACCCCCTGGTGCCGGCTGGACAAGGTGAAGTTCCTCTGCGTGGTGCCGGGCTACGACCGCCACTTCGCCATCACCGAGTACTTCGGCATTGAGAACGTGCCGGTTCCCATGCTGGAGACCGGACCGGACATGGACATCGTGGAAAAGCTGGTGTCGGAGGATGAGTCCATCAAGGGTATCTGGTGCGTGCCGAAATACTCCAACCCCACCGGCAATTCCTACTCCGACGAGACGGTGCGCCGCTTCGCGCGGCTGAAGCCCGCCGCCAGGGATTTCCGCATCTACTGGGACAACGCCTACACCATCCACCACCTGTACGACCTGGACCAGGATCACCTGATCGAGATCCTGGCGGAGTGCAAGCGGGCCGGAAATCCGGACCTGGTGTACAAGTTCGCCTCCACCTCCAAGGTCAGCTTCCCGGGCTCCGGCATCGCCGCCCTGGCCAGCTCACTGAACAACCTGGAGGACATCAAGAAGCAGCTCGCCGTCCAGACCATCGGCCACGACAAGCTGAACCAGCTGCGGCACGTGCGCTTCTTCGGCGACATCCACGGCATGGTGGAGCACATGCGGAAGCACGCCGATATCCTGAGGCCCAAGTTCGAGGCCGTGGAGGAGATCCTGGAGGAGGAGCTGGGCGGCCTCGGCATCGGCAAGTGGACCAAGCCGAAGGGCGGCTACTTCATCCACTTCACCAGCGTGGACGGCTGCGCGAAGAAAATCATCTCCCGCTGCGCGAAGGCCGGCGTGGTCATGACCAACGCGGGCGCCACCTGGCCGGGAGGAAAGGATCCGCACGACAACAGCATCCGCATTGCCCCCTCCTTCCCGCCGCTGGAGGACCTGAAGGTCGCTGCGCGGCTCTTTGCCCTCTGCGTGAAGTACACCACGGTGGAGAAGCTCCTGGACGAGATGAAGGAGACGGAAGAGGCGAAGGCCTGAGGCCTGCGCCGCCCCGGGAACGGGAACTGGCGGATGGGCACAGAAACTGGCGCCGCGCGCGCACTGCAGGAAAATTGATCCAGGCGGTGAGCGTGCGGTTTTTTTCACTGAGAGGTATCGTTATGGAAATCAGAAAAGCGGTGCCGGGGGACCTGCCGGCGATCCTCGGGATTTACGAGAGGGCGAGGACCTTCATGGCGGAGCACGGAAATCCGCGGCAGTGGGGCTCAGTGTGGCCCCCGGAGGAGCTGATCCGGGAGGACATCCGCCTGGGGGACTGCCACGTGCTGGAGCAGGACGGGGCGGTGGAGGCGGTGTTTTACTACCGCTTTTATCCCGACCTCATGGATGCGGACCACACCTACGACGTGATCCATGACGGAAGCTGGAAGTCCGACACCCCCTACGGCGTGGTGCACCGCATCGCCTCCTCGGGCAGGGTGAAGGGGGCCGGGGCCTTCTGCATCCGCTGGGCCTGCGAAAAGGCGGGGCACCTGAGAATGGATACCCACGGGGACAACTACGTCATGCAGTCCCTCCTCACAAAGCTGGGCTTCCAGTACTGCGGCGTCATCTACGTGGTGGAGGACAACGACCCCAGGCGGGCCTACGAGTGGGTGCCGACAGAGTTTTGACAGGGTTTTGCAAGGAATCCGTAGTTTGACAAGGACAGCCGCCGGGATTAGACTCTTATATGGATAAGTCTGTCCGGCGGGGGACAATCTGTTTCTGACCCTGAGCGGGGACCGGCGCGGCGCGGAGGCAAGCCTCCCGCGTGTTTCGCGTAAAATATCGCGGGATCGGCCAGCCGATTTCGACAAAAAGCCGGAAACCGCCTCACGGAGAAAGGAGGAATGGCTGTGAAGCTATGCCGGATCTGCGACCATGAACTTCTGGCGGGCGCCTTTTGTCCGGTCTGCCGGCGGGTCTGCAGGGACCCGCTGATTCTTCCGGACGGCGTTTTCCTGAACAAGGCCCATTCCGCGCCCGACGTGACCTGCGAATTCCACAGCGGCGACCGGATCGAGACGCTGCTGAACCGCAGGCATCCGAAGGACGAGCAGAACTGCTCCTACCACAATCCGGAGGGAAACGACCGGAAGCGGACGGCCCGGGACGCCATGCGGCACGCGAAGACCGGGAAGAGCAGGGACGCGGTGCAGAACCTCCGGAGCGAGCTGGAGGCCCTGTTCGGAGACGGGAGAGGGAGACACAGGTGAGAGACGCCTCTCTGCCGTCTTTCTGTCGTATTGAATGAAAGTCCCGCTCTGCGGGACAATAGCGCGGCGCGCGGGCTGCTGTCAGGCAGCAATCGCATTGAGATAAAACTTGAAAAGGAGGAGCAGCGATGCCGTTTTTTCTGATTCTGTTTGTTCTTTTTGTGATCCTCGTTGTGAACTGTATCCGGATCGTGCCCCAGGCGCAGGCGGTGGTGATCGAGCGACTGGGCAAGTATCTCTCCACCTGGGACGCGGGGGTGCACTTCATGCTTCCCATCATCGACCGCGTGGTGAAGCGGGTGAACCTGAAGGAGCAGGTGGCGGACTTCCCGCCCCAGCCGGTGATCACCAAGGATAACGTCACCATGCGCATCGACTCCGTGGTCTTCTTCGTGATCACGGAGCCCAGGCTCTACGCCTACGGCGTGGAGAACCCCATCGCGGCCATCGAGAACCTGACGGCCACCACCCTCCGGAACATCATCGGCTCCATGGACCTGGACACCACCCTCACCTCCCGCGAGACCATCAACACGGAGATGCGGGCCCAGCTGGACGTGGCCACGGACCCCTGGGGCATCAAGGTGAACCGGGTGGAGCTGAAGAACATTCTCCCGCCGGACGCCATCCGCGAGGCCATGGAGAAGCAGATGAAGGCCGAGAGAGAGAAGAGAGAGGTCATCACGCTGGCACAGGGTAAGAAGGAGTCCGCGGTGCTGACGGCCCAGGGTAACAAGGAGGCCGCCATCCTGAACGCGGAGGCGGAGAAGCAGACGGCCATCCTCCACGCGGAGGCCGAGAAGGAGCGCCGCATCCAGGAGGCCCAGGGCCAGGCGGAGGCCATCCGCCAGGTGAAGGAGGCCGAGGCCGAGGGTATCCGCATGCTGAAGCAGGCTGAGGCTGAGGGCATCCGCATCGTGAAGGAGGCGGGCGCCGACGACGCGGTCATCCGCCTGAGAGGCCTTGACACGCTGGCTACGGTGGCCGACGGCAAGTCCACCAAGATCCTGATCCCCTCGGAGATCGCCAATCTCTCCGGGCTGCTCACCGCCATGAAGGAGAGCAGCAGGGATCCGGAGAAGACCCCGGAGAGCAGCGGGGAATGACGAACAGCGCGGAAGAGACAGACTGAGAAGGAGAAAAGTGACATGAGAGATGGGTTCATCAAGGTTTCCGCAGTGACGCCGAAGGTCCGGGTGGCTGATCCGGAGTACAACTGCGGGGAGATTCTCGCGCGCCTGGAGGAGGAGTGGAAGAAGAAGACGAAGATCTGCGTCTTCCCGGAGCTCTGTCTCACCGCGTACACCTGCAACGACCTGTTCCTCCAGAAGGCGCTTCTGGACGGGGCAAAGGAGGCGCTCAAGACCATCGTGAAGGCCTCCGACGGGCACGACACCCTGATCTTCCTGGGACTGCCCTGGGAGCACAGCGGAAAGCTCTACAACGCGGCGGCCTGCGTGCAGGACGGCGAGCTTCTGGGCGTGGTGCCGAAGAGCTACCTGCCCAACTACAGCGAGTTCTACGAGGACCGCTACTTTACGCCGGGTCCCCAGGAGCCGGTGGTCACGGACTTCTTCGGGGAGGAGGTGCCCTTCGGCACCAACCTCCTGTTCTGCTGCCAGGAGCTGCCGGACCTGAAGGCGGCGGCGGAGCTCTGCGAGGACGTGTGGGTGCCGAACCCGCCCTCCATTTCCCACGCCATGGCTGGGGCCACGGTGATCGTGAACTGCTCCGCCTCCAATGAGCTGGTGGGCAAGCACGCCTACCGCGACATGCTGATCAAGGGCCAGTCCGCCCGTCTGGTCTGCGCCTACATCTATGCCAACAACGGGGACGGGGAGTCCACCCAGGACGTGGTCTTCGGCGGGCACAACATCATCGCCGAAAACGGGAGCTGCCTGGCGGAGAGCGGCCGGTTCCTCCCGGAGACCATCACCTCCGAGATCGATGTGCAGCGCCTCGCCGCGGAGCGCAGAAAGCTGAACACCTTCGACGTCTTTGAGGACGAGGACTACAGCCTGGTGGACTTCTCCCTGGATCTCGGGGAGACGGACCTCACCAGGAAGGTGGATCCGGCGCCCTTCGTGCCGGCGGACAACCAGGAGAAGGCCGCCCGCTGCGAGGAGATCCTGCAGATCCAGGCCCTGGGCTTGAAGAAGCGGCTGGAGCACACCCACGGAACCCGGGTGGTGCTCGGCATCTCCGGCGGCCTGGATTCCACCCTGGCCCTGCTGGTCTCTGCCCGCACCTTTGACCTCCTGTCTCTGGACCGAAGCGGCATTCACGCGGTGACCATGCCCGGCTTCGGCACCACGGACCGGACCTACCAGAACGCCTGCGAGCTCACCCGGATCCTGGGGGCGACCCTCTCCGAGGTGCCCATCGGGCCGGCGGTGCTGCAGCACTTCAAGGACATCGGACAGGACCCGGCGAAGCACGACGTGACCTACGAAAACTCCCAGGCCCGTGAGCGGACCCAGATCCTCATGGACATCGCCAACATGGAGAACGCCCTGGTGGTGGGCACCGGCGACCTGTCTGAGCTGGCCCTGGGCTGGGCCACCTACAACGGGGACCACATGTCCATGTACGGGGTCAACGGCTCGGTTCCGAAGACCCTGGTGCGGCACTTGGTGCGCCACTACGCGGACAGCTGCGGCGACGAGCGCCTGAAGGCCATCCTGTACGACGTGCTGGATACCCCGGTGAGCCCGGAGCTCCTGCCTCCGGAGGAGGGGAAGATCAGCCAGAAGACGGAGGACCTGGTGGGCCCCTACGAGCTGCACGACTTCTTCCTGTACTACGTGCTCCGCTGCGGCTTCCGCCCGGCGAAGATCTTCCGCCTGGCGCGCACCGCCTTCGCGGGGCAGTATGAGGACGAGGTGATTCTCAAGTGGCTGAAGACCTTCTACAGGCGCTTCTTCGCCCAGCAGTTCAAGCGCTCCTGCCTCCCGGACGGCCCGAAGGTGGGCTCTGTGGCGGTCTCCCCCAGAGGGGACCTGCGCATGCCCAGCGACGCCTCGAACCGCCTGTGGATGAAGGAGCTGGAGGAGATCACCCTGTCATGATCACATCGCCCGCCAACAAAAAAATCCGGGAGGTGCAGAACCTGAACCGGAAGGCCTCGTACCGCAGGGAGACCGGACTGTTTCCCGCCGAGGGCGAGCGCATGTTTTTTGAGATCCCGGAGGAGCGAATCCGGGGTCTCTTTGTCAGCGAACACTTCCTGAAAAGCTGCCGGGAGACCTCCCGGGAGAAGCTCTCCCGGATCCCCCATGAGGTGATGGAGGTGGTGGCGGACAGTGTGTTTCCCTCCCTTTCCGACACCCGCACCCCCCAGGGGGTGCTCTGCCTGGTTAAGGCCGAGGAGCACAGCCTGGAGGAGCTGCTCTCCGCGGAAAACCCGAACCTCCTGGTCCTGGAGACCATTCAGGACCCGGGAAACCTGGGCACCATGCTCCGGGCGGGGGAGGCGGCGGGCCTCACGGGCATCGTGGCGGACCGCGGCACCGCGGACCTCTATAACCCGAAGGTGATCCGCTCCACCATGGGCAGCATCTTCCGCGTTCCAATGGTCTATGTGGACGACCTGCAGGAGGCCCTTCGGGCCATGAAGCAGCGGGGCATTGCCCTCTGCGCCGCCCATCTCCAGGGAAGCGTGGCCTACGATCAGGTGTCCTACACGGGGCCCAATGCATTTTTAATCGGGAACGAGGCCAACGGCCTCACGGAGGAGACGGCGGCCCTGTCGGACCTGAGGGTGCGCATTCCCATGCTGGGCAGGGTGGAGTCCCTGAACGCGGCGGTGGCCGCCTCGGTGCTGCTCTTTGAACTTTCGAGACAGAGAAGAGCCTTGCCGCAGGACCCGGCATAGTGTATAATATTTACTTCGATTAGTATAAACATACAGCAACTTGCAACGAGACACAAAGGAGGCTCCAGTATGGCCATCAGCTTGAAGGGACGCAGTTTCATTACGCTCAAGGACTTTTCCCCGGAGGAAATCACCTATCTTCTGGACCTGGCAGAAAAAAAGAAGCAGGACAAGAAGGCGGGAAAGCTGGGAAAGAGCCTCAGGGGAAAGAACATCGCCCTGATTTTTGAAAAGCCGTCCACCCGCACCCGCTGCGCCTTTGTGGTGGGAAGCCGGGACGAGGGCGGACAGCCGGAGTACCTGGGAAAGGACGACATCCAGCTGGGCCACAAGGAGAGCGTGGCAGACACCGCCAGAGTCCTGGGGCGCATGTTTGACGGCATCGAGTTCCGGGGCTTCCTCCACAGCACGGTGGAGGAGCTGGCGAAGTACGCGGGCGTCCCGGTCTGGAACGGCCTGACGGACGAGTACCACCCCACCCAGATCCTGGCGGATCTCCTGACCATGCGGGAGCACTTCGGCTTCCTGAAGGGGCTGAAGTTTGTCTTTGCCGGGGACGGCCGCAACAACATGGCCAACTCCCTGATGATCGGCATGAGCAAGATGGGTGTGGATTTCAGGATCATCGCCCCCCGGGAGCTCTGGCCCGCGGAGAAGCTGGTGGCCCTCTGCAGGGGCTACGCGGAGAAGAGCGGCTCCACCGTGGAGCTCTCGGACGACCCGGCGGATGTGGCCGGCGCCGACGTGATCTACACGGACGTGTGGGCCTCCATGGGCGAGGAGGCGAAGACCGCGGAGCGGGTGAAGCTGCTCAGGCCCTATCAGGTGAACCGGGCCATGATGGAGCGGACCGGGAAGCCCGGGACCATCTTCCTGCACTGCCTGCCGGCGGTGAAGGGCAACGAGGTGACGGAGGAGGTCTTCGAGTCCCCGGCCTCCCTGGTCTTTGACGAGGCCGAGAACCGCATGCACACCATCAAGGCGGTCATGGTGGCCACACTGGGAGAGGACGATGACTGAGCGGAGAAGGAATCCCCGCCGGATCAGCGCGGCCCTGGACCTGGTCCACCTGGTGATCGGCGGACTGGTGGTGATCCTCGCGGTGCTGGCTTTTCTGGACCCCCAGGCGCACCCGGTGTTCTTTCCCCTGATCTTTTTCCTGGCGGCCCTCCTGTCCTGCATCAACGGCGGCGTGCGCATCGCCACGGCCGGCAGGGACCACAAGCGGCAGGCTGCGGGAATCGCGGCGGTGGTCGCGGGGGTGGTGTGCGCGGCGCTGGGCGCGGTCAGCGCGGTGATTATGCTCTGAGGACAGCGGGAGGAGACGTACATTCATGCTGAAGGACCAGATACTGGAAGAACTGAAGGGCAGCAGGGATTATGTGTCGGGACAGCAGCTCTGCACTGCGCTTGGCGTAAGCAGGGCGGCGGTCTGGAAGGCGGTGGAGAAGCTGAAGAGCGAGGGGTATGAGATCGAGGCAAAGCGGAACCGGGGGTACCGGCTGAACCCGGCGGCGGATGTGGTCAGCCAGGCGGAGCTGGACGAGCTGGTCCCGGGGACGGAGTTTCTCCGGGGCGCTGTCTTCTTTCCCTGCATCGACTCCACGAACCTGGAGGTGAAGCGCAGGGCGGAGGCGGGAGAGCCGGGGCCCTTCCTGGCGGTCGCGGACGAGCAGACGGCGGGAAGAGGGAGAAGAGGCAGGAGCTGGGACTCCCCTCCCGGCACCGGGATCTGGATGTCCCTGTTGCTGAGGCCCGGGATCAAACCGGAAAACGCCTCCATGCTGACCCTGGTGGCGGCCCTCGCCGTGGCGGAGGGGATCCGCCGGGCCACGGGGCTCGAGACCGGGATCAAGTGGCCGAACGACGTGGTGGTGGGCGGAAGGAAAATCTGCGGGATCCTCACGGAAATGCAGACGGACCTCCTGGAGATCAGCTACGTGGTGATCGGCATCGGCATCAATGTGAACACGGAGAGCTTCCCGGAGGAGATCCGGGAGACGGCCACCTCCTTAAAGCTCTGCCTGGGTCAGACGGTCCGGCGGAGCCCCGTGATCGCGGAGACCTGGAAGGCCTTCGGGCACTACTACAGCAGGTTCCTCGAGACCGAGGACCTGACGGGGCTGAAGGACAGCTACGAGGCCATGCTGGTGAACCGGGGCCGGGAGGTGCTGGTGCTGGATCCCGCGAAGGAATTCCGGGGTACGGCGGAGGGAATCAGCGGGAGCGGGGAGCTCCTGGTGCGCCTCCCCGACGGGACCCTGCGGGAGATCAGGAGCGGTGAGGTCAGCGTCCGCGGAATTTACGGGTATGTATAAGCAAAGTAAGTCTTGTGTCCGGCATATGCCTGTGCTATAATGTCTTATTATGGCGAAAGTGGGTTTTGATAACACTTTTTTCAAAAGTGTTGATTTATTCATAATCGTTCAGAAAGCTTGATTCCTTACTGACCAGTCGTAGAAGGAAGTCATTCCAGTGAAAAAAGAGAAAAATCAGGCAACAGAAGCAGCAGAGCAGAAGCAGCCCGTCAAAAAGCTGACAGGTGCCGCGGCAGCCTCCCACGCGAGAAAGCTCGCGCGGTTAGAGGCAGAGCGGCAGGCCCGGGAAGAGGCAGAGAAGCGGGAAGACGTGGCTGAAACTGCAGAGGGCACCGAGACCCCGGAGCAGGTTCAGGAAGTGAAGCCGGAGCCTGAGACCGGAAAGAAGACCGCCGGAAAGAAAAAGGCCGCTCCGAAGAAGACCGCGGAAAAGAAGCAGACAGAAGAGACTGCAGTGCCTGAAGAGGCGGAACAGGCGGGAAAAGCGGAGAAGGCACCGGAAGAAGAGGCAGCGGAGAAAGTCACGGGAAAAGCAGCGGAAAAGCCGGCGGCAAAAGAGCCGGCGGGAAAGGAGCCTGCGGCAAAAAAACAGGCGGCGGAGACGAAGAAGGCGGCCGGGGCGGTGGACCCCAGGAAGACCATCCAGGCGGGAGAACTGCTGGAGGGCCTCCGGCAGCTGGTGGACCAGGCGAAGAGCAAGGACGCGAAGCTGGACGTCGACGAGATCAACGACTACTTCTCGGACTACAGCCTGAGCTCCGACGAGATTGAACAGATTTACGCGTATCTGGAGGCCAACAGCATCGAGGTGCTGAACGGCGCCTCCGAGGAGCCTCCGGAGGACCTTGGGGCCGTGAAGGAGGAGGACTTCCTCATGACGGACGACGAGGACGAGGCAGACATTGAATCCGGTGACGAAGTCACGGAGGAAGAGCTGAACCTGTCGGCCATCGACCTCCTGGAAGGCGTGGGGACCGAGGACCCGGTCCGCATGTACCTGAAGGAGATCGGAACCGTGCCGCTGCTCACGGCGGACGAAGAGCTCTCTCTGGCCAAGAAGAAGCAGGCGGGAGACCCGCGGGCCAAGAAGATGCTCATCGAGGCCAACCTGCGCCTGGTGGTCAGCATTGCCAAGCGCTACACCGGGCGGGGCATGAGCTTCCTGGACCTGGTGCAGGAGGGAAACCTGGGCCTGATCAAGGGCGTCGAGAAGTTCGACTACCGGAAGGGCTTCAAGCTCAGCACCTACGCCACCTGGTGGATCCGCCAGTCCGTCACTCGCGCCCTGGCAGACCAGGCCCGCACCATCCGGGTGCCGGTCCACATGGTGGAAACCATCAACAAAATGAGCAAAATGCAGCGGAAGCTGACCCTGGAGCTGGGATACGAGCCCAGCGTGGGTGAGCTGGCCAACGCCCTGGGCATGACCGAGGAGAAGGTCATGGAGATCATGCAGATCGCCAGGGAGCCCGCCTCGCTGGAGACGCCCATCGGTGAGGAGGATGATTCCAACCTGGGCGATTTCGTGGCGGACAGCAACGTGCTGACCCCCGAGGACAACGTGGAGTCCGTCATGCTCCGGGAGCACATCGACGCCCTTCTTGCGGACCTGAAGGAGCGGGAACGGCAGGTGATCGTGCTGCGCTTCGGCCTGGAGGACGGCCATCCCAGAACCCTGGAAGAGGTGGGACGGGAGTTTAAGGTCACCCGTGAGAGAATCCGGCAGATCGAGGCCAAGGCCCTGAGAAAGCTGAGAAACCCCGTGCGCTCCAAGCGGATCCGGGATTTCCTGTGATCGGATTGACAGCTGGAACGGCCGCGGCAGCCTGACGGGCGGGACGGTCTGACGCCAGCTGGCCAGGACGGAAAAGGACGCTTCATGAACCGCAGAAACTACCAGCGGGAGCTGGACAGCATCATCCAGGATACAGAGAAAAAGACGAAAGCTTCGGGAGAACTCCCGAAGCTTCTTCTTCATGCCTGCTGCGCGCCCTGCTCTTCCTACTGCCTGGAGTACCTGATTCCGCACTTTGACATCACGGTATTCTATTATAACCCCAACATCGACGACCCGGAGGAGTACCGGAAGCGGGTGCTGGAGGAGCAGCGGCTCATCCGGGAGATGCCCGCGGTACACCCGGTGCACTTCCTGGAGGGGGCCTACGACCCGGACCGCTACCACACGCTGGTCCGCGGGCACGAGTCTGACCCGGAGGGCGGGGAGCGCTGCGCCATCTGCTTCGCGAACCGGCTGGACGCGGCCGCCCGGGCGGCGGCAGAGCGGGGCTTTGACTGGTTTACCACCACCCTCACCATCAGCCCCTTGAAGAACGCGCCGCTGCTCAACGAGATCGGCGAGGCCGCGGGAAGGAAAAACGGGATCCCCTTCCTCCCCTCTGACTTCAAAAAAAAGAACGGCTACCGCCGTTCCGTGGAGCTGTCAAAGGAGTACGGACTGTACCGGCAGAATTACTGCGGGTGCAGCTTTTCAAAGGCTGAGAGGACTGGGACAAGGCCGTGGCGGCCATGAAGCGCCTCTTCGAGGTGATGGACCGCTACCGCGCGTGAAAGGAGGAAAAAGCAATGGCAAAAGAAGCGAATCCCGTACCCCAGGGAAAATATGTGCCCGCCACACGGTTCGGGAACATGATCTTTACGGCAGGAATGACGCCCAGAAACCAGGGTGTCCTGATTAAAACCGGAAGAGTGGCGGCTGCTGACGACCTCTCGGAGTACCGGGACGCAGTGCGGCAGGCGGCGAAGAACGCCCTGACCGCTGCGAGAAACCAGCTGAAGGAGGGAGAGAGGATTGCCCGTCTTCTCACCGTCTCCGTGTTCATCAACGCGGAGGACGGCTTTGTGAAGCACGCGGCCCTGGCGGATTTTGCCTCCGAGTACTTCTGTGAGGAGCTGGGAGATGCCGGGATCGCGGCCCGCGCCGCCATCGGCGTGAAGACCCTTCCCGGGAACGCGCCCTGTGAGATCCAGATCGTCGCCGCGGCGGAGTGAGGGATTTCCATCGTGTGAGTCAGGCCTGTTCTTGTATCAACCGCCTGTAGAGGCGGGGGACTCCCCCACTGAGACAAGTTTGATTGAACCCATCACCTGTAGAGGCGGGGGTCTTCTCCCACTGAGATAACGCTCCGCGTGGATGCGCAGGCGCGCGGAAATGTAATTGTTGCCTAGCGGCAACCCGCGCGCCGCGCCAAGTCCCGCAGAGCGGGACTTGAAGAAAGCAGGGGCAGCCGCCGGATTGAGCGGTGCCCCTGCTTTTGCGTGTTAAAAGGGAAGGGTGTTTCTCAGTGCTTGTCCGCGGCCTCCACGGACGCCGCGATCTCCTCTGCCAGGGCGACGATCTGCTCCCTCTGGGCCTCCTTGACCGTGGACTTCATGGTGACGGTCTGGCCCAGAATGGTCATGTTCTTCATGGCGGAGAACTGCTCCAGCATCTTCTTTCCTGCCACGGGGGCCCAGGAGCCGTTCTCCAGGACGGCCACCGTGCGGTTCTGCAGGTTGTGGGCCTTCAGGTCCGCGATCAGGTGCTCCATGGCCGGGAAGAGGTCGTTGTTGTAGGTGGTGGCGGCAAACACCAGGTGGCTCGCCCGGAAGGCCTCGGCCACCAGGTAGGACACGTCGGTGACGGACACGTCGTACATGCGGATGTTCCGCACCTTCAGGTCGCCCAGGGTGTTGGCCAGGACCTCTGCCGCGTTCTCCGTGCCGCTGTAGACGGTGGAGTAGAAGATGACCACCTCGTGGTCCTCCGGCTGGTAGGTGGCCCACTTGGAGTACTTTCCGATGAGCCACTCGATCTTCTTCGGCACGCGCCAGACCGGGCCGTGCAGCGGGCAGATCATGCCGATATCCAGGCCGGCGGCCTTGTTTAAGAGGGTCTGGACCTGGGTGCCGTACTTGCCCACGATGTTGGTGTAGTAGCGGCGCATCTCGGCGACCTCGGCGGACTCAAAGGTCAGCTGGTCGGCGTAGAGGTTTCCGTTCAGGGCGCCGAAGGTGCCGAAGGCGTCCGCCGAGAAGAGGATCCGGTCGGTCTGGTCGTAGGTGACCATGACCTCGGGCCAGTGCACCATGGGAGCCATGACGAAGGTGAAGCTGTGGCGGCCGGTGTTCAGCACGTCGCCCTCCTTCACCTGCTGGATCTTGCCCTGCAGGGAGAGCTCAAAGAACTGGCGGATCATGGCGTGGGTCTTGGCGTTGCCCACCACGGTGGTCTCGGGGTGGCGCAGCACCACCTCGCCCAGGGTGGCGGCGTGGTCCGGCTCCATGTGGTTCACGATCAGGTAGTCCAGGGGACGGCCGTTCAGCAGGTGCTCAAGATTCTCCAGGAACACGGCCTCCACCGTGTGGTCCACTGTGTCCAGGAGGACGGTCTTCTCGTCGAGGACCAGATAGGAATTGTAGGAGACGCCGGCGGGAATCGGATAGCAGTTCTCAAACTTCGCGAGCCGGCGGTCGCTGGAACCGAGATACCAGATGTCTTCGGTGATTTTTCTAGCCTGGTACATAAAAGCTCCTTTTGTTTAAAATGATCGGTCAGATGGTTCACGGGTTCACCGCAGCGGGGGATGCCCGGCGGCGGTTTCCGGAGGCGGAAGGGCCTCCGGATCCTGCAGACAGTATAGCAAAATGGGGGCGGGTTGCGCAACGGCTCAAAATATTGTAGGATATCAAGGTCATAAGCCTGTTCCCACGGCAGGTTTACCTGCCAGTGGGGACCAGGCTTTACATTAATTAATCACTTTAACAGTCTGAAACACGAACTATGAACCGAAACAGGAGAATATGACATATGTCTGACAGTCAGAACACAGAAAAGACAGTTTCTAAGAGCGGCAAACCGCTCCCGGAGCCCCCGAAGCCCGATTTCTCGGTGGCCCTGAACGGGGAGAGCCGTATTCAGCACGTCATCGGCGTGGTGAGCGGAAAGGGCGGCGTGGGCAAGTCCCTGGTGACCAGCCTTCTTGCCGCGAAGACCCGCGCCAGAGGCTACAAGGTGGGCATCCTGGACGCCGACGTGACCGGGCCCTCCATTCCCCGCGCCTTCGGCGTGACCGCCGACGGTCTCACCGGGTATAAGAACCTCATGGTGCCGGCCACCACGGCCACGGGAATTTCCGTGATGAGCGCGAACCTCCTCCTGGATCACGACACGGACCCGGTCATCTGGAGAGGCCCCATGATTGCCAACGTAGTGAAGCAGTTCTGGTCCGACGTGCTCTGGGGCGAGCTGGACTACCTCTACGTGGACATGCCCCCGGGAACGGGCGACGTGCCCCTGACCGTGTTCCAGTCCCTCCCGGTGGAGGGCATCGTCATCGTCACCAGCCCCCAGGAGCTGGTCTCCATGATCGTGGAGAAGGCGGTGAACATGGCGCGGCAGATGAACATCCCGATCCTGGGCGTGATCGAGAACATGAGCTACTACGAGTGCCCGGACTGCGGAAAACGGCACGCGATCTTCGGGGAGAGCCACATCGAGGAGACGGCGGCGGCCCTGGGCGTAAAGGTCCTGGCGAAGGCTCCCATCGACCCCGAGACGGCGAAAGCGGTAGATAACGGCAGCGTTGAGTACCTGACGGCCCCCTGGATCGACGGGGCGGTCAAGACGATTACCGGAGAAAAATAAAGTTCATATGGAGATCAGCAAGAACCCGAACAGCGAGCTGGACCGCTCGGTGCTGGCAGTGCCGGATATTGTCCAGGTTCCCGACAGCATGGGAGAGTGGGCGCATCAGTTCCAGGAAGCCATGATGATGTACACCTGCGCCATCCGCGAGGTGAAGACCAAGCTGGAGGTCCTGAACGACGAACTGTCGGTCCGGAACCAGCGGAACCCCATTGAAATGATCAAGTCCCGGGTGAAAAAGCCCATGAGCATCATCGAGAAGCTGCAGAGGAGGAACCTTCCGGTCTCCCTAAGCTCCATGGTGGAGAACCTCGACGATGTGGCCGGCGTCCGGGTCATCTGCTCCTTTGTGGATGATATCTACGACGTGGCGGACATGCTGATCCGCCAGGACGACGTCCGGGTCATCAACATCAAGGACTACATCCGGAATCCGAAGGACAACGGCTACCGCTCCTATCACATGATCATCGAGGTGCCGGTGTTTTTCTCGGAGCGGAAGCAGTACATGCGGGTGGAGGTCCAGATCCGCACCATCGCCATGGATTTCTGGGCCAGCCTGGACCACGAACTGAAGTACAAGAAGATCATCGACGACGCGGAAGAGATCAGCCGGGAGATGAAGGAGTGCGCGGATATCATCGCCGGAACGGACGAGCGGATGCTCTCCATCCGGAAGCGCATCGAGAAGCAGGGCAGAAAGCTGTAAGCAGCCGGAGCGGGGCTTCAGATTCAGATAGACTTCAGAACAATACAGACGAAAAAAAAACGGCTTCAGGATTGCTTTGTCCTGAAGCCGTTTTTTACCCGTGCAGATCAGTCCCCGCCTCTGAGATGCAGAAGCGAAGCGGAATTGCGAAGGTCCTTTTTACCGTAATTGCCGCTTGGCGGCGCCGGTTCTGCGCCTGCCTTACAGGGTGTAGTAGGTCAGCTTTCTGCGGGCGGTGAAGCCGGCGCCCTCGTAGAGCCTGACGGCGGGGAGGTTCGCGGCCGCCACCTGGAGCAGGGCGGTCTCATAGCCGCTGTTTTTCAGGACGGCGAGGAATTCCGGGAGCACCTTTTTCCCGACGCCCTGGCCGATCAGGTCCTTGCGGGTGGCGATGCGGTGGAGGTAGCAGCGGTGCTCGCCCATGGGCATGAGGAAGGCGCGGAACACGGGGCGGTCGGCGTCCTTGCCGGCGGCCTGGCCCTCGGGGGGCAGGGCCTCGTAGCAGATGACGCCCTCCGCGGAGGGACGGCTCTTCCGGAACCGGAAGGTCAGGGCATCGGCAGCGGCGCCTTCGAGGGCGCACTCCAGCTCCAGCTCGGTCTCGCCGGCCTTGGCGGAGAGGTGCTGGAGCACGGCGGAAGCGCTCTCCATGCCCTCCTCCACGGGGACCCGGATCTCGGTGTCGGCGTCTCCGCCGGGAATGGAGCGCCTGGCGGTCTCCAGGAGGTGCCTGAAGATGCCCTGCTTCCGGCTGCCGGGGGCTACATAGGCCTGCAGCTCATACTCGGCGTCGCCGAGGCGGGAGAGGGAGAGAGCGCCGCAGAGCTCTCCGCCCTCCTCCTCCGCGAGGAAGAAGTGGGTATCGGGCTCATCCGCGGGGAAGTGAAGGGAAAAGGGCTCTAAGCCGCGGCAGGCCTCCAGCAGCTGTTCCACAGCGGATTTCTCGCGCTTTGTCAGTTTTGTCTGTTCGGTATATTTCATTGTATGGGCTCCTTATTTCATAGCTTTTTAATTGCTCCTCAAAGCAAAACCTAATATAATACACTCGGAGAAAAACGGCAATGGACAGAAAGGAAGAGAATTTATTATGATTTCAAGACTGACTGAGAAAATTCACAGCACCGGCGCGCCGGTCTGTGTCGGCCTGGACCCCATGCTGTCCTACATTCCGGAGGCCCTGAAGCAGAAAGCCTTCGCGGAGAAGGGGGAGACGCTGGAAGGAGCCGCGGAGGCGGTGTGGCAGTTCAACAAGGCCATTGTGGACGCGGTGAAGGACCTGGTTCCCTCCGTGAAGCCGCAGATCGCCATGTACGAGCAGTTCGGGATTCCCGGGCTGGCTGCCTACGAGAAGACGGTCCGCTACTGCAAGGAGCAGGGACTGATCGTCATCGGCGACGCCAAGCGGGGCGATATCGGCTCCACCTCCGCCGCCTACGCCACGGCCCATCTGGGTGCGGTCCAGGTGGGAGAGAAGATGATTCCCGCCTTTGACTCGGACATGGTGACCGTGAACCCCTACCTCGGAACCGACGGCGTGAAGCCCTTTGTGGACGCCTGCAGCCAGTTTGACCGGGGAATCTTTGTCCTGGTGAAGACCAGCAATCCCTCCAGCGGCGAGTTCCAGGACCGCCTGATCGACGGGCGGCCCCTCTACGAGCACGTGGCCGAGAAGGTGATGGAGTGGGGCAGCGCGTCCATGGACGGGGACTGGTCCAACGTGGGCGCCGTCGTCGGCGCCACCTACCCGGAGATGCTGACCCGCCTGAGGGAACTCATGCCCCGCACCTTCTTCCTGGTGCCCGGCTACGGCGCCCAGGGAGGCACCGCCGAGGATATCGCCCGGGCCTTCGGGAAAAACGGAGAGGGCGTGGTGGTGAACTCCTCCCGCGGCATCATCGCGGCCTGGAAGAAGAAGGAGTACGCGGAGTTCGGAGAGGCGGGCTTCGCCCAGGCCTCCCGCCAGGCGGCGAAGGACATGATCGCCGACCTGCAGAGGGTCATGTGAGATACAAGGGTCTGAAGCCGTATCAAGCGGCAGGTTTATCTGCCGCGGTATACGGATTCAAGACCCGCCCCGCATGGAGGTGTCACGCACGCACCGCGGGCGCAAGCGCCTCGCGCACCGCGCGCGAAGTAGCGCGAAGTGGTGCTGAAGGCGCCACGGGAGTGCGGAATGCGGGAGGAGCGTGGGAGTGCGTTAGCACGAAACGCTCCGGTATCTTAATTGAGCAGTTTTTGGCAGCAAACGAAAGGAACAGAATGGCACAGTACGAAAAGACAGCGGAGATCCTCTCCCTCTCGGAGATCTGCCCGGGAATCTTTGACCTGGTGCTGAAGGCGCCGGCCCTCGCCGGGACCGCGGCCCCGGGCCAGTTTGTGAATGTGTATCTGAATGACAGCAGCAGGCTCCTGCCGAGACCCTTAAGTCTCTGCGGCTTCGACGCTGCGGCCGGCACCCTGCGGATCGTCTTCCGGGTCACGGGAAAGGGGACGGGCACAGAACTCCTGTCCGCCATGCAGCCCGGGGAGAAGCTGAAGGTGCTGGGCCCCCTGGGGAACGGGTTCCCCACGGAGGGACTGCAGGGACCGGTCTGCGTGGTGGGCGGCGGCATCGGCCTGCCCCCGGTGCTCGGCTGGCTGCAGCACAGCGGCGTAAAGGGAACCGCCGTACTGGGCTACCGGGACAGCCGGACCTTCCTGCTGCCGGAGTTTCAGCAGGCGGCGGATGAGGTCTGCGTTGTGACGGATGACGGCAGCACCGGGATCCACGGGACCGTGATCGACGGGCTCCTCGCCCTGGAGCAGGAGGGGAAGCGGCCGGGCACCATTCTCGCCTGCGGCCCGAAGCCCATGCTGAAGGCCCTGAAGGAGTACGCCGAAAAGCGGGGCATCGTCCTCTGGGTCTCCATGGAGGAGCGCATGGCCTGCGGCGTGGGCGTGTGCCTCGGCTGCGTCACACCCACCCCGGAGACTGACGCCCACTCCAATGTGAACAACAAGCGGGTCTGCAAGGACGGCCCCGTGTTCCGGGCAGAGGAGGTGATCCTGTGACAGATCAGAGAGTAAACATCGCGGGTGTGGAGCTGAAGAACCCGGTGATGACCTGCAGCGGCACCTTCGGCTCCGGGGAGGAGTACGCAGAGTACGTGGACCTCTCGAAGCTCGGCGCCGTGGTGACAAAGGGAGTGGCCTCCCGCCCCTGGCCGGGAAATCCCACGCCCCGGGTCTGCGAGGTGACCGGGGGCATGCTGAACGCCATCGGGCTCCAGAACCCCGGCATCGACCTCTTTATCAAGAGGGACATCCCCTTCTTAAAGCAGTTTGACACGAAGATCGTGGTGAACGTCTGCGGCCACTCCGTGGAGGAATACCTGGAGGTGGTGGAGAAGCTCTCCGACCAGCCGGTGGACCTCCTGGAGATCAACATTTCCTGCCCCAACGTGAAGGAGGGCTGCATCGCCTTCGGGCAGGACCCCCGCATGGCGGAGCGGGTCACCGCGGAGGTGAAGAAGCTGGCGAAGCAGCCGGTGATCATGAAGCTCTCCCCCAACGTGACAGACATCGGCCTCATGGCCAGGGCGGTGGAGGCGGGCGGCGCCGACGCGGTCTCCCTGATCAACACCCTCACGGGCATGAAGATCGACATCCACCGCAGGAGCTTTGTGCTGGCGAACCGCACCGGCGGCATGTCGGGGCCGGCGGTCAAGCCGGTGGCGGTGCGCATGGTGTATGAGGCGGCCCACGCGGTGAAGATCCCGGTGATCGGCATGGGCGGGATCGCCACCGGGGACGACGCGGTGGAGTTCATGCTGGCGGGTGCCTCCGCGGTGGCGGTGGGCACGGCCAATTTCCACAATCCCCGGGCCACAGAGGAGATCGCCGAGGGAATCCGGCAGTACTGCGAGACCTACGGCTTCGGCCGGGTGACAGAGCTCACCGGGGCAATCAGAGAGTAAGAGAGAAGAAGGAGAAGGACAGATGGAGCAGTATAAGCAGGAATTTATTGAGTTTATGATCGACTGCCAGGTGCTGAAGTTCGGAGACTTTGTCACGAAGAGCGGCAGAAAGACCCCCTTCTTTGTGAACACCGGGTTTTACCGGACCGGCGGGCAGCTGAAGAAGCTGGGAGAGTACTACGCGAAGGCGATCCAGGACCAGTTCGGGACCGATTTCGACGTGCTCTTCGGGCCGGCCTACAAGGGCATCCCGCTCTGCGTGGCGGCCTCCATGGCCCTCTCGGAGCAGTGCAGCGCCGAAATCGGGTACTGCGCCAACCGGAAGGAAGTGAAGGATCACGGTGACAAGGGCATTCTCCTGGGAAGCCCCATCAAGGACGGCGACCGGGTGGTGATCATCGAGGACGTAACCACTGCGGGAACCTCCATCGCGGAGACCATGCCCATTATCAAGGCCCAGGGAGACGTGAAGGTCCTGGGGCTGGTGGTGAGCGTGGACCGCTGCGAGAGAGGCAGCGGCACAAAGAGCGCCCTGCAGGAGGTGTCCGAGACCTACGGTATGAAGACCTGCGCCATCGTGACCATGAAGGAAGTGGTGGAGCACCTGTACAACCGTCCCTACAAGGGGAAGGTGATCATTGACGACGAGCTGAAGGCCCGCATTGACGATTACTACCGCCAGTACGGCGCTCTGGAAGCCTGAGTCTGAGGCGCGGCATGGGCCGGATCAGAACCAGGCAGCGGGCAGCGGGAGTTTTGCTCTTTTTCCTGTATCTTGCCGCCCTCGGGTATTTTCTGTTCTTCGCCGAGTCCTTCGGGCGGAGCAGCGGCGGCGGATACCGCTACAACCTGGAGCTGTTCAAGGAAATCCGCCGCTTT
>Ga0256404_1004583_pt1 | contig 25857 bp, 18 predicted proteins | sample RumenRJG_01DNA_FD_185990 | JGI IMG/M metagenome (GOLD analysis project Ga0256404, IMG submission 185990) | Bovine rumen microbial communities from Lethbridge, Alberta, Canada - RJG_01 | ecosystem: Host-associated > Mammals > Digestive system > Stomach > Rumen | place: Canada: Alberta | collected...
ACAGAGGGCACAGCAAGAAACGTTGTTCCTTTCGGAGAGGAAGGTCCTTACAATAAGCAGGCTGTAGAGCTAAGCGATGACAACTACACATTGTTCCAGAACAACATCACTCTTACGGGTGACAAGGTAGAAACATTCCAGCATGAATTCGTAATCACCAAGGCTCCGCTTCTCGTAAGAGGATCCGGTTGGATCATCTACGGTGAGGAAGCCAAGGATGTAAAGGATGAGAACGGTGACTTCGGTGCCAACATGGTATACGTAACAACAGATCATCCTGAAGGAGATAAGGAAATGCTTCTCGGTGATGACACCGCAGCAGACCAGCTTGCAGGTGAAGCAGTATTCTCCAGCTCCGATTACAATCAGTTCGACGATATTTCAACCGCCGAAAAGACTTATACAGTAACCCTTGACGGTTATGAACCAACAAGAAACTACAACGTTTCTTACGGAATCGACACACTGACAGTTTATCCAAAGACAGCAGAACTTGCTTGGTTCGACGAGAACGATGAACTCATCGAAGAAGTAGATCCTGAATACACATACGATGGAAACACTCACGGTGTTGTTGCAAAAGTAGTTAATACAGAAAACGAAGATGTAGTAATTGGTAAGACATACGAAGGAAACGACGAGAAGGACGCCAATGTTAAGACAGATACTGAAGTTTACACAGCTACAGTAACCGAACTTGATAACATCAACTACACACTCCTTAGGGATCCAAAGCCTTACACAGAAGGAAAGGTAGACCCGATTGACGGAGTAGTTGATGAAACAGTTATCGATGGAACAATGCAGGATTACATCATTAATCCTCTCCAGGTAGAACTTAGCTGGAAATACGATGAAGAAACCTATAACGGCAAGAACTGGGATAACAGAGCAATTGTTAACAACCTGGTTAAGGGAGATGCATATCCACTTACAGTAGAAAATGCAATTGAGAAGAATGCCGGCGACTATGAAGCAATCATCGTAGAAGAAAGCGATAAGAACTACACATTGCAAGGTGTTGATGAAGCTCTTCTCACACACGAATGGACAATCAAGCCGCTTCCTGTTGAACTGACATGGTCAGATGGCAACAAGGTATATAACGGCAAAGATCAGAAGGTAACAGCTACAATCAGCAACCTTTGCAAAGGCGACACATGCAAGCTTACCTACAAGGACAATGTTAAGAAGGATGCAGCCAAGTATACAGCAGAAGTAACAGGACTGAGCAACCCGAACTACACATTGACATCCGGTAAGGGTCTCAAGAGCACTTGGAAAATCAGCCCACTTCCGGTAGAGCTTACATGGAACAAGAGCAGCCTGACATACAACGCTAAAGACCAGAGCGTTAAGGCTACAGTTGCCAACCTGGTTAAGGGAGACAAAGTAACCCTTACATACAGCGGAAACACAGGCAAGAACGTTGGAAGCTATACAGCAAAGGCAACTGCAGTTGATAACACCAACTACACATTGAAGAGCGGTAAGAACGTAAGCCATAAGTGGAAAATCGTTGCAGCCTCCATCAAGAAGGCAAAAGTAACAGGTATCACAGCTAGCATGGCTTACACAGGTAAGAAGATTACCCAGAAGCCGGTAGTTAAGATGACCCTCGGCGGAACAGAAGTTACACTGAAGGCTAAGAGAGACTACACTGTAACCTACAAGGACAACAAGTATCTTGGTACAGCTACCATCACCTTCACAGGAGTAGGTAACTTCAAGGATACACTTAACAAGACATTCAAGATTCAGCTTAATGGTAACTACAAGCTTAAGTCCGCCAAGAACGGAAACTTCATGTGGGACATCACAGACGGCAGCAAGAAGAACAATGCTAACCTGCAGCTCTACAAGAACAATGGTACAGTAGCACAGCAGTTCAAGATTACACCGAGCGGAAAATACTACACCATCGTAAACGTAGGCAGCAAGAAAGCACTTCAGGTACAGGGTACAGCAGGAAAACGTGCAAACGTTGTACAGTACACTGCAAACGGAAGCAAAGAACAGCTTTGGAAAGTTATCCAGAATTCTGACGGAAGCATGTCATTCCAGCCGGTATCAAACTCCAAGTATGTAATCGACATGGAAGACGGCAAGGTTGCAAACAAGACCAACTTGTCACTGTGGACATCCAACGCAACCAAGGCTCAGAAGTGGATCCCGGTAATGCTTTGATCGAATCGTCATGATGCGTTAGAGCACACGAAGAATTAAATAGTTAGGAATAGCCATCGTGCTATAACCTATAGGCAAGCATCAATTGCCTGCTACGTTTAGCGAAGAGGCTCGGATTATCCGAGCCTCTTCCAATTGGACTAAGTTGGTGTTACAATATCCTCAATGTTTTAGTTAAGAAACTTACTATTATATATACTTTCCATCAGGAGGAATGAAATGGATAAAATGGATAGGAGACAAAAGGCTCAGATGAAGGTTGCCAAGGCACAGGCGCAGGCTGCTAAAGCTCAGGCCAAGGTGGACAAACTCCAAAGAAAGACTTCCAAGGCAAACACCTTTGAGAATGCTATGGTCATCATGGCTATGTTTGGAATCGTAGCGCTGGCTGTTGCTGCAACAATTATTGGACTTACAGGAGAAACAGAGAATGAGTAAAGAGAACTTCTTGGAGGTATATCGCCACTCCATGGCCCATGTTTTGGCCAAGGCGGTAATTGAGATATTTGGAAAAGAAAACGTACAGTACGCCATCGGTCCTCAGATAGATGACGGATTCTATTATGACTTCCTGCTTCCGCGAAACGTAACCCAGGAGGACTTTCCGGAAATAGAAGCCAAGATGCAGGAGATTCTGAAGCGTAAGGAAGACTGGACGGTTCAGGAAATCAGCAAGCAGGAGGGTCTGGAACTCTTTAAGGACCAGAAGTTTAAGATTGAGCTCATTCAGGACCTTCCGGAGGATGAGGCAATCACGGTATATGCTACGGGTGATGACTTTGTTGATCTTTGCAGAGGACCTCACATCGATAATTCACAGGACCTTCTTGGAGTTGCGTTCAAAGTCAAATCTGCATCAGGCTCTTACTGGCGTGGTGACGAGAACAGGGATCAGCTGCAGAGGATATATGTTTACGCATTCCCGGACAAGCAGCAGCTCAAGGATCATCTTAAGCTGATTCAGGAGGCAATGGAGAGAGACCATAAGAAGCTTGGGCCTCAGCTTGAGCTCTTTATGTTCGACGAGACTGCTCCCGGAATGCCATACTGGCTCCCCAGGGGCTGGAAGCTCTACAACACTCTTATGAACTTCTCAAGGGATCTTCAGGACGAGTATGGATACCAGGAGATTTGTGCACCGGTATTTAACAATAGAAAGCTTTATCTCATAAGCGGTCACTGGGCTCATTACCAAAACAATATGTTTGTTGTTCCGGAGCTGGAGCGCGATGAGAACGGCCAGATTATCCTGGATGACAATGGCTCGTTTAAGATGAAGCCTGTTGAGGAGGCTGACATTTATTCGGCAAAGCCCATGAACTGCCCCAACGCTATGATCGTGTTCAAGTCACAGGTTCGTTCATACAGGGATCTGCCTTTGAGGCTGTCGGAGAATAACGTTCTTCACCGCAAAGAAAAGTCCGGTCAGCTTAACGGGCTTCTGAGAGTTCAGGAATTCCGTCAGGATGACGACCATACCTTTGTTATGGAATCTCAGATTGAAGAAGAAATCGGGAAGATTTTCGAATTGACCGATAAGATCTATGACACGCTGGGACTTTCGTATAGAGCAGAGCTTTCGACAAGACCGGAAGATTTTATGGGAGACATCGAGGCCTGGAATATTGCCGAGACAGCTCTTAAGAGTATCCTGGATGCCAAATATGGTGAGGGTGGCTACGAGATTAACGAGGGCGATGGTGCCTTCTATGGACCTAAGATCGACCTTCAGATGAAGGATGCTCTCGGAAGAGAGTGGCAATGCGGTACCATACAGCTTGACTTCCAGCTGCCCCTTAACTTCGAGCTTAAGTATACTGCTCCCGATGGTGCCCTTAAGCAGCCTGTTGTAATACACAGAGCTCTCTACGGATCCTTTGAGAGATTTATTGCGGTTATCATCGAGAACTTCAAGGGTGCATTCCCCTTCTGGCTTGCTCCAACTCAGGTTGCCGTTGTTCCGATTAAAACGGAGCACAATGAGTATGCCAAAGAAATCTGCGACCTGCTTAGAGCGAACAGGATTAGGTTTGAGGTGGATTACGAGGACAAGAACATGAACGCCAAGATCAAGGAGTTCAAGAAGTTCAAGATTCCGTACATCATCGTTGTGGGAGATAACGAGAAGAATGACCGCACAGTATCAATCAATGTTCGCGGTTCCAATCAGCAAATCCGAAACGTACCTCTCGATATGTTCCTGGATATGTGCGATCAGATGAACGAGGACAAGAGCCTCGAGCTGATCAGTGAGAAACCGCAGGAGTAAAAGGGTAGATTTCAAGTGCGCTGTAATAAAGTATAATCTTTTCTATGAATGTAAAAGCAAATTTGAAACATTCAAATATAGAGGAGTCTTTGGTAAAGGACTTGCGTAATAAGGCAGCGAGTCTGTTTGAGTCAATGTGGGACGATGAAATTTCAGGAGACCAAGGCGATCCGTCTCTTCACTATACCGGATGGTTGGACTACCCGGTACGTATAGAAGAAGAGGACTTCCGGAAGATAGAGGACATGGCTAAAGAGATTAAGAGCCGGTCCAGTTATCTTTTGGTGATTGGAACGGGTGGTTCGTATATGGGTGCTCGTGCCGTGACCGATCTCATAGCAGGAGAAGACCAAACCAAGCTTCTCTTCCTCGGTTACGACATTAATGAACGCCATATACTTGAGGTCCTTAAGACTCTGGAAGGCAAGGATTATTCTTTGTGCGTCGTATCCAAATCCGGAGGCACCATGGAGCCCATGGTTTCTTTCTCAATCATGATGGAGGATCTTAAGGCAAGGTACGGTGAAGAAGAGGCCTTCGAAAGAACATATGTAATAACCGAGAACAAAGACAGCCTTCTCCATGATTATGCTCGCGAGACCAATTGCCACATCCTGTATGTTCCTGAAAACATCGGCGGAAGATATTCCATCTTTACTGCTGTTGGTCTTCTTCCTATGGCAGTGCATGGGGCCGATATTCGTGAATTCGTGAATGGAGCCAAGGCTTTGGCCACAAGAGATGCCTTTGATGGCGAGGGGCTTGACTACGCGATTACAAGACTGTTGCTTGGTGGATACGGGCACGGGACTATGGAAGACGCTGCGGATGCCTTTGATGATGCGTGGAACTCTCGCTGCGGCAAGAGCATGGAGGTATTCGAAGTCTATGATACCTATGCGGAGTATTTCGGGAACTGGCTCCTTCAGCTCTTTGGAGAAAGCGAAGGAAAAGAAGGGAAGGGCATTTTTCCGACGCTTCTTCTTTTCAATAGGGATCTTCATTCCATAGGCCAATTTTTGCAGGAAGGTCGCAGGGATTTCTTTGAGACCATGATACTGTTTGGCGACAGGCCTAACGCGTGTAGTATGGCTGTTCCTGACACTCCACTTGCTTCGGACCTGGCAGGTCTGACTCTTGGTAGAATTAACAGGAGCGTGGAGGAGGGTGTTATTGCGGCTCACAGCAAGGCTGGGGTGCCTTTGATCACAATTGGAATAGAAGAAATAAGCCCCCGCAGTATTGGGGGACTCATGTATTACTTTATGGTTCAGAGCGCAGTCTCGGCTCTTCTCATGGGGCTTAATCCATTCAATCAACCGGGAGTTGAGAAGTACAAGAGAGAAATAAGGAATCTAATTCTCTCTGAATAAGTCTCTTGAATAGACCTTGTCCAGGTGGGGTTCAAGCTCAGAGGTGATTCTATTGGCGACGATTACGTCGCTATTTTTTATGAATGACTGGAAATCGTTTTCCAAAACAAAGCCATCACCTGTTTGCAGCAGGGGCTCATAAACGATAACCTCGATGCCTTCTTGTGCAAGGCCATCCATAACATCCATAATGCTGGATTCTCTGAAATTGTCGCTTCCGGCCTTCATTATGAGGCGATATATGCCAACTGTTTTTGGTTCTAGATTTTTAATTCGTGAGGTGATGAACTTCTTTCGGGTGGCGTTTGCTTCGACTATGGCACTAATCAGTTCGTGAGGAACATCCGCATATTCTACTTGTAGTTCCTTGGTGTCCTTAGGCAGGCAGTAGCCTCCGAATCCGAAACTAGGATTGTTGTAGTGAAGGCCTATTCGGGAGTCCAATCCCATGCCGGTGATTATTTCTCTGGAATCCAGACCGTGGAGCTCGGAGAAGCTATCAAGCTCATTGAAGAAGCTTATTCGCATGGCAAGATAGGCGTTTGAAAAGAGCTTAACCGCCTCAGCCTCCGATGCGCCCATTATCAAAGTAGGAGCATCCTTCTCTTTGGCGCCTTCTAGAAGAAGTCTTGCGATTTCTTTTGCTTTCAAAGTCATCGAATCGGAATTCTCTGAATAGCCCACAATTATACGGTACGGGTGAAGGCAGTCATAAAGAGCCTTTCCTTCTCTCAGGAATTCAGGGGAGAAGAAGATGTCATTAAATCCTGTCTTGGCAGAAATGCCTTGGGTAAACCCAATTGGAACCGTTGACTTAATAATGATGGCCGCTTCCGGACTATATTTCTTTGCTGCCGATATGGCTTGTTCTACGTGAGAAGTATCAAAGCCGGCGTTGTCGCCTTTGTTGTTTGTTGGGGCTGCGATGAATATGTATTCTGCGCCGGAATACGCGTCTTCCTCGGATGAGGTGGCGCGCAGGTTTATATTTGGGTTTGCAAGGTATTCTGAAACCTCGCTATCCTCGATTGGTGAAATCTTATTATTGATCTTGTCGACCTTCTCTGCGATAGGGTCCATCAGAACAACCTGATGGTTTTGGGCAAGGAGTAATGCGTTGGATAGACCGACGTATCCTGCGCCTGCAACTGCAATTTTCATTTTGTTCTCCTGGTTGAAATGTATGTTTGAGTCCTTTGTACGTAATGAGTTTGCTTGTGAGTCTTGAATTCTAGTCGCTTGCACTAAACATAATTATATAATAAAAAATGAAAAACATGAAATTTAAGATTGGGTGAATTGGGCAGGGCCTAGTGGCCTTTGTTTTGTCACGAAATCTAGAATGTGATAAAATGAATATCCGTTACAATGAATATCCACTACAGAATCGTTGGTTGCAAATGAAAGGATAAAATCATGAAAGCGATTGTAAACGCAAACATTAAAACCATGGTGGGCGACAAGAAGCGTGGGGCCAAGGTGAAGGCAGAATATGAGAATGGTGTGATTCTAATCGACGGGAAGAAGATTAAGGCCGTTGGCACAGCATCCCAGGTTAAGGTACCGAAGAATGCAGAGGTAATTGATGCCAAAGGCAAGCTCGTTCTTCCGGGCTTTGTTGATGCTCACTCACATCTTGGAATGTGGGAGGAAAGTATAGGGTTCGAAGGGGCTGATGGGAACGAGGCTACGGATCCTGTTACACCAAACCTAAGAGCAATTGATGCGATTTATCCTTTGGATGAGGGGTTCGAGAATGCGAGGGCCGGTGGAGTGACAAGTGTTGTTACGGGCCCGGGAAGTGCCAATGTTATCGGTGGTCAGTTTGCGGCAATTAAAACCTATGGGCATGCCGTGGACCAGATGATTATTAAAGAGCCTATAGCCATGAAGTGCGCCTTTGGTGAGAATCCGAAGAGAGTATACAATTCCAAGAACCAGGCTCCAACAACAAGAATGGCCGTGGCAGCAATTCTGCGCGAGACACTCAGTGCGGCTAAGGACTATGCTGCAAGAAAAAAGGCCGCCAAGGGTGATTCCCTTAAGATGCCGGCATACAATGCCAAGCTCGAAGCCATGATTCCTGTTGTGGAGGGCAAGCTCCCGCTTAAGATTCATGCCCACAGATGTGACGATATACTGACTGCAATTAGAATTGTGAAGGAGTTTGGCCTTAAGGCATCGCTCGATCATTGCACCGACGGAAGTCTGATAGCTGAAGAGGTTAGAGCTTCCGGATTCCCTGCAATCGTTGGTCCGAGCTTCGGTGTTAAGAGCAAACTCGAGCTTAAGAATAAATCCTTCAAGACTGCTGCCGACCTTGCCAATGCAGGAGTCAAGGTTGCTATCATGACGGACTGCCCGGTTCATGAACAGGGGGCGCTTCCGCTATTTGCAGCTATGGCTGTGAAGGCCGGCATGGAAGTTGACGATGCTCTGAGGGCAATCACCATAAACGCTGCAGAGATTTCCGGAATTGCCGACAGAGTCGGAAGTATAGAGCCCGGAAAGGATGCAGACATCGTAATCTGGGAAACCAATCCTCTCTCCGTTGAGGCTAAAGTAAGCCGCGTGTTTATAGATGGAGAGGAAGTATAGGGCCTGTATTACGAGATAAAAAGCATAGAAACGTATCGGCGGAAAAACAAAGGCGGTGGAATTCCACCGCCTTTTGGTTTCTTCTTTCGCTTATAGTGCGCTCTCGCCCATTGGATGAGATACGCTGATTTCCAGGTTGCCGTTTCTTATGCGCAAGTCGTCAATCAGGTTCTTTTCGACCTGGGGCTTTTTAAGGACGATATCGTATGTGAGTTTGTTGAGGGAACCCAGGTTGGTTGTTTTGATGCCTGTGAGTTCTACTTCGCTTGTGTACTCCTCGAACAGATCGTCGAATACGCCTGTGTAGTCCAGGCTCTCGGGAACCGTAATCTTTAGAATCTTGTGAAGGCTATCTCTTTTGCTGCTGAACAGTCCGACTTTGTCGTATAGCATAAGGACTGCTGTTATGATCACTGCGAACAGAGCAGCAAAGGCAGGGTATCCGATTCCACATGCCAGACCGACAGCCATGGCCAGGAATACTGCGCTTATCTCACGAGCGGTTCCCGGCTTGATTTTATTGTAATTTTGGTAGTTAAAATTTACTTAAATTGTAGTAAAAATTATATCATAGGAGGAGGCTTTGTTGCATGGGTTTAAGGCTTTGTGATAAAATGAATCGTGTGGTTTGGCGGTCTGAAGGTCGCCGGCGAAATCGAAATTGATTCTTTATATTCAGCACTAAAACAAAATAAAATGGAGGTAGAGAGTTGGATATTTTTGATAAGTTAACAGAAAAGCTTAAAGCTAGCCCCAAGACAGTTGTTCTCCCAGATGGTCCTGATCCAAGAGTTATGGATGCTGCTCAGAAATTGAGCCAGGAGGGAGTGCTGGGAGTAATCCTGGTTGGAACTCAGGAAGAATTCGACAAAGCCGCCGCTGAGGGTGGTTACGATCTTTCCAAGTGCCAGATTCTGGATCCTGCTACTTATGATGGTATGGATGAAATGGTTAAGGAATTTGTTGAGCTCAGAAAGGGCAAGGTTTCTGAGGATGAGGCGAAGGAAATGCTTTCCGCAGGCAACTATTTCGGAACTATGCTCGTTAAGATGGGCAAGGCAGACTGCCTCCTGGGTGGTGCTACATATTCCACAGCAGATACTGTTCGCCCTGCGCTTCAGTTGATTAAGACCAAGCCGGGCGCACATCTTGTAAGTTCAAGCTTTATTCTGATTCGTGGTGACGAGCGTATCGCAATGGGTGACTGCGCTATCAACATCGATTATCAGGATGACGTTGATAAGGATGGCAACGTAACATACACAGCAGCTGAGAAGCTTGCAGAGGTTGTTGTTGAGACAGCTAATACCGCTAAGATTTTCGAGATCGATCCTAAGGTTGCTGTGCTCAGCTTCTCAACCAAGGGTTCTGGAAAGGGCGCAACTGTGCAGCTATCACACGATGCTACAATCAAGGCTCAGGAGATGGCTCCGGACCTTGCAATCGATGGCGAGCTTCAGTTTGACGCAGCTGTTTCTATGGAAGTTGCAAAGACCAAGTGCCAGGGCTCACCGGTTGCAGGTCAGGCCAACACATTCATCTTCCCATGCATCGAAGCCGGAAACATTGGCTACAAGATTGCTCAGCGTTTGGGCGGCTTTGCTGCTTATGGCCCAATCCTTCAGGGACTTAACGCTCCAATCAACGACCTGTCCCGCGGCTGCGATGCAGACGAGATTTATAAGATGGCAATCATCACAGCAGCATTTGCGTAAATAAGAGTCAAGAGAATCGAGCATTTATAGCTAATGGCGCCCAGTATACGAAAGGGCGCCTTTTTTATTCATTGGGTTAGCCGCTCCTTGTGCGCCATTTAGAGATTGTATTTATTATAGATTTCGCACATTAGAATTCTTAGTTGATGCAAAATTAGTCAATTAAGAATTCTTGATGCCAAGGATTAATTAAAATCAAGAACGAAAAGGGCGTATTTAAGCTCTTTTACGTTCTTGATTAGTGAAGTTTTGCTTGATTAAGAATTCTTGATTTCAATCTAAATGAGCAATCAAGAAATTGAATTCTGGGATTGATGGTAGAAAGTCGCTTGGGGAGGGAGCAGAGATAACGATAAGGGGTAAACTTTGCATTCGATGTTGATTCTGGTCGCTCTCATCTGAGCTCCCAGGGTATGCTTACAAGCACACTCGCCTGACAGCTGCCTGTCGTGGGCCCTTCGCGAGGCCCAACGGCAGCGCGGCGTGCTTGTAGCATACCGGGCCGAACGAGCAGCAGAGAAGATTGTTTATGTTCTATAAACGTGGAAGAATCATGTTCTGTATTACCCGCATGATAGATCTCGTGTCGATTTGTCCGGAAGAGTCATCTACAGTTACGACTAGATTGATACCCAGAAGGATGTTGTTGTGTTGGTATAGGGCAATCTTCTCTGAAAATTTATTAAGGTAGTCCTCTTTGTTGAGGAGACCTGCATGTTCCCAAAAGAGATATGATCCGTCGGCTAACCTGATTGTGAAGTCCGGATATCTTATTGTTTTGAAGTTGTTGAAATCCTTTAGCTCAAGCCGATCCTCATAACGAAAAGGGATTTTGTTTGCCAGAAGGCATTCGTATATAATCAACTCGCTCTTTGAACGAAGTTGCTTTCCATCGGATGCTATGTGACAATTGCCATTGATTTGCATAGGTATGTTGGTGTTTGTATTTGACCACTCTTCGAGGTCGATGGATTCATATTCTTGAATGTCAGAATACAGCGGAGGTAAAGAGGCTTTGATTGAATTAAAATCGTAGTTTCGTATGCGCTGTATAGCTTGAGACAGGATTTTATGATCATGTTCTAGAGCACGCCTTTGTTCATATCGAATGCGATTAAGCTTATATTTCATAACTTCTGGACTGCTTGATGTTCCTAATGGAGTTGTTTCGACAGATTGAAGGGACCCATTAGAAAAACATTTTGTGATATAAAAACGACGCCCCTTGGAAGATTCTCGTGCGATAAGAGTTCCTTTAGGCGGTGTGGCCTCTTTGATCTCAGGCCGTTCAAGCTGAATATCAATCAGATTTAGAAAATATTGAGTATAGTCTTTCAACATGATTAAATGTAGTCACCATTTTAGGGTGTAATCCCCATTCTGTTTGCTGCCAATGTGTGAGAGAGGATAACACATGGACAGGCAGATGTCTACCAGAATTTAACATTTTTGTGGTATTTACTATGATTTTTAACATCCATACAAAAGAATGAGAAAGTTGATTCTATGCTAGCAAAGGGTGTGAGGAGGAAAGAGAGAGTTTCATTCTTGATTTACTGAAGATGATAGAATCAGGAATTCTTGATTTGATGAAAAACGAGGAATTGAGAAACAAATGATAGAAAAAGCGGGAGATTATTTCTTGATTCGAGGGAAATGAGAGAATTAAGAATTCTTGATTGGGTGAAAAACAGGAAATAAAGAAATTATGGATTGATGGCAATCGTAGAAACACCAAATTTACAGTGGGAAGTAGAGTAGAATGGATTAAAACTGTGGCGAGAGGCTGTAGTTGTGATATAATTAATTTACTTTCTATCAAATAATAAAGGAGTGATTATTATGCATGTTGTACAATTAAGAGAATTGCACAGAATGACGCAGGATTATGCGGGTAAGGTTGTTACCGTGAATGGATGGGTAAGGACTAACCGTAATAATAATCACTTTGGGTTCATAGAATTAAATGACGGCAGTTTTTTCAAGCCGGTGCAGGTTGTTTATGAGGCGGAGACTCTCGATAATTTCTCAGAGATTGCAAAGGTGAATGTTTCGGCGGCGCTCGAGGTTACCGGGGAATTTGTTTTGACACCTGATGCTAAGCAGCCCTTTGAGATCAAAGCCTCCAAGGTTGAGCTTTTGGCAGATACTGACCCGGATTATCCGCTTCAGAAGAAGCGTCACAGCATGGAGTTCTTGAGGGAGATTGCGCACCTAAGACCCAGGAGCAATACGTTCAGCGCGGTATTTAGGGTAAGGTCCCTCGTGGCTTATGCTATTCACAAGTTCTTCCAAGAGAGAGACTTCGTATATGTGCATACCCCAATCATTACGGGAAGCGATGCCGAGGGAGCAGGCGAAATGTTCCAGGTGACTACGCTGGATTTGGATAACCTGCCGAGAGTTGGTGGAGCTGGGGCTGCCGATGGTGGAGCTGGGGCTGCCGATGGTGGAGCTGGGGCTGCCGATGGTGAAATCGATTATAGCCAGGACTTCTTCGGTAAGAAGACGAGCCTTACAGTTAGCGGGCAGTTGGAAGGAGAAGCCTTTGCTCTGGCGTTTAGGAATATATACACATTTGGGCCTACGTTCAGAGCCGAGAATTCCAACACATCCAGGCATGCGTCAGAGTTCTGGATGATAGAGCCGGAGATGGCGTTCTGTGATTTGGAAGGCGACATGGAGTTGGCAGAGGAGATGGTGAAGTACATCATTACCTTTGTGCTGCAGAGGGCGCCTGAGGAAATGGAGTTCTTCAATAGCTTTATCGACAAAGACCTCTTGGCGAGATTGGATAATATCGTGAACAGCGACTTTGGTCGCGTGACATATACCGAAGCTGTTGAGATTCTTCAGAAGTCCGGCAAGGAATTCCAGTATCCGGTTGAGTGGGGAATCGATCTCCAGACGGAGCACGAGAGGTATCTCACAGAAGAGGTGTATAAGAAACCGATTTTCGTGACCGATTATCCGAAGGACATCAAAGCATTCTACATGCGTGTGAACGATGACAACAAAACCGTCGCCGCTGCGGATCTCTTGGTTCCGGGAGTGGGCGAGATTATCGGTGGCAGCCAGAGAGAAGAAAGAATGGATGTGCTTGAGGCCAGGATGAAGGACATGGGACTTGAGGTTAAGGACTATGACTGGTACATGGATCTTAGAAAGTATGGTGGTGTCAAGCATGCAGGATATGGTCTAGGGTTCGAGCGCATGATTATGTATTTGACGGGGATGAGTAATATCCGTGACGTGCTGCCGTTCCCAAGGACGCCGGGAACCGCAGAGTTCTAGGCGCAGCCGGGGCTGAGTTGAGGCCTGCGAGGAAGCCAGGCGCGGCGAGGCGGCTGCTCGGCTGAGAGAGATGAGCGCTAGGCGCAGCCGAGCGTCAATGGTTCGGGAATAAATATAGTTGTAAAAAATTCGCTATAGTTAATAGATGAAGTAAGGAGAGTAACATGGGTCTTATTAAAGCAATGGTTAATGCTGCTAACAGTGTAATTGCAGATCAATGGAAGGAATTCATTTATTGCGACGCATTGAGTAGCGATGTGTTGGTTCAGAAGGGCCACAAGCGCACGAGCGGAGGAAACAAAGGAAGCGACAATATTATTACCAACGGATCCGGAATCGCAGTTGCTGATGGTCAGTGTATGATGATTGTGGACAATGGCAGAATTGTTGAAGTTTGTGCTGAGCCGGGTGAGTACACATATGATACTTCTTCCGAGCCTAGCGTATTTACAGGTGACCTGGGTGAGGCAGTTGAGATTACGTTCAGAAAGATAGGTGAACGTTTTGCTCTCGGCGGAGATACAGGTCACGACCAAAGAGTTTACTATTTCAACACCAAGGAGCTTATAGACAATAAGTTTGGAACACCGAATCCGATTCCTTTTAGGGTTGTTGATGCGAGAATTAATCTGGATACCGAGGTTGACCTAAGATGTTCAGGCGTTTATTCCTATAGAATTTCAGACCCGCTTCTTTTCTACACCAACGTGTGTGGAAACGTGGCAGAGTCCTATACCAGAGAGGATATCGACACTCAGCTTAAGACCGAGTTCGTAACAGCTCTCGCACCTGCACTTGGAAAGATTGCAGCTCAGGGAGTTCGCCCAAGTGATCTGACAGCACATTATGACAGTATTACTTCCGCAATGAAAGAAGAGCTCACACAGAAGTGGGCTGACACTCGTGGACTGAGCTTGGTGTCAATTGCGCTTAATCCGATTACACTTTCTCAGGAAGATTCAGAGAGAATCAAGGCAGCACAGACCGCTACTGTTTATACAGATCCGGCAATGGCTGCAGCAAATATTGCACAGGCTCAGGCTGAAGCAATGAAGGACGCAGCAAACAATGATGCCGGCGCGGTGACAGGCTTCATGGGAATGGGTATGGCTCAGGCAACAGGAGGCAATGTTGCAAGTCTTTATGAACAGGCAGCACAGCAAAACGCACAGTCTGCAGGAGTAGCTGCAGGTCCAGCTGCAGAAGTAGCCGGAGACGTAGCCGCGGGAGCCGGTGTAGGAGCAGCAATGTCTGCTGCGCCTGCTACCGATGCATCTGCTGCTCCAACAGCTCAGGCAGCTGCGGATTGGACTTGCCCGGCTTGCGGAACAGTAAGCAACGGCAACTTCTGTCCTGAATGTGGAGCCGCCAAACCGACAAATGTTGTGAAGCCGTGCAGCAAATGCGGATTCACACCGGCTGACCCAAATAATCTTCCCAAGTTCTGCCCACAGTGTGGAGCCAAGTACGGGGAATAATGACTGATGGCGAGCATTTGCTCGTGAGAAAGATTGAATCGGCGAGTCCCTGCAATATGCATGGACTCGCTTGAGTTATAGAATAGCGAGGGAAAACAATTGAACGCGCTTCAAGAATTTAAATGCCCTTGTTGCGGGGGCTCTATAGAATGGAACGCTACTGCCCAGAAGATGAAATGTCCTTTCTGCGGCACGGAGTTTGAATTGGAAACACTCCAAGGCTATGACCAGGATATCCGGCAGGATGGGGCGGATGATATGACTTGGACTCCGGAGCCGGGCGGTGAGTGGGCTGCAGAGGAGGCTGGACAGATTCAGGTCTATACGTGCAATTCATGCGGCGGAGAAATCATAGGAGACAAGGAGATGGCGGCAACATCGTGCCCGTACTGCAACAATTCCGTTGTAGTTCCGTCTCAGTTCTCGGGAGATCTCAGGCCTGACTTTGTTATACCGTTTAAGAAAACAAAAGAAGAAGCCAAAGCGGCGCTCAGAAATCACCTTAAGGGAAAGAAGTTCCTGCCGAAGGTTTTCACAAGCGAGAATCATATAGACGAGATCAAAGGCATCTATGTTCCGTTCTGGCTTTTCGACGCAAAGGCAGAAGCCCATGCAAGGTACAAGGGGACCCGCACCAGAGTCTGGACGGACAGCGAGTATCAGTATACTGAAACCAGCGTGTACTCGATTTCCAGGGGCGGCTTCTTGGACTTTGATCACGTGGCAATCGATGGATCATCCAAGATGGTTGATGATTTGATGGAGTCGATAGAACCCTTTGACTTCTCGGAGGCAGTGGACTTTAGGACGGCGTATTTGGCCGGATACCTGGCAGACAGGTACGATGTTCCGGTGACGGAGAGCATCGCGCGAGCCAACGACAGGATCAAAGAAAGCACAGAATATGAGTTCAAGAAAACCGTAACCGGATACGATACCGTGACACCTGAGGCAACCAGCGTGAGGCTTCAGGACTCGAGGGCGAGCTATGCGCTTTATCCGGTGTGGCTACTTAATACAAGCTGGCAAGGGAAGAGATATACCTTTGCTATGAATGCTCAGACAGGAAAGTTCGTTGGGGACTTGCCGCTAGATAACGGTGCCTATGCCAAGTCGGTGGTTTTGACGGCGGTGGGCGTTGGCGCGGCTATAATGGCAATCCTGAGCGGGCTTTGGTATTTATAGGGAGGTGACGAGATGAAGAAGAAAACCTTCCTAAGAAAAAAGAATGGCGAAAGAAGCCTACCCGTAAGAATCTTTGCTATCGTAGTTGTGCTTATGATTATCTTTGCAATGGTCTTCACCATGCTTCCGGCATATTTGTTTGCGGCGGAAGATGTAGAAACCGTAACCAAGAATTCGGACGGAAGCCTGCCTTTGGTCGTTGACTATGCGGATATTCTGACGGACGAGGAAGAGGCGGAGATTGAAGCCGGCCTTCAGGCCTTCCGCGAGGAGCAGAATTTCGACATCGTGGTGCTTACAGTACATAGCTTGAACGGATATGGAGTTGTGGATTACGCAGACGACTTCTATGACTATAACGGATACGGAGGCGGAGACGATCACGATGGAGCCTTGATACTGATAAGCACGGAGCATCGCGATTGGACCATGTCGACTACAGGCTATGGAATCACCGCAGTGACGGATTATAGTCTGGACCAGATAGAAGAGGAGATTCTTCCGGACCTGAGCGCCGGACGTTACGCAACCGCCTTCAAGAAATTCGGAGACCATGTGGCCTACTGTGTGCGTGAGGCGAGAAACGGAAACATTATAGACGAGTTCATTCCCGATGAAGAAGGTGGTACGCAAGAGAGAGGTGATTATCCTCTTGCGACCAATCTCGGGATTGCCGGTTTCTTCGGCGCCCTTGTGTCCTTCCTAAGCAATTCGCGCCAAAAGGCAGCACTTAAATCCGTACATCATCGAACAAAGGCGACAGAGTACATCAGAAAAGATAGCTTGAGGCTGACGGAGAGTAGAGAAAGATACCTTTATACAACCATGAACAGGATTCCGATTAAGAGCCTTGAGGATGACGATGATAGACCGGGACATTTCGGAGGAAGCACGATACACATGGGATCGAGCGGAACGTTCCACGGCGGTGGAAGGCCCGGAAAGTTCTAGCGATCGAGACTGGCGAGAGGGCGCACGTCCGGAGCGAGGCGAGCGCGAGTCCGCAACGAGGCGAGAACGCAATAAAAAAGAGTCACTGGCCAGTGACTCTTTTCTTTATTTAGGACAGGTTATGTGCCCGATTTTTTCTATGGTGTGATGGAGTTCCTGAGCGAGCTCGCTTTTGGATGCAGTGTAGTACATCTCTTTTCCATCTCGCCTGGATGTAATTAGGTTGTTGTCTTTTAGCAGTCGAAGGTGGTGAGACACTGCAGGGCTGGACATCTCCATCATAGCCGCAATGTCTGTAACGCATTCTTCGCAGTGACAAAGAATCCAAAAGATTCTGAGTCGTGTCGGATCACCCAGTTGCTTCATCGCATCTGCAACAATGGTAACTTCTTCTTTAGGTGGTATGCTGTCAACAAAACCTTCGGTCAAATGTCCGTGGTCGTGTGGCAGGTTTGCTGAGCTTGTCATGAGTCCCCTCCTTAGGCATTAGTAATAGTTCTATAAGTCTTAAATAATACGTTATAGATATATGTATAGTTTAGTTATCCATAGTCGAATCGTCAAGGCTGATAAATGTGTAATTTTGGTGAATTCTCTAATGAAATTTTAATATTTTTTTGTGTTGAATTTTGCGAGAAATGAGGTATAATATATTCAAAGATTAAACACCTATTTAATTGTAATAAAAGCAATCATGAACGCCCAATATATTCATGACTGCAAATCAATAATACAGGAAGGAATGAGACGATGAAAAAGAAGTACAAGATTGATGTTGATTGCGCAAACTGTGCCAACAAGATGGAAGTAGAAACCAAGAAGACAGCTGGAGTTAAGGATGCAGTTGTGAATTTCATGGCCCTTAAGATGGAAGTCGAGTTTGATGAGGGAGCAGATCCAAAAGAGGTTATGCCAAGAGTGCTGGAGAACTGCAAGAAGGTTGAGGACGATTGCGAAATCTTTTTCTAATGCTTGTTTGACCGATAAGTTATACCCATGAGTAAGAAACAAAAGAAGAATTTAATAAGGATAATTGTAGCGGCGATTCTGATGGTGGGACTGCACTTTGTTCCTGCCGAGGGATGGCTGCGTTTTGCTTTGTACATGGTTCCGTACTTTATTGTCGGATACGATATTATTCTCAAGGCTGCCAAGGGCATAAGGAATCGTCAGCCCCTTGATGAATGTCTCCTTATGGTGATCGCGACGATAGGGGCAATCGCAATAGCGATTGTAAGCACGGGAGACTATGTTGAAGCGGTTGCTGTAATGCTGTTCTATCAGATCGGTGAGTGGTTCCAGAGCTTTGCAATAGATAAGAGCAGGAGAAGCATATCGGAACTCATGGACATTCGCCCGGACTATGCAAACATAGAGGTTGATGGCGAGCTTGTACGTGTGGATCCGGAGGAGGTGGAACCCGGGAGCATCATTGTATGTCAGCCGGGAGAGAAGGTGCCTATCGATGGCATAGTTGAAACAGGAACCTCAACATTGGATACAGCTGCGCTGACAGGTGAGAGCGTTCCGCGTTCCGTTCATCAAGGAGACGAGATAATAAGCGGTAGCATCAACATGACCGGTGTGCTTCACATAAGAACCACCAAAGAATTCGGTGAGTCCACGGTGTCAACGATTCTCGACCTTGTGGAGAATGCGAGTTCCAGAAAATCCAAGTCGGAGGATTTCATCAGTAAATTCGCAAGAGTCTATACGCCCATCGTTGTTGCACTCGCTGTTGCACTCGCGATTGTTCCACCGATTGTATTCAACATATTTCCGAGCCTTGCGACAGGTGTGTTTGAAGGCAGCGTCTCCTGGAGTGCGTGGCTTTATAGGGCACTCATATTCCTTGTTATAAGTTGCCCGTGCGCTCTTGTAATTAGCATACCCCTCGGCTTCTTCGGTGGAATAGGTGCAGCAAGTAGAGCCGGGATTCTTATCAAAGGCTCCAACTATCTGGAGGCGTTATCCAAAGCCAAAACTCTGGTCTGCGACAAAACCGGCACCTTGACAGAAGGCGTATTCCGCGTTGCAAAAATCAATTCCGACGATGATAAGGTTCTTTATTACGCGGCTCATGCAGAGAGCTCCTCACCGCATCCAATCAGCAAAAGCATAATAGAGGCATACGGAGAAGAGATAAATCGCAGCATAATTACAGACGTAGAAGAAAGAAGCGGAATGGGTGTCGTCGCAACAGTTGATGGCAGAGAGGTTGCGGCAGGAAATCACAAGCTCATTAAATCGATAATCCCTGACTGGGAAGAAACAGCGGTTGATGAAATCGGCACCTTGGTTCACGTGGCAGTGGACAAAAAATATATTGGCTACATAGTTATTTCAGATGTCATCAAAGCAACCTCCTTTGATGCAATTAAGAACCTGAAGGCTGCAGGGGTTAATCGCATCGTAATGCTGACAGGAGATAGACAGGAAGTTGCAGAGGATGTAGCAGCCAAGCTGGGCATTGACGAGGTGAGAAGCAATCTTCTTCCGGGCGAGAAGGTAAGCATCGTAGAAAGCTTGCTTAACGACGACGTACTTGCCTTTGTTGGTGACGGAGTAAACGATGCGCCGGTCCTGGCACGTGCGGATATTGGAATAGCCATGGGCGCCATGGGTTCTGATGCTGCTATAGAAGCAGCAGACGTGGTTCTGATGGATGACGATCCCAAGAAAATAGTTGACGCCATTAGGCTATCAAAGAAATGCCTGTGCATCGTCAGAGAAAATATTTGGTTTGCAATAGGTGTTAAGGTGATTTGCCTTTTGCTGGGCGCGCTTGGAATTGCAAACATGTGGATGGCGATATTTGCGGATGTTGGAGTCATGGTTATTGCCGTCTTGAATGCTCTTAGAATTCTGCTGTGAAAACGAGCATTGAGCTTGTTGTAATGCTTGTTTGGTTATAAAAAAGCGATTCTGCCTTGAATGCTCAAGACAGAATCGCTCTTTTGGTTTAATGAGGGAAAGGTTATTAATCGTGCCAAGCTCTGTAATCCAGGTTGAGTGGATCTTCGATGTTTTCTGTGATGTGGTCTTTGATGGCGCGGTGCTTTCCATCCAGAACAGCCTTGACCTGAATCGGGAGGCCGTAGAGGTTGATGAAACCTTCGGCGTCTTTTTGGTTGTAGCTGCTCTCTCCGAAGGACGCAAGGTCTGCATCAAAGAGGGAGTAGGGGCTGGTGACACCGGCGTTAATGATATTGCCTTTATATAACTTCAGTTTTACTGAACCCGTCACACTTTCTTGGGTCTTGTCCACAAATGCATCGAGAGCCTCCCTCAATGGTGTGAACCATTGGCCGTTATACACCAGCTCCGCATAGGTCACTGAAAGTTTTTCTTTCTCGTGTGCCGTCATTTTATCCAGGGTAATGCTCTCTAGGAGCTTGTGGGCTTTATAGAGTATAGTTCCGCCGGGGGTTTCATACACACCACGGCTCTTCATTCCGACGAGACGGTTCTCAACGATATCCAAAATACCGATACCATTCTTTCCGCCGATTTCGTTCAATTCGAGAATGATGTCCTTAAGAGGCATCTTTTTTCCGTCGAGACTGACAGGAATGCCTTTCTCGAAGCCTATCTCGATTCCCGTAGGCTCATCAGGAGCCTGCATGGGGGATACACTCATCTCCAGGAATCCGTCTTTGTTGTATTGGGGTTCTGTATCCGTAGCCTCCAGGTCCAGACCCTCGTGGGAAAGGTGCCATAGATTCTTGTCTTTGGAATAGTTCGTTTCTCTATTTATTTTAAGAGGCACGTTGTGAGCCTCGGCATAATCGATTTCATCTTCTCTGGACTTCAGCTCCCATTCACGCCAAGGTGCGATGATGGTCATGTCCGGAGCAAAGTGCTTGATGCCAAGTTCAAAACGAACCTGGTCGTTACCTTTTCCTGTACATCCGTGAACGATAGCATCCACGTTTTCCTGCAAAGCAATCTCCACAAGTCCCTTGGCGATACATGGTCTTGCCGTGCTTGTACCCAGGAGATAGTCTTCGTAAATTGCGCCGGCCTTAAGAGTAGGCAGGATGTAGTTCTCAACATAGTCGTCCTGGAGATCCAATGCATAGAATTTGGATGCGCCGGATTTGATGGCTTTTTCTTCGAGACCATCAAGCTCGTCACCCTGACCGACGTCACCCGATACTGCGATGATCTCACAGTTGTTATAGTTCTCCTTAAGCCATGGAATCATAACGGAGGTATCAAGACCGCCGGAATATGCAAGAACCACTTTCTTAATATTTTCTTTGTTCATATGAATGTCCTCCTTGGCGAAACCCTCGCCTTGTGATAATATATTAACAATCGTATAATGCAAACCGAGGAACAAGACTCGAGTTGCAATAATATTCATGTATGTGCATAATAATACAACATGTATTTATTAATGTCAATAGGGCGTTGCTAGTTGATAACCTGGGTGAATAATATGGGAAGAATTGTTGCGATCGCAGGTGGAACCTTTCAATCCACCGAAGCTATTAACAAGAAGGCGCTTGAGATTACGGGTTCAGAGAATCCGAAGGTTTTGTTCGTTCCCACGGCTCATAGGGACGATGCAAAATACATAAGAGAATTCAAGGTAGTTTTCGAGGGACTCGGCGCAGAAGTGAGAACGTTGGAGCTCACCAAGAATGAGTATTCCGATGCAGAGATAGACAAGCTCATCGCGTGGATGGATATGATTTACGTTGGCGATGGGAACGCAGTCTATATGATGAATACCTGGCGCAAGTATAACCTTGATAAGAAGCTTAGAGCAGTATTCTCCAGTGACCATGCAGTATTGGCCGGAAACGGTGCCGGTTGTACATGCTGGTTCTCTTGCGGATACAGTAACAGCCAGTTTTATGGAGGGAAGTCCGACTGGCAATACATCTGGGCAGATGAGATGCTGGATTTTCATCATACAGCTGTTTGTCCGCATTATACGGATGAAGAGAGAGCCAATTTCGACAGAAGACTTTTGGAGAAGGAGATTCCGGGCTACGCCCTGGAGGATCACGTTGCTCTTGTCCAAGTAGATCAGCATACAGAATTTCTCGCATGCCATCCCAAGGCCAAGGCCTGGTACCTGATTTACCTTAATGGCAGGCTGATGAAAGAGGAAATCCATCTAAATTATATTTAGAACTCACCTGTAGAAAACATCAAGAATGCACAGGAGTTATAAGTATTCTTTACAAAATCGACACATTAGGGGTCTATACTTAAACCATCAAAAGAGACAGATACTTACTCCTTTTGAAACGTTCTTTCTTAAAATAATACTAAACATCGCACTGCAAGGGCCGCCGACATGGCGGCCTTTGTGGTTTTTGGATGCTGCCCGAGTTACAGCCTTATGCCTTGAGTAGTTCTTGCACCCTTTCCTGAATGATATCTTCCAATGCGCGGAGTCTCCATGAGGGGAGGTCTACGCTTTGGGCTTCGGGGAATTCAAAGTTGATTAGTTTACGCAACTCTTTCTTTTGCTTAGGACCCATCACTCGCTTCGCCAAATCCATAAACTGATTTTCCCGGCCGTAGGGGTTGGTTCGGGAAGCCACATACTCTCTTAGGTTGCCTTGGAAGTCAGAAGGAATGGCATATGCCAGAAGAGATAGTCCGTTATCAAAGATTGGAGCAGGTGCGATTATTTCTCCGGTATGATTGCTTCTTAAGAGACCAAAGTTCCCAAAGTGTCTGTCTTCGTTGATAATCACTGCATCGAAAACCAGCATACTTACCAACTCCTGATAAAAGGAATCCCCGAGTTCCTTATAATAATCCAGGCATGCCTCAATTCCTCCGTCCTTTACAATTCTTCCGATAGGGATGTAGGAAGTATCAATATTAGTGAAGAGCTCACACTTGGATGCAATTATTCCATGATAATTTTCAAGTTGGTAGTGAACATGATTTAGTCCCATCCGTTCCGCTACTTGAGATGCGTGGAGTTCGCTGTAAGGTTCGTTGCCTGCATTTGCAAATCCGCTGGTTCCGGATTTATATAGCCAGATTCCTCTGGTGTCCGAATAATACCAACCTTTTCTTAGCATTCCGTCAGTGGTAAGCTCCGGAGTAGTTCCATATCCTTCCTTCTTACTCCCATATCCCGTATATGCGATGAGAGAAAGAATCTCATCGAATTTATTTTGGTATAAATTCACTTCATCGAAGCTTTTCTCAAAGCTGATCTGTGGTACCCAGTAGCTGTCATTGAGGGAAAGGCTCATGGAAACATCCACTATTCCTTTCAGGTTGTCTAATGAAAGGCCTAATGCGTTAAGTACATTGCCGATGAGTTCTCTGCTGCCGGGGACGGTTCTCTTTCTGAGCCAAGTTATGAGACCTTCATCCGTTAATTCCAGGTCAAGAGGAAATAGGTGGCGCATGCTTTCGTTGATATCAAGGATTTTGGCGGACAGGCTCAAGTCTCGGGTAAGAGAGAAGCGTAAAAGAACCTCATCGTAAATCTTGAGATAATACTCTGAGTAATCCCCGTATCCAATTTTATGATCCTCCATAACGAAGGAGACATCCTTATTCAAAGCCTTGGCAATCATCTCTATATAATCCACCGTAATGTTTTGCTCTCCCTTTTCTATACGGGAGATGCTGGATTTCTGAGTGCCAATTAAATCCGCCAGTTCCTGTTGCCCCATTTCCTTGAACCAGCGCTCCGTCATTAAGGCCTTCGCCACTTTGCTTCTAAGCTTGTGATTGTATTTAACATCTTCTTTAATGCTAGACATAGTCTTTCCTCGCTTTGGACACAAGTTATCATATATGATAACCCGGGTCAATAGCCTCCTCGCACTTTTGTAGGAATTCCAACAGAAAATCGGAAATTCGGCAAATGATTCCTTAATTTTTCTTAAGATGTAAACAAAGGCGTCATTACCGAATTTGACCAAAAGTACGAGAAGTGTTCTGAAAACGTTATTATTTCAACGTTTTTGGGTCCTCGTCTTTGATTCTTGGACCACAAGAGGCGAGAATGGGTGTCAATACAGTAAAAACGTTGAAATCTTGCACACTTCGGGCGATTATGATACCATAATTATACGTATGGGTACATGGGAATATTTTTTACTTTTTCACAATATATAGTGTGAAAAGGTTTTTTGCGTGAGAGAATAAGTGCGATAAGAAAACTATAGTGGATTATAGAGTAATAATTTGATTATTAGTTAGAAGGGAATTGAAAATGAGATTTCTAAAGGGAACAGAGTACGCTGAAGGGAACAACGCATATAGAAAGGGCGTTGGTACCGATGGGGGAAGGGCAACCTGTCCCGGGGCGACGACCCGGCGAGCTGATTCGGGCACGTCGGGGAGCAGCATGAATAGAAGACGAAAGGGCGGTTTCTTATTCGCCCTTCTTGCCGTGCTCCTTTCCCTGACAATGATTCTCGGTTCAATCCCTGTTCAGGAAGTATATGCGGATGACCTGGTGAACACCGTGCCGAACGAAGAGGTGACAAGCGGTAGTTTCTATGGGGATCAAGTAAACACATATTTCTCTGCAAATGGTATGGAAGCAAAGTTTGAGACTCCCCGCTATGGACCTTATACCGTAGATGGAGTGCTACAGTCCCGGAGCACTACTTCTGCGACCTCATTTGCGGCAGGTCTTCCTCTTGGAACTATCTTCATAGACCAGACTAAGATTGGAGAAGATAAAGGATCAACGAAGGTTGTGTCTAGCGATGAAAACATCATAGCCGGTCTTACCGTCGTTGATGGCAGGATGTCTTATGACGGAAGAAGAGACAGAGCCATAAAGATGGAGGCGAATAAGATTAACAGGCTAGACGGAGACCTGTTTACGGTTACTTTTGATGATGCGGCTATCTTGCCTGACGGGACTCTTGCGGATCTTGTGGTCACTTATTCAAATGCCAGGATTCTTGTGGATCAAAGATATGCATCTGCACCGTATGGTGAACAGTATTATCACGGAGCAGTATATCTCGCGCAGGGAAATGCCATAGCTTATGGAGGTACGGACACCACCGATTTTCGGAATGTAGCTTATGCTTCAACGGCACAGACCGCTGTCAATAGCACAGTTCGGGGACTCACCGGTAATGAGCAAGGCTTCACAAACAGCAACAGTGCAACTCCTTCAGTAGGATTAAGCATAGACGTCTCCTACCAGATACTGAACAAGGACAAGACGCCGGCTGCCGGTACGTTTGTTTTTGCTATTTGCGGAATCAACCTTGACAGAGACCCGGACAAGGGAACACAGAATAATGTCGGTAAAACGCTCTGGTATTCCTATGCCAATAGCTTTGGCCCGGAAGGTGAGAATGGAAAGCTTTACAGTTATTTTTCTGAAGCCATGGAGATTCGAGATGGCCAGATTTCTGACAATGTATATGTCAGACCGAACAACGCCCTGGAAGATAATCCTGCTAAGGTTACCGGATTAAAGGGCTCGTATTACTATGCAAATATCGCAAGGACAGCTGACGGCAATCTTAAATTTATAGGAAATGATGACAGAAGTGATAACACCACCAGCTATTCCGGAAATGATGACAGCTATAACTCGGGTTTTGTAACCCTCGCTGATGCCGCTAATGGCTTTAAGGTAACTGCTACCGGACACGGTAATAGCGCTAATAAAATGAACTCCAAAGTGTTCAACAGCAAGCAGATTTGGTACCGCTACACCGACAGCTCAGGCCCTCACGGTAAGATTCAGACCACCAGTGAAGGTAACTGGGGCGGCAAGCTGAATGACGGCGGAGAGGTTCTTACACCTGAAGGACCGTATAACTATGATGCCGGAACGCCGA
>Ga0256404_1004584_pt1 | contig 25853 bp, 23 predicted proteins | sample RumenRJG_01DNA_FD_185990 | JGI IMG/M metagenome (GOLD analysis project Ga0256404, IMG submission 185990) | Bovine rumen microbial communities from Lethbridge, Alberta, Canada - RJG_01 | ecosystem: Host-associated > Mammals > Digestive system > Stomach > Rumen | place: Canada: Alberta | collected...
GTTATGTCTTGATAGACTTGAAGACACAGAAAGTGACGCATCAAGATGTAGGACAGATGGATATGTATGTACGGATGTTTGACGATTTGAAACGCACAGAAGGTGATAACCCCACCATTGGGTTTCTACTGTGTTCTGAGACAAGTGAGGACATCGCCCGCTATTCTGTGCTTCACGACAGCAAACAACTGTTTGCCTCAAAATATCTGACTTTTCTGCCTTCGCAAGAGGAATTGCAAAGGGAGATAGAAAAACAAAAAGCTATCTTTGAACTGCAAAATAAAGAATGATTTTGGATTTGGCCCTATTTTAGAAAGAAGAATATGATATCAAAAGAAGAAATACAGGCGTTGCTGCACAGCACGGAGAATTTTCGTGTGGAACGAACGGTCTCCACTACGAACATGGACAAATCCTGTGAAGCCATTTGTGCCTTTTCCAATGATTTGCCTGACTCTCGTCAGAACGGGTATCTGCTGATAGGTGCCTATGATGACGGACGGCTGTCGGGACTGAAGGTGGACGATGCTCTGCTGAAAAAGATTTCTGGCATCCGCTCGGATGGTAACATCCTGCCATTACCTGTGATGACGGTAGAGCGGGTGGAGTTTCCTGATGGTGATTTGCTGGTAGCAGAGGTTTCTCCTTCGCTGCTGCCTCCTGTGCGGTATCGTGGAAGGGTGTTTGTGCGTATCGGTCCCAGACGTGACATAGCCAGTGAAGCGGAAGAGCGGATATTAACGGAACGACGTATGGCATATATGGCAACCTTTGATGCTACACCTTGTCTTGGTGCTACATTGGATGACTTGAATCTGGAGTATATTAAGAATGAGTATCTACCTTCTGTGGTTACTCCTGAGGTGTTAGCTGATGACAAACGGGACATCAAGGAGCAATTGGCTTCAGTCCGTCTGTATGACCGTATTCATGGTTGTCCAACATACGCAGCCCTCATCTTGTTTGGCAAGAATCCTCGCTATTATCTGCCAGGGGCATACGTTCAGTTTGTACGCTTTGCAGGCAAGACTATTGGCGGAGAGGTGCTGAACGAGAAACGTTTTCAGGGCCCGCTTTTCCAATTGCTGCCTGCATTGGAATCCTTTGTTAGTGATGCCATTATCACGCAAAGACCTGTCGCTGTAAGTCTGTTCCGTGAGAAGACCGTTATAAACTATCCCAACAACGCATTGCGTGAGTTGATGATGAATGCCTGTATGCATCGTGACTATCAATCGAATATGCCTATCCGGCTATATCAGTTTGACGACCATATCGAAATTATGAACGCCGGAGGGTTATATGGTGAGGCACGTCCTGAGAATTTTCCCAATGTAAATGACTATCGCAATCCTATTATAGCGGAAGCCATGAAGGAAATGAAGTATGTCAATATGTTCAACCAAGGTATAAGGCGTGTGCAGGATATGCTGCTTGAAAATGGCAACAAGGAGGCTGTTTTTGATGTGTCAAAGTTGACTGCATTTGAAGTGACTGTGCTTTCAACTGAGGATGTCCCTCAAGATGTCCCTCAAGATGGCACCCAAGGTGGCACTCAAGGTGGCACTCAAGGTGGTACTCGAGGTGATACTCAAAGTGATACTCAAAGTGATACTCAAGGTGATGCACTTGATATATGGATTGAAGATCAGATTAGGAAAAATCCAAAGATCACTACCGAAGAATTGGCAGAAATAAGTAAAAAGGGACTTAGAACTATCAAACGCCATATTGCTAAACTCGCTCATATCAAATATGTCGGCAGTGGTTATAGTGGTCACTGGGAAATTGTTGAAAACAATGCAGAGACGTAATTGAGGGACTATGACAGTAGAATATCTTGGCAATCAGGAACTGCTGAAACTGAAGAAAACTGCCTTTTTGGCATCGAGCACTATTTCTTCGGAGACAGTGCTGCGATGCTATGACTGGGCAACAGAAATGCGCAACCGTGGGGAGTGTGTGGTCAGCGGTTTCAGTAGCAAGTTAGAGCAAGACGTGCTTCACTTCCTTCTGAAGGGTAGTCAGCCCATTATCATTGTGCTTGCACGAAGGATGTATAAGGTTATTCCTGACGAACTAAAAGAGCCGTTGGCTCAGAACCGTTTATTGATTATCTCTGTTAGTAATGCTATCCGTCAATCAAAGGTGACAGCAATGGCCAGGAACAGATATGTATGTGAAATGGCAGATAGGATTCTGTTCGTCGGAGTGACCGAACAGAGTAGTTTGTATCCCTATAAAAAAGAATATCGCAATAAACTTGAAAAAAGTATATGACACCATTTGGCAAAAAGGAAATTATTATGTACCTTTACACCCAAGATGAGCGTTCTTCGCAGAGGCGAAGCGACCATAGGTCGAGCGCTTTGGAATTGTGTAAAACTTGTAGGAATATGTAAGTCCTCTCGTTTCTAAAGTGTTACCTGTCTCTTTTCTATTCAAAGGTAACTCACTGATATTCAAATAGGAAATTGGAGTTCTACTATTTAGCAACCGTACTCAATTCCACATCCTGCTATGAATTGCTTTCAATGAACACCTGATTGTGAGTCATCAGCCGTTTTATGACTCATCATCGGGTGCAAAGGTAATCATTCTTTTTGAAAGAACCAAATCCGGACTCAACTTTTTGTTCTGAGCTTGCTCAACGCTCTTGAACTGATTGCGGCATCTTTTGTGGCACCTGCCAGAAAAGTGCGTATTAGATTACGTCCTATTAGTCAATAGGAGTGCGGTTTCAATCACCATCAGCACCATCTGTTCGTTTACTTCCATATCGGTTCATTTCGCCAGTTACCTGTAAAACCTAACTTACCATAGGGAATATCTTTGCTATTATCCAGCAGAGAAAGAATCTTATCCTTGATTTGATTCTCTGGATACACGGCATTGCAGAGATAGAGCATAGCCGTGATAACTCCGTATGGTTTCTTTTTCTGATTGTCTGTAAATAGGGTGTTCAACCACTTGTCACGATGTCCCTTGATATTCATGGGCTGTTTGGCAAGGCCCACTATCTTTTGCCTGTGACAGATGGTTGATAATCTTCGCCCTCAGTGCAACCTCTATAATCTCAATGGCATCAAAGAGAATCAGACGGAGACTGCGGTCAAAGTTATATCGTGCTATCACGTCATCAAAAGAAGCATCTTTAAGGAAATCATGTTCCGTTTCTTCGTCAATCATATCCGTCCAATAGTATTTCAGACGGAAGTAACTGATATGCGACAGACATTCCTTCGCATACTCTTCACTACTGAACTGCATTCCTCTTGAACGGAGCAGCTTGATTTGCTCTTCTATCGTGCGTGGCTTCTGATTGCTCATTGCTGTCTATATAAATTGCTCATTGCTGTCTATATAAAAAGGTGACCCGCCAGCAGATCTACGGGATGCCGACGGGTTCTGTTATCGTTTGATTCGGACTGTATTATCCGAGAATCTTCTTCATTTCGGGTGCAAATATAATGCTTTTTTATTAATTATAAATGCTGATAATGCTTGATAATCTGCGCCTTGATATTATCCAGTTCGCGGTTAAGTGCCGTTAATCGTCACCCTGCCCATCACAGGAACCACACCGTGGTACCCTCCCCGAGACACTCAGTCTCGTGGTCCCTCCCTTCTCCTTACTCTTGTTTACATAGGTAGCTACTCAGCACCCCTAAAAAATCTATTCAGCAAACCGCAAAAGAAGTCGCCTATGGCGAGAAATCATACAAATCTGTTCAAAATCTTTCAATTTCTACTCTGATTATGTCAGATTTGTATAGATTTTGTTAGATTTCTGCCCCAAACGGGGCACTCATCTTGAGGGTGCTGAATAGTTACTTACATAGAACAGAATGTTAAAAGTACTTCTCATGTTTCTTACTCCTTTTTTAATTTTGGCTGCAAAACTACTATTTCTTTTGGCATCCATCGCTATGCAAAATGTAGCAGTTTGTGGAATAAGAACGGGTTACGATTTGGCAACCTAACTCCTTCACCAATCCTCCCTAATTTGCTTTTAGTCCAAATTTGAACTTCCCCGTTCTTCCCAGTCTTGCCCTTATTTCAGGCCGAATTGCGTTCGCTCGGCCTAAAAGGACGCTTTGCTTGCAAAGAATTTCCAAAATCACTTCGCTTTTACAAGCTTTTTTCGTAACTTTGCCGTCTGCGACAGCGAACTTACTCCGTCTCGGCAAAAAAAGGAACGAGTTTCTTTGTTTTGCTCTCAACTTTTCGTAACTTTGCACCTGAAATGTAAAAGAAAGGAAAAGAGCTATGAGTAATTTCAAGGATTTGGTGCAGCAACGCCGCTCGCACCGCAAGTTTACCACCGACGAGATTGATGCCGAGGACGTGAAGCTCATTCTCCGTGCAGCCCTCATGTCGCCCACATCGAAAGGCCAGCGGGCATGGCAGTTTGTCGTCGTTGACAATCCTGCCGACATCGAGAAACTGGCTGATGCCAAAGACCTCGGTTCACAGTTCCTTAAGGGGGCTCCCCTTGCCATCGTTGTCCTGGGCGACCCGCTACAGAACGACTGTTGGATAGAAGATGGTTCGATTGCAGCCATCGCCATGCAGTATCAGGCTGCCGACCTGGGGCTGGGCTCGTGCTGGGTCCAAATGCGCGGACGGGGACTGAGCGACGGCACCACAGCCGACACCGTCATTCAGGGCGTGCTCGATATTCCCGAGAACTTCCACGTACTCTGCATTTTGGGTATCGGTCATCCTGCTGATGAGCGTAAGCCCCAGAACGAAGATAAGCTGAAGTGGGAAAACGTGCATATAGACAAATTCTGAGATGAAGTTGGTGTTTATAGGTGCAGGGCGCTTAGCCACCCAAATGGCCCAAGCAGTTTGCCAAGCAGGTAACGAAGTGACAGCCGTCTACAGCAGGACGATGGCATCGGCAGAGGCACTCGTTTCAATTGTAGGAGGTGTGGCTACTGACAGCATCGAGGCGCTGCCCTTGCATGCCGATGCTTTCATCATCGCGGTGAAGGATGCCGTCATCAGCCGACTGCTACAAGAACTGATACTGAACAGGAGTCAGGAGGCATTTTTCCATACTGCCGGCTCCATACCCATGTCGGTATTCTCGACAGCAGGAGCCAGTCGATATGGTGTCATTTATCCTATGCAGACGTTCTCGAAAGAGCGTAAAGTAGATTTCAGTCATATTCCTATTTTCATTGAGGCGAACAACGCAGAAACGCTGACCCTTGCCAACGCCATCGCCACGTCGTTGAGCAACAAAGTGACCCAACTGTCGTCCGACGACCGACGCTGCCTGCACCTCGCTGCCGTCTTTGCCTGCAATTTCGTCAACCACTGCTACGCACTGTCGGCACAGTTACTTGAAGCCCACGGTCTGTCCTTCGACACGATGCTCCCCCTGATTGAAGAGACGGCAGAGAAGGTCAAGACCATGCATCCGCTCGATGCACAGACCGGACCGGCAGTACGCTTCGATGAACAGGTGATAGCAGCACAAAGTAGTCTATTGGCCGAATGGCCGATGGTACGCGAAGTCTACGACCTGCTTAGCAAGAGCATCCACGCATCAACTCTTAAATCTTAACCCATAACTCTTAATGATCAATTACGACCTCACCAAGATACGCGCCATCATCTTCGACGTCGATGGCGTACTCAGTCAGGAAACCATCACCCTGCCCGAGAGCGGCACACCCCTACGCACCGTGAACATCAAGGATGGCTATGCCATACAGTTGGCCATGAAGCTCGGACTGCGCATTGCCATTATGACCGGAGCCAACGTCGAGTCGCTGCGCACTCGCTACAGCGGTCTCGGCGTCACCGACATCCACATGGGCTGCTCGGTGAAGATAAAGGTATACAACGATTTCCTCGCAAAGTACCAGTTGCACGACGACGAGATCATGTACATGGGCGACGACATCCCCGACCTCGAAATCATGCGACGCGTGGGCTGCCCTGTCTGTCCGAAGGATGCCTGCTCCGAAGTGCGCGAGGCCAGCATCTATATCAGTCAGCGCAACGGTGGGCAAGGATGTGCACGCGACGTGATAGAACAGACGCTGCGCGCCCAGGGCAAATGGCTCATGGACGAACGTGCCTTCGGCTGGTAGCCCCCTACTCCATAACTTCGAAAAACCTATCATTCCATGCTCCATAATCTAAACAACTACCATATCATCCTGGCAAGCAACTCGCCACGTCGCCGAGAGTTACTTGCTGGCCTTGGCATCGATTTTGACATTCGCGTACTACCCGATATTGACGAGCACTACCCCACTACGCTGCCTGTAGCCGACATAGCTCAGTACATAGCCGCCAAAAAAGCCGATGCCTACGTACAGACGATGGCCGACAACGAGCTGGTGATTACTGCCGACACCATCGTAGTAGTCGACGCAGAGGTCATGGGAAAACCACGCAACGAAGCGGACGCACATCGTATGCTCAGCACCATCAGCGGACGAACGCACCAAGTCATTACTGGCGTATGTCTGACCACAAAGACTCTTCGGCGTCAGTTCTCGGTCACTACTGACGTCACCTTCAAATCGCTTACCAACGAGGAGATCAGCCACTACATCACACATTATCAGCCCTACGACAAAGCCGGAGCCTACGGCATACAAGAATGGATTGGCTACATCGGTGTCACTGGACTCAACGGCAGCTATTTCAACGTCATGGGCCTGCCCGCACAACGAATCTACACAGAACTGAGCACCATGTAGCTGACACTTGGTAGTGCGCCTGCCATTCTCTGCTTCCTGTATCAGTCCATCCTGTTTCTATAGTCCTCGAAGTCGAAGCGGCGCAGCAGTTCTAACGTTCCTTCTTCATGGAGCATGCCGATGGAGGGATGGGTAATGCCGTTGAACATACAGGTCTTCACGGTGGTGTAGTGTATCATGTCCTCGAAGATGACCTCGTCGCCTATCTGCAACGGTCTTGGGAAACGCCATGATGCCATAAAGTCGCCGCTGAGGCAGCTGTTGCCGCCAAGACGGTAGACATTGGCAGTGGCAGCCGAAGGCATGGTGACTGCCGACTCCTCGTCGACATGCTCGGCTCCGCGCACATCTGGATAATAGGGCATCTCGAGACAGTCGGGCATGTGGCAGGTGAAGCTGACATCGAGCACGGCAGTCTTAATGCCGTGGTCTTCAACGATATCTACCACATGGCTCACCAGTGGCCCCGTCTGCCATGCGAAGGCACTGCCTGGTTCGAGGATGATGTGCAGCCAGGGATAGCGCTGGTGCAAGCCTTGAAGCAGAGTGACAAGCAGTTCAACATCGTAGTCCTTGCGTGTCATCAGATGTCCACCACCCAGGTTGAGCCACTTCAACTGTGGGAACCATCGCGAAAATTTCTTCTCGATATGCACGAGGGTGCGCTGAAGCACGTCGGCTCCGCTCTCACAATGGCAATGGCAATGGAAGCCCTCAATGTCAGCGGGTAGTTGTTCAGGCAGTTGGCTGCAACTCACACCGAAACGGGTACCAGGTGCACAGGGGTTATAGAGCAGCGTGCCCACTTCACTGTATTCGGGATTAACACGCAGGCCAAGGCTGCAACGGGTGGCCCTGTCGTGGAAGCGCTCGTACTGGGAAAGCGAGTTGAAGGTGAGATGACTGGAACAGCGCACAATCTCGTCGAATTCAGCATCAGTATAGGCTGGCGAATAGGTATGGGCAGGGGCACCGAACTCATTGAAGGCCAGCAAGGCCTCGTTCAGCGAACTGGCCGTCGTGGCATGGATGTATTCGCGGAATATGGGGAACGTCTTCCACAGGGCGAAGGCCTTGAATGCCAAGATAATCTCAACGTCGGCTCGACGGGCCACGTCGGCTATGAGTCGGAGGTTACGACGCAGTTTACGCTCCTCTATAATAAAAATAGGTGTAGGGCTGTTCATCGTGTAAGGTTGTGTGTTCGTAGATAAATTCTAATAGACGCGTGGGCCGAAGATACGCGTTCCGATGCGTACCAGCGTCGAACCGTGGCGTAAGGCCAGCAGATAATCGTCACTCATACCCCACGAACGTTCGCAGAAGGCTGGGTCGTTGGCAAAGTAGTGGGTCTTCACCTCGTCGAAGAAATCGTGGGCTGTCTGGAACTCTTGTTCTATCTGTTGTTCATCGTCGGTATTCGAGGCCATCATCATTAGTCCGCAGATGCTGACGTGAGTCATCTGGCGCCATTCGCCCTCATCGAGCAGCTGACGGCAAGCATCAAGTGTCAGGCCGTATTTCGTGGCTTCCTCAGCAATGTGCAATTCTAACAGCACCTTTACCACACGGTCGCACTTGGCGGCCTGTTTCTCAATCTCGCGCAGCAGACGGATGGAGTCGACGGCCTCGATCATTGAGATATAGGGAACAATGTACTTCACCTTGTTGGTCTGCAGATGGCCTATGAAATGCCACTCGATGTCCTTGGGCAGCTGCTCGTGCTTCTGTTTCAGTTCCTGCTCATGGCTCTCGCCAAACACGCGCTGACCCTCTTCATAGGCGGCCAAAATATAGTCGGCCGGGTGATACTTACTGATGGCAACGAGGCGCACGCCGTCTGAAAGACTGGCGAGCACCTCGTTGAGATTGTCCTTTACATTATACATAATTCTAGTTTTTTCAGGAGTTCAGGATCCCCCTACCCTTCGAACTCAGGCTTTTCATCCTGAGACGGTGAGCCAGCATCTGCCTTCTTGTACTCGAAGACATCCATGAGCGTGGTCTCGGCCACAGAAGCAATCACATAGTCGATCATGGTGCCACCCATTACCTGGTCGATGTTCTTAACAGCACTATTGAGCGTGCCGGCCTGAACCAGATAGTTCACGCTGGAACGCTTCTCCTTCTCAGTCTTCTCATCGATAGTGATGAACTGCAGCTTTGCCTTGTACCAGCGGTCGGCCAGGTCAGAGTCATCGAAAAAGATTTCTTTGTAGGGTGCTTTTTTGATGTCGGCCACCTCGAACTCGCCACTGATATACGCCGACATCTCTTCCATGATGCGCTGTTCGGCCTCAGTAAAGGAAAGGGCGTCTACGGTATAATTCTCAGTTACTTTCTTCTGCAAGCCGTCGTCCATGGTCTTCTCGTAACGGATCTTGCACTCAAACCACATAGCTGTTCTGCTTCTCATTGATTGTTACTTGTAAATGATTATTGAATTGATTGTTATTCGCTTTTATCTCCAGCAGGTTGATAGCCGTACTTTTTCAGTACTTTCTGCTTTTGAGTCTGCACCTCGCTCATAATCTGTTTGGAAATACTTTCTGCCTTGTCGGCACTGATGCCAGCCTGAGTGGCAAGGGCATCGCGCTTGCGGAGCAGCTCGTCCATCATCGTGTTGTTGCCTGAAATGAATGATTGTTCACTGGAACTCATGCGGTCCTTGCTATACATCTTAGAGAACACACGTTCTGTCTCCTGTTTGAACTGACGACGGAAAATACGCTCGACCTCGGCTTCCAATTCCTCCATCTCGGCCCTCTCCTCATCCGACATGAGAATGGTGTCGCTGACATCCAGCCCAAGCTCGGTAGGTGTCAGTGATGCGTCATAAGGATCCTGCACGATACCCTCGTTAGCAGGCTTGACATAATCCACGTCGACAGGTTCAGGCAGCGCTTCTATGTACAGTCCGATACAAAGCAATGCAATAGCTACAGCTGCCAGGGCCATGATGCCCGAGCGCAAGAAGTTGCGTCGACGCCCCACGGCATCGATCATCTCGTCGACAGAAGCATAGCGGCACGAAGGGTCGGCCTCCGTAGCCTTGGCCACCACTTTCCTATACTCAAAGGGCATGCTGCCATCAGCATGCAACCGCTCTATGAACTTGCCCAGTGAATAAACATCGCTACGCTCATCGACACTGTCGCCATTGACAACCTCGGGTGCTACATAATCTTCGAATCCCTGATAAAGTGATTCTTTGTTGTTCATTGACTTGAAGAAAGAACCATGCCACAGCAACATGGGCATGTTGTCGTTCTTCCGGGCAAAGACGGTTTTCGGTGATAGGCAGCACTGATAGACATTCTGCTCATGAAGACACTTCAGGACGGAAGCCAACTGGCTAATGACGTGGTCAATGTAATCCTTACCAGTCACAACGGCAGGATTTTGTGTAAGCAGTTGCTCAAACGACTGGTAGTTGCCTGAATCGAGTTCTATCTCGTAAATACCGCTACTGTCCTCCTTAATCTTAAAGTGTAGCTGGGCAGGATGAACCAAGGTGTCAGTAAGTATCGCATCAGCTTTCAGCGCCTCGCAAAACACGATGCAGTCAACCAGTTCTGGCCGAATCTCGACAACATAACGATATTTCTTTTCAATCAGCTTCTTATAGAAAGTTCCAATGGGCAAATCCTCATGATGGGTAGCCACACCTTCCCTTGAATCGAGCATTTCTTCGTAGTTCATCGTTTACTATCTGTTTTGGAACGCAAAAGTAATCAATAAATCTGAAACCTGCAAATTTTTTAGGCCTTAAACGCCTTGTTCGTTAATTTAGGCTTTTTTAAATTGGTAGTTTGAAAAAAAAGAAGTACCTTTGCACGGAAATGAAACAGGTAATAGTAAAAGACCAAGATTTAAGCAATGCGGCCCTCGAAAGCATGGACGCATTCATACATGTGTTTGTCGAAGCCATACGCGAAGCCATCGGCGGTGAACTGACAGAGGATACCATGCAGGAGTTGAATGCCGACCAGCTGACGTTGTTGGCTTGGGACACCCTGCATGAAGAGGTAATGGACGGAGGATTTATCCAGCTGATTCACAACGGGTATGGCCCCTATATCTTCAAGAATCCCTTTGCCAAAGCGCTGAACAAGATGTGGGGCATGCGTGAACTGTCGAAAATGCTCTACGAGGTACACACGCTCTGGCTTCAGAACCGTGAGGAGATAGAACGCGAATGCACCGATGAAGAGTTCATGGCGCTGTTCGAGCGTTTCCCCCAGTTCGACGATTACGATGACATGTTCGTGGAGAACGAGGAGGAATACACCTCGCAGGTGGCACATTACATTGACGAGCATATCGAGAAATTTGCGACCATCGTATGAACAAAGAACAGGAGTTGCTCAGGAAGAAGAGTCCTGTGCAGATAAAGAATAAGAAGGCTGCCTTCGAATACTTCTTCATCGAGGAGTTCACCGCAGGCATCGTGCTCACTGGAACCGAGATCAAGTCGATCCGAATGGGCAAGGCAAGCCTTGTCGATACTTATTGTACCATTATCAATGGTGAGCTTTGGGTGAAGGGAATGAGCATCAGCCCCTATTTCTACGGCTCGTACAACAACCACGAGATGAAGCGCGACCGTAAGTTGCTGCTCACCCGTCGCGAGATTTCCCGCCTGGCGAGTGCCACGAAGCAGACGGGCTACACCATTGTTCCCACGCTCGTCTTCATCGATGAGAACGGTCGGGCGAAGATGGACCTCGCCCTCTGCAAGGGCAAGAAGGCATACGACAAGCGGCAGACGCTCAAGGAAAAGGAAGACCGGCGCGAGATTGACCGGGCAATGAAAGATTACAAATGATCACTGACATTATAACTAAACGGATTCTGATCCTTGACGGTGCTATGGGTACTGTCATTCAGGAGTATGGACTTGACGAAAAGGACTTTCGAGGTGATGTGGTTCGGCCAGAGAGTAAGCTGTTCGACGTGCCGCAGAAGGGAAATAACGATGTCCTGAATCTGACTCGTCCCGATGTCATCAGTGATATTCACGAGCGGTACCTGAAGGCCGGTGCCGACATCATCACCACCAACACGTTTAACGCCCAGCGCATCTCGCAAGCCGACTACCACTTGGAGGGCTACTGTCGCGAGATGAACCTGCAAGGTGCACGACTGGCTCGACAGGCTGCCGATAAATACTCTACACCGGAGAAACCTCGCTTCGTAGCAGGCAGTATCGGTCCTACGAACAAGACGTGCTCCATGTCGCCCGATGTATCTGATCCTGCCCGTCGCGAACTGACCTATAACCAGTTGTTCGAGGCTTATACCGAACAGATAGAGGCGCTTATCGAGGGCGGTGTAGACCTGCTGCTCATCGAGACCATCTTCGACTCGCTCAACGCGAAGGTAGCCATTGATGCCGCCGTTCAAGTACGGGCAGAACACGATGTGCCCATCATGCTCAGTGTGACCATCAGTGATGCGGCAGGTCGAACGTTGAGCGGACAGACGCTTGATGCCTTCCTTGCTTCGGTCAGCAGCTATCCCATCTTCTCCATTGGCTTGAACTGCTCGTTTGGTGCCCGTCAGATGAAACCCTACCTGAAGGAGCTGGCCCGACGTGCACCTTATTATATCAGTGCCTATCCGAATGCGGGCTTGCCTAACTCGCTCGGCCTCTACGACGAGACACCAGAGACGATGGCTCCGCAGATACAGGAATTTATCGATGAAGGACTCGTCAATATCGTTGGTGGCTGCTGCGGCACCACACCCGACTTCATTACCAAGTATGCACCGTTAGTTGGTGAAGGGTGGATGGTGAAAGGTGAAACGAGAATACCCCGCGAATGGAAGAAACCGCACTTGCCTGCTCCTAAGCCGGATGGTTTATGGCTGAGTGGTTTGGAAGTACTTGAAGTAAGCTCCAACCTCAACCTCCCGACTTCCAACCTCCCCACTTTCACAAACGTCGGTGAACGCTGCAACGTGGCCGGTTCGCGCAAGTTCCTGCGGCTCATCAAAGAGAAGAACTACGATGAGGCGCTGCAGATTGCGCGTAAGCAGGTTGACGATGGCGCAATGGTCATCGACATCAACATGGACGACGGGCTCTTGGATGCCCGTCAGGAGATGGTGACCTTCCTGAACCTCATTGCCGCAGAACCCGATATCGCCCGTGTGCCGGTGATGATTGACTCCTCGAAATGGGATGTTATCGTGGCTGGTTTGAAGTGCGTACAGGGTAAGAGCATCGTCAACAGTATCTCGTTGAAGGAAGGCGAAGACGTCTTCGTACAGCATGCCCGCGACGTGAAACGTCTTGGTGCTGCCGTGGTGGTGATGTGCTTTGACGAAGAGGGACAGGCAACGTCCTATGAACGACGCATTGAGATTGCCGAGAGAGCATATCATATTCTTACTGAGCAAGTTGGCTTCCTTCCGCAAGACATTATCTTCGATCCCAACGTTCTGGCTGTAGCCACTGGAATGGAAGAGCATAACGCCTATGCCTTGGACTTCATCCGTGCCACGCAGTGGATTCGAGAGCACCTGCCGGGAGCCCACGTCAGTGGTGGCGTAAGCAACCTGTCGTTCTCGTTCCGGGGCAATAACTACATCCGTGAGGCCATGCATGCCGTGTTCCTCTACCACGCCATCAAGGCGGGTATGGACTTCGGCATCGTAAACCCAGCCACGAAGGTGACCTACGACGATATTCCGCTGGATCAGCGGGAAGTGCTTGAGGACGTGATCTTGAACCGCCGTCCCAATGCTGCCGAGAGGCTTATAGAGATGGCTGGCAGCCTGAACACCTCTTCAATAGATACGATGGCTTCTAAAGACTCTATAGTTTCTTTAAAGCCACTGTCCCTTGAAGACCGTCTTCAACAGGCATTGATCAAAGGCAATAGCTCAACCCTTGAGGCCGACCTGATGGAAGCCCTGCAGCAGTATGAGCGTCCTGTCGATATCATCGAGGGGCCGCTCATGGAAGGCATGAACGAGGTAGGCCGTCGGTTTGGTGAAGGCAAGATGTTTCTACCGCAGGTGGTGAAGACCGCCCGTACCATGAAACAGGCAGTTGAAATCCTTCTGCCTTATATGGATTCCGGAAAGTCCAGAAAATCCGGAAAGTCCGGATTATCCGGAAAAACCGGGAAATCTGGTAAGATACTACTTGCTACCGTGAAGGGCGACGTGCATGACATTGGAAAGAATATTGTGGGCGTCGTGATGGCATGCAACGGCTACGAAGTCATCGACATGGGGGTGATGGTGCCTGCCGAGGACATCGTGAGGAAGGCTATCGAAGAGCACGTCGACATGATTGGACTCTCAGGACTGATCACACCGAGCCTCGAAGAGATGGTCAACGTGGCTAAAGAACTAAGAAAGGCAGGACTTGACATCCCCGTGATGATTGGTGGAGCAACGACCAGTGAGCTGCATGTAGCCCTGAAGATAGCTCCTGTCTACGGTGGCCCTGTGGTCTGGATGAAAGATGCTTCTCAGAACCCGTTGGTTGCTGCGCGCCTTATGGCCGACGGTCAGCGTGTGTCTGAGGAACTGAATGAAGAATATGCCCATCTGCGCGAACAATACCAGCAGGAGCAACAGACGCTTGTTTCGCTCGATGAGGCGAGAAAGAACAAACCCGACTTTTTTGCAGAATGATTAGGAACATTATTTTCGACCTTGGCGGTGTTATCCTCACGCTCGACCAGCCACAGGCAGTGCGTCGTTTTGAGGCCCTCGGCCTGAAAGATGCCGAACAGCGGCTTGACCCCTATACACAACAGGGCATTTTCGGTGACCTTGAAGAAGGGAAGATTGATGCCGAGGCCTTCCGTTTGGAACTAAGCAAACTCATCGGACGCGAAGTGTCCTTTGACGAATGCTGCTATGCCTGGCAGGGCTATGCCAAGGAGTTGCCGCAGCGCAACCTCGATGCGCTGAAAAAGTTGCGTAGCGAAGGCTACCGTCTCATCCTGCTCTCGAACACCAATCCTTATATGATGGAGTGGGTCGACTCGCCCCGTTTCGATGGTCAGGGTCACGGCATCCGTGACTATATGGATGCCTGTTACCTGAGTTATGAGATGAAGGTGATGAAGCCTGCCGACTCTTTCTTCCGTCGTGTGCTCATGGCAGAGAAGATACCACCGTCAGCATGTCTCTTTGTCGATGACGGTCCCCGTAACGTGGCTGCTGCCAGTCAGATAGGTATCCGAACTTACTGCCCTGAGAACGGAGCCGACTGGACAGAGGAGATATATAGTCACCTCAAATAATAATAAAGGGAAATAATTGACGATGAAGAATCACATAACCAAACACTTGGAAATATTGACATGTTTGTCAATAATGATATGCCTCTTATCATTTAGCTCTGCATTGGCACAGCCGAAGCGAGAATTTCGTGGGGCATGGATACAGTGTGTCAACGGTCAGTTCTTAGGTTTAGGAACCCAGAAGATGCAACAGACGCTCAGCTATCAACTCGACGAACTGCAGAAAGACGGCGTCAACGTCATCATCTTTCAGGTACGACCAGAGTGCGACGCTCTCTATCAGAGCCAGATTGAACCTTGGAGCCGGTTTCTTACCGGACAGCAGGGGAAAGCACCCAATCCATATTGGGACCCACTGCAATGGATGATTGACGAGTGTCACCGGCGTAACATGGAACTGCACGCATGGATCAATCCCTACCGTGCCAAAACAAAAAACACGAAGGAACTCGCTGTCAGCCATGTTGCCGTACGCTACCCAGAGCGCTGTTTCAAGTATGACGACCTGCTCATACTGAACCCTGGTATTCCCGAGAACCGCAATTACATTTGCAACGTAGTGCGCGACATCGTAACACGCTACGATGTTGACGGTATTCACATGGACGACTACTTCTATCCCTATCCTGTCGCAGGCCTCGACATACCAGACAATAATGAATACCGACTCCACAATAACGGTATCTCGAACAAAGGCGACTGGCGGCGCTACAACGTAAACCTCTTCATAGAGCAATTCTACAAGACAGTTCACGAAGTCAAGCCTTGGGTCAAGGTTGGTATCTCACCCTTCGGCATCTATCGTAACAAGCGTTCATCTGCAATAGGAAGCAATACCAACGGCCTGCAGAACTACGACGACCTCTATGCCGACATCCTGTTATGGGTGAACAATGGATGGCTCGACTATCTTGTGCCACAGATCTATTGGGAGATAGGCAATAAGGCAGCCGACTACGATACGCTCATACGTTGGTGGAATCAATATGCAGGCAAACGACCACTCATCATAGGCGAGGACGTGGAACGCACCGTCAAGTATAAGGACTTGCGTAATCCTAACACCCACCAGATGAATGCCAAATACGCACTACATCGGGAAATGCGCAATGTGAAGGGTACAGTGCTTTGGTATGCCAAGGCTGTCGTCGACAATATTGGCAGTTATGGTTCAACTCTTCGCAACTATTACTGGAAAACGCCTGCTCTACAGCCCACCATGAACTTCATAGACAAAACCGTACCCAAGAAGCCTCGCAAACTGAAACCTGTATGGACAAGCGATGGCTTAAAACTCTTCTGGACGGCACCAAAAGGCAAGAACTGGCGCACAAATGCACACCAATATGCTGTCTACCGATTTGAGAAAGGAGAAAAGGTGAACCTCAATGATGCTACGAAACTGGTGCTTATCACCAAAGACAACTATTGCTCACTACCCTACACCAGCGGAAGCAGAAAGTACACCTATGTGGTAACCACCCTGAACCGTCTGCATAACGAGAGCAAGGGAGCAAAGAAAACCATTAAGCTCTGACACAATTCCTTTAGAGAAAAACAAAACAGACAAATCTTTTTGAATAATAAGACATGGCAACAGTAGACGATAAGAAAGTGATTTTCTCGATGGTAGGCGTAAGCAAAACCATCCAGCAGAACCAGAAACAAGTACTCAAGAACATCTACCTGAGTTTCTTCTACGGAGCGAAGATAGGCATCATAGGTTTGAATGGTGCCGGTAAGTCGACACTAATGAAGATCATTGCCGGACTGGACCAGCAGTATCAGGGCAACGTGGTGTGGAGTCCTGGCTACACCGTGGGCTACTTGCCACAGGATCCTCCGCTGAACGAAGAGAAAACGGTGAAGGAGAACGTGATGGAGGGCGTGCAGCACGTCTACGACGCATTGGCCGAGTACGACGACATCAACGTAAAATTCGGACTACCCGAATATTATGAGGATGCAGACAAGATGGACAAGCTCATGGCCCGTCAGGCTGAACTGCAGGACATCATCGATGCCACCGATGCCTGGAACATGGACTCGAAACTCGACCGCGCAATGGCCGCACTGAACTGTCCTCCTGGTGATTGGAACGTAAAGAACCTCTCGGGTGGCGAGCGGAGACGTGTGGCACTGTGTCGACTGCTGCTACAGAAGCCCGACGTGCTGCTGCTCGACGAGCCTACCAACCACCTCGATGCCGAAAGCATCGACTGGCTGGAACAGCATCTACAGCAGTATGAGGGTACGGTGATTGCCGTGACCCACGACCGCTACTTCCTCGACGACGTGGCTGAATGGATCCTGGAGCTCGATCGCGGCGAGGGCATCCCCTGGAAGGGTAACTACTCATCGTGGCTGGAGCAGAAGAGCCAACGGCTGGCACAAGAGGAGAAGAATGCCTCGAAGCGTCGCAAGACCCTGGAACGCGAGTTGGAATGGGTGCGCATGGCTCCGAAAGCCCGACACGCCAAGGGTAAGGCCCGTCTGAACTCTTATGACAAGATGCTGAACGAAGAGCAGAAGGAGCGCGAAGAGAAACTGGAGATATTCATTCCCAACGGTCCGCGATTGGGCAATAAGGTCATTGAGGCCGAGCATGTGGCCAAGTCGTTCCCGGAAAAAACGCTGTTCACCGACCTGAACTTCGTACTTCCTCCCAACGGTATCGTAGGCGTCATCGGTCCCAACGGAGCAGGAAAGACCACGCTCTTCCGACTCATCATGGGAATGGAGAAGCCCGATGCAGGCACCTTCAGCGTAGGCGAGACGGTGAAGCTGAGCTATGTAGACCAGCAACATAAGGACATCGACCCTGAGAAGAGTGTCTACCAGGTGGTGAGTGGCGGCAACGAGACCATCCGTATGGGAGGCAGGGACATCAACGCACGTGCCTATCTGTCGCGCTTCAACTTCAGCGGCGTAGACCAGGAGAAGAAGTGCGGTGTGCTCTCAGGTGGTGAGCGCAACCGTCTGCAACTGGCCGTAGCCCTAAAGCAAGAGGGTAACGTGCTGCTGCTCGACGAGCCTACCAACGACATCGACGTAAACACCCTTCGTGCATTGGAGGAAGGTTTGGAAGGCTTTGCCGGTTGTGCTGTCGTCATCAGCCACGACCGCTGGTTCCTCGACCGTATCTGTACACATATCTTAGCCTTTGAAGGTGAGAGCAACGTGTTCTATTTCGAAGGCAACTATTCTGAATACGAGGCAAACAAAGCATTGCGCCTCGGACTCGACGAGCCAAAAAGAGCACGCTACAGGAAACTGATGGAGGAATAATATGACAATTGTTTTCGTCATATCGAAAAAAATGCCTACCTTTGCATCCCAACAACGAAATAACATAGAGCATCATAATTATGACAGAAAAGAATCTGACTGAGAACGAAGAGAAGAAAAGCGTCAGCTTTGTAGAACAGAAGGTAATCGACGACCTGGCAGCAGGCAAGAACGAAGGAAGACTGCAGACACGCTTCCCACCCGAGCCTAACGGCTACCTGCACATAGGTCATGCCAAGGCTATTGCCATCGACTTCGGACTGGCGAAGAAATATGGCGGCGAGTGCAACCTGCGCTTCGACGACACCAACCCCGTGAAAGAGGACACCGAATATATCGAGAACATAGAGCAGGACATCAAGTGGCTGGGCTACGAATGGGCCCACGTCTACTATGCCTCCGACTATTTCCAGCAGCTGTGGGACTTCGCCGTGTGGCTCATCAAGCAGGGCCGTGCCTACGTCGACGAGCAGAGCGCCGAGGTCATTGCCCAGCAGAAGGGCACAACCACCTCGCCAGGTACTAACTCGCCTTTCCGCGACCGTCCCGTTGAGGAGAACCTGCGGCTATTCGACTACATGAACAGCGGCAAGTGCGAACCTGGCACATTGGTGCTTAGGGCAAAGATTGACATGGCCCATCCGAACATGTTGTTCCGCGACCCACTCATCTACCGTGTACTAAATATCCCACATGTGAAGACCGGAACGAAGTGGAACGCCTACCCAATGTATGACTTCACCCACGGCCAGTGCGACTATCTCGAGGGCGTGACCCACTCTTGGTGTACACTCGAGTTTGTGGAGCATCGTCCCTTGTACGACCTCTTCGTGCAGTGGATGCGCGAATGGGCTGCTGAATGCGGTGCTACAGCCGAGAGCGGTAGCAAACTCTCCACTCTGTACTCTACACTCTCCACTTACCAGGGGCCCCGTCAGACGGAGTTCAACAAGTTGAACCTAAACTACATCCTGCTGTCGAAGCGCAACCTGCGACAGCTGGTCAGCGAGGGTGTAGTGAGCGGATGGGACGACCCGCGCATGCCCACCATCTGTGGCTACCGTCGTCGCGGCTATTCACCCGAAGGCATCAAGAAATTCATCGACAAGATTGGCTACACCAAGATTGACGCTTTGAACGACACTGCCCTATTCGAGAGCTCACTGCGCGAAGACCTGAACACCCGTGCACTTAGAGTCAGTGCCGTGCTCGACCCTGTGAAGGTGGTCTTCACCAACTATCCTGAAGGCCAGACAGAGATGCTTACAGCCGTGAATAATCCTGAGAACGAGGCTGACGGTACGCATGAGGTGGAGTTCAGCCGCGAGATATGGATTGAGCGCGACGACTTCATGGAGGTGGCCGAGAAGAAGTTTATGCGTCTGGCTCCCGGTAAGGAGGTGCGCCTGAAGAATGCCTACATCATCAAGTGCGACGAGGAGCACCCCTGCGACAAGGACGCCGATGGTCGCGTGACCACCATCTACTGTACCTACGACCCAGAGACACGCAGCGGACTTCCCGGTGCTGATCGCAAAATCAAGGGAAAGACCCTCCACTGGGTGAGCTGCCATAATGCCGTCAAGGCCGAGGTACGCCTCTACGACCGTCTGTGGAAAGTAGAGAATCCACGCGACGAGCTGAAACGACTCGAGGATGAGGAGGGGGTGAAAGGCATTGCCGCCATGAGACGCATGATGAACCCCGACAATCTGCACGTGCTGACCGACTGTTTTGTGGAGCCCTTCGCCGCCACGCTGCCCGCATTGAGCTATCTGCAGTTCCAGCGTATTGGCTACTTCAACGTAGACCCCGACTCGACACCCGAAAAGCCCATCTTCAACAGAACTGTCGAGCTGAAGGACACGAAGAACAAATAAGCGAGCACGTGAAAAAGACGGGTGACGAATACTACGATAGTGAAGAATTTCACGACCTGCTCAACGAGTATGAGCAGGCCGTGAATACTGGTGAACCCGTGTTCATGGATGCCGACGAGTTGGCCGAAATTGCCGACTACTACCAGATAACTGGCAACGATGAGCTTGCCGACAAAGCCATCACCCTCGCGCTGAGCCTGTCGCCCGGTGCTATAGCGCCACTTACCTATAAAATCCACGAAGCGCTCTACAATGGCGACACAGAGATGGCCCGTGTCTACCTCAACCAGATTGTTGAAAAAGAAGAGCCCGACTACGTCTACAACCAAGCCGAGATACTGATTGCAGAAGGTCGTATAGACGAGGCCGACCTCTACTTGAGGGATGAGCTGAAGAAACTGCCGCCCGAGGAGTGTCAAGACTTTGTAGTCGATGTGGCCAACATCTTCACCGACTATGGAATCAGCGAAAAGGCGATGGAGTGGATGGGTCGTGCCATGCCTGAAGACACACCGGAATTTAAGGAGCTCATGGCACGGACACTGTTCGGACTGGGGAAATACAAGGATTCCGAAAAGCTCTTCAACGAACTAATCGATGACAATCCCTTTTCAAAGTATTATTGGAACGCGTTAGCTTCAGCACAGTTTATGAATGAAGACTACTCGAATTCCATACAGAGCAGCGAGTTTGCCATCGCCATCGACCCTAACGACGCCGACAGCATTTTTGCCAAGGCAAATGCCTTGTACCACCTGGACAACTATGAAAAGGCAAACGAATACTATCAGAGGTATCTGGAGCTCGTTCCCGACGATGAGCATGGCATGCTGCACAAAGGCACATGTCTCATCAACATGGGAAGGATAGATGAGGCAGTAAATGTTCTGACAAAAGCCAGGGAACTTGCGGAAGAGGTGGACGACGAAGGGAACACATCACCCAGTCTTTGCGAGATATATACAGAATTAGGGTTTGCATTCAACGAACAGGGAAAGACCGACGAAGCGCTCCATTGCCTCGGGTTGGCCGACACTCTGGATTGTGACCATTCGCAAATTGAAGTCGTCAAGGGTCACGTACTGCTCTCGGCTGGAAGATTGAAAGAAGCCGACGAATGCTTCAGTATGGCAGTAGAGAACAGCAGCGACAAGCACCTTACCATCATGCGCATCGCTGTGTCGTACTTCGACAACAAGCACATGGAAACGACGTACGATATTCTGAGCACCCTCTACAAGACCACCCCACCCGATTACAAACTGGGATTTGCATATATGGCTCTGTGCTGCCTCGAAATGAAGAAATACGATGAGTTCCTGGCGTACCTGAAGATTGCCTGCCAGCGTAATCCCATGGAATGCAAGCAGGTGCTTCATCACATGTTTCCTGCCGACCTTGATCCTGTAAAGTATTACGATTACGTCTATTCCCAATTAAAGAAATGAACTTTATCTCCACCCTTCTCAATAACCTGAACTACGGTACGATCCTCCTGCTTATGCTACTTGAGAGCACGGTCATACCAGTTCCTTCAGAACTTGTCGTTGCACCTGCAGCCTATCATGCTGCCGGAGGAAACCTCAATGTGGTACTCGTCGTCCTGTTTGCTACCATCGGAGCCGACATCGGTGCTTCCATCAACTATTTCGTGGCACTCTATGTAGGCCGACCAGTCATCTACCGTTTTGCCAATAGCCGATGGGGAAAGATGTGCCTGCTCAACCAGGAGAAAGTCGAGAAGAGCGAGCGATACTTCGACCAGCATGGTATCGTGGCTACACTCACGGGACGTCTCATTCCCGGCATTCGTCATCTGATCAGCCTGCCGGCAGGACTGGCACGTATGAATTATTGGAAGTTCCTGCTCTACACCACCATCGGAGCAGGAGCCTGGCACACCATTCTTGCCATTATGGGGTGGTATCTGCATGCCGTAGTTCCTGAGGATCAGCTGTCGCAGACTATTGAACGATACAACCACTACATCGTCGTCGCCATTCTGGCCGTCGTCGTCCTGGCCATCGGCTGGCTGCTACTTAAAAGGAGGAAAAATCAGGAATAGTCATCTATTTTTCCAGTATGGTGAACTTGGCAAACTTGAGCAAGAGCTGCTTCGTACCGACATTCCGGAATTCTACCGTGGCCTTCTCGTTCTCTCCAGTACCTTCGATGCGCAACACCTTGCCAACTCCGAAACGCTGATGTTCTATCAGACAACCTTCACGCAACCCATCATGCCGGATGCTGGACGCTGAAGGAGAAGTACTCCCCGTGTTCATTGTCCTATTATTCAGCGACGACACCGGTTTGAATCTCTTGGCAGCGGCTCCGGCCAATTGAGCCTTGAACTGTGCTGAGAACGGGTCTACCGGTGGCTCCTCACGACGTGGAGCTACGGCACGGGGAATAGGATCAGCCTTGAACTGAGTGGCTACCGGACGCGGGTTCTGCGTCCAGCTTGTGCGCTGACTACGTGCATACGGTTCGTCTGCCAAATCCTTCTGGTTATCTACATGCAACAGCGACGGATTGATGTCACGGATAAAACGCGAAGGGGTGTCAAATTCCATCCGTCCGAAACGGAAACGGTTCTGGGCACAAGTCAGGATACAATGCTTCTCAGCACGGGTAATGGCGACATAGAGCAAACGACGCTCTTCCTCTATCTCACGCATAGAGTTCGTACACATGGGCGAAGGGAAAATATTCTCTTCCAATCCCACCACGAAGACAGTGTGGAACTCAAGTCCTTTGGCCGAGTGGATAGTCATCAGCGACACCTTCGGACTGTTGGCATCACCATCGCTGTCAAGGTCGGTCAACAACGACACTTCCTGCAGGAAGTCGCTCATAGATACCTGGTCGCCCAGTCCCTCTTCCCTACGCGACTCCACAAAATCCTGCATACCGCCAAGGAACTCTTCGAGATTCTCCTGCCTGGCAACATCTTCCGGATCATGACTGCTGTATATTTCCTTCGAAACGCCACTCTGAGTAATGATATCATGGCCTAACAAATAAGCATCCTCACTGGCTACACGACCTGTCCAGTCCTCAATCAGCTGTCGGAACGCCTCAATCTTCGACGCTGTGCCCTTAGTGAGGTCAACATGAAACAATACCGGCTGGGAAACGACAGCCCATAGCGACACGCCATACGTCGTAGCGGCGTTGATAATCTTCGTCAGCGTCGTCGCTCCGATTCCACGCGTCGGATAGTTGATCACACGCTTCAGCGCTTCCTCGTCATTGGGGTTGACTACAAGTCGGAAGTAAGCAATGATGTCCTTGATTTCCTTGCGCTGATAGAACGACAGGCCTCCATAAATGCGATAAGGAATGTTCTGCTTACGCATATATTCTTCGAAAGAGCGGCTCTGAGAGTTCGTACGATAGAGTATGGCGAAATCGTTCCACTCCAGTTTCTCAGTCCTGCGCAGCCTCAGGATATCATTACATACTATCAGCGCCTCTTCCTTGTCGCTATAGGCAAGCTTCAGCTGCACCTTGTCGCCTTCCGCATTATGGCTGTATGCCGTCTTGGGTATCTGACGCGCATTCTTGCTGATCAGGCTGTTGGCAGCCTGGACAATCAGCTGCGTCGAACGGTAGTTCTGCTCCAGTTTAAACAGCTTGGCATTGTCGTACGACTGCCTGAAGTCGAGTATGTTGTCAATATTGGCACCACGAAAACCGTAGATGCTCTGAGCATCGTCGCCTACGACACACACGCGCTGGTGCTCACGCGTAAGCTGCAGTACTATGGCCTGTTGTACGGAATTGGTGTCCTGATACTCATCGACCAACACATATTTATATTTGTCTACGTATTTTCTCCTGACCTCCTCATGCTGTGCAAACAACAGGTAGGTGTTCACCAGAAGGTCATCGAAATCCATAGCGTTTGCTTGTCGGCATCGCTCTGCGTACTTCCTGTAAATCTCAACGACCTTCGGTTTCTTCGGGTCGAACAGCGAACTATTTACAAATGCGTCGGGACGCACCAAGTGGTTCTTGGCCATAGAGATCCTGTCGCTGACAGAATGCGGGTTATACTCCTTGTCGTCAAGCCCCATCTCCTTGCAGATGCTTTTCACCAACGAGCGGGCATCGGCCTGGTCATAGATCGTGAAGTTGGAATTATAGCCCAACGTCGATGCTTCGGCCCTCAGGATACGTGAAAAGACAGAATGGAAGGTACCCATGTGCAGATAAGCGGCCACCTCCTGTCCCACCAACAACCCGATGCGTTCTTTCATCTCTTTCGCAGCTTTGTTGGTAAACGTCAGCGCCAGAATGTTCCAAGGCTTCATACCCTTGTCACTCAACAAGTAGGCTATCTTATAAGTCAGCACGCGCGTCTTTCCAGAACCGGCACTCGCAATGACAAGCGAGGCACCGTCGCAATACTCAACAGCCTCGCGCTGGCTATCGTTCAGTTGGCTAAGCAAATCCTCCGTCAATTTTATTTTTTAATTTTTTAATTATTAAATTATCCCATTCATCTCACCGTCAGATGGAAACAACTCTGCTTCCGCTCATACTTCACGTAGCAACGACCATTAGCACGCATGTCTCTTAGCACCTCGCTCAGAATCCATTTCAGCGAGTCGTTCCTCACCTGCCGCTTACGGGGACCGTCGGGGGCTTCAACGGTGATGTATCGGTTATAGCAGATGTCGAAGGTGGTGCCATAGAGATGGCACGATTTCTCGGTGGCATTCTTGTTGTAGTTGCGCAGCTTCCTGATGTCTTCCTGCGAGCGCAGCACGCTCGTGACAATGAGCTTGTGCAGCGGCACGCCCTTCACTTGCAGACTGTCGTAGAACGACTGTCCGATGTCCTGAAGCAGTATAGCAGCACGGGGCACTAAATAAGGGATGCTACGCTTCAGAGGGTCTACATGATAGTAGGGACTGAGGCCCACATACACCAGCTCCTTCTGCCGCTTCTCGGCATCAGCCCTGCTCTCAACGGGTGTCACGCCCCACATCCTCGCTGCCGTCAGCTGAAGGGAGTTGGTATCAGGAAATTCCACCTGATAGTCGCTCACCGAGTAGATGCGATGAAACTGCCTCTCTTCCTTTTCCTTCACGATTTCCCGTACTTGAGGAACGCTGTCACTTGTCTCATCAGCAGCCGAAGTCTCTATTTTCGGAGCAACGGCCTCGTCGGCCATCGCTGAATCATCATTCTTTATAAAACCGTCGTACGTGCAACGTCCAAGTGCCAGGATAAGAATCACAACACCCATTAGTTGCACATATCGGTCCTTTATCTTCTTCGAAGTCATCTATATGCCAGAATTTTGTCTGCAAAGGTACTAATATTTTCCTAACGAACCAATAAAACAAGTTGTTTTTTACCTCTTATGCCCATCCTGTCAACTACGACATGACCGATAAGCGGCTTATAGCCATCGGCTGAACATCCTACCTCATACAAGACTCCGCCCTTGGCAGTCTGCTCTTTGCCAACGGCGGGGTCTATAATATTCTGAGTCCACTTTAAAAAGTCAGGACATGTCGCGCACGAAGGCGCAGCCACTCCCCTCCCATCAAGGGGAGGGGCAGGGGTGGGGTCTGTAATATCCTGTCTGTGAGAAAGATACTGACCCCACCCCAACCCCTCCCCTACAAGGGAGGGGAGTGGCTGCGCATTGATTATTCCCCCTTTTTTCTCAT
>Ga0256404_1004586_pt1 | contig 25845 bp, 21 predicted proteins | sample RumenRJG_01DNA_FD_185990 | JGI IMG/M metagenome (GOLD analysis project Ga0256404, IMG submission 185990) | Bovine rumen microbial communities from Lethbridge, Alberta, Canada - RJG_01 | ecosystem: Host-associated > Mammals > Digestive system > Stomach > Rumen | place: Canada: Alberta | collected...
TGGATGCCAGATATGACTAATGCCGCATTAGCAACTGCATAGGATATATCAAAAAATTGCTTTATAAAGCTGCTGGGGAACTTTGCGCTTTTTTCCAGTAGTACGAAGAAACTTTTCATAACAAAAGCTTCCCCCTTCCAGCCACGCTGTGCCCATCGCCAACGCGGCAGCCGACCCCTTGATAAAATTGCGCCGCGGTATTTTATGCGACCACCAATCACAGTTCCTCTTTTTTTCCTGCATATCAAATTTCCCCTCTGCCTTGCCACCTGACCTGCGAATAACAAAAAAAGCACCAAAACCTGTATCTTCAAAGGCCTAATGATACAAGCTTTGCTGCTTTCAAACCTACCCGGCGGCAGGCAATGTCTATTCGCTTTTGTTAGGTTCAGTTTACTCCATCTGTCCACCAAATGCAATACTTTTTAGGAAAAATCTTCTCACAGTGGAAAAATTAAGAATTTGCTATCCATGCACTTCTCTCTATAGGTTACAGTCCATACCTTAACTTGAAAAAGCCAAGCTACACATAGTAATGTGTGATATAATAAGAGTAAAAAGGGGGTACCATTATGGCAACCAATTTAGCACTTGATGACGAGCTGTTAGAACAAGCCGTCACACTTGGTGGGTTAAAAACAAAAAAAGCTACAGTAACGCTGGCTTTGAAGGAATTCATTCAGCGCCGCGAAGCTGAAAAACTAATTGATACCTTCGGCACAGTGGACTTTGATGCCAACTACAATTACAAAGCCGAAAGGAATCGCCATGCCTAAGTTTTTGGTTGATACATGCATCTGGTCGGAAGTTTTGCGGAGAAAATCTCCCAATCCGGTCATACAGGAACGGCTCGCGAAAATGTTACGTAATCTGCAGTCACTCCTCATCGGCCCGATTCGACAGGAAATTCTCTCTGGCATCTCCGATGATGCGAAATTTATGAAATTAAAGGAAATGCTCTCCTACCTGCCGGACATTCCCCTCATAACGGCCGATTATGAGCTTGCCGCCAGATATTCCAACCTGTGCCGAAAAAAAGGTATACAAGGTTCCGCCGTCGATTTTCTGATTTGTGCAACAGCAGTCAGAAACGATTTCATCATCTACACCGTCGATAAAGATTTCGAGCACTACCAAACTGTTCTTCCTATAAATCTTCTGTTGGAACAAACTTAAATTGATACTGCTTCATATCTACGTGCTCCGCGTCGCGCAGTACTTTTCCTACCAGCCGGGCATTGCGCTGCCTGCCGATTAAATGCGCGATTTGCCCATAGGTGGCCACTTGGCCCGTCGCTACTCATTTCTGCCATCCCTTTACTACATGCTGCATAAAATATACTTCTTTCCACGTAACTTATGTCATATATAAGCTTTTACCATTTGTATTATATAGCATTTTCCTTTATGCTATATACATCAAATACCTACTTGGCAAAAAGGAGTTTTCGCTATGGAAAAAATTATGCTGGCCTCAGACTATCAGGAGGGGGCACATCCCCAGATCATGCAGCGTCTGCTGGAGACGAATCTACTCGCTACCCCCGGTTACGGCACCGACTCATTCTCTGATGAGGCCAGGGAAAAAATCCGTGCAGCCTGCGCCTGCCCACTGGCCGCCGTATATTTCCTGCTGGGCGGCACGCAGACGAATGCCACCGTCATCGACGCCCTGCTGCGCTCCTACGAGGGAGTAATCGCCGCAGACAGCGGGCATATCAGCGTACATGAGGCCGGGGCGATTGAGTTCGGCGGCCACAAGGTGCTGACGCTCCCCCATCATCTTGGCAAAATCAGCGCTGTGGCCATCGCTGCCTACTGTGAAAACAACCTGCACGATAGCAACCGCGAGCACATGGTCATGCCCGGCATGGTCTATATCTCGCAGCCGACCGAATATGGCACGCTGTACTCGATGGCCGAGCTCACGGCCATCAGCGAGGTCTGCCACCGCTACCACCTGCCGCTCTACGTCGACGGTGCCCGCCTGGCCTACGCCCTCGCCTGCCCCGCTAACGATGTCACCTTGCCGGACCTGGCGCGCCTGACCGACGTTTTCTATATTGGCGGCACGAAATGCGGCGCCCTGTTTGGCGAGGCCGTCGTCATTCCCGATGCTGCGCTGATCCCGCATTTCTTTACCATCATCAAGCAGCACGGGGCTCTGCTGGCCAAGGGCCGTTTGCTCGGTATCCAGTTTGGTACCCTGTTCACGGATGACCTCTATCTGCACATTGGCCAGAATGCCATCACCGCCGCTGACAAACTGCGTGCCGCTTTCGCCGCGCATGGCTATGCCTTCGCCTTTAACTCACCAACCAACCAGATTTTCCTGAAACTCACGGACAAAGAAAAAGCGCATCTGGACCAACTTGTTGAATCCAGTTTCTGGGAGGCTCCCGATGCCGACCATACCATCGTCCGCCTGGCCACCAGCTGGGCTACGCCACAGGATAAAATCGAGGCGTTACTGTGTAATTTGTAAATCCATTTCAATTTTCCATGCCCTGACGTAATCATGCGCAAAGTTTATATACGACAAAAGCTGACCACACCGGTCAGCTTTTTCTCGCTTGAAAACAAATTTTAATCCGTTAACTCAATCGGGTTAGCTTCAAAAGCGGCTGCACAATTCTCATCATAGCCGTCGTCCGAACCTTCTTCAGTGCTCCGCGTAGCAGCAGAGCTCCACCAGATTGCCATCCGGGTCGCGCAGGTAGATGCTCTGCATATCGCCCAGTGCCCCGTGGCGTGGTACAGGCCCCAACTCAATTTTAGCCTTGCGCTCCTGCAGCTTGCCGCAGACCACCTCCATGCTTTCATCCACCACCAGACAGAAATCCAGGCTGCCCGGCGTTGGCTTCTGCGCCGCAGGCGGGAACTCGCCCGGATGCTGATGGATGTTAATCTTCTGCTGGCCAAAATACAGGGCATATCGTCCCTCATGGGTCTCCACCCGCATGCCCAGGATATCCCGATAAAAGCAGATGCAGGCAGGCAGGTTGTTCGTCGTCAGGACCAAATGGTCAAAGCCTTGAATACGCATACGTCATTCCTCCCATTGATACCGCTTCATATCCACGTGTTCCGCATCGCAAAAGCCCACGCCTTCCTGCAGCAGCCTGTTCTTTTGTTCGATAAATCCCGGTGCCAGCCTGCCCACGTGGTTAACGACACGATGACAGGGATAATCACCATATTGCTCTGCGTCACGCAGCACTTTTCCCACCAGCCGTGCATTCTTCGGTCTGCCGATCAGCCGGGCAATTTGCCCGTAGGCAGCCACCTTGCCCGCTGGTATCTGAGCCACAACGGCCAGCACCTCACGTGCCAGATTATCGTTCAGCACCCTGACTGCGGCCGACCGCCCTTTCCCTTTCCCAGCGTGGCCAGACGCCTGGCTTTTTTCCCTGGCGGCAAAGGCATAACTCTCCTCGAGCAACGGCCAGATGGCATCATCCGTCATACTGTCATCCAGCGCAATGGATACCCAATACTTCTTGTTCATGTGATAGGCGGGATAGCAGCCCGCATAGGCAGCCACTTTCGCCGCCGCATCGCTGACCTTGATATCTAGTAGCTCGACTCGTCCCTCACGCCCCGGGACAACCTTGTCCCACGCTACGGGCAGAATCGCAGCGTACCATTTGCGCGTCGTTGGATTGCGAAATACCCCGCTGTCCGCAAAAGCCGGTTTCTGCCAGGGAAACTCCGGCTTATCCCCCCAGATTGAGAAGATCCGCTGGCAAAGGCGGTTAGTCTGCGGCGTAGCAAAAGGCATCTCGGTAAAGCAGGCAGCCGCTATTTCCTGCAAAAGCTCCTCGTAGGCATGGCGCACGCCATAGACATAACTCCCCGCAGGATTGATTTGCCGCAGGGGCAGATACTCCTCCTCCGTCATCGTATCGATAACCCGTCCTGTAACCTGCCCAGCCGCAACGGTCAGCACCGCACGAAAAGCCCCGGACAAAAACGTCTGCTCATAACGCCACGTCTCCCCTTGCCGCTGGAAACCATATGCCTCGCCCCGCATAGGTTCGAAATGATACCGCCTGAATACCTCATCTTCAATACTCATCTGTCCTCCTTAATCCCAGGTATATTGCGCAGCGTATCGACCAGCTGCGCCACGCGCAAGGACTGTTCATTGCTGCAGCGCACGGCGGAAAAATCCTGCGCCGCGAAAATATGCGCAAACGCCTGAAACTCATGCACCATACGATGCGCATAGCGGTTCGCCTCGATGACGCGCTCCTCTCCCCCCGTGTGGACGACGAGGCGCGGCAAGGTATTGGGCGCGCCCTGCACCTCGAGCCAGCCCTGCTCACCCTGCACGATGCAGAAGCTGCGGCTTGCGGCGTCCTTCGCACCGACGGCCGTCGCAAAGAAATGCGGGTACTGCAGCACGGCAACACCCGATGTATCGACGCCATTAAAACCGCAATTCGCCGTGTACGTCGCCGCCTTTGGCATGCCAAACAAACCAACGAGCAGGTTAAGGTTGTAGATGTTGATATCGTAGAGTGCCCCGCCCGCAAGAGCCGGGTCGAAGGCCGGCAGCACGACGCCCTCGCGATACCGGTCATAGCGGCTGGAATACTGCGAGTAATTCGCCATGACCGTATGGATGGGGCCGAGGCCATCGACGGCCTCCCGCATCGCCTGGAAATTCGGCAAATACAGCAGCGTCACCGCCTCGAGAATCATCACGTGCTGTGCCCGCGCGAGGTCGACGAGTTCCCTGACCTCCGCATACGTCGGCGCAAACGGCTTCTCGACGATGACGTTTCGCCCCGCCGCCAGCGCCTGTTTAGCATAGGCGTAATGCACCGTATTGATGAGGCCGACATAGATGAAATCGGCATCATCCTCAGCCAGCAGCTCCGCATAGTCCGTGTAAACCTGTGGAATCTGCCGCGCCGCCGCGAGCTTCTCTGCCTTTCCACGACTCTGCGGCCGTGCAAAAACCGATGTCAGCGCCACCTCCGGCACATCTTTCAGGGCATCGAGCAAATCATGCACGATTTTCCCCGTTCCCAGAATCGCGAGTTTCACGACTGGCCCTCCTTTCACAGCCTCACTCCATCAATGTCATGAATGACCTGCCTTTGAGCTTTCTAGCGGCAATTTTACTGTTGCTCGAACGCCCAGAGCCAGGCGCCGAAGTCGGCGTCTGTTTTTTCTACAGTGAGGCCGCTGTACATGAGCTCGTCACCGTAAAACTGCCTGCCGACGAGCGGCATGTGCTGGGCCAGGGCCGTGTCGTGGGCGAGGCCTTTGGCGGGCCAGTAGTCTGTCACCCGATAGACCTGGTTCTTCTCGAGGCCCTGCAGGCGCAGGGTGCGGATGGGGCAGGCTGGCTCGGCAAGGGTCTTGAAATACATGAGCACGACCTGCTTGCCATCTTCGCTCACCCACTGCCAGGCTGTCTCGTTCGCGGTGCCCGCAAAGGGCGTGAGCAAGCGATAGAAGGTACCGAACTGCAGCGTCGGGCGCAGGTGCTTGTAAAGTGCAATGTGCTCCCTGACCTCTGCCTTCTCCGCATCGCTCATGCGCGTGATGTCGAGCTCGTAGCCATAGCAGCCGAGCATCGCCGCGAAGGCGCGCGTCTGCATCGGCGTCACGCGGCCCACCTGATGATTCGGCGTCACGGAGACATGTGCGCCCATGGTAATGGGCGGATAGATCATGCTCGTACCGCTCTGGATTTTCAGGCGCTGGACGGCATCGGTATCGTCGCTGCACCAGGTCTGCGGCATGTAGTAGAGCATGCCCGCGTCAAAGCGGCCGCCGCCGCCCGAGCAGCTCTCAAAGAGCACGTCCGGGAACGCCTGCACGAGCGTTTCCAGCACATGATAGAGGCCGAGCACGAAGCGCGTGCGCGTCTCCCCCTGCCGCTCCGGCGGCAGGGCCAGCGAGAATCCCTCCGTGATATGGCGGTTGAAATCCCATTTCACATAGTCGATGGGCGCGGACTGCAACACATCGCTCACGCTCCTGACGATATAGTCCTGCACCTCCTGCCTGGAGAGGTCAAGCACGAGCTGGTGCCGCCCAAAAGACGACGGATAATCGCGCACCTGCAATACCCAGTCCGAATGCGCCCGATAGAGGTCGCTGTCGACGGAGACCATCTCCGGCTCGAACCAAAGGCCGAATTTCAGACCGCGCTTATGCACAGATGCCGCCACGCCGGCGAGCCCCTTCTTCAGCTTATCCGTATTGACCTGCCAGTCACCCAGCGAGCTGTTGTCATCGTTCCTGTGGCCAAACCAACCGTCGTCGAGTACCATCATCTCGATGCCGAGATCCGCCGCACATTCCGCGAGCTGATCCAGCTTCTCGTCATCGAAATCGAAATAGGTAGCCTCCCAATTGTTCACGAGAATGGGGCGCAGTGCATGCTGATAACGGCCGCGCAGCAAATGCTGGCGGATAAGCGCATGGAAAGCCTGGCTCATGCCGTTGAGTCCCTTGCGGCTGTAGCAAAGCCAGCCTTCCGGCGTCTGGAACGACTCACCCGGCGCCAGATACCAGCGAAACTCAAAGGGATTGATGCCGCCGATGAGGCGCGTCGTGCCGAACTGCTCCACCTCCGTGCGCAGCGCGAACTCGCCGCTCCACACGAGATTAAAACCGTAGACCTCCCCCTGCTTCTCCGTCGCTTTCGGCCGCGCCAAAGCGAGGAACGGCGAGGCCTGATGCGAGCTCGCGCCGCGGCGGCTCGATACTTCCTCGATGCCGCGCACGAGCGGGCGACGCTCCAGCGAACGCTCGGCCGCATGGCCGCCGTAGAGCATGAGCCGGTCGAAGTCATGGTCAGGGAAATCGAGGCTGAAGCTGGCCGCATTCAGCAGCTCCAGTGCTGCCGTACCCGTATTCGTAAGTTTCACATCCCGTGTGATGATGGGCAAATCGGCGAAAATCGTATAATGCAGCTCCACGCCCAGCTTATCCGCCGTATCCCTGAGGAAAATCGTCAGCGTCTCCGCCTCGTGCTTGTCCGCATAGGCAGCGGGCAGACCCGCCAGTTCCGGTTTGCCCTTCTGGATTTTATAGCTGTCATAGAAGAGCTCTGTCACCGTGGTGCCATCCGCGAGCCGCACCTCGTAGGCGGGCAGACGGTAGTCGCCGTGGCCGTAGGCGGGATACTCCTGCGGCAGCACGTCGAGGGAGAACGTGCGCTCGTTCTCGTAGGCCGCAGGCTGCGGCGAAAAAGAGCGGTCGATGGGCTGGAAGGCTCGCGCATCACGGAACTCGCGGATGGCACGCCCCCAGTAGCGGTGCAGCAGATAGCGGCCGCGTACCAGCTGCAGCACATAGCTGACCTGCTTATTATGCAGATGGAAAATACCAGTCTGTTCATCAAAGGTAATCATCGTACCCCTCCTCAGATGCCACGGATCGTAAAGACGAGATGCTTGTCCTCATTGGGCTGCGTGTACTCGGGCAGCACGGGCGCCCCCCAGGTATCGTCGCCGCCAACGCCGCTCTGGCCCGCGCTCACGCGCAGCCAGGTGTGCTGGCTGTCCACGAGATCATAGCCATGACGCGCATTCTCCAGTTCATGCGCATTCCACGGCAGGGCCGTGGCCGCCACGGGCTGCTCCGCCTCGACGCGCAGGCCGCGGCCACGTTCGTCCGTCACCTCGAACCAACGCACACCGTTGTGGTTGCCGCTCTCCTGCGGCTGCAGGTACGGCTGTACCTCCGCATGCGTCTCCGACTGCCAAATGCCGAGCTTTGCGCCCTCCTGACGGTCTGCGTAGTTGTCCTGCGGGCCGAATCCGTAGAAGCGCAGCTGGTGATATTTCTCACTCAGCTGGAAGAGCATCGCGAAGTCCGGAATCTCCGGCAGGCCCTCGACCTTATCGTAATCCAGCGCAACCTGCACGGTGCCGCCCGCCTGCACCGTATAGGTGATGACGGCCTGGCTCATCGGCTGCGTCGCGAACTCATAGGTAAAGCGCACGCTGACCTTCGCCGCCTCGTACTCCTGCCAGCCCAGCTGGCCGAACCAGTTGAATTCCCGCCACTCATCATCGATGAGCATTTCCTTCTTCACGCAGCGGCGGTATAGGCTGGCCAGTTTCCACTGAGCCAGCGCAAAGTCGCGGCGGCTGCCGTAGTCGTTGTCGACGGGTGCACGCCAGAAGGACGGCACCGGCAGGCTCTCCAGCAATTCTTCGCCGTTATATTTATAGGAAACGATGTTGCCCATGCCGCTGGAGAAGAGGATCTCGAAGCCTTCGCCCTGTACACCAAGGTTAATGTCGCCGCGTACGATATGCAGCGGCTTGTGCTGCGCCAGCGGTACGTTGGGCTGATAGTGCTCCACGAGGCGACCCGTCGCGTAGTCGGCCAGCTGATGCAGCTCCGAAGGCTCGGGGATATCGCTTTCCTCGACCTGCCAGACGCCCTGACCAAAGGCAATTTCGTAGCCGGTCTCAGCCCAGAGCGTTGCCTGGCGCAGGAGCAGCGAAGCCGTAAGGCACTCCTCCCCTGCATCCATGACCGGCAGGATATCGCTGAGCGCCAGCTCGCCCTGCTGACCCGGTGCAATGTAGGGCGCAGGCATCGTCGTCTGCCAGACCACTTCGCCATCGACGGCCAGCTGGAGATGCAGGTCGAAGTCGCCCGTGTCGGTGAAGAGACTCTTGTTGTGGATGGTCAGCTTCTCCGCCGTCACGTCGAGCGTGAAATTCTGGTAGTTGAACTTCACATCCTGCAACTTGCTCGTGAGCCCGCGGTCGGTAAAGAGGATGCCATCACCGCTGAAATTGCCGTCGTGGGAGCGATCGCCGAAATCGCCACCATAGCCCGGCACGATCTTGCCGCGGCCATCCTTGTGCATGAGTGCCTGATCGACGAAATCCCAGATAAAGCCACCCTGGAAACGCGGCTCCACATCCGTGAGTTCCGTGTACTTATGCATGCCGCCGATGCTGTTGCCCATCGCATGCGTGTACTCGCAGAGCATGAAGGGCTTTTCCTTGTGCTCGGCGAGGAACTTCTTCACGCCCGCCACCGGCGTGTACATCTGGCTCTCCATGTCACTCGTCGCATTGTAGCGGCGATCCCAGAAGATGCTCTCGTAGTGCACGAGGCGCGAGGGATCCGTCTTGCGGAAATACTGGCTCATCTCGTAGATATCTTTGCCACCGCAGGACTCGTTGCCGCAGGACCAGATGATGATGCTAGCATGGTTCTTGTCGCGCTGCAGCATGGATTTTGCGCGGTCGAGCACGATGGCCTGCCACTCGGGATGATCGTTCGGCACCGTCGTCTCGTCCTGATGCAGCACGCCGTTCTTCTGCCAGCTTCCATGCGTCTCGAGATTCGTCTCATCGATGACGTATAGGCCATAGCGGTCGCAGAGCGCATAGATATAGCTGCTGTTCGGGTAATGCGAGCAGCGCAGTGCATTGATGTTGTGGCGCTTCATGGTCTGGATATCGCGCTCGAAATCCGCCGGATTCATCGCGCGGCCGCGCCAGCAATCGAACTCGTGGCGATTGACGCCCTTGAACACGATGCGCTTGCCGTTGATTTTCATCAGTCCATCTTCAAGCTTAAACTCGCGGAAGCCGATGGTGAGCGGTACGACCTCCAGCAGACGCCCCGCCTTGTCACGCACGCTCAGCATGGCCCGGTACAGGTTCGGATGCTCGGCGCTCCAGAGATCCACCTTGGCAAACTGCAGATGCAGCTTCGAGCTCTCACCCTGGCAGTCGAAGGTCTCGTCTGTCAGCAGCTGACCATCCGGCTCGTAGATCTGCAGCGCCACCTGCTTCTCTCCACCATCATGCCAGGCCAGGTCGATGGTCAGGTCGCCGCTCTCGTATTCATTGGCTGGTACGGCATGGACGAAGATATCATCGATATGCCCCATGGGCTTCGTGTAGAGACGCACGTCGCGGAAAATACCGCTGAAACGCCAGAAATCCTGATCTTCAATCCAGCTGCCCGAACTGAAACGGTAGACCTGCAGCGCCAGCTTGTTCTCCCCTGCCTGCAGATACGGCGTGAGGTTGAAGTCACTCGGCGTAAAACTGTCCTCGCTGTAACCGACGTACTGCCCGTTACACCAGACCACAACCGCCGACTCCACGCCCTGCAGCGAGAGGAAGGCGTTGTCCCACTCCGCCGGCAGCGTAAAATACTTCACATAGGAGCCCACGGGATTGCTGCGCTGCGGCACTTCACCCGGATGCACAACCTCGTGACCATCCCAGGGATAGGTCATGTTCGTGTACTGCGGTGCGCCGTGCCCCTCCAGCTGCCAGTGCGCCGGCACGCGTATAGTCTCCCAGCCCGCGACATCATAGTCCGTCGCTTCGAAGCCCTGTGGGCGCTGACCGAGGTTGCGCGCATAGTGGAAATACCACAGGCCATCGAGGCTGCACACGAAGGACGAGGCATCGCGCAGCAACTCCGCCGCATCACGGTACCATTTGTGGTCGCTATGCGCGGGCAGGCGGTTCTCCGCGAAGAATTCAGGGTTCGCTAATTTTTCATCTGTAAACATCGATTCTATACCCCTTTCTTCACCCATAAAAAAGGCCGCTGTACGCTTATTGTACAACGGCCTCCTTATTGTTCAATGATAAAAGCGTAAATTGCGCTTTATTGCACGTTTTATTTATTGATGTCTTCCCATTTCTCCTCGAGCTCAGCGACGATGCGGGCATGCTCCTGCTCCGTCAGCGTAACCTTTGCACGATAGATGAAGGTAGCGATAATGAGGAAGATGATCGGCACGGCGAACATGACGAGCTGGAAATGCAGCAACGCATCCGGCGTAATGTCAGCAGCCGTAGCACCGCCCGTCATGCCAACCCAGATGGCGACCATGCCGATGACGCCACTCGATACAGCACCGCCCAGCTTATCAATGAGCGGACGGACGCAGAGGCAGACAGCCTCATCGCGATGACCGAGCTTCAGCTGGCCATACTCAACGGAGTCCGTGATCGTCATGAGCACCACGAGGAAAATCAGCGGCTGCGGCAGGGCAAACAGGCCTGCGCCGATAAGAGCCATCATCACGCTCTTGCCACTCAGCGCGTAGATTACGAGCGCAAGAACCATAATGGCAATCGAGGAGAGGAACAACTTGCGGCGGCTGAACATCTTCGTCAGGGCCGGGAACAGGGCCACAGCAGCGAGGCCGATGACCGTATTGATGACACCGAGAATCGAGAACTTCGTAGCATCACCGATGATGTAGATGAAGTAATACAGGTTGAAGTTGTTGACGACGTTGACGCCGAGACCATAGACGAGGTAAGCGATAGCGATCCACATCAGCTGATCGTTCTGCGTCAGCACTTTGAAAACGTCTTTCGCGGAGGTATCCGTCTTGTTCTCACGCAGGGCACTTTCCTGCTCATGCGTGCCAAGGCCGAGGATAATGGCACCGAGGGTTGCGATGCCGCCGCCGATGCAGGCGAAGGCGAACCAGCCCGTCGGATCACCGGCACCGCCGTTCTGGTTGACGGAGAAATAGAGCACGACCGGCATGACGATGACCGTGACGAGCTGACCGCCGAACACAGAGCCGATACGGGCGATGGTCGCCGTGATTTCACGCTCATGAGAATCAAAGGACAGGGCCGGAATCATGGACCAGATGGCGACATCCTTCGCACTGTAGAAGATATCCATGATGAAGTAGACAATGGCGAACAGGATGAGGTAGGTCGTCGGACTGGAAGCGGCAAGACCGCCGAAATCCGTGAACAGGGCGGCGAGGGAAATAGCCGCTACGAATGCACCGACGATAACCCAGGGCTTAAAACGGCCCCAACGCGTCTTCGTCTTATCGATGATATTGCCAATGAACGGATCGACGAAGAGCTCGCCGATACGCAGCACGAGGATGATCGTGGTGACGATACCGATCATGTACTGGTCGTGCGTCGGATTGCCCGAGTTGAACAGGTTACTGGTTACGAAGATCATGAAGTACGTGGCCAGCATGGCGTAGAACACGTCATGACCGAACGTACCGCAAGCATAGCAGATACGCTGCAAGGTTTTGCTTTGCATGAGATTAGCCTCCCGAATGATAACGTTTTAGTAAATGAACCATCTAAAGGACTCAGCCTTTGACGGTTTCTATATATTTAATGATCGCATCGGCGATGTGCGTGAGCGGTGCCTTGGAGGTGTTGACCACGAGGTCGTAGTTCGCACCATTGCCCCACTCCTGACCCGTGTAATAATTATAGTAGCGGGCGCGCTTTGCATCCTCTTTGTTCAGTTCTTTCAGCGACTTGCCATCGTAGACATCCTTGCCGCGTACTTCACGGTAGTTGTCATCGGCACAGACGAAGATATCGAAATGATTCTCCGTGTTACGCAACGCATAATCCGCACAGCGGCCAAGGAAAATGCAGGAGCCATCCTTCGCAATCTTGCGGATGGCAGCCGACTCCGACATGAACATCTCCTGGCTGGAGCTGCCCATGTGCGTGCCGAAGGAATGGAACGGGATGAAGCCCATGGACAACGGCTTGACCGAATTCTCCATCTCCAGCAGTTCCTTCTCGCTGAGGTCATTGATACCCAGCTTCGCCGCCGCGATGTGCACGATCTGACGATCGTAGAGCTTGACGCCCAGCTTTTCGGCCATGATACCGGCCAGCTCGCGGCCACCGGCACCATACTGGCGGCTGATGGTAATGACCATGTTTTTATCCATTACGATTCCCCCTAGATGTAAGATGAAACAGGATTATTACGTAAACGCTTTCCAAAGAAGCATCAGTAATTCCCTTTACTGAATAGCTTTACTGTTTTCGTGGATAGCGTTTTCTTTTGGACAATTCACATTATATACTAGCAAATAATAAAAAGCAAGGTCTTTTTCGTTATTTTCAGTTTTTTTCTGAAATTCATGTAACAAGTTTACACTCGCCAAAACAATAAAAAATCTGCCGACGAGCGGCAGATTCCTGTGAACACAATATTGTCTTATTTTGCCATGAGCTGTGCGAGCTTCTGAGCGAGCTCCACCGGGTTATCCGGCAGCATGCCCTCCATGAGCAGCGCCTGGCTGTAGAGCAGGCCGCAGTAGTCCTTGAACTCCTGGCTGTCCTTGCCGCCCTCATGCAGCTGCTGCAGGCGCTGGAACAGCTGATGATGCGGATTGATCTCGAGGATGCGCTTGGCTTTGAACATCGGGTTATCCATTCCCTGGAACGTCTGCTCCATGGAGAGCGACGGGCCATTGGCATCCGCCACGAGGCAGACCGCGCTGGATTTCAGACGGGCCGAGACCTTGACTTCGGCTACCTTGTCGCCCAGCACATCCTTGATGTCCTTGAGCAGGTCGCCGTTGTCCTTCTGGATTTCCTCGGTCTCCTTCTTGACCTCCTGGCTCTCGGCATCATCGAGGTCGAGGTCGCCGCGGCTGATGGACTGGAACGACTTGCCCTCGTACTCGCGGATGGTCTCGACGCAGAACTCGTCGACGGGATCCAGCAGGTAGAGCACTTCGTAGCCCTTGTCCTTCAGCGTCTCCAGCTGCGGCAGGTGCTCGATGGTCTCCTTGTCCTTGGCCGTTGCATAGTAAATCTTCTTCTGGCTCTCGGGCATACGTTCCACGTACTCCTTGAGCGTGACGAGCTTCTCGTCCTTCGAACTCATGAAGAGAATCAGGTCTTTCAGCTTGTCGACCGTATCGCTGCCCTCGTAGATGCTGTTGTAGATACCGATCTTCAGCGACTTGCCGTATTCGTTCCAGAACTTCTCGTACCACTCACGCTGATTCTTGAGCTTCTTGCCCAGCGTCTTGAGGATGTTTTTCTCCAGCGCACGGCCAATGGTCTTGAGCTCGCGGCTCTGCTGCAACAGCTCACGCGAGATGTTCAGCGAGAGATCCGGCGAATCGACGAGCCCCTTCATGAAGCCGAGGTAGTTCGGCAGCAGATCCTTGCACTTGTCCATGATGAACACGTGGCGGCTATAGAGCTGCAGGCCCGGCTCATAGTCCGTGTGATAGAGGTTGAACGGTGCCTTGGCCGGGATGGCCAGCAGCGCCGTGTACTCCACCGTGCCCTCGGCCTTCGTGTGGAAGACCTCCATCGGGTCTTCCCACTCGTGGAACTGCTGCTTGAAGAACTCGTTGTACTCCTCGTCCTTGACCTCGGACTTGTTCTTCGCCCAGAGCGGCTGCATGGAGTTCAGCGTGCGAACCTCCGACTTCTGGACTTTCTCTGCACCTTCGATGGGCTTGCCATCCTTATCCTTCGGCGTTTCCTCCCAGGTGAAGTTCATCTTGATCGGGTAGCGCACGTAGTCGGAGTATTTCTTCACGAGGCCCTCGATCTTGTAGGTATCCGTGAAGTTCTCCTCGGCATCGTCGCCGTAGAATTCCTTGCCGAGCTGAATCGTAATGGTCGTACCGCGCTTCTCCTTTTCGCACTCTTCCAGCGTGTAGGAACCGTCCGCCGTGGACTCCCAGCGCCATGCCTGCTGCTCACCAGCCTTGCGCGTGACGATGGTGACCTTCTCTGCCACCATGAAGGCCGAGTAAAAGCCCACGCCGAACTGACCGATCATTTCCTTGTCATCGACGGCTGCATTTTCCTCTTTCGCCTTCTTCAGCTGCTCGAGGAAAGCCTTCGTGCCCGACTTCGCAATCGTGCCGATGTTCTCGATGAGCTCGTCCTTGTTCATGCCGATGCCGTTATCGGAAATCGTCAGCGTATGAGAATCCTTGTCCGGCACGAGGAAAATCTCATAGTCCTCGTCGCCTTCGAGGATGTCGTGGTTCGTGAGGCTCTCGTAATGTACCTTGTCGATGGCATCCGAAGCGTTCGAGATGAGCTCGCGCAGGAAAATCTCATGATTCGTGTAGATGGAATGAATCATGAGATCGAGCAGCTGCTTGGTCTCCGCCTGGAATGCATGGGTTTCTTTTGCCATTTTTGCTCTGCCTTTCTGTATGAAAAGAATCGATTTACGTTTTATTAGCACTTAGCCGCTGTGAGTGCTAAGTACAGATATAAATATAGCGCATAAAGAGCAAAAAGTCAACATTTGCTCTCCATGCGCTATCTTGTATGCTTCTTGCCAGCACCGGTTCTTAACGACGGGCCTGCAGGACCTGATTGACCTTCACGCCCAAAAAGGCCGCGACGATATCCTTCATGATATCACCGGGGATATAGGGCAGGACTGCCATGACCATCACTTTGCCAAAGCTCAGATCCATCACCGCCATCATCTGCAGCACGCCGCCGAGGTACGTCACCGTCGTTCCCACGAAGATGTTCACGAGGACATAGCGGCGAAAGTCCGGCCTCGCCCCTTTCATCGCGCTCACCAGCGGATAGGCGATGAGCCAGGACCAGATATAACCACCCGTCGGACCGAACAGCCTGCCGACGCCCGCCGTGCCTCCCACGAACACGGGCAGACCGATACAGCCCATGAGCACGTAGACCGCGAGTGCCAATAAGGTCTGCGCCGGCGTCAGCACGAAAGCCGCGAGCCCCATGGCGAGCGTCAGCGCCGTAACCATGCCCGGCGTGAAGGGCAACGGGAACGAAATATACGCCGTCACGCAGCAAAAGGCGACACAGATCGCCATCTTCGTCATGCTGCGCACGCTGAGTATGGGCTCTTGCGGACGGGATGCCGCCGATACCTGTAACTGCATAAGATTACCTTCTTCTCGTTAACCAATAGATCATTTACAGGTAACAATTATACAGACTTTACAGGTAAACGTCAATAGAACGTTGAGTTGACCATTCATGCAACCAATGGCCCATGCACGCCGCCGGCTTACTCCGCCAGCATTTTTTCCAGCACGGCACAGGTCTGCTCATAGCTGGCCGTCACCTGCTGGCTCAGGCTCTGAATATCTGCCATATCTTCATGCTTGCGGATGGCCTTCACGACCGCATCGGCACGCCGAAAAAGCTCCATGAGGCTGAGATTGCCTGCCGTGCCCTTCAACGTATGCACGCTTTCCTCCGCCTGTTTCATCTGCTGCGCCGCCAGTGCCTGCAGGAAATCAGCGTAAGAATGGTCTTCATGGATGAACTTGCCTAAAAACTGCCGGTAAATCGCCTGATTCCCCATGAAACGCGCCAGCCCCGTCGCGTAATCGATACCGGCCGCCGTGAGCTCCGCCTGCAAATCCTCTGCTGCCATACCGTGTCCCTCCTCACTTCAGGAACTGATCGATTGCCTTATCCAGTGCCTTGAGCGCCTCGGTGTCATTCTCCCGCACCGCATCGACGATGCAATGCTCCATGTGGTCCTTGAGGATGATGCGGCTGACGCCCTTGATGGCGCTGTCCACCGCGCTGAGCTGAATGAGCACCTCGCTGCAATCCCGTCCGTTCTCGATCATATGCTTGATGGATTCCAGATGACCGATGAGGCGGCTCATCCGGTTGAGCACCGCCTTCGTCTGCGTATGCGTGTGCATATGCCCGTGCATCGCACCTTCCTCATGGCTATGGGTCACCACCGTACCATCCGCCAATACATGACTATGTGTTTCTGCCAAAACATCCTCTCCCTTACCTTCATTCCTGTATCTTATTCTCTATTCTCGCCGATGAGGAAAAATTCCTGCCTCACTGCTGCAGATAGGCATTGATTTTCTTTGGCTATTTATTGAGCGCATCATGGAATGGAGCCGCAGGTGCAACGAGAAGAGCCTCAGCACCAGCTGCCCGCAAGCAGCCAGAGCTGAGGCTCTTTTCACGTTATCCCCTATTCAGCCTACGTGATGGCGCTGCAGATACTTGAGTGGCAGCACGAGGATGAAGTTGAAGACGAGAATCGTGAGGATGAGCAAAGCGCCGATGCCATCGGCGATGGCATCACGGTCCGGCACGAGGCCGGCACTCATGAGGTACCAGAGATGAACGGCCAGCGTCTCGCCGCCCGCCATGACATCGGGGTCAAAGAGGTGACGCGACACCGTAGTGCCGGCGGTGAAAATCAGGATAGCCGTTTCACCGAGGGCACGGCCGGCCGTCAGCGTGATACCCGTGAGGATGCCCGGCAGGGCCGAGGGCAGGACGACCTTGACGACCGTCTGCAATTTCGTCGCACCGAGAGACAGACTCGCCTCCTCGTACGACTTCGGCACCGTGCGGATGGATTCCTCCGTCACGCGCACGAGCAACGGGAGATTGAGCAGTACCAGCGTGAGCGAACCGCCCAGGATACTGAAGCCCATGTGCATCCAGTTGACGAATATAATCATGCCGAACAGGCCGAGCACGATGGATGGCACCGTTGCGAGGCTCTCCACCGAAAGGCGGATTGCGTAGGTCAGGCGGTTCTCCCGCGCGTATTCAGCGAGGTAGATGCCCGCACCGATCGCGATGGGGATGGAGACGGCCATGGAGAGGAACAGCATGTAGAACGAATTAAAGAGCTGCGCTCCGACACCGCCCCCCGCCATGAGGTCACTCGATTTGCCAAAGATAAAATGCAGATTCAGCTTTGGCAGGCCCTTGTAAAGCATGTAGCCGAGGAAAGCAGCCAGCAGCAGCAGGATAAAGGCACCTGCCACCCACAGCGCACCGCGGGCGATAGCATTATACGCTTTGGTACGACTCATCAGGCCACACTCCTTTGCGAGAACTTACGAATGAGCAGGATCATGCCCAGGGACAGGATCAGCAGGACGAACGCCATGAGGAACAGGGCGTTGCCCCAGGCCGAGCCGAAGGGCGTGTTGCCCATCTCAACGACGATATCACTCGTGAGGGTGGCCGTCGGCATGAAGAGCGAGGTCGCGAGCTGCGGCGTGTTGCCGATCAGCATCTGCACGGCCATGGTCTCGCCGACCGCGCGCGCCATTGCCAGCACGATGGCCGTCATGATGCCCGGACGGGCCGCCGGCAGCACGACATGCCAGATGGTCTGCCACCAGGTAGCACCGAGGGCCAGGCTGGCCTCGCCCAGTGCTTTCGGTACGGCGTTCAGCGCATCCGTACTGATGGTCAGGATCGTCGGCATGATCATGATGGCCAGCACGAGGGAAGCAGCCATGACGCCGAAGCCCGTAGGCAGATGGAGATATTCTCTCAATATCGGCACGAGCAGGATCAGGCCCATATAGCCGTAAACGACCGATGGAATCGCCACATAGAGGTCACAGGCCGGGCGCATGATACGCTTGAGCCAGTCCGGTGCGACCTTCGCGAGGAATATAGCACCCGAGAGGCCCAGCGGCGTACCGATGGCCACGGCGACGAGCGTCGAGAGGAGCGAGCCCATGATAAAGGAAAGGGCACCGAAATGCTTCGCCGAAGGATCCCATGCCGCACTGAAGAAGAACTCCAGCGGGCTGACTTCACCGAATGTCAGGAGCCCCTGGCGGCCGATGAAGATGATAATCGAAAATATCAGAATCGTCATCAGACAAGCGGAGGCGATAAAGAGATACCGCCCACACTTGTCATAGAACTTCTGTCTTGCTGCTTCTGTCATGGTATTCCCTGCTTATTACTTTTTCATCTTGCTGACGGGGATGAAGCCAAGCTTCTCAACCTGAGCATTCTGGAACTCATCAGACATCACGAAGTCAATGAATGCTTTGACGGCACCCGTCGGCTCGCCTTTCGTATACATATGGCCATAACCATAGATCGGATACTTGCCATCGATGATGTTCTGTGCGCTGAACTCTACGCCATCGAATTTCAGCACCTTGACGCTGTCATCAGCGTACGGCGCATCGACATAGCCGATTGCGCCCGGCGTGCTGGCAATGGCGGCGCGGACAGCACCATTGGAATCCTGGATGACGGCATCATCCGTAAACGCTGCGCCCTTCAGCACGACATCGCTGATCGTGGCACGGGAGCCCGAGGACTTCGCGCGATGGATCAGCGTGATCTTCTGATCGGCACCGCCGACCTGGGACCAGTTCGTGATCTTGCCCGTCAGGATATCGATGACTTGCTGCTTCGTGAGGTTGTCGACTTTATTCGCTTTGTCCACGATGAAGACGAACGGCTCCACGACGACCTTGTGGTCGACGAGGCCCTTGTCCTTGTACTCGTCCGGCAGATTGACATCCGAGTTGCCGATATCGACAGAGCCCTCAGCAACCTGGTTCATGCCCGTGAAGGAGCCGCCGCCAGCGACGTTGACCGTGACCTTCTCATGCGCATCCTGGAAGGCTTCCTGCGCCGGTTTCAGCAGCGGCAGCAGAGCCGTGGAACCAGAGGCGGATACCTTGCCGCTCAGCTCCGTGCCAGCACCCGAACCGGAACCGCTGCCGGCACCCTGCGATCCACCGCAGCCCGTCAGCACCATGGACGCGGCCACCATGAGGGTGCCAAGCATCATGCCAATCTTCTTTTTCGTGAACATTTGTGATTCCTCCTGTCACATCCGAGGCAGCATCCGGCGCCGCAATATGCGGCAAGCAGGCACTGCCCAAGCTTCTCATACGGGCCTGGCGGCCCGTTTGCATAAATTATCTTAGCAAACTCCTGTCCGCTCTGTGTTACTGGTTTGTAAAGGATTTGTAAAGTCTTTCCTGATGGGCAGGACTCGCCTTCTTCCTCTTTCGCCGATATGTTAAAATAAGAAAAGAACTAAAACGAAAGCGAAGTGCTGCCTTATGCTCTTTACCCGTTCCAAATTCGCCCGACGGCTGCTGGGGGCTTTCCTGCTGCTCAGCATCACCTCCCTGGGCGTACTGGGGCTGCTGCTCAGCCAATACTTCCATGACGCGGCCATGGCCCGCGAGCAGGAAAACCTCATGAATAACGCTCATATCATCGAGCTGACCCTCGCCGAGGAACTGGAGGCCACGCCCATCGAAATGCAGGACACCATCGAGGCGATCCAGGCGCAGACCGGCCTGCGCGTCACCGTTCTGTGCGCAGATGGCCAGGTCATCGCCGACTCCGAAGGCTCTGCCGGACAGATGGACAACCATCTGCTGCGACCGGAAGTCCAGCAGGCACTCCATCGCAGCTACGGCACCTCCGTGCGCTACAGCGATACCTTGCAGGAAAATATGCTCTATGTCGCGATTCCCGTCCATACCGCCGACGGCATCTCGGCCATCATCCGCACGGCTGCGCCGCTGACTTACGTCGAAGCCAGCTATGACCACACACTGCACGCCACGCTGCTCGCGATGTTCTTTGCGTTGCTCGTCTCCATCCTCGTCGCCGTGCTGCTCGCCCGGCGCACGCTGCGTCCCCTCAGTGCCATGACCAAAACGGCCCACGCCATCGCCGCGGGCGACCTGAAGCGCCGCATTCACATCCACTCGGGCGACGAATTTGATGTCCTGGGCTCGACCATCAACCATCTCGCAATGAACCTCATCGACAAGATCGAGCACGAGCAGGTGCTCAACCGCCGCCAGCAGGTCTTCATCGACAACGCGGCACACGAGTTGAAGACGCCGCTGACTTCCATTTCTGGTTTTGCCGAGACACTGCAGGAGGACGACTTCCAGCAACCCGAGATGACGCGCCATTTCCTGCGCATCATCTACGACGAATCCCAGCGCATGACGCGCCTCATCAACGACCTGCTTTCCCTCGCCCGCGTAGGCCATCTGCGTGAGGATCCACGCAACCTGCACCGCGTCCCCCTCGATCTCGGCGACGTCCTGCAGCACTGTGCCGACAGCCTGCGCGGCAAGGCCAATGCGCGCGCGCAGGAACTCACGGTCGAGGTCGCGCGGCCGCTCCCCCCTGTCTCCGCCACGCCGGATCTCATGGAGCAGCTCTTCAATAACCTCATCGAGAACGCCATCAAGTACACGCCGGAACACGGCCACATCACCGTAAGCTGCAAAAGCACCAGTACGAAGCTCATCGCCTGCGTCAGGGACGATGGCATCGGCATCGCCTCGCGCGACCTGCCCTTCATCTTCGACCGCTTCTACCGCGTAGACAAGGATCGCTCCCGCCAGACTGGCGGCACAGGCCTCGGCCTCTCCCTCGTGAAGTTCCTCGCGGAGCTCTTCGATGGACAGATCACCGTCACCAGCGAAAAGGGCAAGGGTACGACATTCCGTGTCGAATTTCCCTGCCAGCTGAAATAACAAAAGCACATACGAAAAACGCCGGAAAAAGAATCCCGGCGTTTTCTTTTTCGTATGGATAATACCACGTAAACCGCCCGTCTTACAGGCCGGCGGCTGATGAATGCTTATGCGTATGCACGCGTTCCGCCGTCTCCAGATAGATCGTAGACTCGGCAATGTTGACCGCATGATCGCCGATGCGCGAAAGGAAGCGCACGATGAAGAGCAGCTGCGCTGCATTCACGCGCTGCGGTGTCTCGGCCTTGGTCACGTAATCCGACAGCGCATAGAAAGCTTCCTCGAAAAGCTTATCCATGTGCCCATCCATATCGCGCACCGCATCAGCCATCTTGATATCGGCCTCACGGTAAGCCTGCATGGCCTGGGCCACCATCTGCAATGTCCAATTCGAGAGCTCCTGTACCTTGAGCAGGCGCTCCGTATCGAGTGGCACCTTGACCTCGTACACCGTGCGCGCGATGTCGTAGGCATGGTCGCCGATGCGCTCCAGATCGACACCAATCTTGAACGCTGTGGCGATGATGCGCAGGTCATGGGCAATCGGCTGCTGTTTGGCCGTGAGGATGAGGCAGCGATCCTCGATCTCCACGAGCAGTTCATCGACTTTATCGTCGGACGCCATGACACTCTCCGCAAGTTCCTTGTCCTGCGTCAGCATCGCATCCATGGCACGGCTCACCTCGAGGCGCGCCATCTCGCCCATCATGGCAACCTTATCCTGCAGGGCTGCCAGCTGATGAATATATTCCTGTCTGGTTTTTGGCATGATTTCTTTCCTCCTGACATAAGACGAATACGGCCCTTTTTGTCCGGCCATCAACCGAAACGGCCCGAGATATAGTCCTCGGTCTTTTTGTTGTGCGGTTTCGTAAAGATGACATCCGTCTCATCGTGCTCGATCAGCTTGCCGTTGAGGAAAAACGCCGTGTAATCGGACACGCGCGCCGCCTGCTGCATGTTATGCGTCACCATAACGATGGTAAATTTCTGCTTCAGTTGACCGACGAGCTCCTCGATCTTCATCGTCGAGATTGGATCCAGCGCCGAGCACGGTTCATCCATGAGCACGACCTCCGGCTCGACGGCCATGACGCGTGCGATGCAGAGGCGCTGCTGCTGGCCACCGGACATGCCCATGGCGGAGGCATTGAGGCGGTCCTTGACCTCGTCCCAGAGCGCGGCACCGCGCAGGCTGCGCTCCACGATCTCATCGAGCTTTGCCTTGTCCTTCAGGCCATGCACACGGCAGCCGTAGGCTACATTATCATAGATGGACATGGGGAAGGGATTCGGGCGCTGGAAAACCATGCCCACGCGCTTGCGCAGCTCGACGAGGTCGGTGCCCGGCGTATAGATATCCTCATCATCCAGCGTGATCTTTCCCTCGATGCGCACGCCCTCGATAAGGTCGTTCATGCGGTTCAGCGTGCGCAGGAACGTGGACTTGCCGCAGCCGGAAGGGCCGATGAGCGCGACCACATGATTCTCCGGCACATCCAGCGAAACGTTAAAAAGGGCCTGATGCTCTCCATAGAAGAGATTCAGATCCTTAGCTTGCATTTTCATAGAGTTTCTCCTCCTGTCATGATTCACGCTACCAGTATAGTAAAACGGCAACACGTCTGTGTTGCCGTTTTGTAAATTTTTGGTAAAGACACAACAAGAGTTTGGCCATGCTAGCTCATGGCCGAACGAAACGGTAGCCCACACCGCGCACCGTCTCGATCGTATCCTGCATGTCGGGGCTCACGCCGAGCTTCGCGCGCAAATGCCGCACATGCACATCCACCGTACGCGTATCGCCATAGTATTCGTAACCCCAGACCTTCTCCAGCAGCTCATCACGGGAAAAAGCGCGACCCGCATTCGTGAGAAATAGCTTCAGGAGCTCGTACTCCTTGGGCGTCAGCGCCAGTACCTGCCCGTCGACGCTCGCCGTATAGGCATTGAGGTCCATGACGAGAGGGCCCGCCGAGAGCTGCATCGCATCGGTGGCCTTGGGCGGCTGCGCGCGCCGCAGTACGGCCTTGACCCGCGCGATGAGCTCACGCGTCGAGAACGGCTTTGCCACGTAGTCATCCGCGCCGAGTTCCAGTCCCAGTACCTTGTCGATTTCCTCATTCCTCGCCGTCAGCATGATGATGGGAATCGCCGCCGTTTCCTGATTTCCCTTGAGGCGGCGGCAGACCTCGAAACCATCCATGACCGGCAGCATCACGTCCAGCAGGATGAGGTCGGCGTCCCTGGCCTTTGCCAGCGCCTCGCCGCCATCCGCCGCCGTGTCTGTTTCATAGCCTTGCTTGGCAAGGTTGAACACGAGCAGCTCGCGAATCGGTGCTTCATCATCCACGACCAGAATTTTCATAAAGACGTCCTCCTTCATATACCTTTCTCTTCTATTGTAGCACGAAATCCATCATCGGACATCTGTTCGATTTTATCTGAGAAACAATTTACAAGTTGTTTACGTTTCATTCACAAACCGATTTCTCCCGTCTGCTATAGTAAGAGCCGTACACAAACCAGTTGGATAAAAGTTCAGGAGGTTACACATGAAAAAGATTTGGGCCAAACGTTTGGCTGCCGCCCTGCTTGCTGGCGGCACTCTCATGACCATGGCACCGGGTGCCGAGGCCGCGGATATCCGTATCCTGCCCGTCGATACCGCCAGGTTCTGGGCTGGTTCCCGCTTTGACTTCGACGTGGAGGTCAGCAAGGCGCAGAACCTGCAGGATGTGCAAATTCAGGTCAACGGCAAGGATGCCGGCACATTCTTCGGCAAGAAACTGGAGCGCAAGGACCTCGGCAATGGCGTGACCTCCTTCCGCGCGAATCAGGTGAGCTTCCCGAAATCGGGTAAGTACCAGATCACCGTCACGGCAAAAGATACGTCAGGAAATACCTCCAGCAAGGCCGGCTACACCGTCGTACATGAGGTCGCACCGAAACAGGCTAAAAACGTCATTCTTTTTGTCGGTGACGGCATGTCCCTGCCCGCCCGCGAAATCGCACGCATCATGAGCAAGGGCATGACGAACGGTAAGTACAACGACCTGCTCGCCATGGAGAAGCTGGAGCACAACTGCCTCATCACCACGAGCGGCTATGACTCCCTCACGACGGACTCCGCGAACTCCGCCTCCGCCTATGCGACGGGTCACAAATCCGTCGTCAATGCCATGGGCGTATACGCCGACTCTACGAAGGATCCCTTCGACGATCCCAGGGTCGAGAACCTCTCAGAGATTCTCAAGCGCACGCGCGGCATGTCCATCGGCGTGATCACGCAGGCCGAATCCACAGACGCCACGCCGGCGGCCATGATCGGCCATACGCGCCGCCGCGCCTATCAGGATGTGCTCGCCAAGAGCTACCTGCAGCAGTACCACCGCCCCGATGTCATCATGGGCGGCGGCTTCTCCCGCTATATTCCGCAGTCCATGCAAGGATCGAAACGCAAGGATAACTTCGATGTCATCAAGGCCTTCAAAGACCTCGGATACACCTACGCCACCACCTCGAAGGAAATGATGGCCGCCCCGAACAACAAACCGTTCCTCGGCCTCTACCATCCCGGCACGATGAACGTATGGCTCGACCGCGAAATGCTCAAAGACCCCAGCGTGCTCAAAGGCTACACGGATCAGCCGAACCTCATCAACATGACGAAGAAAGGTCTCGACATCCTTTCGCAGAACAAGAACGGTTTCTTCGCGATGATCGAGGGCGCCTCCATCGACAAGCAGCTGCACGCCATGGATTGGCAACGCGCGGGCTATGATACGATTGAGTTCGACAAGGCCATCGAATACGCCACGGACTGGAGCAAGAAGCGCGGCGATGACACACTGATCATTGTCGTGGCCGACCATGCCCACGGCATCTCCATCACGGGCACCTACACGGAGCGCGATGGCAAGAAGGGCACGGAAGCCGTGCGCACCTATGCCGACTCCGTCTTCCCGACCTTCGAGGACAAGAACCACGATGGCTTCCCCGATAACCCGGATCCGGACGTCACACTGGCCGTACAGTACGCGAACCATCCGGAGCACTATGAAAACTACCACTTCCAGCAAAAGCCGACCGCACCGACGCTGCCCGTCAAGGTAACGGCACAGGAAGCCAGGACGCTGGGTGACAAGCAGGAGTACCATCAGGTCACGAAGAACTCCTCCAAGGCCAATCCCGCCCGCATCCATCCGGGCGACCCGAAGCAGCTCGTGCCGGCCAACATCCCGATGAGCGCCACGGACGAGGCACACGCCGCCGATGACGTGCCGCTGAATGCAGGCGGTCCCGGTTCCGAGTATTTCCACGGCGTCATGGACAACACGGAGGTCTACTTCGCCATCCTGCGCGCCCTCGGCATCGACGGCAATGACACGGAGTACCAGCTCACCGACTCCATCACGAAATAAACGTTCAGCCTCGAGGTGAATACCCTACACCGAGGGAGACAGTCCTTCCCACTGCCGCACACCTCAAGGTTCATTAGGGTTCCCTCTTTTTTCCTTCATACACTACACTACGCCAGAGCCCGCCATCACTCCCGATGGCGGGCTTTGCGTTGCCTCCCGGCTATGTATCATTCGTTCAAAAGAGGATAGTTCCTGCTGAAACAACCGACAATCCCACAGATCAGCCATTGAGCTATAATGGCACCATGAATTAAGACATATCCCAGCCGCCTTTATAATGAATCTCGTGGTATACTGAAGGTACCAATTGAAAGGAGATTCATCATGTCCCGTACACGCCGCCATTTTACTGCCAAGTTC
>Ga0256404_1004587_pt1 | contig 25845 bp, 23 predicted proteins | sample RumenRJG_01DNA_FD_185990 | JGI IMG/M metagenome (GOLD analysis project Ga0256404, IMG submission 185990) | Bovine rumen microbial communities from Lethbridge, Alberta, Canada - RJG_01 | ecosystem: Host-associated > Mammals > Digestive system > Stomach > Rumen | place: Canada: Alberta | collected...
TAAGATTGTAGAATAACAATAGGTAAGTATAGATGCCGTCTTGTGCGTAGACGGACAGAGAGACCAGGTAGTATATGCTAATTCGTCTTACAGTTGAAAATCTGGCACTGATCGAGCGGGAAGAGATCGAACTTACGGAGGGACTGAATGTCCTGACCGGTGAAACCGGTGCAGGTAAGTCCATCCTCCTCGGAGCACTCGGTCTTGCCCTCGGCGGAAAGGCACAGAAGGATATCATCCGTGACCCTGCAAGGGATGCCTTTGTAGAAGCTGTTTTCTCTGCAGATAATCCCGCTGTGGTAGAGGCCCTTCGTCTGCTTGATGTTGAAGTCTATGATGACCAGGTGATCCTCTCCCGCAGGATCGGTGAGACTAGATCATCGGCCAAGATTAACGGAGAGAGTGTACCTTCTCCCAAGCTTCAGAAGGTCGGAGAAGTTCTGATTGATATCTATGGTCAGCATGAACATCAGTCCCTCCTGAAGAAGAAAAAACACATGGAGCTTCTGGATCGTTTTGCAAAGGATGCTCTAGGTGATAAGAAGAAGGAACTAAGCAGGCTCTACCGCGAATGGGTGGAGAAGACCAGGGAACTCGAAGAAGCCAACATGGATTCTTCCGACCGTATCAGAGAAGCTTCCTTCCTGGAGCAGGAGATCAGTGAGATCAGGGATGCAAATCTTCGCCCCGGAGAAGATCAGGAAGTAGAAGATCATTTCCGCCGCATGAAGAACAGCGAGAAGATTGCATCAGCACTGAATGCTGCATATGAGCTGACGGGGGGAGACCAGGCAGCGTCTGATCTGATAGGTTCTGCTCTCCATGAAGTGTCTTCCGTGGAAGAATATGATGAAGAGAATCTGTCCGGTATGAGAAGCCTGCTCTCTGATTGCGATGGCCTCATCTCGGACTTCAATCGCGAACTCCGCGCATACATTGACCAGATGGAATTCGATGAAGAAGAATTCCGTACGACAGAGTCCAGACTCGACCTCCTTAATACCCTGAAATCCCGTTATGGCAATACCATTGAAGCCGTCCAGGAAGCCCTTGAGAAGAAGGAAGAACGTCTAAGCAAACTGCAGGATTACGATGGTTACTTAGAGAGGCTGCGTGAAGAAGTGAAGGCAGCAGAAGAGAGACTGCTTTACATTTCCAGAGAGGTATCGCAGATTCGTGCCGATCAGGCCAAGGTCCTGACCCAGGCGGTAAGCGATGCCCTAAGAGACCTGAATTTCCTCGATGTTCGCTTCGAGATGGAACTTCTGCCCATGGATCACTTCACGGCAGATGGTATGGATGATGGCCAGTTCATGATCTCTACTAACCCCGGAGAACCCATTCGTCCTCTGATGGATACGGCATCCGGTGGTGAATTATCCCGCATTATGCTTGCGATAAAGACCGTCCTCGCAGAAGAGGACTCCATCGATACCCTGATCTTCGACGAGATCGACTCCGGAATCAGCGGACGTACCGCCCAGATGGTATCCGAGAAGCTCGCCGAACTTGCCCGCAAGCATCAGGTTATCTGCATCTCCCACCTGCCGCAGATTGCGTCGATGGCAGATGCACATTTCCTCGTCGAGAAATGTGTAACAGACGGAAGCACCCTGTCTTCCATCCACATGCTCGATCCTCTAAGTCGGGTATCGGAACTTGCGAGAATGCTCGGCGGAAGCGAGATCACGGACGCTGTACGCATGAATGCAGAAGAGATGCTTGCCCTCGCAGATAAGAGAAAGGCAAGCAAAATGAAATAGGTTATTGTTACTTCATTTGCTTTATTTTCAGTCGTTGTATCGGTATTTGAAGAAGGGGGAATCTTCTTATGGCAAAGCAGACTGTTACAAAAGGTATTGAAAAAACAACCAATATAAAGAAAGAGGAGAAGATCATCAAGATTCCTGCCATAGATGAACTGCGTCAGGTATGTTCTGTCCGCGCAATGGAACTCTATGGGAAGAAGTTCCCGGAGATTGTGGAAGCCAGAATGGACCGGGAACTCGATATGATCGATGAGCAGGGGACGGCCGACTTCTATCTGTCGGCACGTGAACTCTCCATATCAGCGAGAAAGCAGACCATACCGCTCTGTTTCCGTGGTCCCATTACCGGATCACTGGTCTCCTTCCTGGCACAGATCGCTTATATCAATCCGCTGCCTCCGCATTATTACTGCCCCAACTGTAATAGTTCGGACTTCCCGAGGAATCTTCAGAAGAGCCTGCATTGTGGTCTGGATCTGCCGGACAGAGTCTGCCCGGTCTGTGGTAAGCCCATGCGTAAGGATGGTTATGATCTTCCGGTGGAGATCGCTTTTGGAGCCAGAGGAGAGCATATGCCGGTTCTCTCTCTTGAGACTATTCCGGACTTCTTCACCAAGGCCATGCCGGAAGGTTACGAGAAGGAATATGATGAATTCGCCATCCTTGATTCCGATGTGATCGAAGGAGATGAGAAAGCGGATCGTTACTTTACGGAGAAAGAAGAGTCCCTTCTACTAGACCAGATGGAAGATAATCTGTATCATTCCATCGGTTGTACGGAACCGAATATGCGAAAGGTACATATCGTAAAGAAGGGAGAGAAGAATGAACTGGTCCGCATCCTCTGCGTTCTTAGTCCGAATCTGGAATTCCTCTATTCTCTTATGAAAGTGACACATATTGATCCTAGATTTGCTTTCTTCGGTGATCCTAAGACATTCGGCCTCTTCAAGGGAAGCGATTCCGTTGGACTCCCCAAGGATGTGCTAGGTTACAGCTATGGAACACTGGGGGTTCCCATCTATTCCTCGCCGAAACTTGAATCCTTACTTAATAATGTGACTCTGAACCGCTTTTCCGACCTGATTCGTATGACCGGTCTATTCCTGGGTACCGGAACCTGGATTGAAAATGGTGATTACCTCCTGAGGGAGAAGATTGCATCTTATGATGACCTGATTGCCTCAAGGGATGATCTCTTCGAATGCCTGATGCGGCATGAATACACAGCAGAGCATGCCATCAATGTGTGCAAAGTGGTATGGAATGGCCATCATCTGACGGAGGCCATGGAGCAGGAGATGGAGATGAGGGGGATCCCTGATTTCGCTATCGAGTCCATCAAGTGCATCCGCACCCTCTATTCCAGGGCTCAGATTATCTATCAGAATGGTGTGGCATGGCAGGCTGCCTGGTATAAGACCTATTACCCCAGAGAATTCTATCGCACCTTCTTTGACGTCTTTGCGACAGAAGAACAGATGCAGAATATCCGCAGGGGAAGACAGTATATAGAGGCCCTGCTTGATGAGACGGATCCGGATACCCTTAAGGATCTGGGAAAACCAAGCCGTCCGGAATACCGTATCTATCTGACAGCGAGAGAGATGTATCTTAGAAATTATACGCTCATGTGAGAATGCTTTTGTGATGCAGCAAGGTGTGCTATCATGAAAAGCAACCAAGCTTATGTAACAGAATGGATGTTTATCAATGCGAGAAGAAGAGTACTTAAAGCAGAATGCGATCATTAAGGAGGCAATCCACGCTGATCGCGAGGACCATAATAAGGATAACTATGCGAAGGTGATCGGATCTGTCGGAGCAAGAATGCATGCTGACTCTTCCTTCCTCGTTCCTGTGGAATTCCGTAAGGGTGAGAAGGAATCTATGCTGATCCGGATCCTGAATGGACAGGATGGCAGGAAGGCATTAGGTGTCTTCACCGATGGAGAAGAAGCGAAGAAGAAGAATCCCACTGACCTCTATGCAATGCCCATTGCAGAGATTCTCTCTTATTTCCTCGAAAATGAAGAGCTTGATGCAGTTCTGATCAATCCTTGGGGAGAGCCCTTCCCTCTGGTTCGTGAAGCGGTAAAGAATCTTCTTGATTATGAGAATAAGGTTTGCATGCCTTATAAGGGAATCAAGGTGAATATCGGAGATATCACCAATCTTTCATGCTCCGCGATCGTTAATTCCGCAGATCCTCTTTTTGCCGAGGGCGATGGTGTGGATCATGCCATCTATCAGAAGGCCGGTAACGACCTGATGAAGCTGCTTGATTTGATCGGATCCTGCAAGATGGCAGAAGTGAAACTGACACCTGCCTTCAATCTTCCCCAGCGCTTCATCATGCATACCGTAGGACCGGTTTGGTCTGGCGATGATGAAGAGAAGGATTGTGAGAATCTGAAGGCTTGTTATACCAACTGCCTGAATGAAGCGAAGAAGCATAAGCTTCGTTCAATCGCTTTCCCTGCAATCTCCTGTGGTGCGTCCGGCTTCCCGATGGAACTCGGTGCCAAGGTTGCCGTAGAGGCTGTCCTCGAGTGGCTGACGAAGGAGAAGGACTATGCAATCACCGTTATCTTCGATCTGGTGGATCAGGCCAGCGCGGATGCTTATGTAGCTGTTCTTCCCAAAGCAGGGGATAGGGACAGCGTCATAGCCCCTAGCAAATAATTCTTGCAATAATCACAGCGGTTTAATATAATTACCGTTGCATGCTTCAATAGCTCAGTTGGTAGAGCACTTCACTCGTAATGAAGGGGTCGCCGGTTCAAGTCCGGCTTGAAGCTCTTATCCCCTGGGACATGTCCTGGGGGATTTTTTTATTGAATAAGAACAATTGCTTATCTTTTATTATCTATTCTGTGTTACGTTTCTTTTGCTACAGGACTGTGTTTATAAATAGTTTCTAATTTTTATGATTCCTTAATTTTTAGCATGGATTCTTTAGAAAAGCTTTCGTATTGCTTAATGGTATTTCTATCCACGGGATGCTAACCTACTTTCGTACTACAGATCTATGGTCACGAAGAGAGGGGGACCACATGAATTACGAGGAATTTAAAGCAAAGGTTTTAGACAGGCTGAAGGAGGATTTCCCCGAGGGGGAGATTGTTGTTCGAAAGGTACTGAAGAACAATGATCAGTGTATGGAGGCACTGACCATCCGGGAAGGTGATGACAATATCTCGCCAACCCTTTATCTGGATCAGATCTATCCGGCAGTGGAAGCGGGACAGGAGTTCGAGGAAGCCTATTTGAATCTGAAGGAGGCCTATCGGCAGAACCGGGTAGAGGGGAGTGTTGATGTCTCATTTATAGAAGATTATCAAAATGTGAAAGACAATGTTATCTACGATCTCGTTAGTCTTGACAAGAATATGAAACTCTTAGAGGATGTCCCCTATGATACCTACCTGGATCTGGCCATCGTCTATCGTGTTCTTCTCAAGATTAATGATAAGGGAGGCTCCACCATGCTGATCCATAACGAGCACCTGAAGATGTGGGGAATCTGTCAGGAAGAACTAAGGAAGGATGCCATTAAGAACACACCTCATCTTCTGCCTCCGGTGATTGAGAATCTGAGTAATCTTTTGATGGGTATGGCAGAAGATATGGGACAGGGTGATGCAGAACTTCCTGAACTTCCTATGTATGTTCTCACGAATGAAACCCATATGAATGGAGCAGGCTGCATTCTCTATCACGATGTCCTTAAGGATTTTGCAGATGAGATGGAAGAAGATTTCTACATTCTGCCGTCATCGATCCATGAGGTTCTCCTGGTTCCGGCGTCGGTTGGAACGGATCTGTCTGCCTTGTCAGAACTGGTGGAGGAAGTGAATGATAAAGAAGTGGAAGATGCCGAGATCCTCTCTGGTCATGCCTACTTCTATTCGAGACAGAAGGGACAGGTTTTATCTTAAGAGAGAATTGCTCCATTCCATAATAGAAAATCGAAGATGTCTTAACTTGAGTCAGATAGGGAATCTTGCTATAATATCAGTGCTTTGGCATTAAGAATAAGTTAGGAGATTTTGACATGACACAAGAAGTGAATTTCCGGAATAAGAAGTCGATCCTTGAAATCCTTAGAAAGGGTCGTATGCCCTACCTGTGTGCAGGAATCTACGCAGCACTCGTACTTGCCATGATTCTTGTCAGTGTCCTTGTATTAAAGGTAGCTATCGTACCTGTTTGCGTGATTGCAGTGCTTGAGGCAGTTCTCTTCGTTCTTCTGAAGAAGACACCCATCTATGTGCATGTTATTCTTGCAATCGTTCAGCTTGCTGTTGGTATGAAGGTTGGACTGATCGTATTTATGATTCTGATGGTGATTCTCTATGTGGGTGCTATGCTGCTTAGCATGGTTTTGAAGAGAGACTGATCCATATGATTCGTCGGAACTATCAGCGAGAGCTGGATGAAATCCTTCGGAATATTGAGGACGGACAGGCTGTGCCGAGGCTTCTTCTGCACAGCTGCTGTGCTCCTTGCAGCAGTTATGTTTTGGAATACTTATCCGAGTATTTTCACATAACTGACTTTTTTTATAATCCCAACATCTCTCCGGAGAAGGAATATCGTCATCGTGTGGAAGAGATGAAGCGCCTGATTCAGGAACTTCCCATGAAGCATCCTGTGGATTTCGTGGAAGGCCCTTATGAGCCGGCTCGCTACTATGACGAGGTGAAGGGATTAGAAGAAGAGCCCGAAGGTGGAGCCCGCTGTGAAGTATGCTTTCGCATGCGCCTCGAAGAAGCAGCGAAGATTGCTGTTGAGGGAGGCTTTGACTATTTCACTACAACACTTACCATCAGCCCCATGAAGGATCCGGTATTACTGAATACCATTGGGGAAGAGATGGGTGAGCGATACGGAGTAAAGTACTTGGATTCTGAATTCCGTAAGAAGAATGGGTATAAGAGGTCAATCGAACTCTCCAGGGAGTATGATCTCTACCGACAGGATTTCTGTGGCTGCATCTTTTCTAAGCAGGAAGCAGAGAGAAGAAGAGAAAAAGAGAAAGAAAAAGAGAAACAGTAAGATTTTAAGAAGAAAGACAGGAGATTGTAATGGCACAGTTATGGGGTGGCAGATTTCAAAAAGCAACGGATGAGAAAGTGTATGCTTTCAATGCCAGTATTGGATTCGATCAACGTTTATTCCATGAGGACCTGCGTGGCAGCAGAGCGCATGTAAAGATGCTTGCAAAGCAGGGAATCTTAACGGAAGAGGAGCGGGATCAGATTCTTGTCGGACTCGATGGTATCGAGAAGGACGTAGAAGAGGGAAAGCTTCTCATTACCTCCCAGTATGAAGATGTGCATTCTTTCGTAGAAGCGAACCTGATTGACCGGATTGGGGATGTCGGCAAGAAGCTCCACACCGGAAGATCGAGAAATGATCAGGTGGCACTGGATATGAGACTCTTTACCAGAAGTCGTGTGGAAGGAACGGACGGCTACTTAAGAGAGCTTCTTATTACCATCCAGAAGATAATGAAGGAGAACACCGATACCATTATGCCGGGATTTACCCATCTGCAGAAGGCTCAGCCGGTTTCTCTTGCACATCATATGGGTGCATATTTTGAGATGTTTAAGCGGGATCGTCTTCGTATGGCGGATATTCGTGAGAGAATGAATTACTGTCCTTTAGGTTCCGGCGCACTGGCTGGCACAACCTATCCCCTGGATCGTAACTTCACGGCAGAAGAACTCGGCTTTGATGGCCCGACAGCGAATTCCATGGATGGCGTCAGTGACAGAGATTATCTGATTGAATATCTGTCCGCCTTGTCTATCATCATGATGCATCTGTCGAGATTCTCAGAAGAAGTCATCCTCTGGAATTCGAATGAGTACCAGTTTGTCGAGATCGACGATGCCTTCTCGACCGGATCTTCCATTATGCCTCAGAAGAAGAATCCTGATATCGCAGAACTTGTACGCGGTAAGACCGGAAGAGTCTATGGCGCGCTTATGTCGCTGCTTACCACGATGAAGGGGATTCCTCTTGCCTACAATAAGGATATGCAGGAAGATAAGGAGATGGCTTTCGATGCTATGGATACTGTAGATCAGTGCCTGGATCTCTTTAATGGCATGCTTTCCACGATTACCTTTAAGAAGGATCGTATGAGAGACAGTGCAAGACATGGTTTTACCAATGCAACGGATGCAGCAGATTACCTGGTGAAGCATGGGGTTCCCTTCCGTGATGCACATGGAATCGTAGGACAGATCGTGCTCTATGGTATTGAAGAGCATAAGCCCATCGATGATATGTCGCTGGAGGAACTACACCGTTTCAGCCCTGTTTTCGAAGAGGATATCTATACCGCAATCTCCATGGAGACCTGTGTGGATACCAGAAATACTGTTGGTGCACCCGGAAGAGAAGCCATGGCAGATGAGATTGAGAAGAACGAGCTCTATCTCATGCATGCTCCTGTATTAGGTCAATCTATGTGACATATCGCTTCACCCTTTGAAAGTAACTAATGAGAAGAGGCAATTTGACATCTTTTTTGGTAGTTTTCTATGAAAAAGAAATTACGCCTTGCTTTTTAGGACGTAAACTTCTATGATATAGCACATAAAGACACTTGTCCGCCACACAAAGACAGTGGAGAGGACATGCAGGAATAGGAGAAAGAAGAAAATGACGGAAAAATTAAGAGTTGGTATTCTGGGTGCCACCGGAATGGTTGGACAGAGATTCATTGCATTGTTAGAGAATCATCCCTGGTTCGAAGTAACGACAGTTGCAGCAAGTCCTTCTTCCGCAGGCAAGACTTATGCAGAGGCCGTAGAAGGCAGATGGAAGATGGATACTCCCATTCCTGAAGCTGTTAAGTCCCTCGTTATGAAGAACGTCAACGAAGTTGAAGAAGTTGCAGCTGATGTAGACTTCGTCTTCTCCGCTGTGAATATGTCTAAGGATGAGATCAAGGCAATCGAGGAAGCTTACGCAAAGGCTGAGTGCCCGGTTGTATCGAATAACAGCGCACATCGCTGGACTCCCGATGTACCTATGGTAGTTCCTGAAGTGAATCCGGATCATATCAAGGTTATTGAGGATCAGAAGAAGAGACTTGGAACCAAGAGAGGTTTCATCGCGGTAAAGCCGAACTGCTCCATCCAGTCTTACAGCCCTGCAATCACCGCATGGCTTGAGTTTGAACCTTATGAAGCAGTTGTCTCCACCTACCAGGCAATCTCTGGTGCAGGTAAGACATTCAAGGACTGGCCGGAGATGGAAGGTAATATCATCCCCTTCATCTCCGGTGAGGAAGAGAAGTCAGAGCTCGAGCCCCTTCGTATCTGGGGTAAGGTTGAGGACGGCAAGATCGTTCCCGCTGACTTCATCAAGATTACTGCTCAGTGCATCCGTGTTCCGATTCTCTATGGACACACAGCTACCTGCTTCATCAACTTCAGGAAGAAGCCGACCAAAGAACAGCTGATCCAGAAGTTACGTGAATTCAAGGGCGTTCCTCAGGAACTCGATCTCCCGAGTGCTCCCAAGCATTTCATCCAGTACTTAGAGGACGATAATCGTCCTCAGGTACAGCTTGATGTGAACTACGAAAATGGTATGGGTGTTTCCATCGGTCGTCTGAGAGAAGATTCTCTCTTCGATTACAAGTTCGTAGGTCTCTCCCATAACACCATTCGTGGTGCAGCAGGCGGTGGAGTTCTCTGTGCTGAACTTCTTACTGCAAAGGGCTATATCAGCAAGAAGAACTAACGAATTCGTAACTTTATTATATGAAACCGTTCCTAAAACTATTCTTTAGGAACGGTTTTATTTAATTTATATTAAACTTTCTTGCAATGCTCTTTTGACGACAATATAATAGAAGAGCATGTGATGATATACGATGGTTTTCGTATATTTCCATTATTATCGGAAATAACCGGTAGGGTACCGGTATGGATTTATTTTTAGAGGGGAATGGAGCAATGAAAGTCGTCAGAAGCACAGAGAGAAAACAGTTAGAGAAGCTTTACCTGGAGAATGGGAATCGCTTCCTGCTCCTGTATGGAACTGCCTATACGATGAAGGAGAGCCTGTTATCGGACTTCCTTTCGGATAAGGACTATTTCTATTACAGAAGCAGAAATGTCTCACCGGAGGAACAGAAGAGGGTCTTCCTGGAGAGCATTGGAAAGCGTTTTGACTGTGATCTTAAGGATGCAGACTATGCGAAAGCCCTGGGACAGATCAGGAAGGCAGAAGGAAAGCATTTCGTTCTGGTGCTGGATGAATTCCAGTATTTCCTCCGCAAGGATCAGGAGATCATGAAGGCGCTATCTAACCTTAAGGCTGGGAAACTGACCTCCTGCCCTGTCATGATCGTTCTTGCAGCATCTTCCCTGGCATGGACTGTGCGCGATTTCGATGAAGCTGCCGGGAAAGCAGTCGCAGCAATTGACGATAGAATTAAGCTGAGTGACGTATCCTTCCTGGATGTTGTCCGTGCTTTCCCGCATTATTCTGTAGCGGATGCGGTTCGTACCTATGGAATCTTAGGTGGAGTTCCCGCATATCTGGATGCATGGAGTGAGAGAGTGTCCGTTAAGGAAAATGTCATTCGTACCATGCTGACTCCGGATGGTCTGCTCTATCGTGCGGCAGAACATTATCTTACCGACGAACTTCGTGAACTGGGTGTCTACAATACCATTTTAGCATCCATGGCACGCGGTAATGAGAAACTGAATGATCTCTATCAGGATACGGGATATTCTCGTGCCAAGATCAGTGTCTATCTGAAGAATCTCTCTGAGTTCGATGCCATCACCAAAGTGGTTTCCTTTGAGACCGGCGGCTGGGACAATGCGAAGAAGGGAATCTATCGCATTTCGAACCATTTCCTTCGCTTCTGGTTTACATTTATCTATCCAAACCTGTCAGAACTCGCGCTTATGACACCGGGACGGTTCTATGACAGATTCATCGCTCCCGGTCTGGGAGCATATCTGCGTCCGACCTTCTCTTCGGTCTGCACAGAGTACTTAGAACTTATGAACCTGGTAGGCAAGACGCCAATCAAGCTGGTCCGTATGGGTACCTGGATCGGAAAGCAGGGCACCATTGATATCGTGGGCCAGAACGAGATTCGTGAGAACATCGTTGCTGTATGCAACTGGGACGATAAGCTTCTTACTTATGAGAGATACGAGCTCCTCCTCGAAAATATGGAGCAGGCCCGTATTAAGGCAAAGGTTATCTACCTCTTCTCTGCGACAGAGTTTGATTCCCGTCTTAAGATGTTAGAGAAGGAAGACTCCCATATCGTTCTTGTCGACATGAAGGAATTGTAATTATTAAAGGAACTTTTAATTATGGGCAAAAGCCTTTTTATTGCTGAGAAGCCCAGTGTTGCGAGAACTTTTGCTGAGCTTTTCAAAGAGACAATGCAGAATCACGATGGTTATGTGGAGAGTAAGTCCATCGTCGTGACCTGGTGCGTCGGCCATCTGGTTGGTTTGGATGAACCGGATGCTTATGGCGAACAGTATAAGAAGTGGCGTCTGGATACCCTGCCACTTTTTCCGACGGAATGGAAGTATCGCGTTCTTCCGTCTACCCAGAAACAATTTAATATCGTCTGTGGGCTGCTGAATCGTGAAGATGTAGACAAGATCTATGTCTGCACTGACTCGGGACGTGAAGGAGAATACATCTATCGTCTGGTACGTCAGGAAGCCAAGGTGCATGACAAGCAGGAACTCCGTGTCTGGATCGATTCGCAGACAGAAGATGAGATGAAGAGGGGAATCCGCGAAGCGAAGGATATCAAGGAATATGATAATCTGGCTGCCTCTGCCTACCTTAGAGCGCAGGAAGACTGGCTCATGGGTATGAACTTCTCCAGACTTCTGAGTCTGAAGTATGGCAATGCGATGGCTGGTTTCCTGCATGAGAGATACAGCGTTATTGCCGTAGGCCGTGTTATGACCTGCGTTCTCGGTATGGTCGTAGACCGCGAGAGACAGATCCGTGAGTTCGTGAAGACACCCTTCTATCGCGTGGTGTCGGAGATTGGAACCAAGGAGAATGGCCTCGTTGCAGAATGGAAGGCAGTCAAGGGCTCCCGCTACTTCGAGTCGCCTCTTCTCTATAAGGAGAACGGCTTCAGTAAGGAAGAAGATGCCAGGAAGCTGATCGATGAAGTTGTTGCATCCCAGGCAGCAGGAGAGGTCCTTCCTGAAGGAAGTACAGTTCCTGAAGTAAGCCTGGATGAGAATAAGAACCTGAACCGGTCACTGACCGGTAAGGTACTGTCCGTACAGAGAAAGACAGAGAAGAAGAATCCGCCTCTGCTCTATAATCTGGCAGAACTTCAGAATGACTGTTCCAAACTCTTCAAGATTAGCCCGGATGAAACTCTGAATGTTATCCAGGAACTCTATGAGAAGAAGCTGGTTACCTATCCCAGAACGGATGCACCGGTTCTCTCAACTGCAGTTGCCAAGGAAATTGATAAGAATATCCGTGGTCTTAAGAATGTCGGTCTCGTAAAGCCAATCGTAGATCACATCCTCGATAAGGAACTCTATAAGGGAATCGAGAAGACCAAGTATACGGATGACGCGAAGATTACGGACCATTATGCGGTAATTCCGACCGGACAGGGACTGAATGCTGTTCGGAACCTAGGTCCGACCCAGGTTCATGTCTATGAGATTATCGTTCGTAGATTCTTATCCATCTTCCTGCCCCCGGCGGAGTATACGAAGCTTACGATGACGGTTGAGATGGGTGGAGAACAGTTCTTCGCCAGCGGCCGTTATCTCGATAAACCAGGTTACTTATCGGCTATGAATTATTCCTTCACCAAGAGGGATATGACAAAGCCTGCCAGTGAGAATGGACAGAAGCCCAATGACGAACCGGAAGAAGAGAATACTTCCGGAGATGAGGAAGAGTCTGATAGTGCAACCGCCCGTGAGATTCTCTCTTCCCTTAAGAAGGGTGATGCTATCCGTTTTGACCGAATCGGAATCCGAGAAGGTGAGACCTCGCCTCCGAAGAGATTCAATTCTGGTTCCCTCATTCTTGCGATGAAGAATGGTGGACAGATGATCGAAGATGAAGAACTTCGTGCCCAGATCAAGGATTGTGGTATCGGTACTTCTGCAACCAGGGCTGGTATCCTGCAGAAGTTAGTTGAGAAGAAATATCTGGCACTGAATTCGAAGACACAGATTGTAACGCCTATGTTATCCGGCGAGATTATCTATGACATCGTTAAGGCATCGATCAGTTCTCTCCTGAATCCTGAGCTTACAGCAAGCTGGGAGAAGGGACTTGAGCTTGTTGCCCAGGGTAGGATCACATCCGACGACTACATGAACAAGATGGAAGATTATATTAGAGTTCACATCGACAGAGTCATGAAGTACGGAAGATCGGATGGTTTGCAGAAGGTATTCCGTAAGAATGCGGTCTATTATGAGAAGGAACTGAATGCCCGAATTGCCCATGCGAAGAAAGCGGCGGCAGCGGGACAGAAGGCGGCTGGTAAGAAGAGCCCGGCGAAGAAGAGCAGTAAGAAGGCAGAGGAATAATATGGAAAATTGTAAGATTAAGAACATGTACAGCTTGGAAGAGACCCTGGCAGCAGAGCTTCTTGCTTCGAAGACCTATCCCTGGGAAGCACTTCCTGAAATCGGAGCATTCATTAAGAAACTTGGACCGACTCTGGATCCTGAGGTGTATGAGAAGAGAGATGATCTCGGTGAGGATATCTGGATCGCAAAATCAGCTCTGGTTTTCGATTCTGCATACATCCATGGACCAGCAATCATCGGTGAGAATACTGAGGTTCGCCAATGCGCTTTCATTCGTGGCAATGCACTCGTTGGTAATGACTGTGTTGTAGGTAACTCCACAGAACTGAAGAATGTTATCCTCTTCAACCATGTACAGGTCCCCCATTATAACTATGTTGGAGATTCGATTCTTGGTTTCTGGTCCCATATGGGTGCAGGTTCCATTACTTCCAATGTGAAGTCTGATAAGACTCTTGTCGTTGTTAAGGATCGTGCATCAGGAGAAGAGATTGAGACCGGACTCAAGAAGTTCGGAGCAATGCTGGGTGACTATGTTGAAGTTGGATGTAATTCCGTACTGAATCCCGGCACTGTTCTCTGCGGAGATGACAATGTTTATCCTACTTCCTGTGTTCGTGGTGTGGTTCCTCCTCATCACATATGGAAGGACAAGGATCACCTTGTGGAGAAGCAGAAGTAAGATAGGCCCTTCATTTGCGAAGCAGAATCTCAAGCGATGGATAAAAGCATGCAATCCTAACGTGAATTTTTTAACAGGCAATAGGATTTTTAAAGGGAAACTCTTGTGGGTTTCTCTTTTTTATGCAATAATCTTTGCGTATGTGGCGAATGGCGTTGTTAAGAATTGACGACGACTTTCGTATGGCAGAAAGGAGTCAATAATGAAGTACACAGCAGAAGTTGAAAAAATGTGTCCTATCAATAAGGGCGCAAAGCATGAACCTGCTCCCATCCCTGAAGAGGGCAAGTGGGTACACGCTAAGCAGATTGAAGATATTTCCGGATTTACTCACGGTGTAGGCTGGTGCGCACCTCAGCAGGGTGCCTGCAAGCTTTCCCTTAATGTTAAGAATGGTATCATCGAAGAAGCACTCGTTGAGACGATCGGATGCTCCGGTATGACCCATTCCGCAGCAATGGCAGCTGAGATCCTCCAGGGCAAGACCATTCTCGAGGCTCTGAACACTGACCTTGTTTGTGATGCAATCAACACCGCTATGAGAGAGCTCTTCCTTCAGATCGTTTACGGACGTACTCAGTCCGCATTCTCTGATGATGGACTTTCCGTTGGTGCTGGTCTTGAAGATCTTGGTAAGGGACTTCGTTCTCAGGTTGGTACCATGTACGGCACCAAGGCTAAGGGCGTTCGTTACCTTGAGATGACCGAAGGTTACGTTACGGATATGGCACTTGATGCTGACAACAACGTAATCGGTTACAAGTATGTCTCCCTCGGCAAGATGACCGACTTCATCAAGAAGGGTGATGATCCTAACACCGCTTGGGAAAAGGCAAAAGGTCAGTATGGCCGCATCGATGATGCTGTTAAGTTCATCGATCCTCGTAAAGAGTGATAGGGAAAGGAGAGACGAATCATGGCATTATTTGAAAACTACGAAGCAAGAATTGCTCAGATCAACGCAGCTCTGAACGCTGTTGGTATCAAAGATATTGAAGAAGCAGAGAAGATCACCAAGGACGCTGGCCTCGATGTATATCATCAGGTAGAAGGTATCCAGGGTATCTGCTTCGAGAACGCTAAGTGGGCTTACACTGTAGGCGCTGCAATCGCTATCAAGAAGGGTTGCCGTAAGGCATCTGACGCAGCAGCAGCAATCGGTGAAGGTCTTCAGAGCTTCTGCATCCCCGGTTCCGTTGCAGACCATCGTAAGGTAGGTCTTGGCCATGGTAACCTTGGTAAGATGCTTCTCGAGGAAGAGACCGAGTGTTTCGCATTCCTCGCTGGACATGAGTCCTTCGCAGCAGCTGAAGGTGCAATCGGTATTGCTAACAACGCAAATAAGGTTCGCCAGAAGCCCCTTCGCGTAATCCTTAACGGTCTTGGTAAGGACGCAGCACAGATCATCTCCCGTATCAACGGATTCACCTTCGTTGAGACTCAGTATGACTACAAGGCTGCTAAGCTTAACATCCTTTCTGAGACTGCTTACTCCAATGGCCCTCGTGCAAAGGTTAAGTGCTACGGCGCTGACGATGTACAGGAAGGTGTTGCAATCATGTGGAAGGAGAACGTTGGTGTTTCCATTACCGGTAACTCCACCAACCCTACCCGTTTCCAGCATCCTGTAGCTGGTACCTACAAGAAGGAACGTATTGAAGCAGGTCAGCCTTACTTCTCCGTTGCTTCCGGTGGTGGTACCGGACGTACCCTTCATCCCGATAACATGGCAGCAGGTCCTGCTTCCTACGGTATGACTGATACTCTTGGACGTATGCATTCCGATGCACAGTTCGCAGGTTCCTCTTCCGTACCCGCTCACGTTGAGATGATGGGTCTGATCGGAATGGGTAACAACCCCATGGTTGGTGCTACTGTTGCAGTTGCTGTATCTGTTGAGGAAGCAGCTAAGGCTGGTAAGTTCTAAGTATATCTCTTAGTTCATAACGAACAGATTTCAAGGCTTGTCAAAGGTTCTAAGGAATCTTTGGCAAGCCTTTTTTCTTCATGTATTTGTAGAAAAATACACAATTCCATTGTAATTCTATATTTGCGTTGCTATAATTAAGATTATGGGTATTTTGGAAGGACTATTGAGTCAGATGGCAAAGAAGCGTTTTCACCTTTTTAAGAATGTACCCGGTGGTGAACTCGGCACGGGTTTATTCATAATGAATTTTATACTGCTGGTTACGCATCTTCTGCTGGGAATTTTCTACTATACATGCCATAGCCAGGTGATGATAATAGCGAATCTGTTCAGTATCCTATTCTATCTGGTTGGCGTTCTCTACCGGAAGAAGCAGAGGTTTGCTTTCTGGGGCTATGCAATCTATGCTGAAATTTTGGCTCATGTGGTACTTGCGTCGGTATCCCTTGGCTGGGAATGTGGCTTTCAACTCTGGCTGATTGCTCTGGTGTCCGGTCAGTTCTTCACGCATATTGGAGATCATAAGCTGACCCAGTATGAGTATGCGAATGCTATAACTATCAGTATCTCTATCATTTCCTTTGCTTTTTATCTGCTTCTCTATATTTTGGATATTACCGGGGTTACAGAACCTGTACAGGCGAATCTGTCATATCCAGTTGTTATTACAGCACATATTATCAACTCGCTCATGGTCTTTGTATCACTTTTGATTTATACTCTTCTGTTCTTGAAGAGCATGAGTAAGAATGAGAAGACTCTCTTCCGTATGGCAAGACATGATTCTTTAACCGGTCTCTATAATCGCTATGCCATGACTCCCATTGCAGAGAAGGCTTTTGATAATGCAGTAACCTATGGTAAGAACTTCTCTATCGGTATTGCGGATATCGATTTTTTCAAGCAGATCAATGATACTTACGGACATGATGCAGGTGATGTTGCTCTGAAAGCAATCTCAGATCTGCTTCTTCGTACCGTGACCGGACTCGGTGATGGATATGTCTGCCGATGGGGTGGTGAGGAATTTTTGATCGTCCTCCCTACCGATGAACATTGTATGAGAAGTTATATGGAAGAATTCCGTCATAAGGTTGCAGTCATGGGACTTACCTATGAGAAGCAGAGAATTGATATGACGATTTCTGTTGGATTTGGAACCTACGAAGAGGGGAAGACGCTACAGTCCCTTCTTCGTGAAGCAGATGAGAATCTCTATTATGTTAAGGAACATGGTAGAAATGCGGTCCGCCCGTAAAAGGGCTTGAAAGGGATATACATGGAAGAAAAGAGAATCTACAAGAGGACTGCCTTGGATACGGAAGTTGAGCTTTCCCTGGTGAATGGGGAGGGGAATTCTTTGGTACAGGCCATTCGAATTTGACCAGGTTACTCCATTCAAAATTCGAAAATATTAAAATGGATAAATCGATTCTGTTGATGCAGATAGTTTTGTGAACTACATTCGAAAGTTTAATCAATGAAGACAAATCAGAATATGTTTCATCTGATGTTCTATAACTGGAAGCCGCTGGTTACCTTCGAAATCTTCTACAAGGTAATTACTGCGGCTCTTGTTATACCAGGAATCAGAGGGCTAATAACACTAATTTTAAAAATGTCAGGATACAAGTACCTGACCATAGAGAATGCAGGAAGATTTTTCCGCAATCCGGTAACGCTTACATGCGTTGTGGTTTTGCTGGTCCTCATGACCTTTTATTCCATGATCGATATTGGGACCGTCATCTATATCCTGGACCAGTCCTCCCAGAATCATAAGACCTCCGTCAGAGTATCCTTCCGATATGCTCTGAAGAAGGCACTTCGTATGTTCCTTCCTCAGAACCTACCTATGGTGCTGGTGATCCTTTTTATGATTCCCTTCCTGCACCTTGGCTTTGCGTCCTCGCTGATCAGTACTGTGGATATCCCTGAATTCATTAAGGATGAGATTCTTGTCAGCCTGCCGAAGACCATCGCCATGGTTCTTCTCTTCATGCTGGTTGGATATATCCTGCTTCGCTGGATCTATATCTTCAATTACTATGTTCTCGAGACGAAGGGCTTCTTCATTGGAGCGCACAGAAGTGCAAAACTCGGTAAGAATCACAGATGGGCAGACTTCTTCATGATCATGATTACCCAGGTTTTCCTTGCTCTCCTGTATTATGTAACCACCTTCCTGGGTGCGACGATCATAGCACTTGGTAAGAAGCTCTGTGACTCCCTTGGTATGGCAGGCCTTGTTCTGTCCTCCATCATCGTTGTCTTCCTCGGCATTATGCTGGTCATCTTCCTGGCTCTGTCCATGCCTGTATCCTACGCAGTCATCACCATGTTGTTCTATCGTAGGAAGGAAGAGGAAAATGAAGAGCTTACACATACGCCGATGATCGAGCGGAAAGGAGATAAGCGCGCCGTCCGACGGGAGCATATAATCTGGCTTATCATCCTGATTCTTGCAGTGGTTGCGTGTGGTGTAACCATCTACCGAACCTATCATGGAAAACTCTCCCTTGATGTTGAGAGAGTCCATACCATGGAAGTGAGTGCACACAGAGGTGCATCCATTGGCTTTCCTGAGAATACCATGTCAGCTTTCCGTGCGGCTTATTATCAGGGAACTGACTGGATCGAGCTCGATGTGCAGCAGTCCAGAGATGGAGTGGTATATGTCATGCATGACTCGAACTTCCTTCGGACCTGTGGTGTAAATAAGAATTCCTGGGAGATGAACTGGGAAGATATTCAGAAGCTGGATGCCGGTAAGTGGTATAACGCTGAGAAGTTCACGGGAGAGAAGGTGCCATCCTTAGATGAGGTTCTACATTTCGCGAAGATCTCCGGTATTCGACTGAATATCGAGTTGAAGCCGACGGGGCATGAGAAGTACTTCGAACAGAATGTGATTGATCTGATCAGGAAGTATGATTTCGAGGATAACTGTGTTGTTACCTCGCAGAACTACAAGACGGTCAAGAAGGTTAAAGAGATTGAACCTGATATCCGAACGGTCTATGTGATGAGTGTTGCGGTTGGTAATCTGAATGCACTGAAGGCGGCAGATGACTTCAGTGTGAATTCGAGTTTTGCGACCAGGGCTCTGGTGGAGGCCTGCCATAACAAGGGCCACCGCGTCTATGCATGGACCGTAAACAGAAGTCAGTCCATCGATCAGATGATTACGGCGGGAGTGGATAATATCATTACGAACAACGTTCCACTAGCCAAAGACCGTATCGCAAGCAGCCGCGTTTCGAATGTTGTGGATGACCTGATCATCTTCTTAAAGAAGCTGTAAAAAAGATAATAGAAAATTCATAAAATAAGAGTGTTAAATATATAACGAATGGGTTATAATGTTTCTCGGCAAAATCAGAAAGTCTAAGTCGAAAAGACAAAGAAGAAAGGTTGAGTGAAATAATGGCAAACATCGATTTAACCCAGTATGGCATTACGGACACCACCGAAATCGTATACAATCCTTCTTACGAAGAACTGTATGCTGAAGAGACCAAAGAGGGTCTTGAGGGGTATGAAGTTGGTCATAAGACCGAACTTGGAGCTGTAGACGTATTCACCGGTATCTACACCGGACGTTCTCCTAAAGATAAGTACATCGTTATGGATGAGAATTCCAAGGATACCGTATGGTGGACCACTGACGAGTATAAGAACGATAACCATGCAGCATCCGAAGAGACATGGGCTGCACTTAAGGAAATCGCTAAGAAAGAGCTTTCCGGCAAGAAGCTTTACGTTATCGATGGCTTCTGCGGTGCTAACGCTGACACCCGTATGGCAGTTCGTTTCATCATGGAAGTGGCTTGGCAGGCACATTTCGTAAAGAACATGTTCATCCGTCCTACCAAGGAAGAGCAGGCAAACTTCAAGCCTGATTTCATTGTTTACAATGCTTCTAAGGCAAAGGTTGAAAACTATGAAGCACTTGGCCTCAACTCTGAGACCGCAGTAGCGTTCAACATCACCAGCCATGAGCAGGTTATCATCAATACCTGGTACGGCGGTGAGATGAAGAAGGGTATGTTCTCCATGATGAACTACTACCTTCCTCTGAAGGGCATCGCTTCCATGCATTGCTCCGCTAACACCGATCTTAACGGTGAGAACACCTGCATCTTCTTCGGACTTTCCGGAACAGGTAAAACCACCCTTTCCACCGATCCTAAGAGACTTCTCATCGGTGATGATGAGCACGGCTGGGATGACAGCGGTGTATTCAACCTTGAAGGTGGTTGCTACGCTAAGGTTATCAACCTTGATGCAGAGTCCGAACCTGACATCTACGCAGCAATCAGAAGAGACGCTCTTCTTGAGAACGTAACTGTTGATGACGCTACCGGCAAGCTTGATTTCGACGACAAGTCCGTAACCGAGAACACCCGTGTATCTTATCCTATCGACCACATCGAGAAGATCGTAAAGCCTATCTCTCATGGCCCTGCAGCTAAGAACGTTATCTTCCTTTCCGCAGATGCATTCGGAGTACTTCCTCCTGTATCCATCCTTACTCCTGAGCAGACTCAGTACTACTTCCTTTCCGGATTTACTGCTAAGCTTGCAGGAACCGAGCGTGGAATCACCGAGCCTACTCCTACCTTCTCTGCTTGCTTCGGACAGGCATTCCTTGAGCTTCATCCTACCAAGTATGCTCAGGAACTTGTTAAGAAGATGGAGAAGTCTGGTGCAAAGGCTTACCTTGTTAACACCGGATGGAACGGAACCGGCAAGCGTATCACCATTAAGGATACCCGTGGAATCATCAGTGCTATCCAGAACGGTGATGTTGTAAAGGCTCCTACCAAGAAGATTCCTTTCTTCGATTTTGAAGTACCTACCGAACTTCCTGGTGTTGATCCTGCAATCCTTGATCCTCGCGATACCTACGCTAACGCTTCCGAGTGGGAAGAGAAGGCTAAGGATCTTGCTGCAAGATTCCAGAAGAACTTCAAGAAGTACGAAGGCAATGAAGCTGGTAAGGCTCTCGTAGCTGCTGGTCCTCAGCTCTAATTCGACGAAGTCAGAAACTTCTGATATAAATAGTCCCCGTCGGGGGTATGTATGGCACCTTATGTGCAGCATATCTCTGACGGGGATTTTCGTATATCGAATGCCCTATGCGGCAGCGTCTATGTATCTTCTATATCAGGTTTACTCTTCCTTGAAGAATGAAGTATACTGTTGCCACAAAGAATCGTAGACTTTTGCATCGATCATTCATATGAAATAAGGAGATATATCATGAATAGAGAAAAGATTCACGAGAGAAGCAAGGCTATGTATGGTAAGTCCAAGGGCTTCATGGCAGAGTTCTCTACCTTTATTATGAGAGGGAATGTAATGGATATGGCAGTCGGTGTTATCGTCGGAGCTGCCTTCCAGAAGATTATCAGCTCTCTGGTAGATGATATCATTATGCCGGTTATTTCAATGCTGATCGGTGGCATTGATTTCTCTAACTGGTTCCTGTCTCTGGACGGTTCCCATTACAAGACGCTTGCAGCAGCAAAAGAAGCAGGAGCTGCAACTCTGAACTATGGTGTTTTCATTACAGCTGTTATTAATTTCGTTCTGATGGCTTTCGTTATCTTCAGCCTGGTAAAATTCCTGAATCATCTGCATGACAAATTGAAGAAGGAAGAGGAAGAAACAGCACCCACCACCAGGAAGTGCCCTTACTGCAAGACGGAGATTGATATTGAAGCAAGCCGTTGCCCCAACTGTACCTCTAAGTTAGACATCGATCCTGAGTTCAAACCGGAATGAGCGAATATATCCTGGTAAAACTGGACAATGCCTTAAATTACAGTGAGAAGCAGATCGCAGAACTGGAAGGATTTCTCAGCAAGAGTCGACAGGAGAAGACCACTTCCATGCATCCCGGCAGGGGGAGGAATCTCTCTATTCTTGCAGGAGATGCCTTGGAACAGTTGCTCTTAAAGGCTGGCGTCGTCAACCCTGGACCATATGGTCTTTCTGAGAATGGCAAGCCCTATCTTACCCGTCATCCGGAACTCTTCTTTTCGCTTAGTCATAGTGGTTCACTGGTGGCTGCAGTCCTTGCCTCAGAGCCGGTGGGAATCGACGTGGAAGATCTACATTTCCGAGGGAAGACGGTGGAGGAACTGAGACGCTTGGCGGATCGATTCTTCCTGCCGGAAGAAGTGGACTTCATGAAGGAAGCCAGAAGAAGCGAACAGTGCTGGGGAGAAGATGACCTGGTACTGACCGAGGATGAGAAAGAGAGCCTGGCCTTCTATCGCATCTGGACCTTCAAGGAGGCCTGGGCCAAGGCAGAGGATATTCCACTTCCGAGAATCCTGAAGGAAGTCGCTTATAACAAGGACAATCCTTCCATCATTCAACGAGTGGAGAAGGGTTCTGTACTTACCATAGCAAGTCCGGAGCGCAAGCTTCGTCCGGAAAAAGTTCTGCTGGGTGGTTCCTTTTCGTTGATATGAATGCTATACTGACCATATTAGTGATTAGGGCTTGAAAGGGAGGAATGAGTTATGCCAGGATGGGCTATACTGCTTCTTGTGTTGCTGATCGCGCTTGCACTTGGAACACTTGCTGCTTATGCGAGACGTGTGGGGCAGAGATTCGGCGGCAATATCGGAGATCAGCATATGAAGGATCTCGAACTTGAGCCGGAGAAGCGCACAAGCGACGATGAGTAAATCCTTATATAGAGGTTGAATGAAGAGATTCATGGACAAGATGGTTCGTGGATCTCTTTTTCTGTATGACATATTTATCGTTGAATTCATCAGGAAGACTGACAGATTTTCATATAGAGAAACTGTATTGAATGAAATTCACTATATTGATGAAAATAATTGAAATAAGCATTGACTTAACTCCTTAAAGTGTTAGAATCTTCATTAAGCTAGTTTAAGGAGAGAAGCACATGAGAAAGCAGGTTTTATCAATCCTAGTTGAGAACACACCCTCCGTACTTTCGCACGTTGCGGGACTGTTCAGCCGACGCGGATACAATATCGACAGTATCTCCGCAGGTGTTACCGCAGATCCGAGAGTGACGAGAATCACGATCGTAACGAGTGGTGATGAGCTCATCTTAGAGCAGATCGAGAAGCAGGTTGAGAAACTCGAGGATGTTCTTCATGTCGTTCTTCTCTATCCGGAAGCATCTGTTCAGAGAGAACTGATGTTAGTGAAGGTTGCAGCCAAGACGGCTGATCGACAGACCGTTCTCTCCATCAGCGACATCTTCCACGGCAAGGTTGTTGACGTAACCCATGATTCCATGGTTATCGAAGTAACCGGAACCCAGGATAAGTTACAGTCCTTCCTGGATATGCTCGATGGATATGAGATTCTGGAACTGGCAAGAACCGGACTTACCGGTCTTACACGTGGCCTTGACGACGTATATTTCGTCGATTAATAGGTAGTTTTCATGAGGTGAAGTATCACCCTACAGAGAACGTATAGATTTAAGTAGTTGTACTTACAGGATTGATTTGGAGGAAAAAGACATGGCAGAAGCACAGAAGGAAAACAGAATCTTTTATCAGCAGGATTGTGATCTCTCCCTGCTCGACGGAAAGACCGTTGCAGTTATTGGTTATGGTTCTCAGGGTCATGCCCATGCACAGAACCTGAAGGATTCCGGAGTTAACGTAGTTGTAGGTCTGTATGAAGGATCTAAGTCCAAGGCTAAGGCTGAATCTCAGGGACTGAAGGTTTATCCCGTAGCTGAGGCTACCAAGATGGCTGATATCATTATGGTACTGATCCCTGATGAACTTCAGGCTGATATGTACAAGAAGGATATCGCTCCCAACCTTAAGGCTGGTGATATGCTGATGTTCGCTCATGGTTTCAACATCAACTACAAGCTGATCGTTCCTCCTGCAGATGTCGATGTTACCATGATCGCTCCTAAGGCTCCCGGTCATACCGTTCGTTCTGAGTATCAGGCTGGTAAGGGAACTCCTTGCCTCGTAGCAGTAGAGCAGGATGCAACTGGTAAGGCTCTGGAGAAGGCTCTTGCATACGGCGCAGCAATCGGCGGAGCTCGTGCAGGTATTCTTGAGACTACCTTCAAGACGGAGACTGAGACTGACCTCTTCGGTGAGCAGGCAGTTCTCTGTGGTGGTGTCTGCAAGCTGATGCAGACTGGTTTCGAAGTTCTGTGTGAAGCAGGCTACGATCCTAGAAATGCATACTTTGAGTGCATCCATGAGATGAAGCTGATCGTTGACCTGATCTATCAGTCTGGTTTCGCAGGAATGCGTTACTCCATCTCCAATACCGCAGAGTATGGTGATTATGTAACCGGACCTAAGATCGTTACCGATGAGACCAAGCAGGCTATGAAGCAGGTTCTCGCTGATATCCAGGATGGTACCTTTGCTTCTGACTTCATCCAGGATATGAAGAATGGCCGTATCCACTTCGAGGGTATGCGCAAGGTTGCACAGGCTCATCCTTCAGAAAAAATCGGCGAGGAGATCCGTAAGCTCTACAGCTGGAACAACGAGAACGACAAGCTGATCAACAACTAAGCACTCAAAAATATGAAATATTTTTGAGTGCGCTCCTTACGAAAATCGAGTACTAGGAGATTTTCGTAAGGAAGCAATCACATTCAAAGCCGGCACACTTCGGGGTGCCGGTTTTTGTTTTCCACATGATTCTGAAGACAGCGCCGCCCGGAGAACTCTTAGATGACTTAAGAGAATGGTTTGATGCACACAAATAGGAAAGATATATAAATAGAGGTACAGATATGGAAGTAAAAGATTTTAATGAGATTGAACAGGAACAGATCAAGGCAGGTCTAAGCGAGGCTGTGATCAGCGATAAGGCTGCAGCAGACAAGATCCTCGCCCTCGTTCCCCAGGAGTGGATCAAGCGCATTCCCTTCTTCGTAAGAGGCCATGCGACGACCAAGACCATCGAACGTATTGCACATCAGTTCCCGGACCTGTATGCTGTTGCTAAGAGGGAAGGCGAGCTTCCCGAAGCAGAGCGTGAAAAACTCCGGAAGATTATAACGGAGATCTTCGAGGAGAAGATGAAGAAGCACAAGATGCTATAAGAAGATAGGAGTTTTATGAAAGTTCTACTTGTAATTGACATGCAGAATGACTTTATCGATGGAGCGCTGGGAACGAAGGAAGCAGAAGCCATCGTGCCCGCAGTGATAAGGAAGATTTCGAATTTCGATGGACTGGTTCTAGCGACCAGAGATACCCATGAGAAGGAATATCTGACGACCCAGGAAGGACAGAACCTTCCGGTCGAGCACTGTATCCGTGGCTCTGAAGGCTGGCAGATTCGCTCTGAGATTGCAGAACTGATCGAAGAGGAGCCCATCAATAAGCCGACCTTTGGCTCCATGGAACTTGCCGAGCGTCTCCGTGAGATGAACGATAGAGAACCCATTGAAAGCATTACTCTGATTGGACTCTGCACGGATATCTGCGTGATCTCCAACGCGATGCTGGCTAAGGCTGCCCTGCCGGAGGTCCCTATCTACGTGGATCCCCATTGCTGCGCCGGTGTAAGCCCCGCCTCTCATGACCAGGCCCTCGCAGCCATGCAGGTCTGCCAGATTCATATCGAGGACTAAGTGGAAATGTAGAGCATCCCGTAAGGAAGCATTTGTGGAAATGTAGAGCATTCCGTTTATAAGCTTCCCCGAGAGGTTCAAATTCCAGTGACCTGGAATGGAGAAGACCGCATATTGCCTGAAAAATGAGACGCTAATGCACAGTAGGTTGTGATACCTTATTCATAGGTTTTCACAACCTACTCTTTTGTTAGAAGAATCAGGAGAGCAGGGTGTAAGAGATAAGCGGGAAT
>Ga0256404_1004588_pt1 | contig 25844 bp, 45 predicted proteins | sample RumenRJG_01DNA_FD_185990 | JGI IMG/M metagenome (GOLD analysis project Ga0256404, IMG submission 185990) | Bovine rumen microbial communities from Lethbridge, Alberta, Canada - RJG_01 | ecosystem: Host-associated > Mammals > Digestive system > Stomach > Rumen | place: Canada: Alberta | collected...
CCTACCGTTGAGCAGTCCATTGAGTCCGCTAAACAAAAATTAGTTGAGTTATCATTTAAGCGTGATGAACTCAAAAAACAATATGAAGAATTTAATAAAGAACTGGAAGGAGTGTTGACCTATTTAGGTGTTGATAGTTTCTTCCAAGACAAAGACGGAACGGTATATAAAGTAATTGTTCCAAAAGGTAGTTTCGTTTCTTTCAAACATATTGACTATGTACGCACTAGACGTGGTGATGAGAAGTTAGGCACGTTGTCTATGAAAGAAGCAGAAGCACTAATGTCTAGTATTAAGAAATAAAAGATTTGTGTGCTTAAGTGAGAGTATTTAGGCTTGTTATGGACACCAGATACTCGGTATAGTACATACTAACTGGGAATTATACAGGACGTGATTCCGACCACAAACGCCATAACTTACTGTATATGACTGATGGACAGCTGGCTGCGGATACTGGCCGTTAGATGTAATAAACTATACTTGTCTGCGCTTATACCTGGATGTATACGTAGGCCACACAATAAAATTTCGCGCTCATAGCTCAATTGGTTTAGAGCACCCAGCTCATAACTGGCGAGGTTCAAGGTTCAAGTCCTTGTGGGCGCAGTAAAATTTGGGGTGGAAATTTAATTATATCCTTGCTCCAACTGGGAAACAGTGAACAAGTAAAATGCCACGACCTTAAAGCATTTGAAAAAGTAACTGCGTACCTAAGCCAATCCACCCCACTAATTTGATTTAGTTTATATTGTAAGGAGGCGTGTATGAACGCACAAGATGTATGGCAGTTGTTAAATAAGCAGGAAATGTTGGACGAAGACGGAAAAGACTGGAAAGTTGGTAATGCTGTAATGAACTTTGCTCGTGATATGGAATCACTTAAAGAGGAAGAACGTAACAGGGTTTTGAAAATGGTTATCAATTTGTATGGTGATGGCAGTGTTTCAATTACTAATGACCCTGCTAATTGGGCTGAAATTACAGATGGGTTGTGGCAGTCAATCAAAGACCCAACTATGTTTTCCACCGATGGAGGTAAGACATATTATTCTTGTAATGACCCTGAACACCATATCCATACATCTATCCCAACAGGTGTTCCAGTGAATGAAGCAGAACCTGTTGAACAATAAAGGTTTCTTCTGTCAATGGGGTGGGCTAGTATAAGTCTGCCCCTCTAATTTTAATTAGGAGACTACTTTATGAAACAACAAAAGAAGGACGGAATATCATTGTCTAGTTTGGTTTTATTTGGGATAATAATTTGTGGTATAATAGGTGGTACAATTTATCAATATAAGCATCCAGTGGTTAAAATAAAAGAAGTACAGGTAGAAGTTCAAAAGGGGATAACGAAAATAGAAGTAACACATAAGTTTGATTTAACAGGTGCCGAATATACTAAGAAAGTAATGAATAACATAACAGTTACTTCGTATAATAATATTGAAAACCAGACAGATGATACCCCTAATGTAACGGCAACTTCTCGTCCAGTTCGTGAAGGTATGGTAGCAGTATCAAGAGATTTTTTAACTAAGGGCTGGGCTCGTTATGGTGATTTAGTTTATATAGATTGTTTTGATAAATGGTTTGTTGTTGAAGACACAATGAACCAACGTTTTGAGAAAAGAATGGACGTGTTTCTTTTTGATAAGCAAGAAAGTTTGAAAATAAATAAAAAGTGTGGTGTGGAAATATTACACGTTACCAAGTGAGGTCTATATGATACAACCAACTATGTATGTTTATGGAGTTTATGAGTTAGAGGACGGAGATGTTAGAGTATTTAAAGTCCCCCTTCCAGTACCGTCTACTGTTAAAGAGGGTATGGTATTGAGTGTCTTTGGGCATAGAATTAAAAAAGTAATCGGGCACACATTAGAAGAAAGTTGTGCTAACTCTATGGCTGAACATTATAGAAATAAACAGAGTATTGAAACTCACTGGACACCTACGCCACGAAAGACATTTTGTTGTAAGTCGGGGTATGAGAAGTATAAAAATAGAAAACAACATATTGTTGTTGATGTGAACATTAACATTAAAGGAGAATAGTATGGATAGTGCTTATATAGTAATAATTGCTGTGATTTTATTTGGAGTGTTTTTATTTGGGAGTTTTAGTTACTCTGACTTTAAGGAGAAGCAATCCAAGAGACGGTATATGGGTTTGTTAATCAATGAATGTATTAATAATATAACTAACCCTAAAACCAGGATGACTTATCATACCCATAAGTTTGAGTGGGACTATTATACCAGTACACTTAAAGCTCACTGGGACGTATGGACAGATGAATTTTCTGTGACTGCTTATGGTACAAGTGAGCAAACTCGTGATGTAAAAAACATTGATGAGTTCTTTGCTGTTAGTAATATTAAATATGCTACTATTTATTTACGTAATGATAACATAACTGCGTTACACTCTTACTACGATAAGGCAGATGTAGAACGGTTGGTTAATGCTATGAAAATATTAGAAGCCAACAATAAATATAAGACTGATTATGAAAAACACAGAGGTAAATAGTATGTGGCACTTTGATGGACACTACCAACGTGAAGGACTTATTCGTGGGTGTCTTAAAAAGAAACGCTACTGTACAAAGACACACGCACAGGAAGTGGCAAAGAAAGCCCAACTTCTTCGTGGTACTCCATTAGCAGTATATCAGTGTAAATACTGTGGTGGGTATCACTTAACACACGCAGCACAACGGGGTTAATGTTATGCAATATTTAGTTTTATTACGTGGTGCTCCTGCTTCTGGTAAGAGCACCTTTATTAAGGAGCACAAGTTAGAGCCATATACCTTGTGTGCCGACCAGATTCGTATGCAAGTATCCTCCCCAGTTCTCAATACAAGTGGAGAGTTCGTAATTTCCCAAGCGCAAGATAAGTACGTTTGGGAAACCCTTTATGTAATGTTAGAGAAGCGTATGCAAGAGGGTTGCTTTACAGTTATTGATGCAACTCACTACAAAACTTCTTTGATGAGTCGTTACAAACCTTTGGTAAAGAAGTATGGTTATCGTGTGTATGTTGTTGACTTTACTGATGTGCCTTATGATATATTAGTAGAACGCAATAGCAACCGCCCAGAGCACCAGCGTGTACCTGTGGAAGTAATACAGAAAATGCGTGCGTGCTTTACAGACGATACTGAAATGCGTAATTGGTGTACTGTCATTAAGCCAGAGGAGTTTGAAGATACATTTACTCTCAAACCCATTGACTTAACTGACAAGTATGATAACATTTATGTGTTCGGCGATATACACGGTTGCTATACCTGTTTCAAAAACTTTATTGATAAACACCCATTAGATGACAAAACAATGTACATCTTTGTTGGTGATTATACTGACAGGGGTTTAGAGAATAAAGAAATGGTACAGTGGTTATTAGACAACTATAAGAAACCCAATGTTATCTTATTGAAGTCTAACCACACAGTCCACTTGGAACGGTATGCCAACGAGGAGTGGGACGAGATATGCTCACACGAGTTCAAAGAAATTACTGCCAAACAGTTAGAGGAATTTAACAAGAAGGACTTGCGCCAGTTATGTCGTAAGTTTATTCAGATGTCATACTTTAAGTTCTATGATTGGGAATTTATTGTAACTCACGGTGGCATCCCTGGCTTTAATTTAGAACGTCTTGCGTATGTTCCTACTTCACAGTTTATTCGTGGTGTTGGTAAGTATGAAGACTGTGATAGTGTAGATAGTAGTTTTTATGAATACCATAAGGATGATTGTGTAATATCTGTGCACGGTCATAGAAATGTACGTGGTGTAAAGGCAAACAATACTGAATCAACGTACAACCTGGATACACGTATTGAGTACGGTGAGCCATTAAGAGTATTGCAAATTTACGTTGTGAAAAAAGAAAGTGAAGATAACACTTATGCCTACCATACTGTACTAGAAGAACCTAACCCAGTGCATAAAGAGATGAAAACTGAAACTGTATCATCTCGTACTGTGGCTATACATACGGAAAGTGAGATAGTTAATGAGTTAAATCATAACCGAGATATTATTAAGAAGGACTTGGGTGATGGTTATTACTCGTTCAATTTCAGCCGAGATGTATTCTTCAAAAAGAACTGGACAGACATATCTAAAATTGCTCGTGGTTTATTCTGCCACTTGCCTGATGGTGTCATAGTAGCACGTTCTTATGAGAAGTTCTTCAACATTGGTGAACGCCACGAAACAGAGTTATCTAGTATCTTAAAGAATACTAAATACCCTGTAACTGCTTGGTGTAAGTACAATGGCTATTTGGGCTTATTGTCTTACGACTTTGTAAATGATGACTTCTTCATTGCCACAAAGTCAACCAATCAGGGCGATTACAAAGAGTGGTTCAAGCAGATACTGATTGACCGCAAGGTGTTGACTGACCAACTAAAACAGTTCTTAAAAGATAATGATGTAACTCTTATCTTTGAAGTTCTAGACCCAGTCAATGACCCTCACATTATTGAGTATGACTTTCAAACTGTTGTACTGCTAGACGTGGTACGAAATAGTTTTGAGTTTGAAAAGTGGTGTGATTATAATGGTTTGTGTAAAGTTGCCAGCGATTATGGTTTTGAAGTCAAGAAACCTTTGTCTACACTAAACAATGCCAACGAACTTGAATTGTACTTGACAAACTTTGATGACAAGTATAAAGACAAGATTGAAGGTGCTGTGTTCTGTGATTCCACTGGTTGGATGTATAAGTACAAAACTAAATACTATAAGTTTTGGAAAGAAATGCGTAAGATTAAAGACCAGATGGCAAAAGGACACACGGTCAAACAGACGTATGTTGACGCTAACTGGATTAGTTTCTACAAGTTTTTGAAAGGACTAACTCCAGAACAGTTAAGCAAAGATATTATTTCTTTGCGTGATGAGTGGACTAAAACACTCTAAGATTAGTAGGGGTCTGGTTTAACGACTAGACCCCCAACAAAGGATTAGTATGAACGAATATATGCGAAACAATTATAACTCGGCTATTGGTGCTCTACAAAATATTGAAAAAGTAGATTGTATTTATGAAGATGGTACACCTAACAAATACACACTGGATAAAGACTCTGGTTTAATATTAAAACACGATGGTTTCAAATGGGAAGCGTCTGGGTTCCCTCTGACGGACGAACACGAGTTCTATTCACTAATACCCGTGGCTTTATAGAACTTGACAATTCATATAAAATTTGGTATAATTGGTTTATGATGATAACAATACTTAATTGGCTTATAACACTTGGGCTTATTGCTTTTGTAATTATTGGTCTAATTATAACTATTGACGAGGTGAACCATAATGGCAGTTTGTAGAATCTGTAACAAGAAAACACAGCAAAAGTTTTGTTGCCCCGACCACGCAAAGTTATGGTATTCAATTAATTTCCCAGACCATAAATGTTTAACGTGCGGAGAGCAGTTATTTCCTGATGGCATCTCACATAGGGAATTTTTGAAAAGATTGTTTTGTAGTAATAAATGCCGTACCAATTTAGCAATGAGAGGGTTTATTGCTGTAAAATCTAACTGGCCTGTTGGGAGTGGGGAAGTTCTGCGTTCTACATTAAAAAGAGACAATGAACTTATCCATATTATTTTCAAACCTTTACTCAAAAAATTTTATTATGTTAGTGAAATAAATGGAAAGATTAGATATACATCTGGTATATTTAATAGTTTCAAAGAATTGTTAGAGGACTTATAATGGAGTTAAATTCTGGAGAATACAAACGTAAACAGACCTTTGACGATATAGCATTTAATAAAAAATTTATATCGTTAAATGACGAACTGTTGTCGGAAGTAGCCTATGACCCAGAACAAGTATCTGAACCAGACCCAGAGGTAACTAAATACCGCAATAGAGTTTGGGAAGATATTAAAAAAGTATGTGGTGGTATAATGACAGTTGACTATCTTATTATGTACCAGCACGTATATTTGGGTGAATCGTTTAGAAAGATTTGTGATAGATTTGGTGTTACTCATATGGCTATCTTCAAACGGTTTAGAAAGGTAATACAAAAATTACAGTTCTTATATGGAGTTGATAATAACAAGATTCCATACAATAGACGAGAGGGTAGCAAACTGTGAATCACATCACAAGTGGAACTGTCAAAAACTATTTGGACACGAAGGGTTTAACTTACGCTCATATAGATTATTTTGAAGGGTTACGATTAGAGAACGGTAGATTTACCAACTACGATATGTGCCCTTGGATAAAAGAGCGTGGAGTGTATCATTTGTGTAAATTTAAGAAAGATAAGTACGCCAGAGAAGGTGTTAAAGAAGCACTGTTTATGCCGATACTTGGTATAGACAGGTCATTTCAAGGGTTATCAATTCGTGTATTTAATAATCAGAAACACGACTCTTACTTGAAAGAGGGGGTATCAAAACCAACTTGTATGTTTGGAATTGACAAAGCATATAAGGCAATAGCAAAACTTAACCGTGTATTTGTGGTTGAGGGTGCTTACGATTGTGTGGCTATGGCTTGTAAAGGATTTCCAAACACAGTTTCTATTTTAGGTACAAATTTTTCTCCATCCCATTTTGTTGCATTATCTTCTTTAACCAACAACATTGTTATGTGTTTAGATGGGGATAAAGCAGGACTCTCGGCCATTTATGATATGTGGAAATTATATCATACTAAGGTGAATATTTATCGTGTAAATATTAATACAGACCCAGATGAGTTTTTAAAAGACCATACGGCCACTGAATTGATGAGTAAAGTAGAGGTAATAAAGGGGCGAAAATGATGTTGGTATCGGAACAAGTTTATAATGAGTTGATGAAAATTAAAACAGGTATTGAAAAGTTTGAAAAGAAGAAACGAAGCAAGGTTGCTGCTATAAAAGTATTTATGCCTGTACGTGATGAAGAAGGTTTGTACGCATCTATTAATAATCAATTCTTCTTTTTGGTTTCACAGATGATGGGGCGTATGATTGTTTGCAATACTGTGTATAATCCAGGAACAGAGTACCCCTATGAATTTTTAACTACAAAAGAATTTAAAAAGTACAAAACAACAGACGAGTGGCTTGATGCAAAATAAAAAATATAATATTATACTAGCAGACCCTCCGTGGAAATATAATGCACGAAATAATACCAACACAAAATTTGGTGGTGGTGCTATGGGACATTACAAAGTTATGTCCACAGATGATATATGCCAACTACCTATAAAAAATATAGCGGACGATAATTGTGCATTATTTTTATGGGTTACATTTCCAAAATTACTAGATGGTTTAAAAGTTATGTCTGCCTGGGGTTTTGACTATAAAACTCTTGGGTTTTCTTGGATAAAGACTAATAAAAATAATTCGGAGCCGTTCTTTGGTATTGGGTATTATACCAAGTCTAATTGTGAAGTGTGTCTGCTTGGTATTAAGGGTAAAATGAAACCTATTTCTAATAAAGTATCTAGTGTGATAATATCATCAAAAGAGAAACACAGTAAAAAACCTGATATAGTTAGATATAAGATTGTTGAACTATTTGGAGACCTACCAAGGGTGGAACTATTTGCGAGAGAAAAAGCAGACGGTTGGGATGTCTTTGGCAATGAAGTTAAGGAGAGTATTGTTTTATGATTAGTTGTATTCCAAAATATGGGGTCACGCCAACAGGATATAATATCGAGAAAGTTGGTACATTTGTACGTGTATCTAATATCTTGTCTGTTGCTAATTTTGGTAATGACATTTTAGATGCATGGAAATATAAAAAACGTAGGGATGCTTTTAATAACTACGTACTAGATATATTGTCAGCACCCTCGTTTGATTCCTATTCTAGTGATGAAATAATGGAGTTGTATGACTCAGCATATTCTGCACCAGAGAACTATACAAAACAATCAGCCGAATTTGGTACTTTATTACACGATTTTTTAGAACATTATTTGACCACAGGTGAAATAAAAGAAATACAAAAGCACCCGTATGCTGATGTTAATATATGCCGTGACTCAATGTTAAAGTTTGTAAAAGACTGGAATTTAGGGCCCAACACAACTGTTAAAGCGGAGTGCTTGATTTGGTCTAATGTGTATAAATATGCGGGCTGTATCGACTACGTTGCACATAAAGATGGAAAGTTATATATTATGGATTGGAAAACAACGGGTAGCCTGCACACCAAATATTTATTACAGTTGGCGGCATACTGGGTGGCGTTGGAAGAACGTGCAAAGGACTATGGAATACCAGAAAAAGTAGAACACGTTTATTTAATTAGGTTTGATAAAGGAGCAATATATTATGAAGTTGTAGATTTTGGGCGTGAACAAATGACATATTATTTTGAGATATTTAAGTCGTTGTTAAATATTTATAATTTTAATGAGCAGGTACACTTATGAAATCATACTATGTTGTAATGGAAAGTCAACAGAAGTTTGGACAAACTATTCGTAAATCGTTCTTTCATAAAGCGTGGAACGATGTACACCTTATAACTGAGATACAAAATGCTAATCCTGGTTATATGATTCTATTTTTTAAGGAGTTAGACGTTGTGTATGACGACCCTAATATCTAAAAAACCATTTCGTGGATTCCGTTGGTTTGGTGGTAGGACTCCAGATTCTGATATGGTGGTGGAACGTGGATTTGCCAAATATAAGATAGTTAAATATCGTGGTGTTGATACAACATTTTTGTATATAAATGATGATGTTTTTGTTCCACCTGGATATTGGTTTATTATTTATCCAGATGATAGTATAAGGTGCTTGTGTGATGAATATGTTAAGGACATATTTAACCGTTAGGAGACTCTATGAAGATATGGGGAAATGAATTTCATTTAATGTTTGTCACAGATGCCACTGCTGTATATTGTGGTGATTATGAAGATGGCCTAATTGACCATATTCGGTGGGATGGGTATATCAACGGTGTAAACAAGGTTGTAACATTTAAGCAGAATAACCGTGTAGGTACATATAAGCCTGAAAATAAAAATAGACAGTTCTATAGGTATGTAGTTGTAGAGGTGACCAATCATTTATTTATGAAATCTTATAAGATTTTAGGACCTGTTCATCAGTTTTATAGGTGGTTACCGAAAGATGAACAAGAATTTAGCAGAAAATTATGGGAGAATAAAGATGACAGAAAAAAGCGAACAAGTAAAAAGAAAAGTGTATGATATAATAATGCACAATGACTTATGGGCCAAAGATTTTAATAGTCGTGTGTGTAATGAACTAGACCACCCAATTTATTATGGTGACCTATACCCAAAAGGATATAGTGATTGGATTAATATACACTTTGCTCTGTCTGAAGATAGTTTGAGCACAGAGATTGCGATAACACCTTATGGCAGTACTAAAACAACTATCAAATTCCCTAAAGGGCATCAGGAAGTTTTGTGTAGCAAAATAACTGGTACTATTATTGATTTGATTGAGAAACGGCAGAAATCTATTGAAGACAGAAAGGAATATGCCTATACCTTATTCTTAAATGGGATAGAAGAAATGGAGAAGAAAAATGGCAAATAAGAAAGAAATAGAAGTTGAGAAAGCCATACTTAAATTAATTGATAAGTACGGATTGAAAGTGGATAGTTTTAAAGATAAACTTGATTCGTCTGGGTTTGGTGAGGGTTATTATACCTTGACTCTGGCATATCCAAAAAAGTATTTTGTCATTAATTTTTCAATTCACCGACAGGGAGTAATGTTGAACGTACAATATGGGGCAGATGACAAATATTTTAAGCCTATTGTTTTTAATAAGTACCACGATAAATTGTTAAAACAAGTTGGTAAAACTATTGAAGCCTACAATGAACGAATGAGAAACCTAATGTGTAATAAAGATGAAATTTTTATAGATAATTTTTTAAAAGCCGTGAGCAAGGAGATTAACTGTGAAGGATACAACGATTGGTTTATTGATTAAACGAGAAGCAGAAAGGCAGAACAACGAGTTATGCTTAATAGCATCTGAAAACTATACTTCCAAAGATATACGGGAAGCACAGGGTTCAATTTTAACAAATAAGTATGCCGAGGGCTATCCAGGGCATAGATATTATAGTGGGTGCGAAGTAGTAGATTCAATTGAAAATGAAGCCATATATCGTGCCTGTAAATTGTTTGGTTCTACCTATGCCAACGTACAACCACACTCTGGTTCACAAGCAAACCAAGCGGTGTATGCGGCAGTATTGAAACCTGGTGATAGAGTTTTAGCGATGGACTTAGATGCTGGTGCTCATATTACGCACGTTTCAAAAGCATCTTACACTTCAAAGATTTATCACTCATCTTATTACGGTGTAGGCAGTAATGGTACTATTGATTTATATGAATTGAGAAAGCGATTAAATGAAACTCATCCACACTTGTTAATTGTTGGTGGTTCATCTTACCCTAGAGAAATTAACTATGCTCGTATTAGAGAGATTTTAGACGAGTATAATAGTGATAAACCGAAAGTGGTATGCGGGGACGATGTTGTCATTGAAGATAGAGAATCCTATCCATATCAGTTTGAAATACCAAAATGTTTAATGATGGTAGATATGGCACACGTGGCTGGTTTGGTAGCGGCAGGGCTACACCAAAACCCAGTACCTTATGCTGACATTGTGACTTCTACCACACATAAAACATTGCGTGGACCTCGTGGTGGTTTTATCCTTACTAATAGTGCTGAACTAATTAAAAAGATTAACACCGCTGTATTCCCACGTACTCAAGGTGGCCCACTAATGCACGTTATTGCTGGTAAGGCAATATGTTTCAAAGAAGCCTCTACTGATGACTTCAAAGCATATATTGGTAGAGTACTTGCTAACCGTATTATGATGCAAGAAGTGTTTAAAGAACGCGGATTTAGGTTAGTGGCAGACGGTTCTGATACTCATATGTTACTGTTAGACCTGAGAACAATTCCTGGGCATCAAACAATGACTGGACAAAAAGCCGAAGATTTATTAAAATTCTGTGGTATTGTGACTAATAAAAATACGGTTCCTGGGGATACAAGACCTAAATCTGAAACGTCTGGGTTACGGATTGGAACGGCTGCTATAACTACTCGTGGTTTCCAAGTTGAAGACAGTAAGAAGTTGGCAGAACTAATGTGTGATGTGTTAGTATTGGGTGATGCCATTACATTAGAACAACGTAATACTGTCAGAGATTGGGTTGCAGATATGTGTAAGAAGTACCCATTGACAAATATAGAATAATATGGTATAATTAGTCTAGAGGTAAATAAAGAATGAGTTTAAGAGAAGAACCTGTTTTGGAAAGCCAGATTCGGGCATCCGCATATAACAAACAGTTGGAAAGAATTACAAATAATTGTAAATTGGGTAAAGATTTATCAGTAGCAGAAAAGAAACGTATTCTGACTAGAGTACGTAAAAAACTCAAAAAACATTACCGTGGTATTGATGACCAAATTGATATGCTTATAGATAGCATCTCTGGTTGGTATCTTGGTACTACGGTTGGTGATAGGCCTACTATTGTAAATATTTGGTCTATTACTGGTCTAGGAAAGACTTCCTTAATTCGTATGCTGATGGACGAATTACAGGCTGCCAATCGTTTGGTTGAAATCACCCTAGACAATTCCGCTTCACAAGATGAACGTGTTACTGTTCTGCGTAGAGTAAGTAGAGCAGTAGGTAATAATAGAAATGACTTGTGCTTATTTATTGATGAGTTCCAAAATATGCAGACCATTGATAAAGAGGGCAAGCCAGTTCGTAATACTCCGTACCAAGACTTGTGGACGTTATTGTCTGACGGAAGATTTTTTACCAAAGAAGACTTCCTTGAAATTATTATCAACTTATTTGACTTGGTGTGTGGCTATTGGATTTCAGCACACAAGAACTTACAGTTGGCATTAGACCAATCTGGTAAATTAGATGATAATACCAAATTGAAATCAGAACTTGAACTTTGGCGTTCTCGCTCTAGTTCGTTTGAAAGTAACTATGACCACCACTTAGGTTCTTATGACAGAAACCTAGTAGAAGTGGCTGGTAAGTTTGATGATATGCTCTATTCGGTTGGCTACTCAAAAGACTACGAACTGGAAGATATTGAAAAATTTGTTAAGAAGTTATCAGAGGAATTAAAAGACACTAACATTTACACACTGTTCCGTGTTAATATGACCTATGAAAAAGAACGTGTTGTAAAGGCGTTAAAGAACTCTTTGTTTCAACATTTAGACTTTGCCACTTATAACCGTATCATTGACTCCGTGAAACGTGAGGCAGTCAGATTAGTTAAGAGTGATGTTGAGTCGTTGTTGAAAGCAAAGAACCTGTTGGTTATTATCGCTGGCAACCAAGACTCTTTATTTAATGGGTCACGGTCTTTGATGTACACTTATAAAGACATTGATGAACTGTATGAAGCGAACAAGAAATTGAAATGGTTTGATTTGAAACAGTTATTACTGGAAAACATTAGACCAGAGCAGATTTCTCGTTTGGGTATGAACCATATCATCTACCCTACATTAAGTGCCAAAGCATATAAACAACTGATTAACGACAGACTTGGTATTATTGCCAAACGTATTAAAAAGGACTACAAGGTTGAACTTACCTTTACAGACAATATGAAGAGCATATTGTTTAGAAATGGTGCGTTCCCAACTCAAGGTGTAAGACCGTTGCTATCATTAGTTGACGTAATGGTTGGTGGTTCTATCATTGAGTTGTGTTCTCAAATGAAACCCTGTAAAGCCACAGTTGATATTGACGAGAAGACCAAGAAGTTGATTATCACACACGGTACTAGAAAGGTTACCAAGAACCTTTTATTGGAAGTATCGGACCAAGAGGAAGAGTGTGGTGGTAAAGGAAGACTAGCCAATGCGGTACACGAGGCAGGGCACGCCATTACTTGGATGTTCTTAACAGGACTTCCAGCAGATATTGATATGGCTCCACTGTCTATGGAAGCAGCAGCATTTACCAGACCTTTGATGAATGATGACTTCGCTGATGAAACGGAGTCATTGCACAGATTTCATAAGTCATATATTTCTATGGCTTTAGGTGGTCGCTGTGCCGAAACTATGGTATTTGGTGAAGAAAACCTATCCCACGGTTGTTGGGGAGACTTACAAGTAGCCACTAGTAAAGCACTGGCATTAGTTCGCAAGTATGGGTATTCTACCCAAACTAATAATGGTGTAATGTCGTTTGTAAATAATAACGATTTTTATGCATCAAAGTTACTTACGATTGATGATGATAACTTACAGCGGGAAGCCATTATGGTCCTTAATGAGTGCCGTTATCAAACAGAAGATATATTGACATTATGTAAGCCAGTTATGATAGAGATGGTTAATTACTTAATGGAAAATGTATTTATGGGTGAAGAAGTAGCAAAGAAATACTTAAAACTAATTGCTGAACTCCGCAAGTCCGTAGGGTTTGTGCCTTTGAAAGATTATAAGTCAGATAAGTTATGGAGAAAATTTTCTAAATGAAAATAGCATTGGTAGGAGCGCACAACACTGGTAAGACCTGCCTATTCCATCGTATGTACAGTTGTTACAAGTTCGAGGGGTATGAGTTCTTTCCAGAAGTTATTAGAGAAGTACAACGCAATGGGTTTACAATAAATGAACGTGCTGGTGATGCGACACAGTTGGCTATGTGTGCTTATCATCTGAACCATTTATCTTGGGAAAACTTTGTTACTGACAGATGTATGTTAGACAACTATGTGTATGCAACTGTTCTTGCTAATAGTGAGCACCCTTATGTAACACCTCAATGTGTCCACGTAATTGAGCAATACTATGGTAAGACGAAAGATTTAATTGATTTGTATATCTATTGTCCTATATCGTTTGAAATGCGTGATGATGGTATTCGTACTGTTAATAAACAATTCCAAGAGGATATTGACAAAGAGTTCCAAATTATGTTAAACTCTATACCAGAGGAAAAGTTACTGCGTGTGTCTGGTGATACTGATGAACGCTTTAATCAAGTACTCACAAAATTCAATGAATTGAGGGCTAAAAATGAACACAAAACAATTAAATGATATTAAGTGTATGTTGGAAGATGCCGAGAGTAAAATTCTTGGTACTAAGGGTAATGAGTATGTTGTATCTAATGAAGATAGACTCAAATTCTTTAAAGACTATGCTACTCAGTTAGGTATTGACCCAAAAATTGTATGTTCCATTTTCTTGATGAAGCACATCAATAGTATTCTAAATTTTGCTAAAACGAACCAATCCTACTCAGAAAGTATTAAAGGACGTATTAATGATGCCCGTAATTATTTATTGTTTATGTGGGCATTAGTTGAGGATGAAGTTAATGAGCATATGTCAGAAGATGCAGGTTCTACACAACGCGAGTTTGATGAAGACGGAAATGTGTGTAATAACCAGTACATTAATCTACCTATTGTAGCCAATTGTTTTGTAGACACTGGCACCCAGGCCGCACCTTATGGTGGACAAGTAAAACCTGTACAAATGCAGACAAATTTCAATAATTTGAGTTCCACAGAGGATGAAGTACGCTCTCAAGAGTGGGAAGAAAATTGTAAATGGAATTTAAATAACGAGCCAGAAACGGAACTCGTTGGAGAATAAATTATGGAAATTAAAGAGTTAGAAGCAACAATTAAGTTTACAGCAACCGATTTAGATTGCTTGACCGCCCTGTCTAATAACAGTGGTGTAACATTACGGCGTACTTTTGATAATGTATTGAGTGCTAGTTTTGTATCTGAATTAGACAAACTTCAATATTTCAAAGATACGTTTTATGAAAATGGAGTAGTAAAAAATAATACTCAATTTTCTACTGATGATGCAACAAGTATTATTTTAAAGTTCATTGATGATGTGGGCAAAGATGTTGGTATAAGACGGTACATACTGTTCTTATTTAATTTGGGTGATTCAATGGACAGGTTTGATACTGGGTATTTACAAATTAAACCTGGTGAAATTACTCGCAGAAGTATTTTACAAACTCTTATTGATTCATTTGATGAACAATACAAAATTGCTCAAGCAAGAGAAAATAGACCTAAAGATGAGCCTATTGTAAAATCAGCAGATGGTGCTGAGAGTGATGGTAAATAATATGGATAAAATTGTATTTGAAAGATTAACCAATGTTCAAATGCCGTCACGTGCTCACGAAACTGACGCTGGCTTGGACTTCTATATCCCTGCTGATTTAAACTATGTTATGCAGAAAGGTAAGAACATTAACATTGGTTTGTACACACGTAATATGGAACCTACCAATGATACTATTACCTCGGCTGCTATTGAAATTAAACCACACGAATCCTGTTTAATTCCTATGGGTATCAAGTGTAAGTTTGATAATGGTCGTGCCCTTGTGTTCTTTAATCGCTCTGGGATTGCTACCAAGAAACATTTACTTCGTGGTGCCTGTGTTGTAGACAGTGCTTATCGTGGTGAAATTTTTGTGAACTTAAATAATGTGTCTAACAATACACAATATTTACTCCCTGGTGATAAACTCATTCAGGCATTGTTATTGCCCATCTTTACACCTATTGTAGAAGAAGGTAAAGTAGAAAATGATACGGACCGTGGTGAAGGTGGGTTTGGAAGTACTGGGGTATAATTTATGATTAAATTAACTGAAACAAATTATGATGAAACTATCGGTAAAGGTAATGCTGTTGCTTTTATCACTGCTGCTTGGTGTGGGCACTGCCAAGCCTCTAAACCTGCTTTCAATGTGTTAGCAGATAAACTTGAGGGTTATACCTGCGGGTTGACCGACATTGCTGAAAATGAAGAACTGGCTGGTAAATTAAATATCAGCAATCTTCCAGTAATTATTGTCTATAAAGATGGACAAGAAGTTGGCCGCACTACAAAAGTTGACTCTGTTGACAATATGAAGTCGTGGATAGAGGGCTTGACAAAATAAATTAAATATGGTATAATTAGCCATATAGGAGATATTAAATGAAAATCTGTAATAAAACTAGAAAATTCATTACTGATGTTCAAGACTACCAAAGCGAAGGAAATATGTGTCGTGACGAGTACTTGGACAAAACAACACTTTCTTTCTACTGTATCTTACCAGCCAAATGGGGAGATAGATTTAAAGAGGGTGATATTGTAACCGTTAACCACCCCAGTGCTAAACCTGATTGGGATTTCAAAGTAACTGACGTTAGTGACTTGGGCGGTGGAGACTTTGGTATTACATTAGAGTACGAAAATATAATCGAACTGGAAAGTAAAAAAGAAAAACCTTGCCAGTTAGATAATGATTGTGACTGTGATTGTTGCAATTGTGAAAAAGAAAAGAAAGCACCTGTCAAGGAAGATGACAAACCTGTTGAATCTATTGATTCTATGCTTAAAAAAGTATTGAGCCAAGAAGATTTGGATAAACTTCCTAAACATATGGTGTGCATCTTTTCTGATGGGAACAAAGATACTGTTGCCTTTGAAATGGAAAATGGTAATATGAAAGGCATCGGTATTGCTAAACGTCATAAAAAAGACAAATTTGATTTTTACACTGGTGCTCAACTTGCCTTCAATCGATGCGTAGGTGCAGATGGTTGTACTTGCGATGGCTGCCATTGTGAAGATGATGTAATCTGGTTACACGAAGACGATGACGAACCTTTAATGGATTCCTGTGGTCGTCCTCTTAAATTCGGTGACTTCGTTGTAGGTCATAAAGATGGTGGCTATTACCCAGGTGTTATTGGGCGTTCAAACAACCAATACTACCTGTGCTATCAAGATAAAGTCGCTACACCTATTGAAGAATTTACCGACTTTGATTTAGTGTACAGAGGGTAAAAATGAAAGACGAACTCAAATGGTACATCTTAGAGTTAAACACTTCTGATAGTTTTAACATTTACTACAAGAGAGTTTCGTCTATCATACCCAAAGGGTGTGCAGTACTGGCTATCTCTAAAGTTAAACATCACGATTATTTTGCTTCTAAAGTTGATAGAACGGTACTGCTCACCAATTACATATTCGTTTTATGTAATTTGGAGAAGCATAGTAAGGCCATTATTAAGGCCCTAAAATCTCTAGGAATCGAAGCGTCTATTATGGATGGTATGGATGGTAAGCCACTTGTGGTATCACCTGAAGAAATTACCAAAATAAAAGCCGCTGAAGAACCAAAAGCAAGCGCAGAAGAACAGGAATACAAACCTGGTGAATATATTACCGTTGTCACTGGTCCTATGCGTGGGTTTACAGGGAACATTTCATTGGTAACAGAAAAATACTTATTCTGCTCATTACGTGTAGGTAAGGCTGTAACCAATGTCCCATTTCTACGACAAGATGTAGAGAAAATAAAAACAAGATAAGGAATGAACTGAAATGACTAAAGTTACTAAAAAAACTCAAGTAAAAAAAGCAGTAAAAGCCGTAAAATCCTCAAAAAAAGTAGTGTCCCAAATTGAAAAACTGAGCAACTACTTGACCAAACACGGTAAAATCACTCGTACCAAAGCAGTATCTATGGGTATTACTTCGGTATCTGGTGCTATTACCAAACTCCGCAACCGTGGTATGAACATTAGTTCTTCGCTTAAATCTGTAAAAGGTAAAACTTTTGCTACCTACACTTTAAGCAAATAATAGATACCTCACTTATGCTCATAGGGCTGCCCTTACGGGTGGCCCTCTTGACATTTATGGGGAAATATGGTATAATTAGTATATGAAACATTTAGATAAATCTTTAATTATTCAGTCTATTATCAACAATGCAATTGTGTTAGTTGGTCGTAATGCTTGTGGTAATAAGCTAATACTTAAAACCAGTATGCCAATAGATGAGAAGTATTTGCGTGAAATTGAACGTACCATATTACATTCCCTAAACCAAGTAGTGACCGTATTTTGGGAAAAAACTAATAGTGAAGACCCCACATATGCTTCATTAGATTTAGATTTTGATGCAAAATTACCGTATGATAGATACCCTTTGCAAGATTTATTAGAAGGAGGACTTAAAAAATGAAAGTAATATTATCACCAGAAAATCAATTTATTATAAACAAAATATATACAGCGGCCCACACTTGTTATAGTGATGAGGACCCAGATATAATTTTTCAAAAGTCACTGTCTATGAGTAAGGAGAATATGCTTAAAACAATCAAGCATTGCCTTAATTCTGGGCATCAGTCTGTTGTAGAACACCAAGCATTTACATTTTATATCAGTGGTGTGTCACGTGCGCTAACCCATCAGTTAGTACGTCATCGTGTAGCATCTTATAGCCAGCAGAGCCAACGATATTGTAAAGTCAAAGATGGAAAATTTAAATATGTTGTCCCTCCATCTATAAAATCGTCTAACATTGAACAAGTCACAGAGTATGTAAATTGTATGGAAAAAATTGCTGAGTGTTATAATTTTTTGGTACAAAGTGGTATTCCAGCAGAGGATGCACGCTATGTGCTACCTAATGCTGCCTTTACTAATATAACTGTAACAATGAATTTACGTCAATTGATGCATTTTTGTAATGAACGTATGTGCCTTACTGCTCAATGGGAAATTCGTGAAATGGTACGTCTTATGTTCAATGAAGTAACCAAAGTACTTGGACCAGAGTTGAGTGCCTATCTAGTACCTAAATGTAAAGCACTCGGATATTGTCCTGAATCCAAGAAACGTTCCTGTGGTGCATATAAAACCAAAGAAGAAGTAATTGGGAGTTAAGTATGTATATCTCTCGTAAACACAAATTAAACCGCCATTTTCATTTCAAAAAGCGGGTTAAAGAGAGATATGGTATAGATATTAATAAAAGCGACAGAAAAGCAATACAGGGCATTTTAAGAGAATACGGAACTAATAACACTATACTGTATCTCGGAGACCGTGGGCAAGGGAAGATAGTAGCGGTATACTATAAGGGCCAGTTCTTTATAGTAGTGTATGATAGACAGCATCACCAAGTAATCACAGCGTTGACAGAAGATATGCTTGATGATGACCAGAAACGAAGACTTACCAATTTGAAAATAAGGATGAACTATATGAAAGCAAGCCAGTTGGAAACACTAAAATGTTGTGTAGAGTATTTAAACGCAACGAATCGTACAACAGATAAGAAGAAAAGATTTAAAGAATTATATGAATCTGGTTCTATTGATAAAGAACTGTGGTCTATGATTTATAACTTTGATGTTCTATTTCATATCACTTCTGAAAAGGTTGATAAGAACTTTGTTGAAACTTGTGGCAATTCTAGGTTTAATGAAATAACTGAACTATTAAAAGAGTTGTCCAATGGCCTAACTGGGAATCGGGCTTTGAAAGAAGTCAGCAGGTTTATTAAAGACAATGAAGAGTATAGAAGTTTAATCTATGATGTGCTTGATAAGGACTTGCATATTGGTATGTCTGTGACTACATTGAATACCATTGTTCCTGGATTATTTAAGGATTTCAAAGTAGCACTGGCCAAACCTATTAAAAATGAATATATTGACGAGCACTGGATGATTGAACATAAATTAGATGGTGTACGTTGTATATGCTATATTAACTCTGAAGACGATATTAAATTTTATTCTCGTCAGGGCAAGGATTTTACAACCCTAGGAACATTAAAAGGTGAAATAAAAGAACTTGTTAAGGCTGGTAAGATTCCAACTGGTATTGTTTTAGATGGCGAAGTATGCGTGGTTGATGAGAACGGTAATGAAGATTTTAAGTCGGTAATGAAAGAGATTAAACGTAAGGACTATACTATGTTGAAGCCAATGTATATTCTGTTTGACACATTACCTGCCAAAGACTTTGATGCTGGGTTCTGTTTAACACCATATAAGAAAAGATTTGCCACGCTTAAATCATACTTAGGAGAGGACAAACACCGCTGTATGCGTTTAGTAGAGGCTATTGACTACACTATTGAAAACTTTGGCAAATGGCAGAAAGATGTTTTTGAAAAAGGTTGGGAAGGTTTAATTCTCCGTAATGATGTTCCATACGAGGGAGACCGTTCTTCAAATATGTTAAAAGTTAAAAATTTCCAAGATGCAGAGTATGTGGTTAAAGATGTTGAGATGGACGGAGATGCGACCATTTTAGTTAATGGTAAAGCAGAACGTGTAAAGTGTGTAAAACGTCTGGTAATTGAACACAAGGGCAACAAAGTGGGTGTTGGCTCTGGTCTTAAACAGGAACAGAGATTAGACTTCTATGTTCACCCAGAACACATTATTGGTAAAACAATCTGTGTGCGTTACTTTGAAGAAATTACAGATGAAAATGGACTACCGTCACTCCGATTTCCTACATTAAAGTATATTTATGACGGAGAACGAGATGTGTAGTCGTATTAGCATATTTATAAATGGTATAATAACGGATGACAAAGGGTATCCACTATGCTATACTGCTTATAAAACAAAGTCAGTATGGTATAGAATATTTGATAAGTGTTTCTTTTGGCAAAAACAGCATTGTCGAAAGTCTTATTTATCGAGACGGTTGCACGAGAAGAATAAATGAAAACATACTTTTTAGTAGAATTTCGTGGTTCAGACGATGAAACAGGTAGAATAATAGGAGTATATAAAGATAAGAAACAGGCCAAAAAACAAATGCACAGATGCAGAGCAAAAATAGCCAATGTTGTGTTTAGATGGCACGAAGCCTGGTCTTATTGTATTTATAGTATTGACTTATGAATAAAGAATCTGGAATAAAAATAAAAAGAAAAACCAAAGCAGAAATTTGTGCTATTGTGTTTAAAAAATACTGTGAAGATTATGAAAAGCAGTATGGGATTAAGATGTCTTCGTGGAATGTTGGGGACCCAGACCCTGGATTTGAGATGTACTCTGCTCTAATTGCTAATGGGTATAAAGGTCCTAAAATACAGCATCCATTAAATAGATTAGATTATGTATCTCGTTGTTTGGCTTTAGACTGCCATAGGGCTAATGGATTTTGGAAATGTACCAAAACGATTACATATCCAGGGATTACTAGACACTACTGTAATATTTATGAACTCAGAGATTAAAGAAAGGGCTATTAGTGCCGTTGTTATGTCAGATGCTCACTGGAACTTCCCTTATATTGAAGTCCCAGATTGTGATATTTTTATGTATTGTGGTGACTGGTCTGGCTCTGGTACTATGACAGAGCATATTAAATTCTGTGCGTGGTTAAATAAGATTCAAGCACGGTATAAACTAATTGTGCCTGGAAACCACGATATGTATTGTTACCATTATCAAGATATGGCCAAAAACCTACTATTGGGTGCTAATGCTACTTTATTGGTAGACAGAGAGGTTGAGTGCTACGGTATTCGTATTTATGGAACTCCCTGGTCACCTAGATTTGGACAATGGGGTTATATGCGTCCAGATGAGGATTTATATGATTATTTCAAAGAAATTCCAAAAGGCGTACACGTCCTCTTGACACACACGCCCCCAAATGGTATACTAGATTTAGCAGGTACTACTCATATAGGCAGTAAGAGTTTGGTTAAAGCATTGAAGAATAAACCTATTCCGTTTCATTTCTTTGGCCACAATCATACTCCTGGGTCTTATATTAAAAAAAGAAAGGGTAGTTTCACACGTAAATATTTTAACGTGTCAGTGTGCGACGACTCTTATCAAGTTGTCGTTCCACCAAAAGAAATAGTATTCAGGGTTAAATATGAAATTAGTGAGGACTCTCTTAACACTTTGGAAGTACAGGAATTATGATACTGTATATTGCGTTTTCAATACTAACAGGGATTGTGATGCTAATATGCCTATCAGACGAGTAAAATTAGTTGGTCTAACATTGGGTATGGCATTTATATGTACACTTGGTGGTGAAAATATGGTTGTGCATCGTGGGTATATAGCCGATACTAAAAAAGAAGCAGAAAAAATAAGACAGATGTGTATAGAGTATGACAAGGAGCAATGGTATGAGTGAGTTAACACAAGAACAAAAAAATGGAAAGGAATTTACATCTTATGTACACTTCTTAAAAGAGTTGGCAAAAGAAGCAAAGAAACAGGAAAAGTGTAATAACATTATTTACTATACTTCTGCTGCTAATGATGTGACACCAGAACGTCAATTTGAACTTGAAAAGGATGGTTCACTCCTTATTAGTACAATGGCTGGTAAAGTGTGTATTTTTAAATTGAGTGTACCGATTCCTGATAAGGGTATGAAAGATGGTGACGCTGTATTTTTATATAACCCAAACATAAAGGGCGGGAAATTAAAAGTTAATAAAGATGGTGTGGTGGAGTTAGACAAAGATGAACAAACTAAATGAAACTAAAACCTGTTGTGTTTTTGTACTAAATCAATGGAATAAGACAGATGAATTTCAAGCAATACCATACGAGGCACATGGTGTTTCAATGGGAATTGTAAAGGCTGTGCTAGACTTTAGTTTAGACGATTTTAAAGCACGTGACCAGGATGCATTACGGATGCGACTAGCAACTGCTCTTATGGCTTTTAATATTCATTTAATTGGTTATACTGATAGATATGCTTCATTTGAAAGTAACCCTGTGGATATGAAAGACATTAGTAAGGAGTAGTTTATGGGATGCATATTTAATACAGGCGATATAATTAAAGTAACAAAATATAGAAATCACATTGTTGATTATAAAGAGGAAGAGGTCAAAGTAGTAGGTACTTTAATTGATGTATGGAAAGCCAATATTCCAGTTGATACCAAAAAGGTTGTTAAGTATTTTGGAAAACAAGGCATTGTAAATAAATTATATAATGAATCAGATATGGATAGATTAGTAATAAAAGTATCGGAAAATCATTATATTTTATTTCCATATAATTTAAATTTTTTCAATTTTTATAAAATAAATGATGGCTAGTATAAGTTAATGGTAGAAAATATGATTTATTATATACCACATAATTGTTGTACTTTTAATAGTGCTTTAGAAGGATTTATAGCAACATTATTAGTAGTAGGTTTTTTAGTTTGGATTCATTATAATAGATAATTTAAAGATTTAAATGAGGAGTGAGAGTTAGGCTATGGTAGAATTAAAACTGTGTAATTCTGGTGAAGAATGTTTTTATAAGCATATTATGCCTAAAAGGAGCCATAGACGCGTAGAACAAAGGGAGTTAGTATGATGATTGATAATATTAGATATTTAAAAGAGTGGATGAAATTTGAGCCAGGAACGTACTATAAATTTGTGGCTTTAGTTCGTGCAAAAGATTTTAAAGATGGTACTAAACCAGTTCTTAATACAAATGAACGAGGGGAAATTTTTGTACGCCAGTGGTTTGTAGATAGTGAAGAGGCTTTTGAAAAATACAGACCTGATATGATAAATTTGTGTATTGCAACTAAGGCACGGCTATATGTTACTACAGATAGGAAGAGCATTAAAAAGACCATCCTAACTATGAAGGACCAATTAGATGGTTATATTAAGCAGTTGGTTAATAACCCTAATGCCCCTTTATCTATCCGTAAACTATCTAAATTTAGTGCATCAGCCTCACAAATGGCTGAGTGTAGTGATGGTCCTAAATATTGGTTAATTGACATTGATGGAAACGAACTAGAAAAACTTGGTGGTCAAGTAAAAGGACGTGTAACTGTGGGTTTAAGCAATTATTTTAAGCACGTATTTATTAATCATACAGTTATTGAGAATATGACACCGAACGGATTTCATCTGCTTATTAAGAGAGACTTTGATATTCATAAGACTTTTAATGATTTTATGAGTGGAAAAGGAAGAGCCTATAATGTTTATGGTGCTCCATCGAAAGAACAAGCAGATAGACTTCTTAAATCAATCCCACTATATGATGAGGATGCCAGAGAGTTTATCAATAAGTGGAAAGATTGTTGGTCGTTGAAAGACAATGCTTTAACACTTGTATTTATGGATTTTGAAGATATTATAATGTAGAATGCTTAATTATACTATTAAAAAAATTGATTGTAAAACTGCAAAAGAATACATAAGAAAGAACCATTACTCACACGGGTGTCACAATGGTCCATCTCCGTGCTATGGGCTATTTGATGGGTCTAATCTTATTGGTGTACTGATGTTTGCCACACCTTGCTCTGAAGCGGTGCGTGCTAGTGTATTTGGCCCAGACCATAAGGATTGGGTAACAGAATTACATCGTTTACATATATTAGATGTTACACCCAGAAATGCAGAGAGTTGGTTCATTAGCCGCTGCCTTAAATTATTAAAGAAAGACAAGCCAAATATCAAGGCTGTATTAAGTTTTGCTGATTCTACAGAGGGCCACGATGGAACAATATACAAGGCTACAAATGCTTATTTTATAGGTACTACAGGCCGTGCTACGTTCTATCGTGATGCTACTGGTCGATTAAGACACCCTAGGCAGTGTGGAGTTAATATTACTGCTGAGACTGCTAAAAAACTAGGGTGGAAAGCAGAGAAACGTGGTGCGAAGAATAGATACCTGTTCTTGCTACCATCATCAAAGGTTGAGAAGAAGAAACTTATCAAACTTTGTAAGTATGAATTGAGGCTCAACGTGTATGAAAAGTAAGGCACAAATGGAAAGAGAATTAAGACGCTTGAGGTCTGAAAAACAACAAGCAATGGATGATATACAAAATGGACTGACTGCCGATTGGTCGTTAGTAGATTTTATCAATGGTAAAATCTCAATTTTAGAATGGATATTAGGAGAATAAAATGAAAGACTTTTTTGTAGCAACAGGACAAGTATTAATTTTCCTGGCAGTAGTATGGGGTATTATTTTAGGAGTAGTCTATTTATCAAGTATTGGTAAAGAAGATTTACAATATATTACTAAAACTCCTTATCAGACCTATGTTAAAAATGTGGCGAAATTTGATAAGGGTGAGTGTGAGCAGTTTTATAACAACTTAACTGATAAAACTGGTTATCGTTGTATTTCTACGTGGAAAGGATTTAAGGAAGAACTTTTAGGAGAAGCAAAATGAAATGTAAAATTGTGTTTGAGTATGAACAATACGATGGTACTAATGCCAAAGATATTGTTCTGTTTTTAGAGCAGAAGAATACCTATAAAAACTTAAAACTGGACTGGAAAGAAGATAAAGGAACGGACCCAACTAGCCCGAAATTTATCGATTTCAAGTTCTATGACCCGAAACAGGTTAGAAAAGAAGATGTAGACTCAACCTATATCTTTGAGGGTCAATACGTAGTGTATAACCCACGAGTTAAGGACATCTCTATCGTCACTATGTCTCAGTTCAATGAAACATATGAAGAAGATTATGATGACAACCCCTATATCATTACTGATACTGGCACCAACATTACAAGTCCTAGTGCTCCTTACTGCCCACCTGTAAGTCCTTGGAGTCCCAATGATATACACCCGTGGCCTGAATATGACCCACATAATTTCCAAGTGTGGTGTAAAGCAGGTACAACGGGACAAGTAGTGAAAGACCCTAGTAACGTGGTGTCCAGTTCACAGTTACCACCTAATAAAGAATGGGTATTTGGTAAGCCTGGAATCATAGATAAAAATAAATAAAATAACCCCACTCTTAATTGAGTGGGGGTATTTTTATCTATTAATTTTTAACCAAACTATCTTTCCTGCTCCACCGCCTGAACCACCTCGGCCACCACGGTTACTACCTGTTTCGTTACCACCAGCACCACCATAACCATAAATGTTTCCAGCGTCTCCAGTATGCTGGCTACCCCAACCACCATTTCCAGGGTTTC